>Ga0182024_10002378_pt1 | contig 46783 bp, 45 predicted proteins | sample P32metaG_FD_120480 | JGI IMG/M metagenome (GOLD analysis project Ga0182024, IMG submission 120480) | Permafrost microbial communities from Stordalen Mire, Sweden - P3-2 metaG (Illumina Assembly) | ecosystem: Environmental > Terrestrial > Soil > Wetlands > Permafrost | place: Sweden: Stordalen... | reverse complement strand
CCTTTCCGATGGCCGGCAGAAATTGAGAATCCGATGTACGTCGATCGCGGCCATATCGATGCCGTGCGGACTGATGATTTCCGGCAATTCCTGGCTTGGTGCTTCGCGCCGCATGACGCGGCGGTACGCGTTCAACGCGATTGTGTTTACCCAGGTAACCACGGTCGCTTCATCGCGCAATTGATGAAGCCGTTCCCAACCCCTGACCCACGCCCCTTGGGCAACTTCCATTGCGTACTCTCGTTGAGCTCCCCGTGAGAGGAGAAAACGAACCGTCAAGTCAAACCCACTCTGATAGGCAAGACCGTATTTATCGCGTGTCATATTCCCTTTTGCCTCATTCCAGAACGCTTCATGGCAGAATGCGAGGCACTTCACATGCCAGAGTGGTAGGTGCTTTTGAAAGAAAGGTTTCCCGAGCGCAATCCGGAAATTTGAAGCAAGTTTTACGCGATGCCTGCAAGCTTTGCACAGGGGCCTCATCGATGGAGCTTTGTTTTCTATTGGCCAATGTGTGGCGATTGGTTTGCCTGCTCGAATGGCATGAGACTCGACTTCACAATCTGCATCAGCATCCTTCTGGCGATCCTCTTTATGGGAACAGCGGGAGCTTTTTTCCTCTATGTGCCGGTGCTCGCAATCTTCACGGCTGTCACCCTCCTTCTAGGCTTAGGCCTGATGTTCGCTCTTGGATTAATCGCCGGCACCCGGTGGCGCAAATCGACAGCTTTCCCGCACCGCGTCGTGCCTATAAGGAGGCTTCCTCAAAGCCTTTCAGTCGTCAGGTAACCCATGACCGCCCTCACAAGTTTCTTTAAAGAGTCCGAGTCGTCCCTCGGAGTGTTTTACCCGAAGCACTACGTGATTGCAACGTTCAGAACCTTCGCGGGGAGCGAAAAAGCCGCTCAAGCGTTGCGCGGTGCCGGCTTCGGTGACGACGAAGTGCTGGCGGTTCCTGGAGCGGATGTCCTCAAATACTTCGAGGAATTTCGCGCCAACTCGGGTCTTTGGTCTGGCGTCATGACGATGCTCTCGCGTGGCTTCGGGACCGAACAGGTCTTCGCCGACGACGATGTACAACGGGCCAGGGCGGGCGCTGGTTTCCTTGCGGTCTATTGCCCGGAGGAAGCCGAAAAATCGTGTGTACGGGCGCTGCTAACGCCCCTTGAACCGATCGCCATGCACTGCTATGCGGCCGGCGGGGTGGAAAGCCTGGTCTGATTGAAGCTGTTTTTTTTGAAATGACTCTCAGCGAGGGAGGGGGTTGTTTCACACGAGAACAATGATTAGTCCTACCGAGCCGCGACCTCGGGGAGCGATCGTTTTCAATACGCTCCCAGCCTACTGCGCCGGGGCGTAGTATCCCTGTCGATACTGCGCCCTGAGAGCGGGCATCTCCGGGGGCGGCAAAATCTTGAGTTTAATGGAGCGGTACTTGCCATCCCGTTCTAAGTTTGCCGGCGAATAACCCAACACGTATTGGTTGCGCAGTTCGAGCCCAATCCGTTCGCTGATCCGCGGCAAATCGTTGAGATCGTCAACCCGATAGTGTCTGCCGCCGGTTAATTCCGCCAGTTCATTCAGGAGGCGCGGGCCCTTCACTTCTTCGGGCGTTCTCTTTTTGGGAGAATCCTCCAGATCGAAAATGCCCATCGCATAGATCTGTACATCCGATTCCATCAGCGCGCTCTTAATCTGCCCCACCGAGTATCGGCTGCAATTATCGCCGCCATCCGACACAATCACAATCGCCTTCCGCGCATTGCTTGCCTTCTTCATCTGCTGGATGGCCAGATGGATCGCATCGAGCAGCGACGTCCGGCCCATGGTTCTGGTGTGAACAATGTGCTTGTACAGCGCCTCTGAATCGAAGGTGAACGGAATCCTCAGGTGAGGCCGCTCATTGAACTCCACCAGAAAGAACTCGTCGTCGGAATTGGCCGTCTTGAAAAATGCGGCCGCCGCCTCCGACGATTTGCGCAGCTTGTTGTGCATGCTCGCGCTCGCGTCGAATACCAGCCCGATCGACAGCGGCGCGTCGTCTTTGGCAAAGTGGGTGATGGGTTGCTCTATATTATCTTCGAAGACTCGAAAATTTGCTTTGCTCAGATCTGTAACCGAAACCCCCAGGGGAGTCGTGACATGAACCGGTATCAGCACCAGCGAAGTGTCCACCCGCAAGTGAGCGGGGAGCAGTTCCGTCGTGGGCTTCGCCGCGATTCGCGAAGCGATCTCCACGTTTTGGAAAGCGTCCCCGAACGAGCAAAACAACAGCGCCAGTAAACAAATTCGTGCCATGCGAGTTTGCCAGTATATCATTTTAGGGAGGTTGGAAAATGTCTGAACCGAAACCGAAGTTGCCGCCGCTCGATCCCCAACCGAGAGACCCCTATCCGGACCCTCGCGGCCCCGAACCTGACGAGCCCGATCCGGACGTGATCGACCCGATGCAGGACCCTTTACCCGCATAATTATGGTCGATTAAGGCTCGTTACGCGTGCATTTCAGGTCGATTAAGGCCGTCTTATGGTTGCCTTAAGCCGTTCGGTAGCCTTCGCGATGGCCTTTTGTTCCGCCTCTTCGCGGGTAACGCCAGTGGTGCGGGCAATCGTGGCGCCTGGCGAGACGTTATCTGCTTTGCAATGATAAACATCGCCAATTTGATACGTCCGCAGATTCACTTCCCAACCACCGATTTCGAGCCTTCGCTCCGCGTGATGTTCAACCTTCATTTGCCGCGCTCAACCGGGGCGCCCACTAAGTTGCCCCATTCTGTCCAGGAACCGTCATAATTGGAGACGCGGTCAAATCCCAGCAAATACTTCAAAACAAACCACGTATGGCTGGAACGCTCTCCAATCCGGCAGTACGCGATCACCGGTTTCGCCCCATCGATGCCTTCGGCGCCATAAAGAGCCTTCAGTTCGTCCGCCGATTTGAAGGTTCCGTCGTCGTTGCAGGCTTTGCCCCAGGGAATATTGCGGGCGCGAGGGATGTGGCCGCCGCGCTGGCAGGTCTCGGGGAGGCCTGGAGGGGCCAGAATTTCGCCCGTAAACTCAGCGGGACTGCGCACATCCACCATTTCGTGCGATCGTCCCTCCCAGGCCGCCATTACCTGATCGAGAAATGCGCGCAACGAGTTATCGGGTCCACTTGCCGTGTACTCAGAAGCACTTGGCGCCGGCAAGTCGGTTGAAACTTCGCGGCCCTCGGCGAGCCATTTCTTACGGCCGCCATTCATAAGCCGAACATCTTCATGGCCGTACATCTTCATCTGCCAAAGAGCCCATGCGGCGAACCAGTTGTTGGAATCGCCGTAAAGTATCACCTTGGTCGAGTTCGAGATACCCGTATCGGACATCAGCTTCTCAAAATTCTTCCTGGTCAGGATATCCCGGCGCAGGGTGTCGCAGAGCTGTGTGTTCCAGGACCAGCCATACGCTCCGGGAATGTGTCCTTCGTTATAAGCATTGGTGTCGACATCGACTTCAACCAGGCGGACGTTCGGATCGGCGTGATGCTCGGCGACCCAATCGGTAGAGACCAGCGATTCAGGATGTGCGTATTCAGACATAATGTCTCCTATGCTAAATCGAATTTTTCCTGGTGGAGCAGCGGATCGCTCTTCACCAGAACCGGGCGTCTAAGAATTTCTTCCAGTTCCTCTAGGAATTTGTTCTGCTGCGACTTCAGAAGCTTCGCGACATCGGGGTGGACGCGCAACATCACGTCTTTGCTATCGACGCTGCGAGCCATTTTCCGGGCCTCGGTGAGAATTTCGCTGACCACGGTCTGCACACTCTTTACGTAGCCTGCGCCTTCGCAGTGGGGACACGGGGAACAAAGCGTCCGCTCGAGCGACTGCTTCACACGCTTGCGGGTGATGGCGACCAGACCGAAATCGTTGAATTGCAAAATCTTATAGGGAGCTCGGTCGGCGCGCATCGCCTCCTCCAGCGCCTGCATCACTTTCTGGCGATTCTTGCGCTCGTCCATGTCGATGAAGTCGATTACGATGATGCCGCCGAGATCGCGCAGTCTGGTCTGGCGCACGATTTCCTTGATCGCCTCGGTATTGGTTTTGACGATGGTGTCTTCGAGACGATTGGACTTGCCGACGTACTTGCCGGTGTTGACGTCGATCGCGACCAGCGCTTCGGTCTGATTGATGACGATGTAACCTCCGGACTTCAACCACACCTTCGGACGCAGCGCTTTTTCGAGTTCCGCGGTAACGCCGAACGCGTCGAAAATCGGGACCTCGCGGGTGTAAAGTTTCACTTTCGGAACCAGCGCGGGCTGAAAGCGCTCGACGAATCGGAGCACGCTTTCATAATGTTCCTCGTTATCGATCCAGATTGCTTTGAAGCTGTCGGCGAGCTGGTCCCGCAGGATTCGCTGCACGATATCGAGATCGTGATGCAGAAGCATCGGCGCGGAACGCTTGTCGGCGCGGGTCTTGATATCCTGCCACAGGTTATAGAGGAACTGCATGTCGCCGGCGATATCCTCTTCACTGCGTCCCTCCGCGGCGGTGCGCGTGATGAAACCGCCCACCGGACCGGGACGCTTCGCTTGCAGAATGCGTTTCAAGCGCAGCCGCTCTTCATCGCTGCCGATTTTTCTCGACACGCCCATGTGTTCGAGAGTCGGCATGTAGACCACGTAACGACCGGGGAGGGCGATGTGCGAGGTGATGCGAGCCCCCTTTTGGCCGAGCGGCTCCTTGGCGATTTGAACAATAATCTCCTGCCCTTCCTTTAGCAGATCGCTGATGGAAGGCTGGCCCTGGGTGGGCCGCGAAACCACCTGCTGCTGCGGGCGGGCGTCTTTTGTGAATTCAGGGCGGCTGAATTCAGGGCGGACGGCCTCGGGAGCGCCTTGCTCGGAGAGATTCGGTTCCGGCCTCGGTGAATCCTGACCCAGCGGAGTTTGACCCAGTACAACTTGACCCAGCGTGGGACCAACGGGCCCCCCGCGGCGGCGCCGGTTCCGGCGGGAACCTCGGTGCGGATAACGGTTCCCCTGATCGCGGACCGAGGCTGTACCACTCTCAGACGCGGAGCCCGGATCGCTCCCCGTTTCCTGACCCGACACTTCGTCGCTAGCGTCTTCAATTGTGTCGAGGCCTTCAATATCGCCGAGAATCATCGCCTGAATATCGCGATCCTCCTCTTCATCGAGACCGGGCGCGATGGCTGGTCCGCCTTCGTTCTCCTCCGCTGCTTCCGCTTCGACATCTTCTTCGGCATCTTCATTTCCGGCGGGCGGATGCGTCAGGTGTGCCTTGACCTCTTCCTCTTCGGGTGCGGGCGAGTGCGCGGCTACGTATTCTTCGGGCAGCGGGGGCGGAGCGCTTAAGGCCATGGGTTCTGGCGGGTGCGCGGGGGCATCCGGCAGAGCGTTTTCGGCGGGATAATGAATGGGCTCGTCATACTCTTCTACTTCTTCGACCGGCTTCGGGGCCAAGGGCTCGGCTGAGACTGGCGTCCTGGCGACCGGGGGTGATTCGCGATACTTCTTGAGCGATTCGCCCGGCAGAATGAGCGCGGCGATCTCCTCGCCGGTCTGTTCCGAGGCTGCTTCCCTGGACTCTACCGCTTCCATTTCTTCCCGCTCGACAGGGGCCGAGGGTTGACGGAATGCGGACTGCGGCCCGGACTGCCTTTGCTCCGCTCCGCCAGACGCATACTTGGAATCGGGAAATCCGCGACCACCGTTTCTGCGACGGCGCGAACGGCGACCGCGGCGGTCTCCCCGATCGTCTGGTCTGGCTTCGGAAGGCGAAGACGGCGGTCCCGAAGGAACCGCGCCGGGCGCGAGCAGTGCGTGGGCGGAGGCTTCCGTCGATTCCGCGACAGGCGCCGCGGATTGGACGGCTTGAGGAGGGCCCTGCGGGGGGCGCCGGTTATCCCGACCTTCTCTATCCCTATCGCGACCGTCTTTACGCTCCCGATCACGAGGCTCCCGACCACGAGATTCTCGCGCGGGGCGGTCGTCGCCTCGGGATTCTTGCGCGGGGCGGTCATCGCCTCGAGATTCGCGAGATTCGCGGACGGGGCGCTCATCACCGGTTATCTTGTCAAAGTCTTCATGTTCTTCGAGGAAATCGGACACGTAGAGAAACGTGTCGCGCTCCAGACCCAGATCCACGAAGGCAGACTGCATTCCGGGGAGAACGCGTGTGACGCGTCCTTTATGAATGCTGCCGGCGAGCGAATATTCATTGGCGCGCTGGAAATAAACTTCGCACAGCTGATCGTCTTCGATCAGCGCCACTTTGGTCTCGTGCCGGTTGGCCGAGATCACCAATTCCTTGCTCATTCAGGCCTCCATCCCGCGGGTTTCCGCGAGGCGATTGAGGACCTCAGCGCCTATCAGAGGCGGGACATAGCGAAGGCGGTTCGGATCGGAGTCGCCGGTCAAAACCGCCAGAGTGGAGTCGTCCCTCATACACCCCGGCGACAAAAAATATCGCCTGACCAGCACTGCGGAGATGTTTCCCGGGAGGGCCAAATGGACGAGCGCCGCAGCGGCCCGTCGCTCCCCTGAAAACAGCTCCTAAAACTTGTTGTACCGAAACCCGCTTCACGTATCCGCGCCGGCTAACCTGCGCCAGGCCCGGTTAAAAAATTCCCTTAACGTCTCAAAATTCTAGCTGGCAAACCGCCGGAGCCGCACGTTATTGACCAGCCCCAGCATTACAAATACCGACATCGTAATGGATCCACCCGCGCTCATCAGCGGCAACGGAATCCCGGTGAGCGGCATTTCGCCGGCCACCATTCCGACATTGACCAGCAGGTGGCATAACAGCAAAGCCGCCACCCCCATACAAATGTACATCCCGGCGCGATCCGGCGCCGTTTGCGCGTTTTGCACGATCTGCATCAACAGCAAAAAATACAACCCGAGCGCGACCACCACCCCCACAAATCCATGCTCCTCCGCAAACCCGGAGAAGATCAAATCGTTGTGTGCCGCCGGAAGGAACCGAAGCTGCGTCTGCGTGCCTTTGGTCAGTCCCCTTCCCCAAATTCCTCCGTGACCAATCGCGATCTTGGATTGGATCACCTGATAGCCGGAACCGCGCTGGTCGAGAGTGGGATCGAGAAATGTCAAAAACCGCGCCCGCTGATAATCCTTGATAAGGTACCAGCCTACCGGCAATGCCAGGGCACAAACCAGCGCAATTCCCGCCATATACTGCCATCTGAGTCCAGCCAACAAAATCGCCGCGGCCAGAACCGAAAGGCAGGTTATCGCCGTGCCCAGGTCCGGCTGGTAGTACACCAGCGCCACAGGGATCGCGACCAAACCTCCTAGTTTCAATAAATCCCGAGGGCTCACCTCGTCGCTTTTCAGCTCCGAGAGATACCGGGCTACCATCAATATTATCACCACTTTAACAAATTCAGATATCTGAAAACTGAACCCGAAGACGGGAATCCAGCGGCGTCCGCTATAGACCACCTTGCCAATCGCCACGGTGGCGACCAATCCGATCACGGAGAGCGTATATAAGATGGGAACCTGTCCCAGCAATGTGTGGTAGTCGACGGAGGTGGCGATCCACATTAATCCGAGTCCGATGAGAATCCACAGAATCTGTTTCCACCAGGCGGAATGCCATTTGGTGCCGTGCGTGGCGGAATAAATCTGCATGACACCGAGGGCGGAGATGATGAGGCTGATGATGAGAAGGGGCCAGTCGAGGTCGCGAAAGCTGCGATAGCGGAGCAAAGGTGAATCTATTCTATCAGGATGAGGGCGTTTGATCCGCATGCTTACGCATGGCGGTTCAGCGGGAGGGCGGGTCGGCGAACAGGGATAATTGGGTGGGACCCGGCTTCGCGATGCGGGCTTTCTTATCGAAATAGGCCTTGATCACATCGCGCACGATGGGGGCGGAGTAGGCGCCTTTTCCGCCTCCCTCCCACAGAGCGACCACGACGATTTCGGGGTTCTCGCGCGGCGCGAAGCCTACGAACCAGCCGTTATCCTTCATCGCCAGCGCAAGCGCTTTATTCGCTTTCGCCAGATCGTTCGAGATGCGCTGCGCGGTGCCGGTCTTGCCGCAGATTTCGAGTCCGGGGATCGCGGCCGATGCGCCCGTGCCGCCTTCATTCACGACGCCGCACATGCCTGAGACGATGGTGGCGACGTTCTCCGGATGAAAATCCGCGCGGCGAGGCGGATCGATGTGGGCGTTTTTCACGAGGTGGGGTTTATACCAGATGCCGCCCGAAACCAAGCCTCCAATGACGGAGGCGAGCTGGATCGGCGTCACAGTCACAGCGCCCTGGCCGATGGCGACGGAGATGGTTTCGCCCGCGTACCATTTTTCTCGTTGAGCGCGGAGTTTCCATTTAGGCGAGGGCATCAGGCCCTCCTTTTCATTCGGCAGATCGATGCCGGTTTTCTTGCCGATGCCCGCGAGCTGAGCATATTCGGCGATGCGGTCGATCCCCATGTGGTTTCCCACCGTGAAAAAGAACACGTCGCAGGAGTGGACGATGGCGCGATGCAAATCGACCGTCCCATGCACTTCGTCGCATTTAAACGTGTGGCCGTAAAAGGTGGCGCTGCCGGGGCAATGCACCGTGGTCGACGGCTCCAGCATTCCGGTCTCTAAGCCGGCGATGGTCACGATCGTCTTGAACGTCGAACCGGGCGCGAACTGGGCTTGAATCGCGCGATTCATTAAGGGGTTGTCGGGATTGTCGGTTAGCTCCTTCCAATCGCTTCTGCTGATGCGGCGGGTGAATAAATTGGGGTCGAAGGCAGGCCTGCTGACCATGGCGAGCACTTCGCCGGTTCGCGGATCGAGCGCGACGACGGCGCCGCGGCGGTTCTCCATCGACAATTCCGCCACGGCCTGGAGATCCAGATCGAGGGTCAACTGAAGATTATTGCCGGGGGTCGCCTCCTGGCTCTGCATCTTAGTGCGCTCCCGGCCCAGGCTGTCGACTTCCACCTGACGCTGTCCGTCGATGCCCATCAGTTGATCGTTATATTGACGCTCCAGTCCTTCTTTACCGACTTTGTCACCCTGCGAGTACTTGGCGAACTCCGTGGTGTTGAGTTCCTGGTCGGACACTTCGCCGACGTATCCGATGGCGTGCGCGGCGAGACCGCCTTGGGGATAGAGACGGCTCTGGCTCGAAACCAATTCCATCTCGGGGAAGGTAGCGGGATCGTTATGCGATTCGACGAAGGCGAGTTCGGAGGGAGTCAGCTCCTGCTTGATCAGAACTGGGAAATAGGCCGGAACGCGGCGCGCCTCGGCTCGGGCCAGAGGGATGCGGATCTCTTCGGGAGTCATGTTCAGGCCGGCTGCGATGGCGGGGATATGCTCCGGCTTGAGATTTTCGCGCGAGAGGCGGAATTCGAAGGAGGAATGGTTGTCGACGATGATGCGGCCGTCGCGATCGAGAATTTTTCCACGTGGGGCGAGGAGGGGAACGGTTTTGATGCGATTGCGGTCGGCGAGTTCGCTGTTGAACTCGCGGTCGCGGATTTGCAGCACCCAGAAGCCTCCGATGAGGAGCAGGAAAACGACTACGCTCAAATACTGAAAAACGGCGATGCGGCCCAGCGCGAAACGGGTGTCGTCCTTGAACAGACGGCTGGGCGTCATGTCCTGGGATTGGCGGCGTTCGGGTTCGACGGGGCGCATGAAAATTAACCGGTGATCTTCAGTCTATCCAACAACTGATAGAGGAACACGGCGACAATCGCGTTGAGAGTCGCGAGGACGAGGACTTGGGTCACTTCAAAATCCAGGGCTTCGCCCAGCAGGGCCCGCGCCAGCACCCAATAAAGAAGCTGATGAAAAAAGAAAAAGAAAAACCCGAGGACCAGCCGGAGGAGAGGATTCCCGACATCGACGCGAAGGCTCACGGAGGCGGCGAAATATCCGACCAGGGTCTTCACGATGCCGAACATTCCCAGCTCGTGATGCGAGAGCGAGTCCTGCGCGAGGCCGATGGCGGCGCCGAATAAAAGGCCGGCGATGGGAGATCGCCACATCAGCGAAAAATAGACGGTGACCAGGAGAGGCAGTTCCAGATATTGGAGATAGGGAACGAAACGGGACACATAAACGCGGAACAGAATCGCGAGCAGCGAGATGCCGGTAATCACCGCGACGTTGAACATCGAAGTGCGCTCTTTGCGCAACGGCTCGCGATAATCTTCGGAAAATCCGGTCATGGCTTTTCCGGTTTCGCTTCGGGCTTGACGGGAGCGTTGTAGTTTGGCGCGCCGTTGCTGCGCTCGCCGTAGACGTGATTGTTTTGTTCGCCGAACTTGCGGTATCGCTCTTTGACGCGGTCGGCGTCGGTGGTTGCCGGGCCCGTCTGTAACGGCTGGAGCACCGGCGCTCCGCCAGCGGCATCGGGCGGCGGGGGCGCCAATAAATGGACCGCCTGATCCGTGAGGGGGGCGTCGGGGATGGGGGCGTGGACTCCTTCGACGACGATCAGCACTTCTTCCAGGCCATTCCTGAAGCCGCTGAGCGTGATGTAAATCTCCTTCTCCGCTTTCCCTTGACGGACGGTGGTCACCTCGCCTACAGGCAATCCCTTCGGGAAAATGCGGTCGTCGCCGGAGGTGTAAAACCATTCGCCCTGATCGATTTTCTGCTCGTTCTGCACGTGTTCGATCTTGCCGGCGCCTTCATAGCCCTGCCCTTTGAAGGTGCCGTGCACGCGATTGTTCTGCGAAATCACCCCAGCGGCGAAATTGGCGTCGGTCACCAACAGCACCTGGGCGTAGGCGGAGAAGACTCGCGTCACCTTACCGGCGATGCCGTCCGGCGTGATCACCGCCATTCCGGGCGCAATGCCACTGTTGCTGCCGCGATCGATGAAGACCTCCTTGGTGGCCACGTCGTTTCCGTTTGCGATGATATGCGCGGCGACGGTCTTCGATGGCGAACTTTTTTGAAAGATGGCGAGCGAACTTGCGCGGTCCGCGGTCGAGAGCTCGGTGCGGAGATATTGATTCTCCATCTTGACGCGGTCAAGCTCCGCCTTCATGCGCTTGTTTTCATCGCGCACGCCCAATAATACGAAGTAATCGCTGAAAAAGTGAGAGGCGCCGCTGCGGCCGGTCTCAATGACCTTCGCCATCGGAGTCACAGCGCCCACCGCCCAAACCCGAATCAGGCGTACATCGCCGTGGGTTCTGACCTGATAGGCAAGCAGCACCAATTGCGCGAGGATCGCCGCCACGAGAACCGAAAGGTTGCGGTAACGACTGAGAAAAAACTCCATTTCCTACTCGATAGCGATTCTCCGCAACAACTTGAACTCGGTCAACATTTTCCCCGTTCCTAATACTACCGATGCGAGAGGATCTTCGGCGATCGATACCGGCAGACCGGTCTCCTGCCGGATGCGTTTGTCCAGGTTTTTGATCAGCGCACCACCGCCGGTGAGCACGATCCCGCGATCGCTGATGTCCGCCGACAATTCGGGTGGGGTGCGTTCGAGCGCGACGCGAATGGCGTTCATGATGGTCGAGACGCATTCCGACAACGCTTCCCTGATCTCGCTGTCGTCTACGGTGATGGTTCTCGGCACGCCTTCAATCAGGTTGCGGCCCTTGATCTCCATCGTGAGAGGTTTATCGAGGACATAGGCCGAGCCAATCGCGATCTTGACCTTCTCCGCCGTGGTTTCGCCGATCAGCAGGTTGTACTTGCGCTTCATGTATTGCATGATCGCGTCGTCCATCTCGTTTCCAGCGACGCGCACGGAGCGTGAATAAACGATACCGGAGAGCGAAATCACCGCAACATCGGTGGTGCCGCCGCCGATATCAACCACCATGTTGCCCGATGGCTCCGTAATCGGCAAGCCCGCGCCGATGGCTGCGACCATCGCCTGTTCCACCAGGTAAACTTCGCTCGCTTTGGCGTGATATGCGGAGTCGATGACCGCGCGCTTTTCCACCTGCGTGATCTCGCTGGGCACGCCGATAATGATGCGCGGATGCACCAGCATCTTGCGGCCGTGCGCCTTCTGAATGAAATAATTCAGCATGCGCTCCGTGACTTTGAAGTCGGCGATGACGCCATCCTTCATCGGCCGGATGGCCACGATGTTACCCGGCGTGCGCCCAAGCATTTCCTTGGCTTCGCGCCCGACCGCTTCGACTTCGCCGGTAGTTTTGTTGATGGCGACGATCGATGGCTCGTTTACCACGATACCCTTGCCCTTGGCGAAAACCAGGGTGTTCGCCGTACCGAGATCGATGGCGAGGTCGGAGGAAAAAAGACTAAACAACGACCGCAGATTCATATGAAATTGTTCTACTTGGGTAACGCCGAGCCCGCAGAGACGAGGGCGCACCTAATCACTATTCGCAAGCTCGCCCGCGCCTTCGTTGTGGGCGACTACGCGTTTGAGGTGGGTCGTAAACGCCCAACTTGAACAGTACCACAGCCGCAACGCGGCGGCAAGATTTTGTTTTATTTTCAGTAGACTACACTAATCTTGTGATCCGTCGCGCAGTAACGAGTTCAGTAACAAGACGCGCCGTTCTGGCGCTGCCTCTTGCCGCTGCGTGCACCACCCGCCGCGCGGGGTTCCGGGGCTACGCGTTCATCGCCAACGAAGAAGGACACGCCGTGGCCGCGGTGGATCTGGAGGCCCTGGTGGTGGCGCGCCACATTCCTCTCGACAGCGCGCCGGTAGCCGTGCTGGCGCTGCAGCACACCCGGCCGTTTGTTTATGCGCTGACCCCCGAAAATGGTTCGGTTCAGGAGATTCAAGCCGATCGATTGAGCTTCGCCCGTAAACTCGCCGTCGGCTCTCAGGCCATTTCGATGCATGTAGCGCCGGACGAGCGCGCCCTGTACGTGCTGACAAAAGAGCCGAAGGCGTTGGTGCGGGTCGCTCTCGATCGATTCGCCGTCGATTGGAGATTGCCGCTTTCCGAGGACCCGCACGATTTCGCGATCTCCGCGGATGGAAAAACAGCAGCAGTGAGTGCGGGCGATTCGGTCAGACTGGTAGATCTCGCGGGACGGCGCACCGGCAATCCCTTGGGATCGCCCGCGGATATCGGGGCCGTCCGATTCCTTTCGGATAACAAAACGCTGATCGCGGCGAATCGAAGCGATCGACTGCTGTCTCTGTACGACGTCGGATCGTCCAGACTCATCACTCACTTACCGATCGCGGTTCGACCCGACAATCTATGCTTCAATCAAGGCAGGGATGGCAATGCCGACGGAGGACAACTCTTCGTCACCGGCGAAGGCGTGGATGGTGTGGTCATCGTGTACCCATATCACACGCCCGAGGTCGACAAGACCGTGCTCGCCGGACATGCCCCGGGCGCCATGGCCGCCTCCGAGCGTTATCTATTCGTGGCGAGGCCCGGATCGGGAGACGTCAGCATCATGGATATCGATACCCAGAAGGTTATCGCGGTCCAGAACGTCGGCAGCGATCCTGGTTTCGTCGCCGTCACTCCGGACGATCAGTACGCCTTAGTGCTGAACCGCAAATCGGGAGATGTCGCGGTCCTGCGCGTGGATTTGATCGCCCCAAACCGTTACAAAGAGAGGGCGGCGCCGTTGCTCACCGTGATTCCGGTGGGATCGAAGCCGGTGAACGCCGCGGTGCGGAAAGTGTAATCTCGCTTCGCGACTCGCGGGTATTGCACGTCTGTCCGCATGCTTACGCATGGCGGTTCAGTGGTTTTACGGAACGCCGGCTAAAGCCGTCGCTGCAAGCTGAAGCTCGCGCCACCAGACAAGCTTGAACATATTGCCGTTCAGTTAGGCTTTTCGACTTTGTCGTTATCTTTATCGCGACTACGACTCTTCCCCGCGCGAAGTTGAGCGTCTTCCAGACGCTCCGCCTCCTGCCAGGTGAAGATCATGCGGTGAATCACAGTCAGATTGCCGAGCACCGCGATGATCCACAGGACTGGCGCCATGCGGTCGAACAGAGCGCCGATAATCACCAGCACCACCCGTTCCGGCCGCTCCATAAATCCCACCTTGCACATCGGAATCGAATTTTCCGCGCGCGCCCGGACATAGCTCACCATCACGCAGGCGATCATGGCGACCGCGGTCAATACCACGTAGGAAAATCTTCCAATAGACCCGTACCAGACGAGAAGGCCGATCAGCAGGCCCAGGTCCGAATAGCGGTCGAGCACCGAGTCGAAGAACCCTCCGAAGCGTGTCACGCGATTGGTCTCCCGCGCCACCCGCCCGTCCACCATGTCGAACAATCCAGCGCCGATGATCACGGCGCCCGCCCAACGGAATTGACCCACGGCGAGCAGCCATGCCGCTCCCACGTTGATGAGCAGTCCCAGGAACGTCAGGACGTTGGGATGGATTTTCGAGAGTGCGAGTGCGCGCACAATCAGCAGGATGACCTTATTCGAAGCCAATCCGATCGCGCGCGTAAACGTTAGCTTCTGGTCCAAACTCTATTCCCTCGCCAATCTACTCCGTGGCCAAACCCCGCGGCGCCAGATCGTGAATCGTCTTCAGCTCCACGATCTCCATCTCGCGTACTCCGCCCGGAATCTGGATGCGAACGGTGTCTCCCACCTGCTTGCCGAGCAGGCTGCGTCCGATCGGCGAACTGGTCGAAATTAAACCCTTCGCCACATCCACTTCCTCGCTGGTCACTAGCGTGTACTTTACCTTTAAATCCTTGTCGATGTCGAGCACGATGACCTCAGAACAAAGCCCGACTTTATCGCGCGGGAGTTTGGTCATATCGATCATCGAAATCTCGCGCAGCCGGCCGTTCAACTGGTTGAGGCGGGCGTTGACAATGCCCTGGCGTTCTTTCGCCGCGTGATACTCGGCGTTTTCCTTCAAGTCGCCGTGGGCGCGCGCTTTCAGGATCTCCCGAGGAAGCTCGACTCGGAACTCCAGCTCGAGTGCCGCGATTTCTTCCTGGAGTTTCTTGATGAGTTCTTGCATCGCTTACATTTGCGATTATAGCGCGGCTGGCACCGATCCTAAATGCGACAGCTTCATTTCTTAAAGAACTTCTGGCGCATGTCGGGCCAAAATTCCTTGAGGATGTTGAAGCCCGCGTCGCTTCCCACGTTCAAGGCCCACTTCTCGCAAACCTCTTCGGGATGCCGGCTGGAGGGAGGATAGTAAACCGCTGAAATCCCGGCCGCCACTCCGTTGCCGACGATTTCCGAGAAATTAAACTGCTGAGCGCCGGAATCGGCCCGCGTCGCAAGCACTCTACTCGCCGAGTAACCCACCCGTGTCCAGAATCCATGGCTGGTTCCCATGCGAAAATAGCGCGGGTCCTGACGTAACAAGACCGGGAATATGGCTTCCGTCATATAGTTCCCGATCGCACTATCGGCGAATGCGCCGCCATACCGTTTGGCATATCCGGTCGCCCCTTGGCCGAATTCACGGTATTGATTGCTCCATTGGGAAGCGCCGGCGTAAATCCCCGTGATCACGAATGAGAATGGATCGAAGACATCCTCCGTCGCCAGCCAGAATTTCGTCTTAGCGCTGATCGGAAGTATGACGCCGGAGGAATTCCGCACGGTGTCGTAATCGGGAACAATTCCCAGGATGTGCGTGTCTTCTCGTGTTTCCGGTCGCTTTGCTGCTTCCGTTTCATCGGTTTGCGCCCAGATAAACCCCGCGCAGACGGTTAGGAACAGAAAGAGCGCACGCCCAGGGATCATGATAGACACGAACACCGTTGTTATTAAGACGACTCGGGATTCTGAATCGCGTACAGACTATTTTGACAATTCCCGCCGCATATTGTCGAGTGATTCCTGCATGGAGTTATTGCCCGGCCATGTGCCCGGCCCCGCGTCAGGGGCGTGTTGCGAAACCTCCGCAAACAAGGGGACCAGTTCCGGATCCCGCCAACCTCTCCGGGCCTCCTCGATCATGATTTCGATGGCGTGCTGATGGGAAAATGCCGGTTTATAGGGGCGCGCGGTGGTAAGCGCATCGTAAATATCGGCGACTTGCAGAATGCGCGCCAGTAACGGAATATCCTCGCCACCGAGTCCATCGGGGTAGCCCGATCCATCCCATCGCTCATGATGGCTGCGGATGATCGGCAACACCGGGGCCAAGGTTTTCATCGGCTTGCAGATATCCTCGCCGCGAATCGTGTGGAGCCGCATGGTCTGCCACTCTTCGTCGGTGAGGAGGCCCCGCTTAAATAGAATCCCGTCCGGAATCCCGATTTTCCCGATGTCGTGCAGATAGCTGCCGCGATAGAGCGCTAACAGTTCCTGACGTGGCAAACCCAGTGCCTGCCCCAACGCCAAACTGTATTTGGTGAGCCGCTCGCAATGCATTCCGGTGTATTTATCGCGATGCTCCACCGCTTGCGCCAAGGCGAACAGGATCGTTTCGGCCTCTTCGAGCGAGTCAGTCAGCGCCTTGTTGCGCAGCATGGCGCGAATCCGGGTCCTGGCCACCGCGGGCTGCAGCGGCTTGATCAGAAATTCGTCCGCCCCGGACTCAATGCCGGTGACCTCATTCTCGGTTCCCTGCACGCTGGTCGTCATCAATATGGGGATGAGTTGCGTCCGCCGCTGGCTCTTCAGCAGATGGCAGAATTCCGGTCCGCTCATCTCCGGCATCACCAGATCGACCACCACCAGGTCAACCTTTTCGCGGTCCAGGATCTCGATCGCCCCCGAAGGGCGCGCAGCCTCCAAAATCCGGTACGCGGCGGTTTTCAGCATCGCCTTCAGCAGGCGCCGGTTCAGTTCAATATCGTCGACAATCAGGATGGTCGGAGCCTGCGCCGCGTCCTCCAGGATGCTTTCCCACCGGGGGAGATGCATCTCCGGACGTAGAACCTTAGGGTCCTTCACGACGCCTCTTTTGACCAGTATTGACAACCGGATTCCTGTTCAGATATCTATCGGCCCCGTGTTAGCAAACATTTAGCCATAAAACCGGAAAAGGTACTAAGATAAGGAGCGTTATGCCCCACCTGACTCCCGAGGACCGTGCTTTCCTGACCGCGCACCTGACCGAGAGTCGCGATCTTGTCCTGGCTGAAGTCGCGGACCTGCGTCCCGACCAATGGACCTTCCGGCCGGACGATGAAACCTGGTCGATCGGCGAATGCGCGGACCATATTATGACCATTGAGAAGCGGGTTTTTTCCATGGTCTCGAAACACATGCAGAGCGCTCCCCCCAATCCGGAGCGCGCGGCGGAGGTTCAGAAAAAGACCCCATGGATCCTGGCAGCGGTCCCGTCGCGCCAGGAGCGGGTCAAGGTTCCTGCCGGGATCGAAAACCACAACCACTTCACGACTGCGCGGGAGTTCGCTCAGACCTTCGAAGAACGTCGCGCCTTTTTGCAACGATATGTCGCCGAGACTTCAGACCCCATGCACGACCGCGTCGCGCCGCACATGATCTTCAAGGATCTGGACGGCTGCCAGTGGCTGCTCATGATTTCGCTCCACAGCCTGCGTCACGGGGCGCAAATGGCCGAGGTCAAAGCGCACCCTGCGTATCCCAAGTAGACTTTCTGGCCGCTGAACCCGTCTTACGTGCATCATGAGAATCGCGGGTATCTTCATAGCCAGCGCCCTTTTCGCCCAATCCTCTGAGTTTGAGGCCGCTTCCATAAAGCCGGCTAATCCTGGGCATGGCATCGATATAACCATTTCGCCCGGCGGACGCCTCACCGTCACAGGCCTAACGCTGCACCAGCTGATTGAGCAGGCGTACGGCATAGAAAAATATCAAATAACGGGCGGCCCGGTTTGGACTGCTCAAGAAAGGTATGACATCCTCGCAGCGCCTCCCGTCTCTTCTCGAGCGCCCTCGCGCAAGGAAGTAATGCAGATGCTCCAGGCTCTTCTCGCCGATCGCTTCCATTTGAAACTCCACCGCGAGAGGAAGGAAAGCACCGTGTATGCACTTGTCGTCAGCAGCAAGGGTGCCAAGCTCCAACCGACCAAGGGTCCCAATGAGAGACCACTGGTAGGCAACGGATATAACGGCGATCATGATTCACCGGACGTCACCTATTACATTTCCGGCCAGAACGTCTCGATGCCGCTTCTGGCCGCGAAACTGGCTGGCTTCGTACATCACCCGGTCACCGATGAGACCGGCCTCAGCGGAAGTTTCGATTTCAAGTTCGACTACGCTGGAGGTAACGACAACGATTTTCTCTTCACGGCGATTCAAAAGGAACTCGGACTCAAGCTGGAATCGAGAAAAGGTCCAATAGAAAACCTTGTCGTCGACCACGCGGAAAAACCCTCAGCGAACTAAACCTGGAGCGTGAAACAATATTACATGCTCCGAGCTACCCTTTTCCTCTGCGCCGCCCTCCTCAGCGCCCAGACCACCTCTCCCGAGCCTGATCGCCAGCTCGCTCGCTCCATATATAAGGAATTTATTGAGATCCAGTCCGGCTTCTCCACTGGAGCCACCACTCCCGTCGCCGAGGCAGCTGGCCGACGACTCAAAGCGGCTGGCTTCCCCGATTCGGACATCTTCATCGGCGGAGCGAGTCCCAAGAAAGCGAATCTCGTCGTCCGCTATCATGCCGGTAGCACAGGGACCGGCGCCCGCAAGCCGATTCTCCTGCTCGCCCACACCGACGTCGTCGAGGCCAAGCGCGAGGACTGGACCATGGACCCGTTCCAGTTCATCGAACGCGACGGCTTTTTCTACGGACGCGGCACTGCCGACGATAAAGCGCAAGCCGCCGTGTGGATCGCCAACCTGATCCGCTACAAACGCGAAGGGTTCAAACCCGATCGCGACATTATCGTCGCCCTCACCGCCGATGAGGAAGGCGGCGGGCCCTACAACGGCGTCGACTGGCTGCTCAAGAACCACCGCGAACTCATCGATGCCGAATTCTGCCTCAACGAGGGCGGCTGGGGCGAAGAAGCCAGTGGCAAGAAGATCGCCAATGATATTCAGGTCAGCGAGAAATACGTCCTCACGTTCCGCTTCGAAGTCCGAAATAAGGGCGGCCACAGTTCCATGCCGGTCGCCGACAACGCAATCTACCATCTTGCCGCCGCGCTGGACCGCCTTTCGAAGTTCGGATTCCCGCTCAAGACCAATGAAGTCACCGCCGCTTACTTTAAGCAAATGGCGACGTTGAATAAAGGACCCCGGAAAGACGATCTGGAGAAGGTCGCCACTGGCTCAGAGGACGCCATGCGGCGCATCGCGCAGGTCTCGGCCGCCTGGAATGCGACCCTTCGTACCACGTGCGTCGCCACCCAGCTTGAAGGAGGTCACGCCGTCAACGCTCTTCCACAACTCGCCGCCGCCACCGTAAATTGCCGCGTCCTGCCGGAGGACTCGGTCGGTTATGTGAAGACCACTCTCGAAAAAGTGATCGCCGACGACCAGGTCAAGCTCACCATCGTGGGCGATGTTCCGCAAGGCCCGGCATCTCCCATGCGTCCCGACATCATGAAGGCCGTCGGCCGCCTCACCGACACGATGTGGCCCGGAGTGCCTTCGATTCCAATCATGGTAATGGGCGCGACCGATGGAAGATCGCTGCGCATGGCCGGCATTCCCACTTACGGAATCCAAGGTTTCTTCATGGATACCGACGATATGCGCATGCACGGCCGCGATGAGCGTATGAGTGTCCAGTCCTTCTACGAAGGCCAGCAGTTTCTATACGAGCTGGTCAAGACTCTGTCGTCGCAATAGGTTGACGGCGAGTCGCAGGTAGCATAAAATTCTCGGTCATGAAGAAGCCGTTGCTGTCGACCGTCATTTCCGCCTGTTTTGCTCTTGGGGCCGGGTTGCCCACCACGGCTCCGGAACGGGAAGGATTCTCCACCGAGCGCCTGAACAAGATCAACGTGGTGATGAAGCAACACGTCGAGGCGGGACGCCTGGCGGGCGCCTCCGGACTCATCGTCCGCAACGGAAAGATTGTGTTTCGCGAAAACTGGGGCGAGATGAAGCCCGATTCCATCGTACGCATGTACTCGATGACCAAGGGGGTAACCGGAGTCGCGGCGATGATCCTTTATGAAGAGGGCAAGTTCGCGATGACCGATCCGATCTCGAAATATATGCCGGAATTCACGCACATGCGTGTGGGCGCGTCCGGCGTTCCCGCCAAGCACCAGATTACGGTCCGCGATCTATTCCGGCACACGTCCGGGCTCGACTACACGGGGCCGAAAGAAGAGAACGGGGATGTCGCCTACAAGAAAATCGAGATGGTCGGCGGCGCCCCTCAGGTGCCGTTCGATCTGGCCGAGGCAGTGAAGCGCCTCGCGACCGCGCCCTTGAACGACGAGCCGGGTACGATGTGGCGTTACGGCTACTCCATCGATGTGCTGGGGCGCCTTGTCGAAGTATTGTCCGGCAAGCCGCTCGACCAGTTTTTCGAGGAGCGGATTTTCCGTCCGCTGGGGATGAAGGACACCGCGTTTTTCGTCTCGGAAGAAAAGTGGAACCGCTTAGCGACGCTCTATTCGCCCAAGAAAGAGGGTGGAATCCAACGGATGGCTGGCGGCCCGCAGGAGAGTTTCAAGAAAAAGCCGGCGTTGCTGTTGGGGGGAGCCGGGCTCACTTCCACCATGGAGGACTACTCGCACTTTTACGCGATGCTGCTCAACGAAGGCGAGTATGACGGCGCGCGGATCCTGGGCCGCAAGTCGGTAGAGCTGATGCGCAGCGATCATCTCGGCTCGATTCCTCATTTCGCCCTGCTGCAGGAATGGGAAGGCTTCGGGCTGACGTTCGCGGTGAATCCGGGTCCCGGGAAATCGCCCGACGTGGGCTCGGCTGGTTCGTACCGCTGGGGCGGCGCGGCGGGAACTACGTTCTGGCTCGATCCGAAGGAGCATATGTTCGGCATGTTCCTGATCCAGATTCTGCCTCCCAACGTGGGCGCGTCGGGCGAATTTGAGCGCCTGGCTTACATGGCGCTCGTCAACTAACGACGATATCCCCGCGACTTGAGATACAGCACCAGTTCCGCCGGGTGATCCGTCTGGATGCCCGCCGCTCCTCGATCCACCGCATCCTGCCAGCCGGAAGGATTGTCGGCCGGGCCTAAACGGTCCACGTAGATGTCGACCTTGGCCGCGCGCGCAACCGCGATCGTCTGATCGTTGAAATCGCTGGCATCGAACGCTGCCACTTTGAGCGAGAGCGTGTCGAGAAGAGCGCGAAGCGCGACCGGATTCCTCGCCTCCGGCATCAGCCTCATTCTGGGAGACAGCATCCCGACTTCCTTCAAATAACCGGGATCTCCGTAGACTACGACCTGATCCTCCATGTCATGCTTCCTGACGGCGGCGACGGCGTCCGCGGCTGAGATCTGTTTGCTATCGATATAGACGCCGATTTTCCCCCGCGCGAAAGCCAGGGCTTCGTCGAAAGTGGGGATGCGTGATCCCGCGAATCCGGGCCCCAGGTTCGCACCCACCTCCAGTTTCCGGAGATCTTCGAACGTCATGCTGGCGACGTTGCCTTTCCCGCCGGTCATACGGTCGACGTTCCGATCGTGCATCAGAACCAGCTTGCCGTCGAAGGTAGTACGAACATCGAGCTCGAAGAAATCGGCGCCGGCGTCGACCGCGGCGGCGAAGGCCGCAATGGTATTTTCGGGATGATGAAGATGCTCGCCGCGGTGTGCAATCGCCACAATCTCCTTTGTTTGAGCGAACGCGGAGGCACAGATCAGAATCAGCAGGAGGCGCGTCATTCGTCTACTCATTCTAAGGTGATGATCCGCTTAGGAAGCAATCCACGCGTTACATGATAGAATCCTGATTCCGCTTCTGCTGCTCGTACGAGATCCCGGAGGTAGACGCTGTGCCCGATTATTTACAGTCAGACAGGCCGCTGAAGATCACAACGCCGTTGGGACCGGACATCCTGCTCCTCGTCGGATTGCGTGGCGAAGAGGAGATCTCCAAGCTCTTTGAGTTTCGGGTGAATCTTCTTGCCGACCTGAAGAACGAAGTCCGCTTCGACAAAATCATCGGCCAGAGCGCCACCGTGGAGATGCGCCTTCGAGATGGGAACAAGCGCTATTTCAACGGGATCGTGAAGCGCTTCCGTCAGGGCGGCCGCGACGACACCTTTCTTCACTTCCAGGCTGAAATTGTCCCAAAGGTCTGGCTGCTCACCAAGAAGATCCGGAGCCGCATTTTTCAGCACCTTAGCGTGCCGGATATTCTCCGCCAGGTGCTTACCGGACTGGACGTCAATTACGAGCTTACGGGAACCTATCAGCCGCGCGATTACTGCGTTCAGTACCGCGAATCCGATTTCGATTTTGCCAGCCGACTGATGGAGGAAGAGGGAATTTACTATTTCTTCAAGCATTCAGACGGCAGTCACCAGATGATGATCAGCGACTCCACCAGCAAGCATCCCGCCGTGGCGGGACAATCGAGCGCGATCTATGGAGAGACGGAGGGCGAGGTACGCACCGACATGCGGGTGCTTTCCTGGGAGAAGACCCAGGAGTTGCGCTCCGGCGAATGCACCCTCTGGGACCACTGCTTTGAACTCCCTGGCAACCATCTGGAAGCCCAGTTGAAAACCATCGCCAGCGTGCCGGTCGGCAAGGTAGTTCACAAATTCAACCTCGCCAACGATCAACTGGAAATTTACGATTATCCCGGTCGCTACGCGCAGCGCTTCGATGGGATCGATCCCAGCGGCGGGAACCGTCCGGCCGACATCACGCACATTTTCGCGGACCGGCTCCGGACCGTTCGGCTCCGCATGGAGCAGGAGGAGGTTTTGGGAATCCGCATTAAAGGGAAGAGCGATTGCGGCCAGTTTCTCCCGGGGCATAAATTCACGCTGGAACGCCATTTCGACGCCGACGCATCCTATCTTTTGACGCGCGTCAAACATGTGGCCCGCGACGCGTCCTACCGGAGCGATCATCCCGAGGAATCCGCCTACAGCTATAAGAACCGCTTCACCTGCATTCCGGAGACTTTGCGGTACCGGCCTCAACGCGAGACCAAGACGCCGAAAATCGCGGGGATGCAGACGGCGACGGTCGTAGGCCCCAAGAACGAGGAAATTTTCGTCGACAAGTATGGGCGCGTGAAAGTCCAGTTTCATTGGGATCGCGAAGGGAAGCTGAACGCCGACAGTTCCTGCTGGGTGCGCGTGGCGCAGGTTTGGGCGGGGAAAGGCTGGGGGGCATTTTTCTGGCCTCGCATCGGACACGAAGTGGTGGTGAGTTTCGAAGAGGGCGATCCGGACCAGCCTCTGATCATCGGCAGCGTGTACAATGCTGACAATATGCCGTGGTACATGCTGCCCAAGAATAAGCAACTCGCCGGAATAAAATCGGCCAGCGTCAGCGGTACAGCGCACCAGAACTATAACGGAATCGTCTTCAATGACGAAAAAGGCAAGGAACATCTGTCGATTCACTCGGAGCACAATCTGAGCCTCAATTCCGAAAAAAACAAGATGATCCACGCCGGCGCAAGTAAGGGCGAACGCGTGGGGGTCGCCAACATCCTCACCGTCGGCAAGATTGTCCCGGTGACAGGCGGCAGTGGCGGCGGCTTTGACGGGGGAAATACGATGTCGGACCCACCCCCAACGGGCATAATTGGCATGAACGCGCTCGTTACTTACGGCGACCAGTTCCAGGCCGCCGGCCCCGTGTCCCACCAGATCACCTTCGGCCAAAACCTCCAAATGTGCATCTCGATGGGTTCATTGCTCGCTGAAACTAAGGCACTCAAGTGGCCAGGCGCCCCCATCGCCTTAGCTGCGGGGGCCGCGCAGGCACTTGGGGGTGGCATGGGCTCCATGCAGTTCACCATTGGATCCAGTGCCCAATTCACGCTTGGCCAAAGCTTTGAAATCTCCATCGGACCGCCGAAGATTGAGATTCACAACCAGCATTCCGTAAAAAGGGACCCGGTTCGCATATTGTGTGTCGCCTTGGGCTGGTTCTCGGAGGCTTTCTCGTTTGGGTATGACCTTTTGAAGGGAGCGAATAACACGAATAGCAGCTCGCAAGGAGCGCCCGCGACTCCCGATGAGCAATCGGGAGATGAGGAACGGGCTAAGTTCATACTTGCCTATCAGGCCGTCACGGATGTGATGCTGGTCGCAATCCTGCTTGCGGAGTACATTGCCGACACGGAAGATTGGTACGGCGCTGACGCATTAAAGAAATTTTACAAGCACCACGAGGGGTCTTACGGGCTGTGGAAAGCTACGACCATAACCCCAGACCCACCAAACTTGACAATGGCGGCCTCATGGGCCAAGCCTCCTGAGGTCAAAGATTCCAAATGGAGCGGTGCCGGGCAGATAGCGCTTGGCCTCGTGGGGGTCACGTTGATGGTGTTAGCGGAGCTAACAGACATACCCAAAATTGGGGATCAGGCGGATAGCAAATAGTCAGGGAGGGATCAGATCATGGAAGAAAACGACGAAAATCCCGGCGGCGGGTCGGGCGGCGATGACGGCTCAGAAGACAGAGGCGATCGGGTCATATCGGCCGACGGCGCGTACGCGATTCGCGCAAACCAGGTCTCGCTCGTCACCTGGAAGAATATACCGCCGTCTACGGACAACGAAAGCCGGATTATCCTCTTGGCCGGTGGAGGCTTGGACGGCGCATTCATTGACGATGGGACGGTCGACATCCGGGGATGCAACGGGGTGCGAGTCACGAGTGGACCCGTGGCGCTTCCGGAACTGAGCCCGCCCGTCTCGTCGGACTCCACCAACGGTGTCGAGATCATCGCGTCGGAGCAGCAAAACGTCACCATTCAGCGCGGCCTGATTCCCGACGTGGACCAGCAGATCGTAATGTCGCCTGGCTCGATCGTGGTGGACGGAGGTACCGGGACGGTCACAATTCAGAGTCTGACCCAGGTCACACTCTCTGTGGCGGGTGGAGCGAGCTCGATCACGCTAACGCCCGAGGGGATCACAATCCAGGGACTCCAGATCACAGTCCAGGGAGAAGCGATGGTCGGAATCACGGGAACGCTTGTCACCATTAACTAGCCCGCAGGAGGGATCGGCAAAGTGAGTCACGGACCGCTCGTCAAGATCGGCGCAGCCACCGCCGCGGAGATCTGCGCGCACTTCGAGTTGAAGGCGGAGGCAAAGGAGCTGCTCCGCGACGGCATGGATCCGCAGGCCTTCGTGGCCGCTCTCATCGAGAACAAGAAATATCTCGACGCCATGGCCTTCATGGCGCATGCTCTGCCGGTGCGCGAAGGAATCTGGTGGGGTTGTTTGTGCATGCAGCACGCCTTGGGCGACGATCTCAACCCGGCTGATCGAGCTGCCGCCACGGCCGCCATCCAGTGGGTGATGCAGCCAAGCGAGGAAAACCGGGCCGCGGCGAAGGCTCCCGCGGCATCGGCCGACCCAATGTCCCCCGCAGGCGCCTTGGCGACGGCCGCGAGCCTGACTGGCGGAAGCATCCATCCGCCCGAACTCCCCTTCAAACCGCCGCCGCCATTTGCCCCGCAGGGGGCGGTCGCCCGGGCAGTCAAGGTCGCTTCTCTAAAAGGCGAGCCGGCGGCGATCGCCAAGACGCAAAGATCGTATGTGGAACTCGCAATCCAGGTTGCCGAGGGACGTCTGATATAAGGAGAATTGGAAATCATGGGAATGCCCGCCGCTCGCCTCACGGATTTGCACGTCTGCCCCGCGGTCACTGTACTTGTGCCGCACGTCGGTGGACCGATCCTTGCGCCCGGTTGCCCGACCGTGCTGATTGGCGGTTTGCCCGCGGCGCGAGTCACCGACGTGGCGACCTGCGTCGGTCCTCCCGACATGATTGCCATGGGCTCTGTCACGGTCTTGATTGGGGGCCTGATGGCCGCGCGCCTGGGAGACCCGACTGCGCACGGCGGGACCATCGTGCTGGGTTGCTTCACGGTTCTGATTGGCGGGTGAGACTTATGAGTACGCCGTCCATCGTCATCCCCTACGAGAAACAGTCCGATCCGCAGACCAATCGCGGCTGCGGCGCGGCATGCCTGACCATGGTCTACCGCTCCTTCGGCAAGGAAATCCCGCAGGCCGAAATCTGGCCGGCGATCGCCAGGGAAAACCGGTTTGGCCAGGTCTCTTCGATGACTTACCTGATGGCCCAGAATGCCTTGAACCGCGGCTTCCGTGCCGTCGCGATCCAGGCGCGGCATCCTTTGCAGGTCCTGCGGATCTGCCGTGCGTCTGGCGTTCGCGCGATTCTGAACCATCGCGTGCGGCGCGATTCAGCCGCCGGTCATTACACCGTGCTGGTTGATATCGATGACAAGGATGTTGTGGTTCACGATCCTCTCTTTGGCGCGGCGCGCCGCTTGTCTCATGCCGAGTTAATCGAATTGTGGCTGCCGCAGGTTCCCAACTCGGAGATTGCGGGAGGCGTACTGATCGCGATCGGCGCCGCGGGACTACCCGCGCAGCCGGCCTGCGAGTTTTGCCGCACGCCGATGTTGTCGAGCGTCGATTGCCCCAGGTGCGCCAAACCCACAGGCCTCGAACCCGGCGTGGTCCTAGGCTGCATCAAGGACGGCTGCATCGCCCGGATGTGGAACTGGATCTGCTGCCCGGCGTGCGATTACGTGTTTACGCTGAAGGCTGGGGCCGCCGCCGGGACCGCTGTAGAGGCTCAACCATCCGCCGCCGGGACCGCTGTGCCCTTGCCCGCGGTCGATATCGCCAAGCTTTTTGCCGAGATGGACAAGTTTACCAGCCACGTCCTTAGCATACCGGCGGCGGCGAATGATCCCCACATCAAGCAAACACTTGAATTAGTGGCGGCGAGTAAGGATCAGTTCAAGGCGGCGCACGCCGAGGACCTTGCGCGTCGTGCAGCGGTTTCCGGACAGCTCGCCGCGTTGGAGGAAAAGACAAAACAGCAAAAAGAAGCACAACTGAAAAAGAAAGAGGAACGCGATGCTCCACCTCCTCCGCTCGACGGAAACGCCCTCGGCAATGCATTGTTGAAGAACCTCGGCTTCAAGTAGACCGAAGTGATATTCTCGATTGGAAGGGACGTAATCCATGTATACGAGAAGAGATTTCGGAAAGATCACTCTGGCAGCGTTGCCGCTCGCATCGGCCTTCGCGAAAATCAATTCGAAGATCAACGGAGTCCAGTTAGGCGTCCAAACCTATAGCTTCCGCGATTTTCCGCCCGAAGGAATCGTGGACGCCGTCATCAAGGCCATGACCGATATCGGTCTGGGCGAATGCGAAATCTCCGCCGCGCAGTTTGAACCCGAGCAGCCTAGAATCGCCGGCGGCCGTGGACGCGGCACGCCGCCCGATCCCGCCGTCGTCGCCGCCCGGGAAAAAGTCCGCAACGACCTGCGTAACTGGCGCATCACCGTCTCCATGGACCATTTCAAGTCGCTGAAGAAAAAATTCGACGACGCCGGCATCAACATCTACGCCTACAATTACAGCTTCAACACCAGCTTCACCGACGACGAAATCGAACGCGGATTCGAGATGGCGAAAGCCCTCGGCGTTCACGCCATCACGGCATCGACCACCGTCAGCGTCGCCAAGCGGGTCGCGCCCTTCGCCGATAAGCACAAGATCATCGTCGCCATGCACGGCCATTCCGACATCAAGGACCCCGAACAGTTCGCCAAGCCCGAAAGCTTCCAGGCCGCCATGGACATGTCGAAATACTTCTGGGTCAATCTCGATATCGGACACTTCTTCGCCGCCGGCTACGATCCTGTCGCCTATATCGCGGAGCATCACGACCGCATCACGAACCTGCACTTGAAAGACCGCAAGAAGGATCAGGGCGCCAACATGCCCTGGGGCGAAGGCAATACGCCCATCAAGCCGGTCCTCACGCTGCTGAAGGACAAGAAGTACCCGATCCCCGCCTACATCGAATACGAATACAAGGGCGCGGCCGACCCCACCACTGAAGTGAAGAAGTGCTTCGAGTACGCGAAAGCCGCGCTGGCGTAGGTTTTCTGATGTTAGGAATCGCCACCACCTCCTATATCAACGGCGATCCCATCCGTGACACCTACCAGTTCCTGGAACATGCCCGTTCCCTGGGAGCCGCGGGAATTCAAGCCCCGCCCCTCGGCGATCTCGAGAAAATCCGAGAGCGCGCAAACAGCCTCGGCATGTATGTCGAGGCGATCGTCTCTCTCTCGTCGTTCGAGAGGAGCGTCCAGAACGCGAAGACCATGGGCGCCACCTGTGCGCGCGTCAATGCCGGTGGACGCCGCTACGAAGACTTCTCCACGCTCGCCGATTTTCAAAACTTTAAGACGAAAGCCCTCAACGCAATTAAAATCGCGGTCCCGATCGCCGAGAAATTCAAAATCCCCCTCGCCATCGAGAATCATAAGGACTGGACTCTCGAAGAACAAATCGCGATCTTCAAGAGTTATTCCACGGAATACTTAGGCGCCTGCCTCGACTTCGGCAACAACATCGCCCTCTGCGAAGATCCCATGGAAGTTGCCCAAAAGCTCGCGCCCTATACCATCACCACTCACGTGAAGGACATGGGCGTCGAGCCGTACGCCGATGGCTTTCTCCTCTCCGAATTGCGCTTAGGCGAAGGCTTTCTCGATCTCAGGAAAATCGTCTCTCTTCTTCGCCCGGGAACCAAACTCAACCTCGAGATGATCACTCGCGACCCATTAAAAATTCCCTGCCTGACGGATCGCTACTGGGCGACTTTCCCCGAGGTCAAGGCGGAGCAGCTGGCGCGCGCCCTTGGCTTGGTCCAGCGGCACGCAACCAAACTCCCCACAGTCGGCCAACTCTCCAAACCGGAGCTGCTGCGGACCATCGAGGAAAACAACAAAGCCTGTCTCGACTACGCGCGCGAGAAAATGACCTATCTCTGAGGTTTCCCCACTGCGATATGCTGTACCCATGCAACCCATGCAACCCGATCAAGCAGCCTTTCTGCTCCACGGCAGTTATCTCCCCGCCCTGAAGAGCGAGCAGCGCATCACCATTAGCATTATTGAAGCGATTCCGCAAGACAAGGGCGGCTACCGTCCTGACGAAATCTCGAAAACCGCATTGGATCTGGCCTGGCACATCGTCGCGGCAGAGATGCGTTTTATGGACGCCGTGCTAACCGGCGAATTCAATCTCACCCCAAATCCCCTCCCGGATTCCGTCAAGAATTCGGCCGACCTGTCCGCCTGGTACAAAGACCATTTCGAGCAGCATCTTGAAAAACTGACCAGGCTGTCGAACGATCGGCTACTCAAAATCGTCGACTTCCGCGGCATGTTCCAACTGCCCGCGGTGATGTACCTGGGCTTCGTGCTGCATCACTCGGTCCATCATCGCGGACAGTTGTCGATGTATCTGCGGCCGATGGGAGCGAAAGTGCCCTCGATCTACGGCGAAAGCTGGGACGCCGCCGAAGCTCGCAAGGCCTCGCAGCAGACCGCGTAAGCTTGGCGGGTCGACGTCAGCCAGGGCCGCCGTATCCTCTGGAATAATTCGCATGAAATTGAGCTTGCAAAGATGTCGCAATCCTCATGTCCGACGCCTCTCGACTGAAACATCGTAAAATCGCAGCATGACTCGACGCACTCTTCTTGGCGCGGCGCTGGCCGTTCCCTTTCTCAAAGGCGAAAGCCGCTTGCCGATCAGGAAAGCGGTCGAGTTCAACATGCTTCCGAAATCTCTGGGCGTGCTCGACGCGTTTCAACTGGGCAAAGACGCGGGATTCGAGGCGATCGAGTGTCCCACCGCTCCGGACCAATCGAAAGCCGAGGAGATGCTCGATGCGTCGAAGAAAACCGGGCTGCCTATTCACTCGGTAATGAATCAGGCGCATTGGACGTACCCGCTTTCATCGCCCGATCCCGCGGCGGTCGAAAAAAGCCTCGACGGTATGCATACCAGCCTGCAAAATGCGAAGTTGTGGGGCGCGGACACCGTCCTGCTGGTTCCCGCCGTGGTGAACGCCGAGGTCGGTTATGCCCAGGCGTGGGAACGCTCGCAAAGGCAGATTCGGAAGCTGATACCAATCGCCGAGGAGCTGAAGATCGTCATCGGCATCGAAGAAGTGTGGAACAAGTTTCTGCTCAGTCCGCTCGAATTCGCGCGCTACATCGATTCGTTCGAGAGCCCTTATGTGAAGGCGTATTTCGACGTCGGCAACGTCGCCATCAGCGGGTATCCGCAGGATTGGATTCGCGTGCTCGGCAAGCGGATCGTGAAGCTGCACATCAAAGACTTCAAGTTTGAAAAAAGCGTCGCCTCGTGGGTGGCGTTGAAAGAAGGCCAGATCGATTGGCACGCGGTCCACGCGTCGCTCGAAGCGATCGGCTATAAGGGCACCGCGACGGTGGAGCTCGCTGGCGGCGATGGCGATTATCTGAAAGAAGTGAATCGCCGGTTTGAACAAATCCTGAGTGGGGAGTAGCACCGCATGAGGAAATTCGCGCTTGGATTCTTGATTGGACTCCTTTTTGCCGGGCTGGTCGCAGTGATCGTCGGCGCCGTCGCGATGCGGTTCAGCGATCGTCCGCCGGTGGTGGCAAACGGGTCGACGCTGGTGCTCCATCTCGAAGGCGAGCTGCCGGAACAGCCCCAGGTCGCTCTGCCGATTCCCTTCCTCGAAGAACAGCAGCCGATGACGGTGCTTGAGACTTGGCAGCTCCTGCGCAAGGCGGCACTGGATTCCCGGATCAAAGCGTTAGTGCTGGAGCCGCGTAATATGTCCGTCGGCTGGGCCAAGCTCGAAGAAATCCGTAGTTCTATTCTCGCGTTCAAGAAAACCGGTAAGCCGGTCTACGCGTTTCTGCGCGGCGCCGGGACCAAGGAATACTACATCGCGACGGCGGCGGACCGCGTCTTCATGGCGCCTGAAGATGAACTCGACGTGAAGGGTCTGCGCGCGGAGCTGATGTTTGTAAAAGGCACCCTCGACAAGCTCGGCGTCGGCCTCGAGTTCGAGCACGTTGGCAAATATAAGGATGCGCCGGATATGTTCACGCGCAGCTCCCCGACGCCCGAAACGCTTGAAGTCGAGAACCAGATTCTCGATCAGTTTTATGGCGACATCATCGCCGTCATAGCCGAGGGTCGCAAGAAGCAGCCGGACGCGGTCAAGACGCTGATCGACGACGGCCCTTTTGTCGGCAAGAGCGCGCTCGATGGCGGTCTCGTCGACGCGCTGCTGTTCGAAGACGAGATGTATGGGCAGTTGAAAGACGCCGCGAAGCTGGAATCCATAAAGAAGATCGGCGAGAAGGATTATGCCAAGGTCGAAGTCGCCGGAATCGAAGGTAAAACCAAAATCGCGTTCATCGTTGGCCAGGGCGAGATCACGCGCGGTGGAACGAACGATAGCGTCGGCAACGACGGAATCACGGCCAGTGGCCTCGTGAAACTGATTCGCCAGGTGAAGGACGATGCCTCGATCAAAGGCGTCATTCTGCGCATCGATTCGCCCGGCGGCGACGGCATCGCCTCGGACGATATTTTGCACGAGGCTAAACAGTTGAGTGCGAGAAAGCCACTCGTGATTTCCATGTCCGACCTGGCCGCGTCGGGCGGTTATTTCATCGCCATGACCGGCGATCCGGTAGTGGCTTATCCGAACACGCTCACCGGATCGATCGGTGTGTTTTTCGGAAAAGTGAATCTGAAGGGCTTGTTCGATAAAGTCGGCCTCGCTACGTACACGCTCAAGCGCGGACGTTTTGCCGATATCGATTCGACCACCGCCCCTCTCGATGACGAGCAGCGCGCGAAGCTTCGGCGCGAGATTGAAACCTTTTACAAGGGCTTTGTCGAACGCGTCGCGGCTGGCCGCAAAAAGCCCTACGATACGGTCGAGCCGTTGGCGCAGGGCCGTGTCTGGCTCGGCGCGCAAGCGAAGCAGAACGGATTGGTCGACGAATTGGGCGGCCTGGACCGCGCGATTGAAATAGTCCGCGATCGCGCGAAAATCTCGTCCTCCGAAAAAGTTGTCCTCGTAACGTATCCGCCGAAACGCACGGTATGGGATATTCTATTGAACCGTTCCGACGACACAGCACAAATGGAATCGCACCTGCACCCCTTCATCGGCCGCCTCCCTCTCCGCGCGCTGGCGCACGGTGGCATCATGAAGCTGATGCCATTTACGATCGACGTGAAATAGCCAGCGGGTCAGCTTTTTTGCGCTCCCGGTTGCGGAAGGACTATTTACACACACAGACTCTTCATTGCCCAGCCGTTTGTGGACACTCGTGTTTTGGATGCGCCCAGTTTGGTGCACCGATCGCGATGAAAATGTGGGGCAGGTTGCCAACCTGCGGACCGATTGTCAATCGGTCCATCTGGGCTAGAGGCCAGACGGGTAGTCGCTGTTTTCAAGCACCAACGCCAGGCGATTCCGGCACCCTCTCTACCGAGCGCGACCACAGGGAGCGGGTTTCCAGGGTCTGACGTTTTCGAGATGATACTGGTGTTGCAATTCTTCACCCTGTTCCGATTGCTGCCGCGCCGCCGGGCCCGAATTGCCGACCTGGTCTTGAAATGCTGGAGCCTGCAAATCGGCGTTTCCTTATTGCTCAAGGCTCCGAATTATGTCACTTCGAAATACCAGGAAGTGGCCGACTGGGCGAATTTAACCTTCCTGATTCGCCTCATCGTCGCGGTGGCGATCAATCTGTTTGGCACCGGCCTGCTAGTGTTTTCGCTACTGCGTGAGCGTCACCAGATGTTGCCCGCGCGGCAGTATTAAAACATTTCCGGCGAACTCCGGTTTTATTTCCGCGCCGTCGATTTCCACTTTGTTCGGGACACGTTCCAGAGTCGCCATGGCGCGGGCGCTGCTTTGATAGGCGAACTCGACTCCGTCAGGCGTAGCGTTCGCGGACTTCAACTCACCGTTGAAGTCCAGTATTTTCAAGGTGGTAGCTTTCCCAGATGATTCAATGGAATGGGGTCCACGCGGCAGCCACAGAGTCTTGCCATTCAACACCGGCCACGGTTTCCCATCGACTAAAGCTGGTCCCTGCCAGGGTATGCCGGTGCCGCGGCGTGATTCGACGATCAGTTTTCCGCCGACGGTTTCGGCGCGATCGACCGACGATGCCGCGGCCGATAGAAGGGCTAAGTCGGAGGAAAGAATCGAGTTCTCGAAGTACAGCGCGACTCGTGGAAACGATGCCGCGGCGGTGTGAACCAACTCGAACAATTCGGTTCCGGTCTGTTGCTTGGTCGGGTAAACGTCCTGATAGCGCTCTACCACATTGATATCAATAGCCAATTTCTCTTGTGAGGGCGTTAATGCGGCATAACGGGCGGCAATCTGCGGATAACGCTGCGGACCCAGGTTCCAGATGGTGGCTGGGTCCTCGATTAGAAACGTAAAGTCATGAGAATTCAGCATCGGAAGCAGGCGGGAGGCGTCGGCGCCGATTTTTTCGCGCATCGTGGTGTCGAAACGGTCGTCGACGTGGGTGAGAGCGAGGTCCAGATGAGGCTTGGTTTTGCGGATATCGTCGATCTCCGCCAGCCATTCGGCTTGTTGACGGCGGGCTAAATCGGCTCTTAAATCGACATAATGTGCCATATCGGAGGCCGTAGCGGGCCTTAAATGACCAAAAATTTCAATGGGGTCGAATCCCCACTTTTCGCGAAATTCGGCGCGCACGTCGTCGTTCATCGGGGTCATGCGGGCGGGGTTATCGAACCCTTCAAGTGACTCAAAATAAAGCTCTGCCAGGTTCACACCGTCCCAATCGAAACGGCCGATCAGATCCCGGACGCCCTTGGAAACTTCGGCGAACGCGGCGCGATTGGTCAAATTCATGAGCTTTCGCCAATCGAGCTGCGCGTCTTGCAGTAACGCCGTTTTTTCGCGCCACTCGGGATGCCGATCCCAAAACTTTTCGCTGACGTGCGGCAGCTCGAGCCAGGCGTACACCACGATTCCGTTGCGATGGCAGGCGTCGATCAGCTTGCGCAGATATTCGTCGCCCAGAGGATCGCGCTCCCAGTAATGCCAGGCGGCCACGTGCAGTGCGCCGATCCCGGCAGCCTTCCATCGCGCGGCGAAATAATCGATGTCGACGCGGGAACGGTACGCGGAATCGAAGAAGGCCCACAAGCGCTCCGATCGAAAGGGCGCTTCGAGGCCGAGGTCGGTTAGGGCTTGCGGGATATAGGGGAAACGCTCGTAGCCGTGAATGCCCGGAGACGCGGCGATCCACAGGACGGCGCCTTTCCCCCGCTTGAATCCGGCCATGAGCGGGACGCCCTGCCAGCGCTCCACCGCGAAGACTCGCGCCTCTTTCGGAATTTCGAAGACGGGCAGGTCGAGGGGGTTTTCCCACACGATGTGCAGCTTGGGCGCGCGAACATCTTCGACGCTGCGCACGATCACGTGAGGCTTTGAGGTGGCGTGGAATCCGAAGGACTCGGCGAGGGGAGATTGTCCTTCGATGACGAGGAATGCACCGTGGTCGAGACGCGACTGGCACTCCTGAAGCGATGCTGGTGCGCCGGTTGGGACTATAACAACGTCGCCGGTGGCGTTCTCTTTCAGGCCGATCGAAGAAAGGACGGCGCCCCAGGAGCCGGGGCTATCGCCCAGCACGTGGAAGGAGAGTGTGGGAGCGGCGACAGCGAGCGACGCAATGGCCACCAGACTAGCGAGTGAACGCATACCATACTCCGATTCTCAGATCGTTGAAATTGGGGCCGCGCGGGTTGCCTTGATTGATCAGGTAGGCTCCGCGCAGCAGGTTCACGGAGAATAGCAGAGGAACGCGGGAGCTTTCGAATTTGAACTTCATTCCGGGGCCGGTCTCGACGTAGTTGGCCCAATATTGGCCCAGCATGTCGACGGTCGCGTTGACATTCCAAAAAAGCTGGGCCGATCCGCGCAGCGTGATTCCGGCGCGATTCTGCGAGTAGAGGAGTGTGTCCTTCCCAAAGCGGCTGACATAGATTCCGTCGTCATTCGTTTCGGCGAACACCCCGTGGCTGCCGCCGGTGAGCAGATGGCCGAGGCCCTTCACATACGACACGCCGCCGCGATAATCCGGCAGCAGGCGCCCTGGATCGGTGATGGTCGGATTCCAGCGCAAGGACTCGCCGGCTTCGAACCATCCGGTGGCGCCATGGAAAGATTTCGTAGCGGCGCCGAGAGCCAGGATGAGGCTGCGCTCACTCAAATACTGTGGACCCCAGTTGGCGAATTCCACGGCGCCGCGCGAGTCCCCAACCAGACGCAACGAAAGGTACGGGCGCAGCCAGGAATTCTTGAGGTTCAGCTCGACCTTCCCTTGCGCATAGGCGAAGAGATCGCTCCAGCGGGACGAAAACATCGGGAAGACCCACACGGTGGTGCGGAACAGCTCGGTATCGGGAAGGAGATTGTGCCAGGCGCGCGAGGCTTCGGCGGCGATGGCTGGATCGGAGCTTTGTCTCGCGAGGTTGAACCAGCGCACGGCTTCGCGGTCGTCCTTCAGCATGTTGTAAGTCCAGCCGAGCTTCAGCATTACGCCGTAGTTTTCGGGATCGTCCTCGTGGGCGATGCGAAAGTACCTCAAGGCGTCCTGTAAGTAGCCTTTTTCGAGACTCTTTTTTCCTAGAAGCAGGGCTTGATCGGAGGTGGCAGGCTTCGCCTGCGGGGTTTTCATGGCAGTGCGGACGCGCTCGGCCAGCTCCAGATCGGCGCCCGATAGTACGCGCTGCAATAGAGGCAGAGCGCCCTCGTCATCGCCCCGGGTCCAGCGCAGGAGGCCGAGCTGCGCGACGGAGAGGAGATCGTTGGGCGCGCTTTCGACCACCGCCCGAAACTCCTTTTCGGCTTCCGTGCGATTCTTCATCTCCAAGTGCAAGTACGCCAACTCGCGGCGCAGTTCGATGTTGCGCGGGTCGAGCGCGAGGGCGCGCTGGAACTCGTACACATATGGATAGCGCTTGGGGAGCAGCTCGCGCGCTTCCTCAGCGACGCGAGGTTCCGTGCCACGCGAGGCCGCGAGCAACGCCGCATTCGCTTCGTCGACGCGCGCCATTTGAGTGAAGACGCGGCCGAGGTCGAGCAGCAAAGCCCTGCGGTCGGAACGCAGAGTCCAGGCCTTTCGATAGTGCTCCGCAGCGAGAGGGAACTCGTCGCGCTGCTCGGCCAGGCGGGCCAGTTCTTCATGACCACTGAAATTATCGGGCGACATTTCGAGCGCCTTGGTCCAGCGGGCAATGCCTTCGCGGAGGGGACGGTCGATATTCTCAAAGGCCTCGCCTGCCGTGCCGTTGCCGGTCTTGCGAATGCGGTCGAAGATGCGGCGGGCGACGGCTTGCTGCTTGGTTTCGTAGCAGAGGAACGCGTATTCGAGGGCGACGTGGTCGTCGCGTGGGTCAAGCCGCATCGCCTCCGCAAACTGGTCGCGCGCTGCTTCGTTTTCGCCGATTTTGAGGAGGGTATAAGCCAGATCCTTGCGCATGGCGGGGCGGTCGGGGGCGATTTTGACGGCCTGTTGAAAGGCGGCGATAGCTCGATCATAGTCCTTGGCGCGGAGGGCGTCGTACGCTTTTTCGAGCGGAGCGTAGGCGGGATCGGGAGTCTGAGCGGCGGCGAGCGCCGCAGTTAAGAGGATGAGGATTATTCCTACCATTTGCTTACCCTCGTTGGGGTATTAAGTAGTGGGGCGAGGGGGGGAGTTTTCTCGGGGGAAATGCGCGATGAGAATATGGCGGTTCGATCGTGGTCTGTGTCGTCGCTTCCAAACCGGATACGCTACATTGAAAGTAGGCTCGGTCAATTATGCGCACCTGAGCTGTGCAAGAGGAACTCGACCCCAATGATGTATTCGGTGCCTTCGCGCTGCAATCGGAATCTATGTCCAAACTGGCTCGGGTTTTACAGTTTGGGCGAAGAGAACACGTCAAGACTACTCGGAGAATTTGGCAGCGCGCGGAACCTGAGCTCGGGAAAAAACGTTGCCTCCCCAGCAATTCGAGTTATTCTGAGATGATCATGCCAAAAACGCCAAAATCGGTTTCGGCTAAGGCGACTCCGCGGGGCCCGAAGGCCTCCAATCGATCGCCGAGAATGAAGGACGCCGAGGCACTCGATATTGCTTTGAGCTACTTCAATCGGTTCCAGGACCCCCAGCCGCCTAAGGTGGTCGACCAAGTGGGTTCTGGGAAATCTGCCATGTCCGCGGACGAGGGTGAAACGGAAAGCGGGCGCCGTACCACGCGCGCGTGGAGGGCACTAAGACAGGCGGTCACACATAGGCTTGTTGTCGTTGTCCCCACGCCCAGGCCGTGGCAATACTTTTCGGGTGAAGGTAAGAAACTTGTTGAATCCCGAGGAGGTGGGCGCGTGAACGGGATTCCCAAGTCCCTCTGGGAACACGCGATTAAGACTTTTGGTTCAGCCTCGCTGGCGATGGAGTGGTTTGGGGCGGAATGCGGAGCTCTCAATAATCGTTCGCCAATCGATGTCATCCCAGGCGAGGACGGGAGGCGTGAAGTAGATCGCATTTTGGGCTGCATCGACTACGGCATGATCGCCTGAAATGACCGTCTTCCGCGTCGCGCGGCGTGATTACGCCGATCTTTCCGGGAGAGGCGGAACCCGTTACGCCGGACGCTGGCACAAAAAAGGGCATCCGATCATTTATGCTGCGGGGTCCGTCGCTCTCGCTGCTCTTGAGTATGCAGTACATACTTCCGTTCGGCCGGTCGACAGCGTTCTCATGGAAATCGAAGTGCCCGATGGGGTGGCCGTAACGATCGAAGATCGTATCGGCGGCGAGCTACCAGGCAACTGGTCCTTCGTAGAGGAGCAGTCTCGCCAACTTGGAACCGACTGGCTCTTGGAAGGAAAGATCCTAATGCTATCGGTTCCATCGGTTGTGATTCCGTTTGAGCGCAATCTCTTGCTCAACCCTCGGCACCATGAGTTCGGGTCTGTCGTTATTAAGAAGGTCGCGCCTTTCTTCTTTGATCCTCGTATATTCGGAGCCGGTGGAAAAACCCCGTAACAACTGATGCGATTACTCAGAAGCCTCGCGATCTACAATCCAAACCGACTCTTTCACTTCGCCAGAACGTGCAGCGCGTCGCGATAGCGACCGATGATGTCTTCGGCTTTCGTAGAAACAGGATCGTGAGGCGTCAGCGAATAGCCGCCATCGGGCGCTTCGATCAGGAATGGGTGTTCGCCGTCCTTCGTATGCAGACGGTCGATGACATCTTCGGCAGCACGACTTCGAGCGAATTGCGAAATTTTGCGGACCTTAAATTCAACCATGATTCACCCCCTATCGTTATTACTTTTGTAATAACATTCTACAGGATGGCGCGGAGGTAGGTATTATTCTGAGCACGGCGGCGCCGAGAAGTTCGCAGCGCTGTGTATCCGCTGATAAGATTGAGACAGCCCTTGAGGAAACGGCAGGCGAATCAGCGGTCTTTAAGTTATGAATAATCTCCAGAGTTGGCCCGCTCTTCCGCTTCATGAATGGCAGGATACTTATCGCACGCTTCACATGTGGACTCAAATCGTTGGCAAGATCCGCATGGCGCTGTTCCCGCCGCTGAATCACTGGTGGCACGTCACGCTCTATGTGAACTCGCGCGGACTGACCACGGGACCTGTGCCGTACGGGCCGGGGGTATTCGAGATCCAGTTCGATTTCCAGAAACACACGCTTGAGATTTCGACGTGTGAGGGCGCGTGTGTCTCGCGCCCGCTGAAGGCCGAGTCCGTCGCCGAATTTTACCGTGGCATCATGGAGTGTCTGCGATCGCTGGGCATCGCGGTGGAGATTAATCTCAAGCCGCAGGAGATTGCCGGCGGCGTTCCGTTCGACCTCGATGCCGCCAATTGCTCTTATGACGCCGAGTATGCGAACCGGCTGTGGCGCATCCTGGTTTCAACCTCTAAAGTGATGGACCGGTTTCGCGGACGATTCATCGGCAAGTGCAGCCCGGCCCACTTTTTCTGGGGCAGCTTCGACCTGGCATGCTCGCGATTTTCCGGGCGCCCGGCGCCGCCGCGCAAAGGAGTCATCAGCGGTCCCGCTTATTCGCATGAGGTCTCGAGCGTCGGCTTTTGGCCCGGCGGCGGAGCTTTGGACGGGGCCGCTTTTTATTCGTACACCGTTCCGCAGCCGGCCGGGATTGAAAAGAATCCGCACTGGAACCCGCAGCTTTCAGAGTTCATTCTGATGTACGACGACGTGCGCCGCGCGGATTCGCCCGAAAAAACGCTGCTTGAATTTTTCCAGAGCACCTACGAGGCGGGGGCGGATCTCGGCAAATGGGATCGCGCGGCTCTGGAGATTTAGAAGCTCCGAATCGAGCATATCTGGTGTAAGCTGAGGGGAAAACACCATCACGATGTCAAAACAGAAAATCACGCCTTTTCTCTGGTTCGATCATCAAGCGGAAGAGGCGGTCACGTTTTACACTTCCATTTTCAAGAATTCAACAATTGAAACCGTCGTTCGTTATGGCGAGGCGGGGCCGGGACCCAAGGGCAGCGTGATGACGATGGCGTTTGAGCTGGACGGGCAAAAGTTCGTGGCGCTGAATGGAGGCCCTCATTTCAAGTTCACTGAGGCAGTCTCTTTTGTGGTGGACTGCGAAAGCCAGCAGGAAGTGGACGAGTATTGGGGAAAGCTATCCACGGGTCGCGACGAGCAATGCGGCTGGCTGAAGGATAAATATGGACTGTCGTGGCAAATCGTCCCCAGGGTCCTGATTGAGATGTTGCGGGACAAAGATGCCGCGCGAGCGCAACGTGTCATGAAGGCGATGCTTCAAATGAAGAAGATCGACATCGCCGGTTTAGAGGACGCTTATCATCAACGATGAGCGCGCGCGATGTTGGAGAACGCGGATTCTCCCGCATCGTTGATCGCGCGCACGCGATAACAGATCAATCCGACGGGCGCTTTGGTGTCGTTGAACGCGTTGCCATCCACGGTGGCGATACGCTCCCAGCGTCCGGTATTGCCGATGCGGCGCTCGACGGCGGATCTGCGGGCGTCATGCAATTCCCATTTGAGCGAAGTGCCCTGCGCGACCAATCCGCTGGGAGCTTCGGGCAGCACAGGCCAATCGAAATAACTCGCGTCGGCGATGGCGAGCACCGAATCGCGCAGCGGCAAGGCCTTCAAGGAATCGAGAGGCGTTATTTTTCCGGAAACAACATCGATCAGTACAGGCTTCGAGATGCCCGAGTTGGGCAGCGAGAGGTCCACGGTTAGCGGAGGAAACACATTGCCCGGCACGCTATGCGCCGCCAGCCAGTAGGCGACGATTGCTTTGCCGTTCTTGTTGCGAAATCCGTAGCGAAGGAATTCATTCTCGCGGCTCTTCGAAACATTCGCTGCTTCGATTTTGATTCCGGCGTCGAATTTGGTATCGGCAAACAACGCGTTGGTATTCTGAAGGGCGTAGTAAACGGGCCTCGGCGTGAAATCGTCGGCCAAGCCGCGCTTGCCGTGGATGAAACCGAAATCGTCGTATTCGTTTCCATCGACGCCGGCTGCGAGCAGCCATACAAACGTCCGAACTCCGGCGGCGTGATTGTAGAGAATTCCGCGCGGGATGTACTTCGATTGCACCGATTCGTCGGAGCCGGGCCAAGAGGGAATCGAGTTGAATTCGTCGTCCCAGAACTCAATATTATGGTCAATTAAGGGCTCTTCGAGCACTGTTTTACGCAGTTTAAGCGTTGTTTCGACGCCGTAAGCGCCGTAATCCATCGTTTCCGGGTTCATATTCTGGCCGTATCCAGGGTAAGTGTGATAGGCGAATACGTCGATCTGGGAGGCGCACTTGCACTCGTCCAGGGCCCGTTTGGCGAAATCGCTGGTGGGGTCGGCCTGGCCGCCGTAAATCACCTTGGCTTGGGGATCGGTTTGATGAACGGCGGGCGCGAAGGCGGCTAGCAGGCGGCCGTACTCTTCGGGGTTGCCCCAGGGATTCCAATAACCGATATCCTGCTCATTCCAGAGGGCATAGTATTTGATCCGGCCGCGAAAATGGTTGACCATCCATTTCACGTAGCGTAGGAATGCCTCGATTTCCTGAGGGGTTTTGGGGGGCCAGAAGATAGAATCGATGCTGCGGTCGTCGTTGTGAAACCCGCCGGGTTTGGGCGTAATTTGATCCGGCTTGATACCGGAAGGTCCTGTATACATTGGGTTTCCATACATTAACTGGACTTGCACTTTGACGCCGTTTTCAACGAGCGAGTCGACATAATCTTCGATTTCGGGGGCGATGGCGAAAACGCCGCGTTTTTGCTCCACCCAATCCCAACTTGTTGGATCGGAACTGTTTTCATATTGACCGATGCGAATCCAACTGACGCCGGCGTCGAACATGCGGGTCCACCACCAGCGGTCCCAGGGAAGGAAAGGTTCGCGGGGAAGATCGGAGTTGATGCCGAAGCCGTTTTCGATTTGCGAAGAGCGCTTGGGCGGTACGCGAGTGGGAAGCTGCGCAAACAAAGGAAATATCAGGAGCGCCAGAGCCGCGAATTTCATCTCCGCAGTATACTGGCAAAGCATGATGCGATACACCGATTTATATATCGATGGCGGCTGGCGGCACGCCTCGGGAAATATTGACGTTCTGTCGGCGGCGACGGAAGAGGTGATTGGATCGGTCTCGGAAGGGACTCGGCAGGATGTGAATGCGGCGGTCGATGCGGCGCGCAGGGCATTTCCGAAGTGGTCGGAAACGGCGGCCGAGGAGCGCGCGGATTGGCTCGATAAGATCGCGGCGGCGCTGAAGGAGCGGACGGAGCAGATTGCGCGCACCATCGCGATGGAAGTGGGTTCGCCGATCTCGATTGCGACGTCGATTCAAGCGGGGCTGCCGGTGGTGGTGACGTCGAGCTACGCGAAGCTGCTGCGCGAGGTGAAATTCGAGCAGGAAATCGGAAACTCGCTGGTGGTGCGGGAGGCGGCGGGCGTGGCGGGGGCGATCACTCCGTGGAATTACCCGCTGCATCAGATCATGGCGAAGGTCGCACCGGCGCTGGCGGCGGGATGCACAGTGGTGCTGAAGCCGAGCGAGCTGGCTCCACTGAATGCGATGTTGCTGGCGGAGGCGTGCATCGCGATCGGCCTGCCGGCCGGGGTGTTGAACATCGTCACGGGATACGGACCGGTGGTAGGCGAGGCGATCGCATCGCATCCGGGTGTGGATATGGTTAGCTTTACCGGCTCGGTACGAGCGGGGACACGGGTGGCGACGCTGGCGGCGGAGACGATCAAGAGAGTGACGCTGGAACTAGGCGGCAAATCGGCATGCGTGATTCTGGACGACGCGCCGTTTGAGAAGGCGATTCCGAGCGGGGCTCGCAATGCGATGCTGAATTCTGGCCAAACGTGCTCGGCATGGACGCGGATGCTGGTCCCGCGCGGCCGTCAACAAGAGGCGATGGATTTGGCGGCTGCGTCGGTGAATGGGCTGAAGATCGGGGATCCGCTCGATGCGGGGACGCGCCTGGGTCCTCTGATTTCTTTTGCGCAGAGGGAGCGCGTCGAAGGCTACATCGCCAAGGGCAAGAGCGAGGGCGCGAAACTGATTGCGGGCGGCGGGCGTCCAGCCGCGTTTTCAAAGGGCTATTTCGTGGAGCCGACGGTGTTTGCCGATGTGAAGTCCAAGATGACCATCGCGCAGGAAGAAATTTTCGGGCCCGTGCTTTCGATTCTGCCGTACGATTCGGAGGCGGAGGCGGTGGAGATTGCGAACGACTCGATTTATGGGCTGGCGGGTGGAGTGTGGTCGGGCGAACCGGAGAGAGCGATGAAGGTCGCGCGCAAAATGCGGACGGGGCAAGTGGATGTGAACGGAGGCCGCTACAATCCGCTGGCGCCGTTTGGGGGATATAAGCAATCGGGGATTGGACGGGAGTTGGGAGCGTTCGGATTGGAAGAGTATTTGCAGGTTAAGTCGATTGCACGGTGACGCCAGCTGAAGCCGACGCTGCAAGCTGAAGCTCGCGCCACCTTATAAGAGGATTAAATTTATGCGGGACATTTTCCAGGACATCCGGTATGGATTGCGGGCATTCAAGGCGAATCCGGCGTTTACGCTTGTGGCCGTGTTGGCTCTGGCGCTCGGAATCGGAGCGACGACGGCGATTTTCAGCGTGGTCGATCGGGTTATGTTGCGGCCTCTGCCGTATCCCGAGCCGGACCGGCTGGTGTCGGTCGGAGACTCCATCGCGCATCCCGATTACTTCGATTGGCGCGCGCGCAATCACGTCTTCGAGGATATGACCATCGTTCGAGGGGCGGGGTCCGCAACGCTGACGGGTCTCGATGAGGCTTCGCAGCTCAATTGGGCGAGCGCAACCGCCAGCTTCTTCCGGGTGTTTCGCGTACAGCCAATGTTGGGGCGCCCGTTTACGGAGGCCGAAGACAAGCCAGGTGCGCCGAAGGTGATCCTGTTGACCTACGCTTCCTGGCAGACGCGATTCGGCGGAGCGCGGGATATTTTGGGCAGATCGTTGACGCTGAACGACGTGCCCTATACCGTGATCGGAGTGATGGCGCCGTCCTTCCGCTATCCCGTCCGGGGCAGAGTGGAGGCGATCAAGCCGCTGGCCCTGGATACGGCGACGCAGAGCGTGTACTTCGTTTCAGTGGTGGGGCGGCTCAAAGCCGGTGTCAGCGTGGGGCAGGCGGCGGCCGAAATCGGAGGGTTTTTCGAGCCCAGCGTAAGCCATCGGCCCTTCGGCGGGCAGAAGATGAGGCTGTCGGTGGTCCCATTGCAGGAACGGCAGGTGGCGAACGTGCGGCTGGCGATGCTTGCATTGCTGGGAGCAGTGGGATGCGTGCTGTTGATTGCCTGCGCCAATGTCGCGAATCTGTTGCTGTCGCGAGCGGCGGCGCGGCAAGGGGAGCTCGCGGTGCGCGCGGCGTTGGGCGCGGGACGGATGCGCCTTGTGCGGCAACTTTTGACGGAGAGCGTATTGCTTGGCGTCGCGGGCGGCGCACTGGGACTATTACTTGCCGCGCTGTCGCTGAAGTCGATTGTCCATATCGCGCCGGCGGTTTCGCGCATCGAGGATGTGGCGATTGACTGGCGGGTGCTGGGTTTTACGGCAGCGGTTTCGCTGGCCGTCAGTCTGCTGTTCGGACTGGCGCCGGCATTCAGCGTGGCTCGGGCGGATCTGAACGATGCGCTGAAGCGCGGCTCGCGGTCGACAACAGCGAAGAATCGCGTATTCCGCAGTGCGCTGGTGATGGCGGAACTGGCGCTCTCCCTGGTGCTATTGACGGGAGCTGGATTGCTGATTCAGACGCTGTGGAGGCTGGAGCAAATCCATCCCGGGATTGTCAGCGAGCACGTCCTGACCGTCGACGTGGACCTCAGCTACAAGAGATATCCGACTCCGCAGCGTATGGCGTTTTTCGCCGATGTTCTCGATCGCGTGTCGAATCTGCCGGGGGTGATTGCGGCGGGCGGATCGGCCGGGCCACCTATGTCTGGCATCATGGCGGTGGGCATGGCCGCCGGAAGCACTCTCGGGAACTCTGAGAACGTACGCGCGGATGACTGGGTCCTCATCAAGGACGTGACGCCCGGCTATTTCGCGGCGCTCGGAATTCCTTTGCGGGAGGGGCGGCTGTTTAGCGCGCGGGATCGCCAGGGGGCGAACCTCGCGGTGGTGAATGAAGCGCTGGTCCGCCACTTTTTCCCAAACCAGGATCCGATCGGCAAACAGATGTCGGCCGGACGCGCAGACCGCGCACGCACGATCATCGGCGTGGTCGGCGACGTGAAGAATCGAGAGCGGCAAATGCCGGCGCAGGCGGAGCTTTACCGAATCGATGAAGAAGGCAACGTGGGTTTTCTGGTGATTCGGACCGCCGGGGATCCGCTGCGCCTCACGAGCCTGATCCGAGAGCAAGTGCGCGCACTCGACAAAAACACTCCGCTGACATTCAGCACGATGACGGAACAACTGGACAGCGAGTTCACCAGCCAGCGGTTCAACTCGATTGTCCTTTCCGCTTTTGCCGCGATCGCGCTGTTGCTGGCGGCGATCGGGATTTACGGCGTGATGTCGTATCTGGTGTCCCTGCGGACGCAGGAAATCGGCATCCGGATGGCGTTGGGAGCGCGCATGAATCAGGTGCTCGGGCTGGTGATGGGGCACGCGCTACGCCTGATCCTGGGTGGATTACTCGCCGGCGCCGCGCTCGCTTTGGGATTGACGCGGTATCTATCGAGTCTGCTTTACGGAGTCACGGCGAATGACGCGTTGACATTGTGCTCGGTCGCATTCCTGATGGCGGCGGTAGCTCTGTTCGCGAGTTATTTCCCGGCCCGCCGGGCTTCCCGGGTCGATCCGCTGACGGCACTGCGATGCGAATGACCAATAAACAACGCTAACTCGGCAGCCTCGTCTGTCCGGTCCTTGACGGTCGCGGTTCGGTGTCGGCTCACTGTGGGGGCGTGGCGGCGGCTTCGATTTTGGTTAGTTGCTCGTGTACGGCAGCGGCGTCTTTTGCGTTGGGGGCCAGCTCCAAATAGGCTCGCAGACACTTGGCCGATTCGCTGAATTCGTGCTTTTCCATGAGAATGAGGCCCAGCACGTAGTTCAGCCTGGGAACTCTCCGCTCTTTATCGAGACGCAAGCCCTGGCGCGCGGCTGTCTCGGCCTGCTCCATTTTATGCAACTGCGCGTTCGCGATTGCGTAATAGAGATAGGCGGCCGGGAAACTCTCGGGATCGAGCTGAATCCAGTCGTGAGAGTACTTTTCCGACTCCGTCCAATTCTGCTGGCGTTCGGCGAGCGTAGTCAAGCTTTCATAGGGCCGCACGTATTTCGGATCGCTCTTGAGAGCTTCCTTCCAGGCGTCGGCGGCGGCGGCAAGGTCGTTTCGGGCCTGCCGCAACACGCCGAGCTCGAACCATGCAATTGCGTATTTCGGGTAGGCCGTCACGGCCTTTGTAAATTCCTTTTGAGCGGCCTCCCACTTCTGCTCATGCAAGGCCGTCATGCCTTTTTCGTATGCCTTGGCGGCATTCGGAGGAGCCGCGAGAGTGGTCGCGCTCACGATCAGGGCTTGGCCGGGCGACACCGGATGCAGAGTAATGGTGCCGAGGCGCGTGTCGTCAAGCGTGTTCTTAATGGCGATACTGACCCGCTCAGACCAAAAGCCCGCAAGGACCGCCTGCACTTCGCAATCCCTGAGCGCGGTGGTGATGGGATTGGAATAATAGGTCGAATTGCCGATGGGCCTGCTGAGATCGTTGTTTCGCGGTCCCTGGGCAGAATCGGCTACGGACGAATCGCTGTCCGCAGCCCCCACCTTGAAACTGAAGCGCCCCCTCGAATCGGTCCAGGTTTCGTCTTTCGCGACGCCTTTGCACACTCGCTGGATGCGAACCGACTCCGCGGGCTTAGATCCATCCTGTAGGGCGACCTCGCCCGAGAAAAAGACGGGCTGCTGCTCGTTGCTGCGCTCCGCGACCGGCTGGCTGGTGGCGGCCACTGCGGATGCCAATATCATGGCAGCGATAGCTGAGGAGCGGGAATCCATAACGCCTCTGCGCTACAGAATCAATTATGCTCCTGTTTGGGGAGTTGTGGTGCGAGGCGCGGAAAAGTTGGGCGGCGACACTCTCGAAAACGTCAGATTGAGTACCGCTCCCCTGAAGAACAGCCCAGGCTTCGCCGCACATTCGCCGGAGTTCTGTGAGCGCGAAGACCGTCGGCTGAAGCCGACGCTGCAAGCTGAAGCTCGCGCCACCGTCGTTCTTCATCAGCATCGGTGAGCCGCGCAGGCTCATGGGACTCCCT
>Ga0182024_10002377_pt1 | contig 46784 bp, 38 predicted proteins | sample P32metaG_FD_120480 | JGI IMG/M metagenome (GOLD analysis project Ga0182024, IMG submission 120480) | Permafrost microbial communities from Stordalen Mire, Sweden - P3-2 metaG (Illumina Assembly) | ecosystem: Environmental > Terrestrial > Soil > Wetlands > Permafrost | place: Sweden: Stordalen... | reverse complement strand
TTACGACAAACCGCTGTCGCTCTACGGCATGAGCTTCCTGCAAGCCGTAGACACCGCGCTGGCGTCGATGCCGCCGCGCTCCAAGAAGTCAGCCAAGAAACGATAAAGTTCGCCAGCCTGTCGGTCATCATGCTACGCTCGTTTGTATGGGTCTGTCAAGTATAATATTCCCAATCCGAATATCGAAACACGACACGCAGTGGCGGAGCTAAATCCGAAGCACGAAATCCGAAACACGAAATCCGAAACGGGAGCAAGTGATTAATCGTCGGATGTTTGGAATTTCGAATTTCGAGCTTGTTTCGTATTTCGATATTCGGATTTCGAATTTTAGGCAAAGCCCACAGGCCAACTGCTTGTTGCACCCGTTTCACCGTTTTCCACCCTTTCTCGACCGTTTTTTCTTCCATTTAACAACCGTTTTTCACCCTTTTTACCGTTTTTAAACACATCATGAATATCACCACCACACCATCCATGCCGACGACCCCGCCTCCCCGATTCATTGTCGACCGTCTCGCCGACACTCCCAGTCCACTGCGCACTAGCCCACCGCCGGCAATTCCGCCTACAGATCGTCTTACGAATCATCGCGATTCGCACGGCCGATTCATCCCAGGCTGCCGTCCCGGTCCCGGCCGCCCTCGCAAGTTCGTTCCGCGGCGTTTTGTCCCGCCGCTCCAACTACTCCAGCGCGGCTTAGACATGGACGATACATCCAAAACTTGGAAAATTATCGTCTCGCGCTTCGGTCCCAAAGCCACCAAAGCTCTGCTGAAAAACATCGAAGCCGAGTACGGGCCCATCTGCTTTCGCCATCTCGCAATCCAGGCAATCGCCGCCGCAGAAGAAAACAGGCTAACAGGGCAACGTGCTCCCAAACCCCGTGCACGCAGGCTGCCTATTCGTTCAACAACCAGCGGCTCTCGAACCGCCGATCTGCCGCCGCAAACCCGTCGCCAAACGGCTCTCATCAGCCCAAACGAACCAAATGACAGTTCCGCCCATCTCTTGTCATAGATTCAATCCCATTCGACAATAGGCAACCGAGACGACCCCGTCAGCCCTTACCTACTCACTTCCTCATACTCACTCACAAAACAATGCCTAGCTGCGTCTTAGCTTATTCCGGCGGATTGGACACCTCGGTCATCTTGGGCTGGCTCCAAGAGGAGGGCTACCAAGTTCATGCCGTGTATGTCGATTTGGGCCAGCCCTGCGAAGATCGGCAAGCCATTTTGAATAAGGCCAAACAGTGCGGCGCAGCCTCGGCGCGTCTGGTCGACGCACAAGAGGAGCTGTGCCGCGACTTTGCCTTTCCAGTCATGCAGTGGCAGGCCAAGTACGAGAACATTTATCTGCTAGGCACTTCGATTGCCCGGCCTCTTATCTCGAAAAAATGTTTGCAGGTAGCGCGCGAAGTTAAGGCCGACACTTACGCTCACGGCGCCACAGGCAAGGGAAACGATCAATGCCGGTTTCAATTGGCTGCCGACGCCTTGGCGCCCGGAACGCAAGTCATCGCCCCTTGGCGAATTGAAAAGTTCCGCCAGCGCTTCCCGGGCCGCAAAGAAATGATCGCCTTTTGCCAACAGAAAAATATTCCAGTAAAAGCATCCGTCGCCAAGCCCTACAGTAGCGACGAAAACTGTCTGCACATCAGCTACGAGGCGGGCAAACTGGAAGATTTAAATGTCAATGGTGTGGAACTGGTCGATTTCGGCATGACGGTTTCCCCGCAGGAAGCCCCGGACAAAATCGAGAGCATCACAATTGGCTTCAAAGCTGGCGTCCCAATAACGCTCAATGGCCAAAACAAATTGGCCCTGGCGATGGTCCAGGAGCTCAATAAAATCGGCGGCCGCAACGGCATCGGGCGCATCGACGTCGTCGAAAACCGCTTCGTCGGCATGAAAAGCCGCGGCGTATACGAAGCGCCCGGCATGACCATTCTTTATGCGGCGCATCAAGCCATCGAGCAGCTCACGGTCGATCGCGATCTGCTCCATCTGCGCGATCGGCTCGCTCCCGAAGTCGCCGAGATGGTTTATTACGGCTTTTGGTACACTGCGAAAATGGACGCCCTTATGGCATTCATCCGCGAATCTCAGAAAAACGTCGAAGGCGAAGTTACGCTGAATCTTTATAAGGGAAACATCATCATCGCCGGCCGCCAGAGTCCGAAAAGCCTTTACGACGAGGCCGTCGCCAGCATGGAAGGTGGCGGTAGTTATAATCAAACCGACGCCGAAGGGTTCCTGCGCATTCAAGGTTTGCCGTTGCGGGTGCAAGGCCGCGTCACGCCGCGCAGTTTTTAAAAAGCCCCCGCGTATGAAAAAGCCCCAGGGCGGCAGCCCCGAGGCTTCAAAACTTCGAAATCTTGGATTACGCCAAAACCTGTTTGCTCCTGCGTTAACTAGTCGATGTGCAGCGCACGCACCGGCTCGGTGATGCAGCGATCGCTTTCCTCAAGCGAACCCAGACCTAATTCCACGCACATGCCCGTCTGCAATTGATTCATTTTCACCAGCATCAAACCGCCGGCCTCAGCCTGTCGGCCTTGCGTGGCCCCAAGCAAAAACACAGTTTGTGGTTGACTGAACTGCACACCGTTGCGGGAAGCCGCCAAGCGGGCCTCGCCGGTTGTGGGATCGACCATTTCGCCGCGGTACACTCGATCGGTCGTAGAAATTTCGAATCGGCTACCTGGATTCAAATTACCAAGTTGGATTTGCCTGACATCGTCTCCTCGCGCGATGGCCGTGGCTGCCAGTGCGCACAACAAAGCTGTGCTGCGTAGTAGCATGATGACGTTACTCCGAGTGGATGCGAATGCAGATGAGAAAAGTGAGGAGTATCCCAAGCCTATGTCAGAAATCACTAACGTGCCGGGCACTCCGGTCCACTCAGCCCGCTCCTTCCACATTCATGCTACAACCTAATACCTGGCACGACAATGCGGATTCTTGCGGTTGTCCGCATTTCACGGAGCGTGATGTCAAAGCTGTGAAACTTTGACGATTGTAGCGACATACTCACACCCTCAACCGCCCGCAAAGCTTTGCCAAAGTCTCGCGTCCACTCACTCAGCTATAGCTCACATATTCGTCAGATCATCGCTGGCGCCGGGTCCGATCAGGCCATCTAGAGCGCCAGTGATCTCCGTCGCAAACTGCTGATTCTCCGCATAAATGCGGCAAATCCGATGCGCCACCGGCAGATTGCGATACAGCAGGTCGTCGTCCAATGGGCGTGGCTTGCCCAGCGCCGGATCGAACAAGAAATTCTGTCCCGCTGCGGGACCGCGAGTTTCCGGCCGATGAACATGCCTGGCTAAATCAACGCGCAATTGTATTTCGCGTGCTTCAGGCGGCAGGGCAGTGCGTACAGCTTGCTCTACAAATTGTGCATTGCTGAAGATGCTGGCCGCTTCTGCGTCGCCGGGCCGATAAACTAGTGTTCGCTGGCAAATCATCTTCCAGCGCACGCGTCGGTTCAAAAAATCCTGCCAGCGTTGCCCGGCTTCACGTTGCTTTGGATCGGCACTGTTTTGCCAGCGGGCGGCGTCGACAAGCAACGTCCATTCCGTGAAATGCAGATAATCGCCCAGCTTGTCCAGCGGGTTGCCGGGAAACAGCCACGGTCGGCTGATCGTGAACAGGTCTTTCAATTCCAAGTCGATCGCCCGCACGGTGCGATGAAAATAAATCGAACGAAACAGTTCCGCCCGTACGCCGATAAACCGCACCAGGGCATCCAGTCCGCGAACGTGAATTGTCAGTCCCGCTTCGCTAAAAAAGCTGTATCGCAACAGCCGCTCCAGATCGTACGCCCGCGTGTTGTAACCCGACATGTACGCGTCGCGCAGCACGAAATCCATGTTGTCGACGGTATAAATCCCACTAAACAGGCTGCGCAAGAATTTTAACCAGCGCGGCGGCGAATTCGATGACGCTGCCGTGTCCGTCGATTTGGCCGGAGCATCCGACTTTGAACCGGCGCCGGTTTTTGGCCGCGTGATCAGCAGGGAAATCTGCGCCGGGTCGAGTGTTTCTTGCGGATCTAGCGCGCCGTTTGGATTGCGGCGGACGCGGCGGATTAAATCTCCCAATTCGCGCTCGATGATCACGCTCCCGAGCGTTTCATGCGTGAGGCCATAAGCCGACAAGTAGTGCTCGTCGAAAAAATGTCCAAACGGCCCGTGCCCAACGTCGTGCAACAATCCGGCGAGGCGCAACAAGCACTCGACATAGCCGCGGCTGGGTACGTCGGGGCAAACGGCACGCAGACTTTCATACAGCGTCGCGGTGGCCCGGCTGGCCAAGTGCATCACGCCCAAGACGTGCTGGAAACGTGTATGTTCCGCCGATGGAAACACCCACCAGGCGGTCTGCAATTGATGGATCTGGCGCAATCTTTGCAACCACGGATGGTCAATGATTTGCCGTTCCGAAACTTCGCCGGGCGCAAGCCCTTCGTTAGATACCAGTGGCATGTAACCGTGCAATGGATCGTAACACAGCGCTTCGCGGCGAAAGTCGGGCATATTATCTGTAATCGTTAAATCTTATCGCGCCAGCATCAATTCCATCCCATCAAACGCACCGGATGACCCCTAGAACTCACCCGGACATGCTTTATAGCGAATTATCTATATGCGACCGCAGGTTACAGCTAGCCCGTCCGATAAAAACAATACGCCTTCGATTCAAATAAGTGTGTGCGCACCAGATTGTGCTGGCTTGGGAAACTCCTGGCCTAAGCAGAATTTCCGATCACACCGATGGTCGATTGCGCCAAACAAGCACCGGACCGTGTTAGGCGGAGCATGGCCGTTGTGTGGCCACCCAAGCGGTCCTCGGAAATCGCATCGCGGTTAACGAGACTTCGCCGTCAGTACGCAGCATCAACAAGGAGTCGAAGGTAATGGCTCGCCCGCTGTTGGTTGGTTCTCTTGTGGCGATGTTGCTGGTGTCCGTCGGCCTTTCTTCGGTGCTTGCAGCTCAACCGTCCGACAGTCTACTGCCTGCCACTACAAAAGGCTATCTGTCTATTCCCAATCTTGCTCAGCTGCGCGAGCAATTCAACCGTTCACCCTTTGGCCAATTGGCAGGTGATCCGGCAATGAAGCCGTTTGTCGAAGATTTTAAGCGGCAGCTTCGTCAACAAGGGATGAAGCAACTGGAACAGTTCGGCTTGTCGTGGGATGAGCTGGATGGGATTCCCAGCGGTGAAGTTGCTCTGGCTGCAATTCAGATTTCAATCGACGAAGGCGCAGTAGCGATGATCGTCGATGTGACTGGCCACGATCGCCAGGCCCAGGTTCAGTTAGCCAAAGTTGGCGAGCGCCTCATTCAAAACGGCGCAAAACGAATCCGTCGCGCGGACGGCGATCCGTTGGTCGTTTATCAGTTGCCTGGCGAGCCAGGCCGTAAGGAGTCGCCGACCGTTGCCTATTTTCTCCAACAAAACATGCTGGTTGCCGGCGACAACGTTGCAGTCGTCGAAGGCATCTCGCACGCGCTCAGCGGCGGCCGAGACGATTCGCTGGCCAACGTCGTGGCATACCATCAAATTATGACCCGGTGCGCATCGTCAGCCGCCGGGCTAGCGCCGAATTTACGTTGGTTTATCGAACCATTTGGATATGCCGAAGTCGTCCGAGCCTCCACGCCGCTGCGTGAAAAGCGCAAAGGGCCGGATTTGATCAAAGTATTCAAGGATCAGGGCTTCTCGGCCGTCCAAGGCCTCGGCGGATTTGTGAATTTCTCCGCCGGCAAGTACGAACTGCTTCACCGCACGATGATTTACGTCCCTGCAATTGCCGGCCGCGATCCGCAGGACATCAACAAATATAACCTGGCCGCCCGGATGCTTCGTTTCCCCGCCGGCGGCGATTTACTGCCACCAGCATGGGTGCCTCGCGACGTGGCTACCTGCACATCGTTCAATTGGGATCTGCATACCGCGTTCAATGTCGTGAATTCGCTCGTCGACGAAATGGTCGGCGAAAAAGGAGTATGTTCTGACGTCATGGACAGCTTACGTGATGACCCCGACGGACCGCGTCTGGACGTTGGAAAAGACCTTGTGGCACACTTGGGTAACCGCATTACCATTATCAGCGATAATGAATTGCCGATTGGTCCCAAAAGCGAACGCAAAGTGCTAGCCATTGAAGCCACGGACGAACAGGCCGTGGCTGCCGCCATCGGCAAGCTGATGGGAGCGGAAAAAGACGCGCACCGCCGCGATTTTCAAGGGCACGTAATCTGGGAACTCGTCGATTGCCAGACCGAGGCCCCTAAACTCGAAATCGAAACGCCCGGCGTGGTCATGCGGCACTCTGAAAGTGACATGCCGAGCCGCGCAAACGGCAACCAACGCTTCTTCTCCACGACCGCGGTATGCGTGGCCGACGGCCAACTGTTCCTGTCTTCGCACATGGCCTTGCTGGAAAAAGTCCTACAGCAGGCTGGTCGCTCGGATGGGCTCAGCACGGCCGACGATTACCGCTTAATTGCCAAGCAGGCGACGGCACTAGGTGCCGGCCCGCTCAGTTTCCGATTGTTTTCGCGGACCGATCAAGACATCATGCCAACCTATGAGCTGATTCGCACCGGCCAAATGCCGCAATCAGAAACGGTTTTGGGAAAATTGCTCAATTCGATGAGTGCCGACGCCAAGGAAGGTATCCCGCGCAAACAAAAAATCGATGGTAGCCAGTTGCCCGACTTTTCAACCGTGCAACGTTACCTTGGTCCCGCCGGCTCTTTCGTCACCAGTTTAGATGACGGCTGGATGTGCGTGGGCTTGATGCTAGCGCCGCAGCCAGTCGTGGTCACCGCGCCCGCAGCTACCGAACAGCAGAACAAATCAGCTGCCGATCCGACGCACACCAAAGTTGGCAGGGTCACGAAAGGGCAAATCACCCGCGCTGCAATCCGTTAAGCGCTGCCTGGAATTCCGCAGACTTTCGGCTTGCCCTGGAGTGTTTCCGATCACTCCACTTTCGCCCAGAATGGGTGCTGCCTGTCGCCACGAGCGCGCACATCTTCCAGCAGCACCGTTACATCGGGCTTTATGTTATTTGGCGAAGTCAGCCGTGTGCTGCTTTGTGTAACGATTATCGGGCGCGAGAAATCCACCATTTCCGGCGACAGCCACACGCTGAGCTTGCCCCCGGTGTGAACCGAAACGCCGTTCGTGGCCGTTAAGTTAGATTCAACTTGAATGGTTTTGTCCCCCGGCTGAAAGTTACGCAGCTCCAGCCACCAAAAACAGTTGTCAAACGAACGATTCGTAACTGCGGTGAATTGCCGCGGAAAGAAATTTCGCCGTTTGCGTCCCATCCAATCGAATAGTCGTAGGATCTCATCGGAAAAATTCTCGTGGCCACGGCCTTCGTATTCAACCACGGTGCAATCGAAGGCGGCCGAGCGATTCATATAACGATCGAATTCAGGACCGTTTCTTTCCATTTTGTTGCCGTCCATTTCGCCGCACACAAAATACAGCGGTAAATGTTCGGCATTTTTCCAATACAGCTGAACTTGTTTCTCGGCAGTGGCGACGATTGGAATCACGCCGGCCCATAAATCGGGGTGTGCCAGGCCAATATCCCACGCGGCGTTTCCGCCCGCCGAATATCCGCTGAGAAAAACGCGATCCGTATCGATGGCGAATCGCCGGCAGGCATCGCGTAATGATGCCAGGACCGAATTTTGTTCGCGGGCCGTTGCTTCGTATTCGGCCTGATGCGGTGTGGTCCATTCTGGTGCGATCACGATGTACCCAAACCGTCCGGCTTGACCGGTCCGCACAGTGACGCCGCCGCGCTGTACTTGCTCGCCGACCCACCAGTCGATTTGTTGCTGCGGCGTGGTGCCGGTTCCGTGCAGCGTAACGATGCACGGATAGCTGGCGTGCGGGTCGTATTCCGGGGGCAATTGAACGGTATAGGCCACGTCGGCATCGCCATTTTGGCCCGGAATCGTCAGATCGAAAAATCCAGGAGCACTCTGCGATGGCGTATTCACGCTGGGCTTCATGTGCGCCACGAGCGCCGAAATAAGTTTCGCCGTGGCGGCATCATGCGATTGGATTTTCGCGATTACCTCATCCCGCTTTAGTTTGCTGGATTCCGCCAAATACGTACGGATCAAATCTCGCAGTTCTACCGTGGCCATTGCCACCTGCAGGTTTTCCGATGCCTCGTCGGCGCCCAATAGCCAACCGCTGATGGCCAGCGCCAGCTTGGAATCGGGTGTCGTGGTATTTTGAGGATCATCGGCAAACCGCCGGTAGGTGGCCATTCGATCCAAGGTGCCGATCGAAAGTTCGTCGCTGATTTCCTTAACAATCGGTTGTAGGCGCTGCCGCAACGTGCTGTCGGGCAATTGTGCCATCAATTCGCTCAATTGCTTGACGATTGTTTGCCCTTGCTCGTTCAGGCCATTGCATACTTCCAATTTCGCTTTCACTTGTTGAAGAATCTGACCGTCGACGCCATCGGAAGGAAAATGGCTCAGCAGATTGAATACAAACTGGTTTTGCCCGGCATTGCGGCGAGTCTCGATTTCCTGCAGCAATTGTTTGGCGCCCAATTGCTTGATTTCGTGCGCCACGTCGCGCAAGTTTTCGCGCTCCGGAAACTGCTTAAGGATTTCGTTCAGCTCGGCTTCGGCTTCCTGATAGCGCTCTGCCTGCAAATAAACGCGAACCACTTTCAGCCGGTCGTCGACTTTTTTCGGATCAATGCGCCGACTGATGATTTGCGAAAGGGTTTTCTGCGGAATCGAGCTCGTGGCGATCCGCATGTCCCAGATGTATGCCGGCGGATGAGCTACTTGTAAGCCGTCCACCCGGCACCACAGCGGTGTGATCTTGCTGATGCCCTGCACCACGTCGACACGGCCCGTGGATCCGCCGGTCATCGAAAATGTGCGCCGGCCAAACGTATCGAAGGGCGTCACTTGTAAAATTGCTCCAACACTCGCCACGCGTGATCCCGCCGTGGCTACCGGCTGATCGATATCAATTTCCTCGAGCCGTTGCTCGGCCGGAGTAACTTCCGGACGCTGTACGAACTTCTCGGCAATGTAGGTACGGCGTAAATCATCGTCGATCGCATCGATCAATTTCAGATTTGGCATCCCCGACTGCATCAGCGCGGGGTTGGCGATCATCGTATTCAGCCGCGACAGCCGGCCTTCCAGGACCCTGCCGTCTTGCAGCGTGAACCGATCGGCGCGGGCAGGCGCAGCCCAAATGCAAAGCGCAAGAACTGCGAGAAGCCGCAGCGCAACGCGGAGCCGCAGACCAAACAGCCTACCGACGTGGTACATGCCGCGCCTCTTCCGAATTGCTCAAACCTGCCAACGATACCCACTCAATTCTATTCTGAACGGACTTGGGCCAACGTGCAAACCGGCAAATCGCGAGCTTTCTATAATTGACACCGCCCGCCGCAGGCCGCACAATCGCACTGGCTACTTTAGAGGTTGCTGACTTTGTAGGAAACGCACCATGATTCCACACCGTGTTGTCGCCCGACTGATCGTGGGGGCTTTGGGGCTGCCGATTGCGCTGTGCGTGCTGTACGCCTTGGCCAAACTGCTCGAGGCCATGCAAGATTTTTCCGGGGCCGATGTGCTCGGGCGCGTCAACCTAGGGCTGTTCGCGCTCTGGGCGATCAACCTCGTGGCCCTATTGATCGTTTCGGCGATCAACTCGCTGAACGATCGCCCGCCCGATTCAACCGACATCGGATGAACGCGTTTGCCATGTAGGAGGCGACTCCCGTCGCCGATTCTTCCACCTTCCGAACTCCGCACTCCGAATTCCCAACTCGCTATTGCGGTTTCTGCCTGGCCACCATCAGTTCGCCGCTCTTGGGATTGTAAACGTAGCGATTGCCCGGAGGCAGTTCAGGCAATTCAATTGCGGCAGGCTCCAGAATTTCTTTCTGGAATTCCTGCGCGTCTTTCGGCCAGCGATTGTGGATGGCCTGCCAAATGTCCATGTCGTGTTTGATTTGATCCCACGTGATTAGATTCCGCATGCTGAAGAACTGATGCACCGGCTCGGTAATCAGCCCGCCACCGTAGCCCTGACCTTGCACGCCCGTGTCGGCTCCCAGCGTCATCATCTCCGTTTGACCGGACGGCTGCCCCTGCGCGGGTTGTGCCCCTCCCGCCGGTTGACTCTGTGCCGCTGGCTGGCCAGGCTGCGCGGAAGTGTTGTTGTCGGCCGGGGCAGCGGAGGTCGTGTTCTGTGGATTGGTGGCCGGCGCACTTGCTGCCGGCGGCGGATTCGCAGGCTTGTGTTCGCGGGCTTCCGGATCAGTGTCGATTTGCGGCGGCATGAGCGATTGGACCGGCGGCCGCTTGTTGGCATTATCGGCCATCTGATCGATCTCGTCGCAGCCGGAAAACACAAGCGCGACCAGGCCGAGCGACGCGCCCACCAGGACGGCGGAAAAAGTTTTGGTCAGTGTGATGGTTTTGCTGGTCATAAGGTGCCTCCCTTTCGGCTATATCGCCAATGTGCCGACACAATCGCTCGCTAACTTCATTGTGACCGCCCCCCGCCGCGTTTGGCAATAGCCGGTTTAACCGGGGAAAATGCAGCAAAGTGGGAGCCGCAAAGTCGCCGACTATTAAGCCCGTATCGGCGCCGGTTTCTCATTTCGTTGGGTGATTTGTTTCTTAGAAACTATTAGAGCCTGCTCATGCGCCGCAGCAGCGACGAGTTCCCATTTAATTTCGTGAAAGCGATTTAATAGTCGCTGACCTCGCCCAATATTAACCGTCTTCACAAATTGGATTCGTCCGCGGATTTGATCCCGCGTGAAGTATGGTCGTGACTTATCGAAAGGTTTGCCATCCGAAAGCGACTTGACGTCATCAAGCACGCGCGCTATTTCGTCGGCATACTCTTGCTCGACGTCGATTTTACCTCGGCGATTACGCCTGATTCCCGTAACAGCAATCCCATCTCGGACTCGACCAAATTCGTTTTTCTCGGGATTTGCACGAAGACCATTCTGCAAAAGAATCTTCGCAATCACTCGCGGAATACCACTGCGTTTTATATCGTATTTGCCAGAAATCGTAATGTCGTCAACGTATCGACTATATTTTAACCGGCATCGCTCGCAAAGAATCCCAATCCGTTTGTCGATTGGACGCACAAATTGGTCAGCTAGGATTGGGCTTGTGATCAATCCAAGTTGGAGACAATTGTCATAAGTACAAAGCCGTGTACAAAGAGCCGCAACTGGAGGAGTGCATCCGAACCGATCAACGAATAGTCTGTAAATCTGCCACTGCCGAATGGAAGGAAAAAAACTCGAAATGTCCGTTTTAAATATGAAATGCGAGTGAAGGTGTACTGCGGCGTTGGTTCGTGCGCTTCTGCCCCGTATTCCACCATGGCTGTAAGGCGAAATCGGAAGCCGAGCAAGCAAGACGTCCCTATAGAAGCGAATCTGTAGCCGACGCAATTTGCCGGTGACACAAACAATATCACGCGGTTTGTCCGGTTTCGCCGGATCGTGAAGCTTTAATTCGTCGTAGTAATCATCGGCGTGTTCCAGCATATCCCACAACTCGTCGCGGGTGACGCGGAGTAAATTCGACAAGTTCTTTTCGCTAGAGATATAGAGCATCTTCGCCCTATAGAAATTCCATTAATCAGCGAGCTTATATATGCGCTTTCGCCAGCCCTCGGCGAGCGCAATCGCTGCCGCTCGCATCTTTTGTGGCAGGTCATCAACGTTCCCATGCTGACACCAAGCGAATACGTATAAATCTATCCCCCATAATTCGTGATATCGATCGAGAAGTGCAGTCGATGGCTTTGACTTGTTGTTCTCGATGTTGCACAAGTGGACCTCTGTAATGCCAAGAACATCCGCTGCGCCTTTTTGAGACATACCAACGTGCTCACGAACTTCACGCGCGACTTTGCCGATTGTTACCCCGGCACCGCCGAAGCGGTCTAAGGCCAAACGGAAGGCAGCCAAGCGGCGGAAGGGGAGCTAAATGGTTGGCTTTGAGATACTTCTAAACGGGAAGCGGCTCTATACGATTGGCATTGGCGAGTTCGGTGTTATGAGCGTCAGTGCCCTGTACCATCGGCTGCAAACAAAAGCAGGTCCGATTTCTTCGAACATACGAGTCTACGGCCAAGGGCGCACACATACGGAATCAGACGACAAGATCGGGATGGTTTGGACCATGCGGAAGCAAAGGTCGGCGACGAAGTCACCATTCGCGTTATCGAGACAGACACTGTTGATCCCGGTAGACCGATAAAGATGCCGTCCGAATCGTAAAAATTATCCTTGGTTTGTTAAAGGGATAATTCTCATTTTATATAGGGCTTTGCCTAGCAGAAGCGTTTTGCCCAACAGAAAAAAACTTGCCCAACAGAAGAACGCAGCATCTTGATGCAACGTAACCAAGAGCATCGGTTAATGTTCGACGTTATTTCCCTTTTCAGTCACCAAAAATTTATGCGCTTTCGCTCCGATATTTGGGTCGGATTTGAAGCTGAATTCCCCGTGCCATTCATGTTCAAAAATATCTGTAAATGTGAAAGTACCATGTACCCAAAGCGTAAATTTTTTGTCGTTCATCTCTTTAATTCGATTCTGCGAAAGTGTTGCTATGGATTCAACAGTCACTATGTCTGCTGCCCCGACATTGGCGTGACTAGTTTCTTCAGGAAAGGATTTTCCCTTCTCGTAAAGTTTATTGTTGACTTCGTCCCAAACGTCAAACGTTGTTTTCTGAGTGCATTCGTATGCCGGCGTTTGTCCGTAATTTTTGAACACTACCTTGACGGTGCTATTTCCCATCTCGTCCGGCGTCGTCATCGTCGCTTGGCTAGCCAGTACATACGCCCGCAACTGCTTTTTGCCGTTGTCGCTAATAACGCCAACTTGCTTAAAGCTGTAAAAAGCCAAAAAACCGGTACCAACGGCCATTGCAATCGTACCAATTGCCAAATAAAAGCCGCTGCTCGTCCAGGGACTACTACGATCGAGATGCTGATTGTTCTGTGCGCCTTCCTGGTCGTTTGGCCCGTTGGAGGAGTGATGATGTATTGTGGCATTGATCACATAATGGACGGGAATTTCTGGCGGGGATGGCCGTTGGCTGTTATCGGCTGGCTCATTCTTGGCGCTGTCCCGCTGGGAACTTTTTTTTGGGGAACCTACACGGAACAGCGCGATCGCAATAATCGCGCCCACAATCACCGTGAGCGCTCCGGTCGCGAAGTCTAGTAATCGCTTGCCCATATTCCCTATGAAGTTGCGCGCAGACCATTAGCCGTGCATCCTGCGATGTATATAATTCCTGAAATGTCTCTACTTGCCCTTTAGCCGCCGTTTAGCGGCGGATAGGAGCGTCTCACGTGCCCACGTTGAAGTTCTGCCCTCTGCCGCACGTTCAACCAGCGCCAATTCCGTAGCGGATAGGCGTATCTGAAAGCGCGTCTCTCGTCGGTCTTTTTCGGCCAGTTCTGGACGGCCCATTGGCTTGGGTTTCATGAATGCCATTGTACAGACAAAATCTTTTTATGCAAGAAAAATAATTGCTTGACACCGATACATAATGTCTGTACAAATAGTGTATGGAAACCAACAAAAAAACCCGCAAGCTGCTTGAACAACCTGCGGGCCGTAACAACCCGGCTAGTCGCCAGATCGTTCCGATAAAAACATTCTAGGCGACTGGCCCCAACAATGGGAGCCAGCAAAATGGACGCAAGAGAACAACGTGGTTTAGTAATCGCCGCAACCGCCCGGAACATTCGCCGCAAGAGTGACCACTTGTGGACCGTTCCGTCATCGCAGGGTGCTGGCCACCCCGCTTACCACGTCAACCCCGAAAAGAAAACCTGCACCTGTCTGGATCATCAAGAGGCCGGGCATTTCTGCAAACACTTGTTCGCTGTGAAATACACAATTGAACGTGAATACAGTGATGACGGCATCGTAATGACTGAGAAGGAATCTCTAACCGTGCAAACAACCCGAAAAACGTATACGCAAGACTGGCGAAACTACAACTTGGCGCAGACCAACGAAAAGGCCAAGTTTCAGATGTTGTTGCGCGGTTTGTATGACGGTCTACACGGACCCAAGCAAATCGGTCGCGGATGCCGGATGATTCCGCTGGATGATGCCATTTTCGCGGCGGTGTTTAAGGTCTACAGCACAGTCAGTGGACGGCGCTTTATGTGCGACCTGAAAGATTCGCACGAAAAGGGATATATCAACCGCGTGCCGTGCTACAACAGCATTTTCAACGTGCTGGAATCCGAAAAAACAACGGCCGTTCTGGAATCGCTGATTGCGGAAAGTGCCACCCCATTAAAGGCGATTGAAACTACTTTCGCCATTGATTCGTCGGGGTTCTCCGGTTGCCGTTTCGATAAATGGTTCGACCAGAAGTGGGGCGAACTGAAATCAAAACGTGCATGGGTCAAGGCACACGTTATGACCGGAGTGAAGACGAACGTGGTTACATCCGTCACTGTTACTGACGAAAACGGCGGTGACAGTCCGCAATTGCAGCCGCTGATGAATCAGACTAATCAGCGGTTCACAATCAAAGATTTCACGGCTGATATGGCCTACCTCAGTGAAGATAACTTGAAGGCAATTGCTGCCATTGGGGCAACTCCGCTCATTCCATTCAAAAGAAATTCTGTTGCGGCGCGGCCTGGAATTTGGGATCGCATGTTCCACTATTTCAGTTTCAACCGCGAGGAGTTCCTAGCTCGCTACCATCAACGCTCCAACGTCGAATCGACGTTCAGTATGATTAAAGCGAAATTTGGCGACAGCGTGCGCAGCAAGACGGATACTGCCATGCGAAACGAGGCATTGGCGAAAATCCTCTGCCATAATATCTGCTGCCTGATTAGCGCTATGTATGAGTTGGGGATTGATCCGAGCTTTTGGGCGAATCACAAAACGGACGTGGCCTAAACGATAGCTTGAAGATATATCTGTACACGGCTAAAATGGGGGAGTGTTAGAACATTTATGCGACGAATCTCAACTATATTCCTGTTGTTTTTTCTAGCCAATGTGCTGATTAGCTCAAATGCATCAGCGCAATGGGATCAGAAATTTTTGCATATTCGGAATACGAGTGACGGACCAATTTTGGTATTTGTTCGGCCTAACACCATACTAGCGCCATGGCAATCACTGGGAGAAGTCAAAGCCTTTGAAACTAAACAGTTTGCATATTCAGGCCCCGGACAATTTGACATCGTGTTTAAACAAGCCGATGGGCTAGAGACAACATACCTGGGACTCAATCTCGATTCTTTCATCAGTGCCTGTCGACTGACAAATGGGGTTTATGAGGATTTTCTTATTGGAGGCGCTCTCATTCCGGTCACGATAGATGCCAACAGAAATACCGTTGCTGATACGTCGAGTCCGATCTTTGGTCAGCCCGTCAGGACGCTCGTTCATTCAAATTGGAATCTTGTGGTCATCCCGTTCGCCCGGCTCCGCAATAATCCCCCAAAGGCCAACGGGGAACCGCCTGCCCAACAGAATTTCTCGCCCTGAGATTCTGCCTAACAGAACACGTGTTCAGCCTTCTGCTAGGCAAAGCCTTTTATATAGTGTACATCTGTTTCTATCTACGATGCACTTATCAAACCAGACCCCATACCCGCAGACCCCCCCTGGCCACACTTTTTGCTCCGCCAGAACAGCACCGAAATGAAAGCATATTCCCCGAATTTTGCACCTTCCATTTTCTCCTGCCCGCGAAGGCGCAACGACTTACGAAGTCACCCCGCGCAAAACTCAAGGAGTTTTGCACCACAATGTGGGACCCTATGCCCCGCGCAAAATGCAAAATTACCATGAGCAAGCGAGCACGGCCGATGGGCATCGGCCGAGCGCAGTGCGGTAGTTCTCCCCCCCAACCACCCACTTACTCACTTACTTCACCTACTCACCTATCATATACGGCGTTGCCACCAAACAACCGGAGGGACCAAGAGGTGCGGAATGCCGAGCCGGAGCGATACAGAATCTAGCTGCGGCGGACGAACATCAGAAGGACGATTGCACTGCCCGCAGCCAGCAGCGTGAGGGAGGTGGGTTCGGGGACGACGGTGACGGTGACGGTGCCGCCTTTGTAGCCTTCGTTAACGCCGGGTCCGAACGCCCAGGCTTCCACGCTGTAGGTGCCTGGCGTGTTCAAATCCCAGAAGCCAGGAATGGTGATGAGATTGGCGGGGATGAAAAACGAGCCGCCCGGCGTGGCCAGCAATTGAAACGCGTATGCATCGCCCAGCTCTCCGGGCTGAAGATCAATAATAATATGGCCAAAGTCGCCCACGGGAGCGGTGCCGGTGGTGTAATTGATGGTGACGCCGTCGCCCGGGGCTACGGTGTACGAGCCGGTGAGGGCAAAGTTGATGTTGATGAAGGGGCCAACCGTAGTTGGCAGCGGATCGATGATGTCGCCGATTTGGTCGGCGTCCAAGTCGTTCTGAGCGGGGTTCGATGCATTGGGCGCATTGTCGGTAAGATCGGGCACGCCATCGCCATCGCTGTCGACGAATGTTGCCGCGGCGGCGGTGACGGCAGTTGAAGCGTGCGATGAAGCACACACCAATGTAATGGCCGCAACCAATAACAAGCGGGCGCCGAAGCAGGCGGAGCGAAGAAAGTTCATGTGCGAGTCCTGGTTAAATCTGTAGATGTAGAATCAGCGCCGACAAACTGCCAAGACTCTGTTAGGAGTAACCTAGTTGTTAACTCCATGACTTGCAAGCAAATTCACGATTCAGCGAACCTTGAACCATCAAGAAATCCGCACTGCGTTTTGGGTGGGACTTAGCGGAGGGCGCCCCAGTCCCATTTTTGCATGGGGGCGATGAGATTGTGGCGCGTCAGATCGTAATGCAGCGGCGTGAGAGTGATGAAGCCTTTTTCGAGCTCGGTGAGATCGGTGGGTTCGTCGCCGGTGGGCGTGGGCGGCCCGCCCATGGCCCAATAATAATTGCGGCCGCGGGGGTCGGTGCGTTTTTCATATTGTTCGCCGTATTGCTGAATGCCCATCGGGACGACTTTTAGATGGACGGGCTTGGCAAGGGCGGCGGTGGGAATGTTGAGATTGTAGAGCGTTGGCCGGTCGCCCTGATTGGCCAGGATTTTTTGGATGACCCCCAGTGCGATGTCGGCGGCTTTGTCGAATTGGAATTGTTCATTCCATTCCAGCGAGACGGCGATGCTGGTGATGCCGAAAAACGCGCCTTCGATAGCGGCGGCGACGGTGCCGCTGTAGAGGACGTTGATGCCGGCGTTAAGGCCGCCGTTGATGCCGCTGACGACCAGATCAGGGCGCTGGGGGCAATATTCGGCGATGCCGATTTTGACTGAGTCGGCGGGACTGCCTTCGACGGCCCAGCGGCGGTGCTGGCCTTCGACAATTTCCTTCACCACCAGCGGCGTGAGGAAGGTGATGGAGTGGCCGACGCCGCTTTGTTCCGTGGCCGGGGCGACGACGGTGACATCGCCGAGGCGAGATAGGGCACGTTCCATGGCGGCGAGGCCTGGGGCGAAGATGCCATCGTCGTTGGTGAGGAGGATTTGCACTTAATTCACTCTTTTTTAAGCCAATTGTTTATGCACCACTATACCGCCATGGTCCGGAAGGGACAACGAGCTTGGTCTTGCCGGCCGCAGGTATACATGGGCGACTAGAAATCTATAATGCAAGTCATGTCGACAGCCTTAGCAAAAGAAAAAGCGATTGATTTGGCCACTGAAAAAGTGCTGGTGCTGGATTTTGGTTCGCAATTTGCGCAGCTGATTGCTCGCCGGGTGCGGGAACAGAATGTGTACTGCGAAATTGTGCGGTACAACATCACGCCGGACCGGGTGCGAGAAATTGCTCCGCGCGGATTGATTCTTTCGGGCGGGCCGGCCAGCGTGTATGAGGCCGGAGCGCCGCATTGCGATCCTGCGCTGTTTCAGCTGGGCATTCCCGTGCTGGGGATTTGTTACGGTATGGGATTGATTTGCGAGGCGTTGGGGGGCGAAGTAAAAAGCAATCCGGCGCGGGAATTCGGTCGGGCGCGTTGCACGATTCTGCCGAGTGAGGGCACGAATGGAGACGGGCTGTTCGCAGGCATTCCGGCACAGACCGAAGTGTGGATGAGCCATGGCGACCAGGTTACATCGGTCTCAGCGGATTTCGAACCATTGGCCCGGACTGAAACTTGCCCGATCACGGCGGTGAAGCACAGGCGGCTGCCGATTTACGGCATCCAATTTCATCCGGAGGTATCGCACACACAGCCGGGCAACGCGATCTTGGCGAATTTTTTGACGAAGGTGTGCGGCTGCCGCGGCACTTGGCGATTGGACGATTTTGCCGAGCAGACCATTGCCCAGGTGCGCGCGCGGGTGGGCAAACACCAGGTAATTTGCGGTCTTTCCGGCGGCGTGGATTCGGCGGTGGTGGCCGCGCTGTTAGCGCAAGCGATTGGTTCGCAGTTGTCGTGCATTTTGGTCGACAATGGACTGTTGCGCAAGGATGAAGAAGCGGCGGTGATCCGCGAATTCACGACGCACTTCAAGACCGATTTGCACGTGGTGAAAGCGGAGGAGCAGTTTTTGGCGGCGCTGGCCGGCGTTATCGATCCGCAGAAAAAGCGACGGCGGATTGGGCATGTGTTTATCGATTGTTTCAAATCAGAGGCGAAGCGAATTCAGGGGGCGCATTTTTTGGCGCAGGGAACGTTGTATCCGGATGTAATTGAAAGCGGAGCGGCGGTCGATGGGCCGGCCGCTACGATCAAATTGCACCACAATGTGGGTGGATTGCCGGCGGAATTAGGTTTTGAACTGATCGAGCCGCTGCGCGATTTGTTCAAGGATGAAGTTCGCCGGCTAGGCTTGCAGTTGGGATTGCCGGAGGAAATTGTGTGGCGGCATCCGTTTCCAGGCCCAGGATTGGCGGTGCGGTGTCTGGGCGAGGTTACAAGCGAGCGGCTTGATAAGTTGCGCGAAGCGGATGCGATTGTGGTGCATGAAATTCGCGCGGCGGGATTGTATCGACAAACGGCGCAGGTGTTTGCGGTGCTGTTGCCGGTACAGAGTGTGGGCGTGATGGGAGACGCCCGAACTTATGAAGATACGGTGGCCGTGCGGGCGGTGGATACAGAAGATTTTATGACGGCGGATTGGAGCCGGTTGCCGCACGAACTTTTGGCGCGGATTTCGTCGCGGATTATTAACGAAGTGCGCGGGATCAACCGGGTGGTTTACGATATCAGCAGCAAGCCGCCGGCGACGATTGAGTGGGAATGATGTGGTGGAGTTTGGAGTGCGGAGTTCGGATGAGGAAAGCGGCACCCTCACCCCGGCCCATCCCAGAGGAGAGGGAGGCAACTAGGCGCCGAGGGCGGCGACTGCGGCGCGGATTTCTTTGAGGGGCGTTTCCGGCGGAAGCGGCTGGCCGATCACTACGTAGGTGTGAATTTTCGGAAAGTGGAGCGCTTCGGGATGGGCAGGTTTTTCGCCGCAATAGACGGGCAGAATGGTCGCCGGCACTTTAGCGCGTAATTCGGCCAGCAAATGTTCGCCGCCGTCTTGACCGGCGTCGGCGGAAAAATCTTCCGCAAGGCTCAAACCCAGCATGTAACCCTGGCCCAGCGTTACCAAGCCGCGCGCCAAGGCGTTATCTTCCGCCGACAGTCGGACTTTGCGATTTGCCGCGATCATCACACCGGTGCTGAGGGCAACTCCGCGCAGCATATTGTCGCCCGGCGCATCCGGCGGGGCCACAAAACGCGTGAACCGATCGACCGTGGAGACCACATGGATCCAATGGTCGCAGTCGTGCGAATTGCTGATCAAAATGACTTGGCCATTTGCCGGGATGTTGTCCAAACCTAACGCCCGTAAATGCCGGCGACGCGCGGAGCGGACCCAGGAGATGGCGCGCAACATAAAGTCGGGCCGCTGCCACCAGGCCAAGGCGAACATGAGCAGGGTGAAGATGCTGGCCGACAAAAACAGCATCTTTGGAATTTGCATGGTACGGCCTAGTTGATGTTCGTAGGCCGTGACGAGATCAAGATGGCTTTTCACGGCCTTCATGTTGAGCGTCAGTCCTAAAAACGATTGGAGCGTCGCTGTGATATAGAAGAACACTAACACGGCAACTAATCCGCCGGTGACGTTTAAGAAATTGCTGGTGGCGACCAGGCTGCCTTTGCTTTCCTTCGGCGAACGATGCTGAAGCAATGTGTACAGCGGCACAATATATAAACCGGCCGCGGCGCCCACGGCGATCAAGCAAACAACCATTTTTGCCTTGGCCGGCGAAACGACAGCCATGGCGGAGGTCGTTACGATCAATAGCGCCAGTCCGATGGGAACCAATCCCAATTCCAAGCGATTCCCCGAAAAATATCCGGCCAAAGAACAGCCGATACCCACGCCGAGTCCGACTAGTCCGATAAGAAACGCCACTTCAAACTCGGTATTAATTGCCGCGGTCGGTTCGGCGCTAATCTGCCCTTTGTCGGCGAGAGCTTGTGATGCTGATTCGACCTTTGGAATAATCGGCGCACGGACTTGGGCCGGCGTATCGGTGGGTGATTTAGCGGCTGCATTGGAATCCGAAGTGGGCGAGTTTTGGCCACTGGCGATTGGCGTGTTTTCGACAGTTGTTTCAGCGGCGGTTTCTTGATCGGCGGCCGACATTGCCGCGGCGGTTGCAACCGCCAGCCGAGTTTTTGGCAGGCGCGCAGCCAATTCGATTTCCTTGAGTGTTTCGCCTTGGAACAGGAGGCTTTGGCGGAGGAAAAGCGTCATGAATAGAAAGAACGCAATTCCGACCGAGGCCACGATCAGCGGGCGCGACCGGCGAAGGACGTGGAAGTTTTGCTTCATCGGCGTCCAAGGATTCCAGACGAGCATCTTTTGCGGAGCGGCCGCCGGAATGCGCCGGATCAAGAGCGATGCCAGTGCGCCCAGCACCGCCAGCCCCAACAGCACTAAGCCGATGATCCATTCATGCCCCAGTTTCAATCCGTTGGCAGCGGCTGAAAAATCGATTTTGGATTTCACGGCGTCGTACAGCAAGCCGCCGAATACGGTGCCCAGGATATTGGCCAAAAAGCTGGTGCCTTCCAGCAAGCCGTTGCCGCGGGAGAGAACGGAGGTGTGCAAAATTTCCGGCATCATGCCGTATTTGGCCGGAATAAAAAAAGCACTGTGCGTGCCCATTAAAAAGACCACTGAAACCAAAAGCACGGAACTGCAGACAGCCAGCGTTTGCTGCGAGCCCCAACCCCAGGCGGCCAAGTGCGGCAACAAGAGGGCCACGAGCGCCACGCCCATGATGCCGACCTCGGCCAATTTCCAGAAGACGATGATGTTCCGCTTGCTGTATTTATCGGCCATAATGCCGGCCAGCGGCGAGAACAAGAAAAAGGGAGCGATAAAGCAGGCCGTGACAATCGAGACGACCGCCTTAGTGTCGATGTGCGCTACCCCGGCGTAGTACACCAACATGTCGGTCGCGTAGAAAAACGCGACGATGTGGCTGGCCTGATCGTTAAACGCCGCCAGGAATTGCGACAGCACCAAACCGACGAAGCTGCGCGATTTAAGAGTCGGGGAAGGAGCGAGCGAGGCATCGGCGCCGACGATGTTTGGATGTTCGTTATCGGACGACCGGGCCGCAACCGCGGTTTTTCGAGTCGCAGCGCCGGCAGCCGTCGGTTCGGATGATAAAGCCAAAGGACGAAAGACCAAAACCCTTTCTGCTTAGCTCGCGGCAGTTCATAGGGTAATCAGAAACCGCGATCGGCAAGCAGCTAGGCCGATGGTTTAATGGTGTGGTGGGAAGCAGCGGCAAGCGTGTGGCTTTCCTCCGCCACGGAAGCAGTCGAATATACTGGACCGCACGGCCAGCGGCAAGTAATCGAGTCGTGCGCCGTGTCGGACTTCCAAGTGTACTATACAAAATGACACATTTAGGATGTGTCTTCCCGTTGCTGGACACCGCGAACTCCGCGTCAATAATTGCAGTGCACGCCGCGGTTGATTAGTTCCCACTCCAGCGCGTCGGGCGCGGTGTACTGGATGGCATCCCAGCCAAACCGACGGGCAGCGGCCACGTTGTCAGCGGTATCGTCTACGAAGAAAATCTGTTGCGGGGGGACATCGGCCAATTCCGCAGCGCGACGGTAAATTTTTTCGTCGGGCTTTTGCGCGCCGATTTGATAGCTGAGCGCAAATTGTTTGAATGCCGAAGGCAGGATGGCGTACCGACTGTCGGTTGCGGTGTGCCAATGCGAGGGACAAATGTTCGACAATATGCCCAATGGAATTTGCGAATCTTCTAAATGCGCCACCAGCGGCAGAAGGCCTGCGTTGAGCTGGAAAATTTCGGAATCGGCCTTTAACAGCGCGGCCATGTCGGGCCGGCTGCCGGAGAGCCGGCAGAATTCGGCGTGGAACTGCTTGTCGTTCGTCTCGCCACGTTCGTAGGGCCATAGAATTCCTTGCGGCCCAAGCAGGACTTCCTTCACTTTTTCTTCCGGCACTCCGGAAACCTGGGAAACTTGCTGGATTTCCTGCGGTCGGCTGAAAAAGCAGAGGACGTTGCCCAAATCGAAATAGATAAACGCGGGAGGCATGAGCAGAAGTAGTCGGTGGTCAGTGGCCAGTGATCAATGATGAAGGATAAGGCGACTGAGCGGGGATTATAGCAGGCCAGTGCTCACGCGCAATGGTCCCTTTTGCGTGCTGCTGGACCGTGAACCTACAATGGCTTACGATTCTCTTTTTGGGAGTTAAATATCTAGTTTTGATTTGGGGCGGCAAGTCTTAATCAATTGCAATCATGTTCAATAAATTCAGTTCTCGTGTGACACAACCGAAGAGCCAAGGGGCTTCCCAGGCCATGCTTTATGGCACTGGAATGAGCGAAGCCGATATGCAAAAGCCGCAGGTTGGCATCGCCGCCATGTGGTACGACGGAAACACCTGCAACATGCACCTGGACAAGCTTGCCGCGAAGGCAAAAGCAGGCGTTACGGCGGCTGGCATGGTTGGAATGCGATTTAACACCATTGGTGTGAGCGACGGCATTTCGATGGGCACCGAGGGCATGTGCTATTCGCTGCAATCGCGCGATTTAATTGCTGACTCGATTGAAACGGTGATGCACGCCCAGTGGTACGACGCGAATATCAGCATTCCGGGTTGCGACAAAAACATGCCGGGCTGCTTGATTGCGATGGCGCGCGTGAATCGGCCGGCGCTTATGATTTATGGCGGCACGATTAAGCCGGGGCACATGCCGCAAGCCGTTGAGGGACATCCGGAAGGCGAGGCGCTGGACATTGTTTCCGCATTTCAGTGTTACGGGGAATATGTGGCGGGCCGGATTGACGAAACGGCGCGAAAAACGATTGTGCAAAAATCGTGTCCGGGCGCCGGCGCTTGCGGCGGGATGTATACGGCCAACACGATGGCCTCGGCGATCGAAGCACTGGGCATGTCGCTGCCGTACAGCGCTTCCACTCCGGCGGAAGATTCCGGAAAGATGGACGAATGCCATCGGGCTGGCGCGGCCATTCGAAATCTGCTTGAGCGAGACATGAAGCCGCGCGATATTATGACCCGGCGCGCTTTTGAAAACGCGATGGTGGTCGTGATGGCTTTGGGCGGTTCGACAAATGCCGTGCTGCATTTGATTGCTATGGCCCGAGCTGCCGAAGTGGAATTGACCATCGACGATTTTCAACAGGTGAGCAGCCGTGTGCCGTATCTTGCCGATTTGAAACCCAGCGGCCGCTTTGTGCAGGAAGATTTGCACAATGTGGGCGGTACACCGGGCGTGATGAAGTATTTGCTCGAAAAAGGGTTGCTCGACGGCGGCTGCTTAACCGTTACGGGAAAATCGCTCGGCGAAAATTTGGCGCAGCTGCCGGGACTTAAACCTGGGCAGGAAGTGGTGAAAACGGTGGAGCAGCCGATCAAAAAGACGGGTCACCTGCAAATTCTGCGCGGCAATTTGGCCACCGAAGGAGCGGTCGCAAAAATCACCGGCAAGGAAGGACAACGATTTGAAGGCCCTGCCAAAGTGTTCGATTCTGAAGAAGACATGCTGGCGGCCTTGGAGCAAAAACGGATTGCCAAGGGAGACGTGGTGATTATCCGTTACGAAGGACCGAAAGGCGGACCGGGGATGCCTGAAATGCTGACGCCGACGTCGGCCATCATGGGCGCCGGTTTGGGGAAGGACGTGGCACTGTTGACCGATGGAAGGTTTTCGGGCGGCTCGCACGGCTTTATTGTCGGCCACATTACGCCGGAAGCGCAAGAAGGGGGCGCGATTGCCCTGGTGCGCGATGGGGATCAGATTGTGATCGACGCCGCGGTTAATCGGATTGACGTACAGCTAACGGCGGACGAACTTTCCAGCCGGCGGAAAGCTTGGAAAGCACCGCCTTACAAAGTTACACGCGGCACGCTGTACAAATACATTAAGAATGTGAAAAACGCATCGCTGGGCTGTGTGACGGATGAGTGAACGGCGTTGAGACAGCGCCCGTTTGATGCAAGCGGTGATCGAGGGATTCTAAAAGTTCCGTAGCGCGACGATTTGATTGCCGCAGGTTTTTCAGCTGCAGCGTCAGGCCGAGGAGTAGGGCGAATTGGCCGCACAGGGTGAGGGGGAGGCCGAAGTTCCAGAATTCGTTGCGGCGGAGTGCCAGCGCGAATGCGAACAAGACGGCGCCGGAGACAAAGGTCATTGGCCCCAGTACGATCATGATCCAGGCCAAAATCGGCGGACGACGCGGGGACGAATAGGAGCGAGGCAATTCTGCAACTGCACCGCGAAATTCGTTTTGGGGAATAGGCGGCGGTATGGTGGCGGCTTCATCGAGTCGCAATCGGCGCTGCAAATGCCGCACTCGCTGCTCGAGCGTCCAATCGTCGTCTGGGTCTGCGACATCAATGACCGATGCCGCAGCGAAAACCGATTCTGTTTCGCCAGCAGTGACGGAGGAAGCTGCGTCCTCCGAATGATCGTCGACGCGGCGTTTTAAAAAGCGTCCGCACTGAGCGCAGCGGGCCAGATCGCCATGGGCGATGGCGGGGACGTCCTGTTGGCAGTTGGTGCACCACATAGTCGACGGACATCCCGATTACGAGGCGAGCTGAAGGCCATGAGAAAAGAGCGCCACACTCATTAGCCATCGGCAGCTAGTGTGGCAAACTGTAAGGGTCTAGGAGACTCCGACTCTAACGGAGATTTGCACAACAACTGCCAGAAGCTGCGGGAGGCAGAGAATGTCGCTAGCACAGTTGTCTATTTGATCGGCGCCACGCGGCTGAGGACAGCCGCCACTACATTTCAAATCAGCACACAACCATTTATTTCAACGCGGCGCGGACCGCATCTAAAACTTTCGCCTGAGCTTGTTCAAACGGGCCTTTCACAAATGCGCCGGCGGCCGCTTTGTGTCCGCCGCCGCCGAGCTGCTCGGCCAATTTGCTGCAATCGACCTGGCACCGACTGCGGAAGCTAACCTTGGCATCGCCGGTGGGTTGCTCCACAATAATCACTGCCATTTGCGTCCCGGCCACGTTGAGCGTCATGTTAACGATGTCTTCGGTGTCCGAGGGAATTGCGCCGGTATCTTTAAAATCCTGCTGCCGGACGGCGGTATGAATGAATCGGCCGTCGAGCTCGGCTTTCGCTCGGCCTAGAATGCAGCCGGTGAGATTCAGCCGAGCCAATGTTTCCTGTTCGTACAGCGCATTATAAATTGCAGTCGGCTTGGCACCGGCATCGATCAGTGCGCCGCCGGCTCGGTAGGTGTCGCCGCGTACTGAAGAAAAGCGGAACCAACCTGTATCGGTCGCAATGGCTGCAAACAAGGGCGTGGCAATTTCCGCGGTTAGGCGCACGCCTAAATGCTGAGCGGCTTCCAACACCAACCGGCCGGTCGCCTCGGCTTCGACATTTTTGAATTCCTCGGCGCCTAGATTGTCCGCGCTGACATGATGATCGAGGACGATTTTTTTCGCTTTGGTCGATTTCACCACGTCCGACATCGGGCCAAGTTGTGCCCAGGCGCTGGTATCCAAAACCATCAGGAGTTCAACATCGTTCAAGTCGGCGGGCTGCACTTCGACATTGATCGTTTGAATTCGCCGGTGCGGATCGATGAAGGTGTAATTGGGCGGCGTGGCCTGTCCGTTGACAATCCGCACCCGTTTGCCCAGCGCATCGAGGATTCCGGCCATGCCGAGTTCGCTGCCCAATGCGTCACAATCGGGACGGATGTGGCTGACCAACAAAATCCGCTGGTGAGCGCGAATGACTTCCACAAAGCGTGGCCAATTGATGCCCATTCGTTTAGCTCAATCTGATTGCGGCGATTTGATTGCTTGCTGAAACACTTGCTGGGTCGCGGACACATCTTTCGCCAATTGTGCCTGCAGAGTGTCGACATTGGCGAAGCGGACAATGTCGCGAAGTCGGGACAGGAAGTCAACCTCTAGCGGCTGTCCGTACAGCGAATCGTGGAATCCAATGAGATGGACCTCGACTTTAAATGCGTGCTCGCCAAACGTGGGGTTAGAACCCACGTTAATGGCCGCCGGCCACGATCGGCCTTCCACGGCGCAGCGGCCGGCATAAACGCCGACACCCGGCAAGAGCGTGTCAACCGCATCAACATTGGCGGTAGGAAAACCAATTTTTGCCCCACGCGATACACCGTGCCGGACCATGCCGCGAATGCGGTACGGCCCGGTGAGCATTTGATTTGCCTCGTCAACCTGCCCTGCAGTAATAAGCTGCCGAATGCGCGAACTTGAAACGGGGGCACCGTCGACAATTACGGGCTCGACGATATCCAGTGGCACTCCCGCTGCCGTGCACAGTTTTTGTAAAACTTCGATGTTGCCAGCGCGATGACGACCAAAATAAAAATTCGTTCCCTCGACCATAGCGCGGGCTTGGAGTGTATCGCCAACGATGCGCTTGAAAAACTGGTCGGGCGTAAGCTGTAGCAGCGCCTCGTCCGTTGGATAGGCAATGGTGGTGTCGACTCCCAATTGTGCCAACAGTTCCGCCTTGCGGTCGGTCCACGTAAGCGGCGGCGGCGCTTGCTCGGGGCGCAAGATCCGCACCGGATGCGGATCGAAGGTGAAGACCACCGCCGGACCTCCGCACTGGCGCGCTTTGGCCAGCAACCGCTGGACAATCTGCTTGTGTCCTTGATGCACGCCGTCGAAATTTCCAATGGCCACGGCGCCGTGGCGGACGGTGTCGGGCAACTTGGCAAGATCTCGCAGTAATTTCATGGGAGGAGCGGCTGGGTGTCTGGTAGATGGGTGGAGGTTGAAAGTGGGAGGAATTATTGGCGGTTTGTGGGTACTATTCAACTCGCGTCGTCGGACGGAGGGCCTTTGTGGTATCTTAGAATATAGGAGCGATTCACGCCGTACGTATCTGCTTCCGGTAAAACCCAGATGGACGACAAGCAAATTTTCCTGTCGACCGAGTTGGCCCACCGGCTGGCGGCCATCGACATCGGTTCCAACAGTGTGCGGTTGATGGTGGCCGAGCCGCTACGGGGCGGCAATTACCGCATTTTAGACGAAGAGCGGGAGCCAACCCGTCTGGGTCGTTCGCTCAGTTCGACCGGCACGCTCGCTCCTGAGGCCGTGGAATTAACGTTGGCTGCATTGCGGCGGTTTAAGCAGATTGCCTCCGGTTATCAGGTTGCCGACATGCGGACCATCGCCACTTGTGCCGTGCGCGAAGCGGTGAATGGGCCGGAATTTTGCCGACGCGTGAAAGACGAAGTCGGCATCGACGTGGAAGTGATCAGTTCCGACCAGGAAGCGCACCTGGCGTTTTACAGCGTGCAGCGTGCATTCGACCTGACCGGAAAAAATGTCGTCGTGGCCGACATAGGCGGCGGCAGCACGGAGATTGTCTTGGCCAGCGGCAATGTCATTGAGTCAATCGCAGGCACTTCGCTGGGCGCGGTTCGGTTGACGGAAGTTTACGGCAACGGCCCAGGCATGGCAGGCGACGATTATGGTCGGATGACCGAGGCGATCGACCGCACGTTAAAAAAACAAGCGCAGCGCGAGTTCTTTGTGCCCCATTTGCTGATCGGTTCCGGCGGAACGTTTACCAGCATGGCTGAAATGATGATGGCCTCGCGCAAACAGGTGGGGCTGCCGACACGCGGCTATTTGCTCTCTCGGGCTGAAGTGAGCCACATGCTTGACCGACTGCGAAAAATGCCGCTGAAAGGGCGGCGGCAAGTGCCGGGTCTAGCGCCCGATCGGGCGGACATCATTGTGGCGGGGATTGCGGTGGTTGATCGGTTAATGCGGCGGTTCAAAGTCAACTTGCTGCAAGTGCACAGCCGCGGAGTGCGCGACGGTTTGTTGTTGACGATGATCGACAACACGCTTGGCGCACCAAGCGCCAATCCGGCGGATCGGGAAGCGGCGATCAATCGCTTTGCTTCGGCCTGCACCGGCGACTATGAACTGGCGCACGGCAAACAGGTAGCTCGCTTGGCCGGGAGCATTTTCGACCAAATCACCGAGCGATTTCATTTGAATCCCGACGATCGGCCGCTGCTGGAAGCGGCCGCGCGGTTGCAGGACGTTGGGTATTTGATCAATTACGACCAGCATCACAAGCACAGTTATCATTTGATTTTGAACAGCCGCCTGGCAGGTTTCCGTCCGCGGGAATTGGAATTGATCGCCAATATCGCTCGGTATCATCGGGGTGCGCGGCCCAAGGCGAAACATGCCAATTTCCGGCAACTGGCGCCGGACGATCAGCGCCGCGTGGAGCAATTGGCAGCAATTCTGCGGTTGGCCGGCGGATTGGATCGCAGTCATAGCCAGCAAGTCAAAGATGTGACGCTTCGATCGGGAAGCGAAGGCGACGCCCATGAAATGGAACTGGTGGTGCACGCCGACTTTGATCCGGAAGTCGACCTGTGGGGCGCTCGCCGCCGCACCAAATTGTTCAAGAAAGTTTTCGGCACAAAGCTAACCGTCGAGTGGGCCCAGCAGCAGAATTCGGCGACTGACAGTTGCGATCAAAGCAACGTTTCGCCCGCGTCTGCCACTAACGTAAAGCCGAACAGAGCCCGGGCATCTAGAAACGACGGCAATGCAGAGTTAACCAACGGCGCCCAGAACGGCGGCCATGCAGCCAACGGCGCAAAAAGTCGCAATGGGCAATCGCTCAAGGCGCACAAAAAGTCGCGCCGCCTTGGGCGATAATTCTAGATAGACCCAACGTCGGTGTTAGGCTGCCTTTTGCGTTGCCGATTCAGCAACGTTTTGGGGCGCCGACATTGAATTTCCCTTCGCGTCCGCTGACGCGCGTGGATGTGCACTTTCGCGGCTGCGAATGTAGGTATCCGCTTGAGCGAAGGCAATTTCAACGCCTGCGGCATGAAACGTACGGTCAATGGCCATATTGAGTTGATGGCGGACGGGCAGCATCGTTTCGACATTGCTGACGAACACACGGAGCTCGAAGTCGAGCGATTTCTCGCCAAAGCCCATAAAGACCGCCTTGGGCGGCGGGGTTTTTAGCACTTCAGGGGTCTTCGACGCAACTTCCAGCAATAGCCGCTGAGCCTGCGCTGTATCGGAACCATAGGCGATGCCCAGACGCACCACCAACCGCACGACCGAGTCGGTTAGCGTCCAATTCACCAGCCGTCCGCTAACGAGGTCTTTGTTCGGCAGGATCAATTCCTTCCGATCAGCGTCGACGATGGTCGTGGCGCGCATTCTGATGCGCGAAACCACACCGGTTACGTCGCCCACGGTTACGGTGTCGCCAACGCGCACCGGCCGTTCTAAAAGCACAATGAGCCCGGACACAAAATTGGCGAAGATCTCTTGCAATCCGAAACCGAGTCCAAACGACATGGCCGCAACGAGCCATTGAAGCTTGGCCCAGCCGATGCCAACGGTTGCTCCCGCGACTGCGATGCCAATCACGACGATCGCATAACGTATTACTGCTACCAGAGCATAGCGTGATCCGCGGTCCGGCATCATTCGTTGGAGCACGGCAATGTCGAGCAGACTTGGCAAATTGCTGGCTGCCACCAGGGTTAGAGCCGCCACGATGCCGGCCTCAAGCACGTTGGCCAGCGTAATTTCGGAATCACCCGGCAAAGTAATTTGATTGAAGAACTGCAACGCCGGAAACATATCGACCCAAATCAAACACAAACCAACTGCCAATGCCAGCGTGGCCAAATTATGGAGTAACTGCTGGGTTTGGGTATCGACGTCTTCCAAATCGATGTCGGGCAGTTTATCAGCGGCGGCACTTTTTTCTGCTTCGCGCGGGAACGGCTCTGTCAGAGTATTTTGGGCGGATATGGTGAATCGATGGGTTGGGTCCGCGATTCGACCGGCCGCTTTGACCGCCAATCGGCGATACATGCCCGTTAACCAAATCGAAATCAATGCTTGTGCGATCACGACTCCGAGCACTAGCCAAACAGTCGTTTGCAACCGGCAGGCCAGCCGCAGGGCCGTATAGTAGTAGCCCGCAATTGCTAGTGTGGCCAGCGCCAATGGAAATATCAGCAGCGCCAAGAAAGCTGGCAGCGATAGCCTGCTTGTCAAACTGCTCGAACGTAAGACCATCAATCGGTGAAGCGCCCCGTGTGGCGGCCGCAAAACGACAAATACGAATCCAGCCACGAGCAATTGGCCAGCGATGAATGCCAGCCGCCCCAGCGAATCTTTCCAAATTGCGGTGGATTGCGATTCCAGCATCGTCACGATCATCGCTGCCGGCGCACCAATCAATGCCAACCGCGTGAGTTCCTTGCGCAATTCAACGAGCACGTCGCCAGGCCAACCGAAGTGTGCTTCGGCCAATCCGCCATGGCGGCAGATCTGTCGAATTAACAAGATTGGCAACAAAGCGGCAGCAGTAATCTGCAATGCTGCTCCGAGTGCTTCCGGAAATTCACCATGGCCTGCTGACCCTCCATCCAACAGCCACCCAACAAACCACAACAACGACGGCAAAATTGCGGCAATCAGCAGTGTGGCTAGAGCAGTCTGGAAAGCCCTGTGGAATTTTGCCAAACCGGATAAATTGCCATCGGCATTCGGAACCCAGGTGCGGTTTAGAATTGCGATTCGCAATCGTCGCTGGCCCCAAATCCACGGTATGAATACCAGCGTTGCCAAAAAAATCCATGCCGGATGGGCGCCGGCTGCGCTTGCCAGTTCGCAAACTGCCGCCCACCAATTAGCGGGCCGGGCTAACCAGGCGGCGGCACCCCATGACTTTCCGGCATTGGTGAATGAAAGCGGATGCGTGCTGCGAATCCAGAGAACGCGCTGGTCGATGTATTCGCGGAAACTATCCGCCTGGGTGAGCAGTTCGCGTTGTTTCGAATCCACATCGACCAGGGCGGCAAAATAGGAGTTGTCATCTTCGATCAACGCCTCAAGATACTTTCGCTTGGTTTCCAGCAAGCGGCGCAAATCCGTGCGGTTCGCCTCGGCGTTTTTCGGCAGGCTGGCCCGAAACTCCTCCACGGATGAATCGAGGTTATGCAATTCGCCGAGTTGCTCCTGGAATTCGAACAATTCCATTTGCACGCGAGCAATTTCCAGCTGCCGGACTTTCGCGGCACGCCGGTCGGCCTCGATGGTTGCCAGTTCGCTACGCTGTTTCAGCAGCATTTGGCCGACCGCTTCGGTTAAACCCGTTACGTTGAGCTTGTCGGTGGCTTGCTTGAATTGATCGACGACCTTATCCAGCCGCACGACGACCGATTCGCGGTCATCGGCCAATTGTTCGATCGCTTTGGTGAGCTGGGCACGGCGATTCGCCAAGTTGCTATTCTCGTCGGCCAATTGCCGAATCGCCGGCACCGCGGTAGCCGCTGCCAGGTGCGCCTGGGCGGCCTGCTCGTCGGCATCGGCCTCGCGTCGATGATTCACTGCTTCGCGCCATGTTGCGACGCGGTTTTCAAGCTGTTGGGCTGTTTCATCTGCGGCATCAAGCTGGGCCGAGAGCAATTCTGCGGCGGCGTTGTCGTAAGTTTTCAACTCCTGTTCCGCCAGCGATATTTCCGTCTCGAGCGCCAACTTTTGAGCTTGCCGGGCAATGTGCCGCGCTTGAATGATCGCCGCGGTGTCTCCTGACGGTGCTGAACCGTCGGCGGGAGTTTGTTCCAGCTCGTCGAGCTTGATTCGCGCCGCGGCAATGGCTTGCGGAATCTCTAATCGCCTGGCTGCACGTTGCTGTTGTTCCTTCTCCTTTTCGTCCGCTGTTTTTTGCGCCGCTTGCAATTCTTGCTCCGCGGAATCCAGCATTTGCTCCCAGACGGCCAAGGTCGCGCCGCTGGGCAAAACCGACAGGGGCGGTTGCTTGGCAGACTTCGCGGCTTGCTCCCGTTTATGGATTTCCAATTGATAGGGAGCCGCAATTCGCTGCTTTTCCAATTCTGCCGCGCGAGTTTTTTGCTCGTCGGCATGGTTAATATCGTCCAGTGCCTGCCGATAGAGATCGAGCAAGGCGGCGCGATTCGGCTGGTCGGCATCGGTTGCGCCTTCCAGATCTTTGATTTGTGCCGCAATGGAATCGGCAGAAAGATTGGCGGCGTCCGATTTGGTTGTATCTGATTTGCCAACTTCCGCTTTGACGACAACCGATTTTGTCGTATTCGGTTTGATCGCGCTATGGGGCTGTCCGGCCAAAGTGGACGAACCTGCCGTAGGCGTGGTCGAAGCGTTTGGATTCGCAGCGCTTGAAGCCGCTAGTTGTGCACCGCCAGAATTATCACCGGCAGTGTTGCCGCGATGACCCGCAAGCGCGCCAATCGGCAGCGAGAATGTTACGGCGACAAGGCATAGCAAATGGCAGCTCTTACGTTGCCAACGACGGACGCCGCGCCGATTCCTGGCAATGAAAACGTTTGCATCCATGCATTGATCCCTTGGGTCATGGGGCTAGCCTCTAGCGACGGCTATTGAGCGTCGTGATCAATCGATGATCAACATTCGTCGTCGTCACGTTCGCCGGCCGTTTAAGGGCCGCATAAGGTAGTGGTTTTGCGTGGGAGCGTCGATGTCGATCGGTACCCGAATTAAGCGCTGCTGACTATCAAAACAGCCTTTTTCGCAGCGAAAAGAATGCTAAATCTTCTATATCGTGCCGGTTCGCACACAGTGATCTGTGCGACGATTTGGAGCACATGCAGACCGTCTTGACGTAACCCGTTATGTTGCTTTAACGTGGGCAAATTAACAAATTGACAAATTGACCATTCTCTTTAAATTTCGGGGTTTTACACGATGAATCGAAAGCCGCTCCCGCTGCCGCTGTTGGTGCTGTTCGCCATGGGCCTTTTGTGCGCAACCATGTGGTTGGCGGTTGGCGGCGCCGCCCATGCTCAACCCGAGGCGAGTCTGCCGGATCCGAACGCCATGGGAAGCGTGGCAAGTCCCGCGGAATCTAGCGGAGGCATCGTACTGTGGGAACCGCTCACCAGCAGTAAGTACAGCGCGGTTGAAAAGATCCTGCTGCTGTTGAACGTGGCTGTTGCGCTAGCAGGTTTGGGATATGCCTTCCTGTTGGTCGGCCAGGTCAAGAATGCTGACCAAGGAACACCGAGGATGCAGGAAATTGCGCATGCCGTGCGCGAGGGAGCGGACGCGTATTTGTTTCGTCAATTCCGCGTGGTGGGCGTGCTGATTGTACTGATCACCGTGGCCTTGTATTTTGCGGCCCAATCGTCCGGTTCGCCGCCGCAAATTGCTTGGGGGCGAGCCATCGCGTTTTTGATCGGTTCGACATTTTCTGCCACGGTGGGTTTCGTCGGCATGCGATTGGCTACTATCGGTAATTTGCGTGTGGCGGCTGCTGCACAAACCAGCTTCGGCAGCGCCCTGCAACTGGGTTATCGTACCGGCACAATTACCGGCATGTTGACGGACGGTTTGGGCTTGCTGGGTGGATCGATTATTTTCCTGGCCTATGGCGAAAACGCATATCAGGCACTATTGGGCTTCGGTTTCGGCGGCACGCTGCTGGCGCTATTCATGCGAGTCGGCGGCGGCATTTACACTAAAGCTGCGGACGTGGGGGCCGACCTGGTGGGCAAGCTGGAGGCCGGCATTCCTGAAGACGATCCGCGCAATGCGGCGACGATTGCCGACAACGTAGGCGATAACGTCGGCGACTGCGCCGGTATGGCGGCGGATATTTTCGAAAGCTACGAAGTCACGATCGTGGCGGCCATGATTTTGGGGATCGCCAGCTTCGGCCATAAGGGTGTAATCTTCCCCTTGCTGGTGCGGGCAATCGGTGTGATTGCCAGCATCATCAGCACCTATAGTGTGAAGGCGGGCGATAAAGGGACCGCCGGCGAGGCGATGAAGAGCGTGAACAAAGGCTTTATCATCGGATCGGTTCTGAGCATCATCGGTTTTATGCTGTTGGGACTTGGCTATTTGCATTTCTCACCCGAGTATTTGCAAACGTACAAGCAAGCAATTCCTGGATTCCCGGGAGCTACTGCAGAGAATGTAACGGCTGGCTTGCCGGTTTGGGCCACATTCGGCATAAGTGGCCTTGATATGCGGCCGGCATGGACCTGCCTGATTGGAATCATTTTGGCCGTGCTGTTGAATAAATGCACGGAGTATTACACCGGCACGGAGTATTCACCCGTCAAGAGTTTGGCAAAGGCTTGTCAGACGGGCCATGCGACGAACATAATTCAAGGCTTCGCCGTGGGCTATGAAAGCACGGTGGCGGCTGTATTGATTATTGCCGCCGCGATTATGGCCAGCGCGTTGGTTTACGCCGGCACCACGCCCACCTTCATTGCATTTGGCGTGGCCATGTGCGGCATCGGCATGCTAACGCTGACGGGCAACACGATTTCGATGGACGTGTTTGGTCCCGTGGCCGATAACGCCAACGGCATCGGCGAAATGGGCTACGACAAAGCCGCCATGGGCGAAGCCCGGTATGCCGAAGCGCGGCAAACTTTGGCCGATTTGGACGCCGTGGGCAACACTACGAAAGCCATCACCAAAGGGATTGCGATCGGCTCGGCCGTGATTGCGGCCGTATCGCTGTTTAGCAGTTTCATTGTGACGATTGGCTCCGGCGGCAGGGGAGAAGATCAAGGCATTCCCGAAGCCGTTTACAATGGCGTGGCCAGCATGCTTACGGTTTCCAATCCGATACTTTTCATTGGCTTGTTGATCGGCGGGGCCGTGCCGTTTTTGTTTAGTTCTATGACCATTCGGGCAGTGGGGCGTGCGGCCTTTTTGATCGTGAAGGAATGCCGCGTGCAATTCCGCGACAAAGAAATTTGGGAGGGCAAGAAGAAGCCCAACTATGGACGCGTGGTCGATATCTGCACCGGGGAAGCACAAAAAGAACTTGTCGGGCCCGGTTTGCTGGCGTTGTTTGTGCCGATTATCGTCGGGTTTGGTTTGGGGGTGATTGGGTTGGCCGGCTTCCTGGCGGGCATTATCGTTACCGGTCAATTGCTGGCGGTGTTCATGGCCAATGCCGGCGGCGCTTGGGACAACGCCAAGAAAACGATCGAGGACGAACCTCGCACTGAAACTACGGGCAAAGGAAGCGAAAAACACAAGGCGGCAATAACTGGCGATACGGTGGGCGATCCGCTCAAAGATACTGCCGGTCCGGCCATCAATCCGCTCATCAAAGTGATGAACATGGTCAGCTTGCTGATTATCTCGCTGATTTTGCCTTACGACAAAACTGCGATGGGAATGCTCAAAAAACTCAATGTTGTTAGCAACGATGCGAAGCCCACGGACGCGTTCTTTTGGACCGCCATTGTCGTAAGTGCTGTGGCGCTGATTTGGGCGGTGTGGCAATCGAAGCGCGACACGCCGGAAATGGCCGGCAGCGAGTAATGGCAGCGATCCGAAATTAGTTCGCGATTACTATTGTGATTCAACCGTCGGTCATTCGACCGGCGGTTTTTTTTGCGCGCGTCAGGTATGTCGCAGCACCGATTGGCAAAAAAGCCATTCGCTCTGACCTGGTGCACTGTATGGAAATCTACCTAATGCGGGGTGGCACGCATCTTCGCGTTTTCTTAATGCCAACGCGGCCCTGATTACCTGATTGTTGCTTGGGCCGGCGCGGTTTCGGAAGTCGCCTTTGACCGGCTGATTTCCCTAACTTTGGGCAAACATTGCAAGTCGTAGCGCCGTTGAACCGATAGACGTTAAAGGCGGATTCTTCGCTAAACGGCCTAACAAAGGAATTCTTTAAGTGCATTCCGAGACCCCGCAATTGCACATACAGTCGTCCGCTCGTCCGAGGCGTATAGGTCGCCTGGAAGTTGGATAAACCGGGTGGAGATTAACGATGATGGATATCGCATTGCGTTCGGCGGTCGGAGAGCGTGTCAGGCAGCCTTCGAAAACTCTTTCGAATGTCTACAGGTTGATCCGGGCCATTAATCCGTATGCTGGCAACGGGCCGGCTGTCGAGCCTGCCACCCGAGTTGCCGTGTTGGGTTTGTATCGGTCCGGGTCGACCGCCGTGGCCGGGGTTCTCCACCACCTGGGCGTCGACATGGGTCCGCCGTTTTTTCACAACTATTACGAGTCGGCCTGGCTGAGCCAGAAGCTACGCGTGTGGTGGAACGAACCGGAAAACACCACAAAAACACCGGCCACAAAACGAATCCGCATTTTGAAACGTTGGATTCAGAAACAGGAAACTCGCGGCTCGAAATGGGTCGGGATGAAGCATCCGTTGTTGTCCTTGTGCGGTCCGGACCTAATGGCGGCCTGGGGACCTTCGGTTCGCTTCATTTGGACCTGTCGTCCGCTGGAGAAATCGATCAATTCGCTCGTTAAATTGAAGTGGTGGTCCGACAGCAGAAGTGAACACACTCAACGATCGCTCTGGACCGCGACCACAAATTTTCTTGAAGACCGCGAACATTTGCGGATCGACTTTTCGCAAATGATGGCGGAACCACGGCAGCAGGTGCTCTGTCTTGCCGATTACCTCGGACTCAAGACGACGGAAGCGCAAATCGTCGCGGCCACGAATTACATTCAACCGACGAGCAAAGAATAGCTGCACCTCTCCGACGCACATCACTGTGCCGCGGCTGTTAAACCGGCCAGTCCAATTGCTGTGTCTAACCGTGCCGTTTGAAGTATTGGACGGCGCGTTCGTGTTTTTGTGCCGCAGCCAGGCTCTTGAAGGTTCCCAGGTTGCGGCGCTTCCCGGTCTTGGGATTTTTCTTCCGCGAATACAGCCGGTATTCGCCCGAGCTTAATTTGCGAATCATAGCCAGAGTCCTCAGTTGAAATCGCCCTGAGGATAGTCCTGCAAGTCGCGCGCCACGGCGCCTCGTTCCCACTATGCGGCCCGAGCGACTGGTTTGGATTCGGGAGCTTTGTTTTCCCAAGGAAATTGCATGCCGGGCGGGGGACTGTTCACCATCGAACCTAAGAAGGGGCCCAGGCGGTCCCAGGCTTCGCCGCCGCAGACATCGAGAATGAGCAAATCATGGGGCCGATTTTCAAAATGCGATTGGACATTTTTGAGATGTGTTTGGTAGATCCAGCGGAACCGGTCCGCGCAAAAATCATCCATGCCGTAAGTGGTCAACCGCAGCAATCGGCGATATTGGTCGACAGAGATTTTTTTGCCTAGTTGGATACGCTTCTGTTTCAGCGGTGCGCGCTGCCAATGCTGGCGAACGCTGGTCAACCAAGATTCTATTTCTCGAACCGTGAGGATGAACTTCGAGCCGGGATAACGCCGGTCCAGTTGGGCAAAGAACGTGGCGATGGGCAGATCGGCGGCGGCATCGCAGTCGGCCACGCTATCTTTGTCAAAATCACCGCTGAACCATGTGCCCAGGCCGCGCATGATACGGATGTGTTCGATGTAATGAGCCGTTCGCAATCCACACTGAGCCAAAGCCCCGATCAGACTTTTGGTGCCCGTCTTGGAAAGCCCGATGCCGAGTATTTTGCCTTGCATTGGTCGTCCGCCTGTTCTGTGCTGCGCGAAGATCAGTTTTCGATCCTAAATCAAGCCCGGGGCATGAACGGTTACGCCGCAATCCAGCGAGTATGTCGGCGTATGAATTCTTATGCTGCTCGTTTGAGAAGCTCGGGCGGGTTTTGTCCCATGATGGTTGCGCCCGGACCATCGACGGTATACTTTTGGCCTTGAAAGCCAATAATACATTCCACACCAATTTTTCGCGCCGCCACTTGATGGTAGCTACGATAGCGAAATTTACAGTACTCCTTTGGCCTGGAGTTCCAATGTTTTATGACCACTTTAGGGCAGCATCCTACCCGTAACCCATGGCGGCGAGCGCGAACGAAAAATTCCGTATGTTCGTTCTGTCGTAGTTCAGGATCCCAGGCCCCCATGGAGTAAACTGCATCAACTCGGGCGACATAGAAGTTATGCGTAATGTCGCATAACTCGTAACCATCGCCTTTGCCGCGGTTACCGCGAACCAATCGCAGTTGATTGTCTCGAAAATCAAACAATCCGTGACCTGGCTGCGGTTTGCGCCGAGTAAAAAACCGTTTGCACTTTATCTTGATGCAGGTTCCAGCGGCGATGTCCAAGCTACCTTGATCGACAAGACGAATTAGATGTTCGATGGTTGTGCGTCGATAAAACTCGACATCGTCGTCTAACAGCAAAAAATACGGTGTCTTCACCTGATCCAATAGAGCGCCGCGACCTGCGCTGACGCCAATGTCTGTCGGCAATCGGAAGTATTCCACATCGTTGCAGGGCGATGGTTCGTAGCCGTCGTCGCCCACCAGCACCCGTAATTCTGGATAGCATTGTCGAATGCTGCGGATCAAGCGATTTAAGCATTCGGGTCGCTGGAACGTTTTGATGATCGCCGTGGTTTGAGCAAGCAGATTGGCACGGTCGGCAGACCGCGCCGGTTCATGCGGCGTAAAAAGACGAAGCATCCCCCACCTCCCCCCGATGTGTGGCAAATGCGACCACGGTTGGTCGCAATCAGAAATGTCCCTCAGTAGTAAATGTCGGCTCGATCGCTAGGTTTTACTCAGTCCTTAAACCGACCCTATCCGGAATAAATTGTGAATCCACATGACCGAAAAGAAGATTTACCGGTTAGGCAAGAATGCTAGCCATCCAACCAGGGAACTTGGAGTGCCTTTGCGGCAGTCTTTGTGCACGGGCCGAACCCACAATGCTGGCAGGAAAGAAAGTGGGCAACCCATCGGTGACAGGACTTTCTCGCCCGATGGTTCCCAACTGCTGTTTTCCAATGAACGGTGATCGCACCGATCCAAATCGTGTATCGCGCCGGAAGTAAAGATTTTGGCAGTCGGGTTCGTGGGTTACGAATTGCCGCTGGCAAAGCTGTCGGAAACTTCTCAGATATATCGCCTTGAAACCGAGTGTGCTACGAGGCCGATAATCTCCTATGGCGCGCACTATTTTCTCTGCGTTGCAAATTTGTTCCTCTTCGTGATCGACACACAACGCCGCGGTGCGGCACAGGTAAATTATTTCAACAACGGACAGGGATAATCTGGATCGCGTATTGCCGCAGGGCAAGGGAATATCGCTGCGATGGCTAGTCGCGTTTGCCGGCGGTTTGGCGCTACTTTCGTTGGCGTATTTCTATGTCGCGGAACCGCTCCTGGTAGCAGCGTGCCAACAGCGTGGCCCAAGCTGGTTGAACCAGCTGTTCGCGTCGCACGCAAATCGGCCATTGACGGACTTCGTCAACGTGTGCCGTATTTATTTTTCGCGGAGTTTGTTGTTGTATTGCGCTGCGTTTGGCCTGGCGGCGGCGTGGCGTCACCAACTTGCCGTGCGATGTGGTTGGAACATATTTATCAATGAACCGGGCTCAGCCATCAACTTGGCGATATTCCGCATTGCAGTGTTTGCGACCCTGTTTTTTTTAGCGGACCCTAAACTCGTAGAACTGTTTGCATCCTTTCCCATTGAATTGCAAAAATTGCCCAGTCCTGGCGGAAACTTTCTCCGACTGCTCCCCTGGAATCCAGAAGCTGCCCTCTGCGGCACCTACTTGCTCAAAACAATCTGCGTGCTGGGCATGCTGGGAGTAGGAAGCCGACTGTGTGCGTTTTCGGCAGCCTGCTTGGCCTATTATGTGTTAGGCTTCGAACAATCGTTTGGCAAAGTGGACCATTTTCATCATTTGATCTGGTTCGCGCTTCTCTTGGCGGTGAGTCGCTGTGGCGACGCTTTGTCGATTGATGCCCTGATGGCACGACAAGAGAGTTCCTGGACAGCACGCTGGCGGGGACCAGCACCATCGGTAGTTTACGGTTTGCCGCTGCGCTTCGTTTGGCTTCTATTCGGAGTGATCTATTTCTTTCCAGGATTCTGGAAGTTTTGGAACTGCGGTTATGCTTGGGGGTTAGCCGAAAACCTGCAATTGCATTTGTTTTCCAAATGGACATTTCTGGGCGATTGGAGACCTGTGCTGCGATTCGATCAGTATCCGCTGTTGTTGACCTTGGGGGGATTGGGAACTTTTCTGTTTGAGATGGGTTTTGTTTTCTTAGTCTTCTCGCGCCGCACTCGATACATAGCCGTTGCCGCTGGAATCATGTTCCACAACATGACGAATATGGCCTTGGTCATTTCGTTCTGGTTTTTGCAAGGGCTGTATGTTGCCTTCATACCGTGGGACCGACTTCTCAAGCTGCGAACGACTAGCAGCATTGAGTCGAAAGCGCCCGCTGGGCTTCCCCGGCAGCTCGTTTGGGTGGGAACTGCGTTGCTGGCGGTGAATATCGCATTTGGCATCACGCGCCGAGAAAGCGGCTGGCCGTTTGCATGTTATCCTACGTTTGCATATTCGCTGAGCGGAGTTCAACGCGGAATCGAACTTTACCGAGTGGAACCCAGCGGGCAAGAAGAGCCGGTTCCCATGAACTTGATTCAGCAATCGATTCCGGAGCACGCAGTGAGAAGTTTGTTGTGCATGACGTTCGCCGATAGTCTGCCTGAACAAAAAAAAATAGAAGCCTGGCAAGTTGCCTCACGCAGTGTCGTCGGTAACAAAGATTGCCTGCTGCGACTATACGAGATAAACCGATCGGTCTTCCCCGATCAGGCAAACGATCCGCCGAGCGAGAAGAAGTTGCTGTTCGAGTTCCCGTTGAAGCAGCCGCCTGTGGAACTAGTGGTCTTTCGGAAGTTACCGTAGAACTACTGCAAAATCGCGCGCCAGGGCGATATAGAATTCGGTCGGATGGCAAGACCTAAGCCACCCGATTCAGTGTGGCCGCTGAGCTGGATTGCATGATCGTCGCTTCGGGGCCGTCGACGATGTATACGTTTCCTTGGTAGCCGACGATCGATTCCACGCCGATTTTTTCGGCTGCCACTCGATGGTAACTGCGATTACGAAATTTTTCGTAACCGGCCGGCCGCGAAACCCAGTGCAAAATCAATACCTCTGACCGGTAACCGACGCGCAATCCGTTTCGCTGCATGCGGACGAAAAACTCCTCGTGCTCGTTGATGTGCAGTTCCGGATCCCAACCGCCCAGGGCTCGGATGGTATCGGTACGGGCCACAAAAAAATTATGCGTAATATCGCACGCCAGATAATCCTTTCCTTCGTCGCGTCCCCCGCGCACCAAATGCAATTTGTTATCTCGAAAATCGAACAATCCGTGATAGGGCAACAGCTTGCGACGGTTAATGAAACCCAATTTGCGTTTGACCTTCAGCTGATTTCCGGCCGCAATATCCAATTCTCCGGAGTCGACAAGTTGCGTCAGGTTTTCGATTTTGGTTTTCCCGAAAAACTGCCAATCGTCGTCAAGTAATAAAAAATACGGCGTCTCGACGCACTCCAAGAGCGCATTCCGGCCGGCGCTCAGCCCGATGTCGTCCGGCAGTCGAAGGTATCCGACGTCGCTGCGCGGTGAGGGTTCAAAACCGTCGTCTCCGACCAGAATTTGCATTTCCGGGTAATAGCGGCGGATGCTGCGAATTAGCCGGTCCAAATCTTTGGGCCGCTGAAACGTTTTGATGATGGCCGTGGTTTGCGAAAGCAGCTTGGCACGATCGCTGGAGCGTACTGCCTCGTACGGCGTGAGAAGGCGGATCATCTTTTGCCCTTTCCCGAAATTTGATTCGCGCAAGCGAAAACAGAAATGTTCAGTAATCACTCGTTTTGCGCGGTCGCAGATTCTACTCGATCGGCCGACGGAGCAAAGATCGAATTCAAGAGAATTCCTGACGCTACGACCAAAATTGGGAATCGGGGTAAACACGCTAGCGAAATCAGGGAAGAACCAAAGATTCTTGCGAAGCCTCGCGACAAAGACAGACGTGTGGAGGAAGGTCGGCGCTGCCAGCCCTGTTCCCCTGAGTTTAGAGGCGTATAGTGATGGCTGAATAGCATATGAAAGACTCTGGGATTCGCCGACGTCCGCTTAATGGCAGGGAAACGAACTATGAAAATTGACAAAAGCGATACCGCGCTTGTCGTTATCGATCCACAGAATGATGTCTTGAGCGAGAAGGGCATCTCTTGGGGTTTGGTCGGCGAGAGTGTTAAGGAAAACCACACCGTCGAGAATCTCGAACGACTTTTCCAAACGGCGAAGGAACGGGACTTTGGCGTTTTTATCTCGCCTCATTATCTTTTTCCCGCAGACCAAGCGTGGCGCTTTGGCGGACCGATGGAGAAGATGATGTTGGAAAGCAAAGAGTTCTTCCGCCCCGATCCACTAAGCCTTGACGGGTTGACCGGCTCGGGAGCCGACTGGCTGGAGCGCTACAAGCCATTTATCGAGGACGGCAAGACGGTTGTGGTTAGCCCTCATAAAGTTTGGGGTCCTCAAACCAACGATCTCGTTCTGCAACTGCGTAAGCGCGGCATTAACAAGGTCATCCTGGCGGGGATGTTGGCAAACCTGTGTGTCGAGAGTCATCTACGTGAGTTGCTTGAGCAGGGATTTGAGGTTGCCGTGGTGAAGGACGCAACAGCTGCACCCCGACACCCTGAGAAGGGCGATGGTTATAAGGCCGCGGTCATCAATTTCGGTTTTTTGGCGAATGCTGTCCTGTCGACAGGCGATGCCGTAAAGGCCATGATGTAGGCCAGCGGTAGTTTCGCCTCCGTGATGACTTGTTGACGAGGCAGCGACCGACAGCCCCTCTCTCCGCACACTATGTCGTTCAGGATTTGCCAATGAGTGCGAATTTGCAAATTCCGAAGCCGCCTAAAGTGATTGCGCCGCCGTTTACGCACGAAACGGCCACGCAAAAGGTGCGACTGGCCGAGGACGCCTGGAACTCGCGCGATCCGGACCGCGTGGCCTTAGCCTACACCGAAGATTCGTGTGGCGGAACCGGAGCGAGTTCATCATCGGTCGTGATCAGATTCGGAAGTTCCTGGCCGGAAAGTGGAGTCGAGAATTCGATTACCGCTTAGTCAAATCGCTGTGGGCATTCACCGACAACCGGATTGCGGTGCGATTTCAGTACGAGTGGCACGACGCTGGCGGCCACTGGCATCGCAGTTACGGTAACGACTTGTGGGAATTCGATGAGCACGGCCTGATGCGGCGCCGCGAGGCGAGCATCAATGACGTTCCGATTGTCGAAAGTGATCGCAAGTTCTTTTGGCCTGCTCCCGGTCCACGGCCGGCGGATCATTCCGGAATCCCAGACGTTCAGTAATCTGGCCCTTCAATACTTATTTATTTTTATTCGGAGCTTTGATGATGTACTGCAAGATGAAAATCTTTTTGGCGTTCTCTGGGTTTGTGACGGTTGCATGGACTAGTGGCCTGACAAATTCGACCTGCGCTCAACAACCGATAAAAGTTCACTACAAAACTGCAAAGGTCGGCGACTTGGACATCTTCTATCGAGAGGCCGGGCCAAAAGATGCTCCGACGATACTGTTGCTCCACGGTTTCCCGACTAGCTCGCAAACGTTCCGCAACTTAATTCCGGTACTAGCGGACAAATATCATCTGGTTGCACCTGACTATCCGGGATATGGCCACAGCTCGATGCCGGCGCATGACAAATTCGATTACTGGTTCGACAATGTGGCGAAAGTAATCGACGAGTTCACTGACAAGCTCGGGCTGAAAAAATACGCCATTTACGTGCAGGATTATGGCGCTCCGGTTGGTTATCGTTTGGCCGTGAAGCATCCGGATAGGATCACGGCGATCGTGGTGCAAAATGGGAATGCGTATGATGAAGGGATCGACAATGATTTTTGGAAGCCGCTCAAAGAAGTTTGGAAGGATCCGAAGAGCAAGGAAAACGAGTGGCGCTCCGTAAGCTGCTAACCTACGATGCGACCAAGTGGCAATATACCGATGGAGCAAAAGATCCTGAACTCGTTAGTCCGGACGGAGCGGCCGAAGATCAATTTCTGCTTGATCGCAAAGGGAACGACGAGATTCAGCTCGATATGTTTCGCAGTTACGGCAGCAACCCGCCGCTGTATCCGAGTTGGCAGGCATACTTCCGCAAGTACCAGCCGCCGATGCTAATTGTGTGGGGGAAGAACGACAAAATTTTTCCGCCAACCGGAGCCGAACCGTACAAGCGAGATTTGAAAACAGCGGATTACCATTTGATCGACGCCGGCCATTTCGCCCTGGAAACGAATGGCGACGAGATTGCTCAGCTAATGCGAGAGTTTTTGGGCAAGCATGTTGCCCAGAAGTAAATCGGATGCGGTATAGACAACTTGTTCATATTTGGAGTGCTATTGCCTGTGTCGCTGGAGCTTTTGGCGTGGCTCGTCGGGGCTATTGCCCCTGGGTTCTACAATCTGTGCGTAGAGAGACCGCTGCGGCATATGCAGCAGTAGACCGAATCCCATTTGGGAGGCTACGACCCTGGGAAAGATTCCAAGCGATATCGCCTTCACTCCGGCGGTGAAAGCGATTCAAAAGCAGAAGGGTTCTCGGGAAAGCTACGCCCGGATGGAGCGTGCTCGTGGATGGCAAACCACGATCACGCCCGACTTGGCTGATTTTATTGCAGCCATGGATATGTTCTACCTGGGTACGGCTAATGCCCAGGGGCAGCCCTACATTCAATACCGCGGCGGACCGCCGGGCTTTTTGAAAGTGATCGACGAACACACCCTGGGGTTCGCAGACTTCGGCGGCAACCGACAGTACCTTACACTAGGCAATTTGTCCGAGAACCCGAAAGCGTTCATCTTTCTGATGGACTATGCAAATAGCCAGCGAGTGAAACTTTGGGGTACGGCAAAGGTCGTCGAGAATGACGCTGATCTTTTAGAGCGGCTTGGCGATCCAAGCTACTCCGGAAAGGTCGAAAGGGCCATATTGTTCAGCATCGAGGCTTGGGACATTAACTGTCCACAGCATATTCACAAACGATATTCCGAGCGGCAAATTGCACCGGTGATCGAGAAACTTCAGGAGCGTGTGCAAGAGCTTGAAGCGGAGCTGGCGAACGTGCGCAAGAGCCGTTGAACGGCGAGTTCCGTACGGCCTCAATCCGTAGCGACCGCTGCCGATAAATGGTCGGCGATCGCACGTTTGGCAATTCGCCGGGCAATTTGCACTGCGTCGGGACTTCTGGTTACATGGCGCGTGACGTAAACGCCTTCCATAATCAGACAGAGTTCTTGTGCCAGGGCGCGCGGATTGTAAGCACCGGCGTCGGCGGCGATTTGTTCGATCAACGCTTCCATACTTTGTTTGCTGCGGGCGGCAGCCTGATGTGCAGGATCGTGCGGGAGCGGGAATTCGATGGCGGCGTTCACAAAGATACAGCCTTGGAAATCGTCGTTGGCGGTGATGAAATCGACGACATCGAACAGCGCCATCAGTTGGCCGGGGCCGGCATCGCCGCCGCGCTGTCGAACCATTTCGGCAAAAGTCTGTCGTATCCACTGATCTTTGTCGTCCAAGGCGGCAAGCATCAGATCTTCCTTGCACTCGAAATGCTTGTAGAACGCGGTTTTGCTGATACCGACGTCGGCGAGAATTTGATCGATGCCGACATTTCGGAAGCCATCGCGGTAAAAACGCCTGGCGGCGGCGTCAACGAGTTTTTGTCGAGTGGCCGAAGGCATTTTATTGTTCTCCTACTGTGTAGTCGGAGTAAATGGGCCTGAATGGGGCGTTTGAGAAACCTGGTGCTATTAATATGGCAATGGCGATCGATCCCGTTGGTTGTGTGGGACGTGCCAAGTGGAGCGGGCAAGTATTTGTTCCTGGTTCTGTTTGCAGCCGGCTGGCTATTGGTGCCGATAGCGAGCCTGATGATTAGCCATTCGGATCTGTTCGGAGTGCGCCAAGTTTGGTTGTATTTGCGCGGCAAGGAATATACATCGCTGCCGTTTCATACACCGATGTTGTACAGCTATGTTCGGCATCCACTTTACGTGGGCTGGTTTATGGTGTTTTGGGTGACACCGACGATGAGCGTGGGGCATCTGCTGTTTGCGGGCACGCTAACCGCGTACATTCTTTTGGCTTCTAAAATCGAAGAGCGCGATCTGACTAGAGCTGGTTTCAAAACCTGCGTAGGCAGATCAGGATGCAGGCCAGGTGGATAAACCCTTGATAGATAAAGCTGTAGTATTCATGACGAACGATGAGTCGACGGAAGCTACCTACC
>Ga0182024_10002376_pt1 | contig 46786 bp, 54 predicted proteins | sample P32metaG_FD_120480 | JGI IMG/M metagenome (GOLD analysis project Ga0182024, IMG submission 120480) | Permafrost microbial communities from Stordalen Mire, Sweden - P3-2 metaG (Illumina Assembly) | ecosystem: Environmental > Terrestrial > Soil > Wetlands > Permafrost | place: Sweden: Stordalen... | reverse complement strand
GGGATCGATTCGCGGCTGGCGTTGTCGTGGACGGCGATCGTGGGTCACGGCTTTGGGGCGCCTCCACCGGCGGCGCGGTTGGCGACGGTCCTCATGCTGATCGGCTTTGCCACCAAAGCGGGGTTGGTTCCGATGCACGCGTGGCTCCCGGACGCCCATTCCAAGGCGCCAGCACCGATCAGCGCACTGCTCTCGGGGGTCCTCGTCTCGTGCGCACTCTATGCGATCGTGCGCACGCTCGAGGTCGGTTCGGCCTTGGGTGCGTCGTGGCTTCTTCACGAGATCCTCGTCTGGCTCGGCGCGGCATCGACAATCGTCGCCGGTGCGCTCATGCTCGCTCAACGTGATCTGAAACGCATGCTGGCGTACTCAACGGTCGAGCACGCCGGAATCGTCGCGCTCGCCCTCGGCTTCGGTGGGTCGTTGGGCTTTCTGGCGGCGCTCCTGCACATCATCGGCCATGCCTTTGCGAAGTCTGCCGCATTCTTCGCCGCCGGAATGCTGCAGAACGACTTCGGAACGACGACCATGGCGAAGCTGCGCGGCCTCTGGGGGCGGGGTGGTTCGGGCCGGTTTTTGCTGGCGGCGCTCATCGCGCTCGCAGGCATGCCGCCGTTTGGACTCTTCGTCAGCGAGCTGCTGTTCGTTTTCGCGGGAGTCGCCGCGCATCAATGGGCTCCCTTGGGGCTGGGTCTCATCGGCATCGTGCTCGGGTTTGCCGCCATATCGCGGAATGCGATCGAAATCGAATCGGGAACCTCTGCCGTGCCGCGGCTCGCGGGCCGCCTCCCGACGGTGGCAAGGGGAACGATCGCCGTTGCCTTGAGCGGCGCGCTCATCGTCGCCGTCATCCCCTGGACTGCGCTGGGTGCATCACTGCAAGGCATCGCCGTCGCAATGGACGCCGCGCCGTGAGGGCCGCCCTGCGCGGCCGCGACCTGATCGAATTCGAGCGCCGCATCCGCGCCGAATGCGAAAGCGGCGTCCCGCTTGGCGCCTACGCCTCGTCGCACGGCGTCCATTATGTTTTCCTTGGGGAGCGCGGTGCTTTTTCGCTCGAGCGCCCGCACGCTGAGGATCGCGCGGCGTCGGCTTTCTCCACAGCGTTTCCGGGATTCTCCTGGGACGAGCGGGAGATGCGCGACGCGTGGGACGTGCGCTTCGCCGACCTTCCCGATCCGCGTCCCCTGGGGTCGAACGGAGGCAGCATGCCCGCGGCGGTCGTTGCGACCGGCGCCGGCCTCATGCACATGGTCGTCGGTCCCGTGCACGCCGGGATCATCGAACCCGGGCGTTTTACGTTCAGCTCGGGCGGCGAAACGGTCGTGCATCTCGACGCCCAGCTCGCGTATTCACACCGCGGCGTCGAGCAGCACCTCGTCGCGAGGGATCCGCTCGCCGCCGCGCCCTACCTGGCTCGCGTCTGCGGCAGCTGCAGCGCTTCACGCTCTCTCGCCTACGCGCAAGCGCTCGAGCAGCTCGCCGGCACCGCTATCGATTTCCGCGTCGAGCTCGTGCGGCTGGTCGTCGCCGAACTCGAACGGATCTACAACCATCTCGCCGATCTGGCCGCTTCTGCCGCCGGCGCCGGTTGGGGGCCCGGCTTCGCCCGAGGGATGGCGCTCAAGGAACGCGCCATGCGTGCGTGTCAACGTGCAACCGGCCACCGCCTGCTCTTCGATGCGATCGTTCCCGGCGGTGTCGCGCCGCAGACGCTGCTCGAGCCCGGAGAACTTCGGAGGTCGCTTCAAGCGCTGCAGAGCTCCGTCGAACGCTACCTCGAGTCGCTCTTTGGGAATCCATCGGTCGTTGCCCGCTGGGAGCGCGCGGGGGCCGTTTCCCGCAAGGCTGCTCGCGCATTCGGCGCAGTTGGGCCCACGCATCGCGCCTCCGGCGGGAAGATCGACGTGCGGGCCTTTGCTCCGTACGGCGCATATCGCCGGATTCGCACCTCGGTCGCGTCGGCCTCAACCGGAGACGCCTTTGCGCGCTGCGCCATCAAGCGCGATGAATTGCGCGAGTCGTTTCGCCTGATCGGCGCGGCATTGGCGAACGTTGGCGATGCCCGTCCGAAGGCAGCGGCGACGATGCGCGTGGAACCGGGCGCCGCGACCGGCGTTGTCGAGGGCCCGCGCGGTGCGGAGATCGTCGCGGTGCACGTAGACGAAACCGGACGTCTGAGCCGCGTGCACGTCATCTCGGCCTCCTATCGCAACTGGCCGCTCGTCGCCCGCGCGATGGATGGCAACATCGTTCCGGATTTTCCACTGGTGAACAAAAGCTTCAACCTGTGTTATGCGTGTGCCGATCGATGATGAAGCCGAGTTTTCGTGGATCGCTCGGTATTCGCCACCTCGTGTGCGGAAGCTGCAATGGCTGCGAGCACGAGATGAACGCGTTGAACAACGCCTACTACGATATCACGCGGGACGGCTGGGATATCGTCGCCTCACCCCGACACGCCGATGTCATCACCGTCACCGGTCCGATGACCGGGGCGATGCGAGCACCGGCGGATCAGACCGTTGAAGCCGTCCCGCGCCCGCGAGTCGTCGTGGCTGTCGGCGACTGTGCCGCCGGCGTCGGTCCTTGGGCCGGTGCCCCCGAGGCCGGCGAGGGAGCCGGGGTTGTACTGAACGCGAGCGTCTTCGTCTATGGCTGCCCGCCGACGCCGGATGCAATCCGTTCCGGGCTCGAGGCAGCCGCCGAGCTTCTCTCGCGCGAGGACGTTTCGGAAGCGAGCGTGAGTCCCGCGCGCATCGGTGTCGCCGTGTGGTCCGCACCGGTCGACGACTGATCGATATGCTGCTGCGGGGACGGTGATCCGCGGGCCCTTCCCGCTCGCGGGAGGCATTCTGCGGACGGTCTCCAAGGGGCGGGTCCATGGAAAACGACCGGCCGCGACGCCGCACGAGGGGACATGGCTGGCTCTTCTCGGGCAGCGCCGCGATCGTGCTGCTGCTGAGCCTCATGTCGTGGGCAGCGGCTGCGACGAGCCGTCCCGACGATATCGGCAAGATCGGGGTGTATGCCGGCGCGTGGAAATCGCGCATCGTGCACTACCGCACGACCTACACGAAGGCGCGCATCGAAAACCTCGCCGTGCGCAACGATTGCTGGCGCAGCAGCTCGTACTACGTGTGCGACCAGTTCGTCAACGGCAAGTCCGCGGCGTTCATCGTCTACACGTACAACGCGTCTCAGCGCCTGTACCATCTGCAAGTGATTTCCAAGGATGGAAACCCGCCGGTGTCAGGAGTGCTGACGATCGAGGGGAACACCTGGACATTCCCCTGGCAGTACGAAGACAAGGGGAAAGTCGTGTTCATTCGCATCGTCAACGTGTTTCCAAACCGCGACACGATCGATTTTCACGAGGGCTTTTCGTTCGACAAGGTCCACTGGACCGCCACCGCGGACGGCGTCGAACGCCGCGCCCCTTCGCACTAGGCGCTCAAGCCTCGCGCATCAGCGGCAAGGCGTCGATCCACGCCAGGACCGTGCGCTCGTAACGAATGCCGAATTCGAGCGCGAGCGCCGGATAGGCAGCCTCGGCACGCGCTTGGGGCAGTTGCGCCTCGTAGGTCGCAAGCCGCTCGGCATGGAGGCGGCGGTGTACGATGCAGACGTCGCGCAGCTTCTCCGGCGGAACCGCATCCCCGAAAAAGACCGTCAACAGCAACGGAAACCGGATCTGCTCGGGTCCGGGCATCCGCGCGATCCACGCCGCGAAGGTTTGCCGCCCGAGCGGCGTGATCGTGCACGAGCGCCGGTCGCGCACGCCCGAAGCACCCATCTCGATCAGGCCGCGCTCCGCGAGCGCGCGCAGTTCGCGATAGACCTGGCTGCGCGTGATGCTCCAAAAATTGCCGATCGTGTCCTCGAACGTGGCGTAGAGCTCCCAGCCCGTCATCGGCCGGCCGGAGAGCAAGCCAAGCAGCGAGGCCGCAGTCGCGTTCAGGTCACTTGACAGTCCAATGTGGTCTATTGTAGGCTCGGATGACATTCTACATTGTTATGTGAGGGCGTCATGCAAACCACCTTGGGCGCGCCGGTCGCCGCGTATCATCTCGGATTCACCAGCCTGGATCGCGAGCTCAGCGTCGACGCGCTTCCCGTCAGCGGCACGCTTCCGCCGTGGCTCTCAGGGTCGCTGCTGCGCAACGGGCCGGCGCGGTTCGAAGTCGGCGCTGACCGCTACCACCACTGGTTCGACGGATTGGCGATGCTGCACCGGTTCACGGTCGCGGACGGACGCGTCTCGTATGCCAACCGGTTCCTACGCTCGCCGGCGTTCGTCGAGGCTGAGCGGCTGCATCGCATCGCGTACGCGGAATTCGGGACCACCCCGCATCGCTCACCGCTCGGCCGCGTCGCGGCGTTGTTCCGGCCGGCCACCGGCGACAACGCCAACGTCAACGTCGTGCCGTACGCCGACGGATACTTGGCACTGACCGAAACGCCGAATCCCGTCGCCGTCGACGGCGTAAGCCTGGAAACCCGCGGCGTTCTGCACTACGACGACGCCGTTGCGGGTCAGATCACCACCGCCCACACCCACCACGACCGCAGCCGTCGCGCCACCTTCAACATCCTCATCGAACTCGGGCGCACCTGCACGTACAAGGTCGTCCGCATCGAAGACGGGACGCTTCGGCGTACCGTGATTGCCGAGCTCGCGGTTGACGAGGCCGCGTATATGCACGCGTTCGCGACGACCGCGCGCTACGTGATCATCGCGGAGTACCCGCTCGTGGTCCGGCCGCTCGACCTGCTGCTGCAGCGCAAGCCCTTCATCGAAAACTACCGCTGGGTCCCCGGCCGCGGGACGCGCTTCCACGTCTTCCACAAGGACGGCGGCGCCGCCGCCGGCAGCTTCGAGGGGGACGCCTTCTTCGCGTTCCATCACATCAACGCGTTCGAGGAAGGTGACGCCATCGTGCTCGACATCGCGGCCTATGACGACGCGCGCATCATCGGCGACTTCGCCCTAGATCGCGTGCGCGATCCGCACAGCGAAGTCGCGTGGCCGGCGTTCCGGCGCTTCCGGCTCGTTCCCGGCCACAGCGCCGCGGAGATCGAAAGCCTCGCACCGCAAACGATCGAGCTGCCGCGCGTTGCCGGCCGGCATGAGGCAACGGCCTACCGTTACGCGTACGGCGTCGATACGGATGGCTCATGTGGGATCTACAATCGGCTCGTAAAAGTCGATTTGACCGAACGCAGCACCGTCGCGTGGACGGCACCGCGCGCCTATCCGGGCGAGCCCGTGTTCGTCGCGCGGCCGGGCGGTTCCGACGAGGACGACGGCGTTGTCCTCTCCGTTGTGCTCGACGCCGAGGCCGCGGCATCGTACCTGGTCGTGCTCGACGCGCGCGACTTCACCGAACTCGCGCGGGTCCACGTGCCGCACCACATCCCGTTCGGATTCCACGGCACATTCAGCAGTTAGCCTCGGGCTTCGAGCACCATCGTGTAGAGCTGCTTGCCGTTGGGAACCGCGTCTTCGAACTTCTGGTGCACGTCTTTGGTCGCGATCTTCCAATCCCGCAGATCCGGCCGGATCACCTCGATGCCGGCGGTCTGCATCTTTGCCAGACCGGCTTTGTAGTCGGCAGCGTAGACCTGGTGATTGTACGGCGTCGCGACCTTCCCGGCGTTGACGAACGCGTCTTTCGTATTCGTGTCCAGCGTGTCCCAAAACGTTTTGCCGACGTACATGCCGGCCGGCAAGTAATGGACGTGGGTCAGGTGATAGTACTTGCTCAGCTCTGAGAATTTGTCCATGAAGAACTGGTCGGGCGAGGTATCGGCGCCGTCGACGACCTTTTCTTTCAAAGCGAGGTACAGCTGGTTGTACGCCATCGGCGTCGGGTTTGCGCCGAGCGCGCGGTACGCCTCGACGTAGCCCGGCGATTGGATGATGCGCAGCTTAAGGCCCTGCATATCCGCCAGCGTGCGCACCGGCTTCGAGGTGGTGAAGATGTTGCGCTCCTGGACCGAGCCCCAGCCCAGGCTGATCATGCCGGCATCGCGCGCGATGATGTCGTTGAACGTCTGGCCGACCTTGCCGGCCATCACGCGGTTGCCCTGATCGATGCTGTCGAAGAGAAACGGGGTCGAGAAGACCTCGAGCGATTTCACCGTCGCTTCGAGCGCAGGCTGTGAGGTGATCAGCATTTCCTGCGTCCCGGCGCGTACCGCTTGGATCATTTGGATCTCGCCGCCGAGCTGTGAGGTGTTGTAGATCTCGAGCACGTAGCGGCCGTTGGTATTTTTCGTGAGTGCCTCGCCGAAACGCTGACACCATTTCTGATATTCGCTTTCGGGCGCGAGCGTGTGACCGATCTTGATCTTCACGGCATCGGCGCGAGCGGCCACCGGCAAGAGGGTCGCGCCTGCCGCGGCGCCGGTCAATCGAACCATCTGGCGGCGAGTGAGCTGCATGCCAAGGTCCTCCGTTTACGCATGGAGACATCGGGTGTCTCCCTGAGGTCGGACTATACTCTCCGCCTCGGAGGAGGTCAAGGTTCGCCTATCCAAGGCGCCAGAGATCCGATGACTGCGGCCACCTCGTTCGCCAAAGGGACCCTCGGCGCGAAGCGCGCACCCGCCCGTCTGACCGACCTTGCCATCGAGCGCATCAAAGACATGATCGTGGCCGGCAAACTCGTCGCCGGTCAGCGGCTGCCTCGCGAGCAGGATCTCGCGCACGAACTGGGTCTCTCGCGAAACTCGCTGCGCGAGGCCGTGCGCGCGCTGACCCTGATCAACGTGCTCGAGGCGCGCCAGGGCGACGGCACCTACGTCACGAGCCTCGAGCCGCGGCTGCTGCTCGACGCGGTGGCATTCGCGACCCATCTCATGCGCGACCATCAGCTGCTCGAAGTGTGGGAAGTGCGCCGGCTGCTCGAGCCGTCCGCCGCGGCGCTGGCGGCCGCACGCATGACCGACGGCCAACACATCGAGCTGCGGGAACGTTTGGACCGGCTCCGATCGGCGTCCGATCTCGGCGAGCTCATGCGCGCCGACGCCGAGTTCCACCGCTTCATCAGCCGCTGCGCCGGAAACTCGGTGCTCGAGTCGATGCTCGAGACGCTCTCGAGCCAGACCCTGCGGGCGCGCGCGCTGCGCAAAGCGACCGACGAGCAGCACCGGCAGGCCGTCTACGACGAACATCTGCCGATCTACGAGGCGATCGCGGCGCGCGATCCCGAACTCGCGCGCGCCGCGTCCTCCGTCCACGTCGCCGACGGTGAGTCGTGGCTGCGGCGTTCGATGTCCCTCTCCGGCTGAAAGCGGGCAAGTCGAGATGATCGATGATCTCAAGGGCAAAGTCGTTCTCATCACCGGATCCAGCACCGGGATCGGCGCTGCGGCGGCCCGCGCGTTCGCGGCGAACGGGGCGCGGGTCGCGATTCACTACAACCGCAGCGCGACCGAAGCGCAGGCGGTGCTGGCGGCGATCGAAGCGGACGGCGGGACGGCAATGCTCGTGCACGGGGACGTCACCGATCGCGCCGCCATCGACGACATCGTTGCCGCGACGAGCGACGGCTTCGGGCGCATCGACATCCTGATCAACAATGCGGGCGGCCTGGTGCAGCGCGCTCCGATTGCGGAGATTTCCGACGAGCTGTTCGACGAGGTGGTACGGCTGAATGCGTGGTCGGTGATCGCGGCGTGCCGCGCGGTTGTCCCGCATTTTCGCCGCCAGGGCGGCGGCAACATCATCAACGTGACCTCGATTGCGGCCCGCACCGGCGGCGGTCCCGGCGCCTCGGTGTACGCGGGGTCGAAGGGCTTCGTCAGCACCGTGACGCGCGCGCTCGCGAGAGAACTGGCCTCCGAGCACATCCGCGTCAACGCGCTCTCACCGGGGATCATCCTTACGCCCTTTCACGACCGCTACACGACGCCCGCCCAGCTCGCCGCGATGACGGCAGCGATTCCGGTCGGACGCGCCGGAGAGGCCGACGAATGCTCGGGGACCCTGCTGTATCTTGCCTCGGACGCGCTCAGCGGCTATGTCACCGGACAGATTGTGGAGGTGAACGGTGGCCAATACATGCCCTGACGGCTGCTGATGAGCCTACTCGCCAAAGTGTTGAACCGCGTCGCGTTGGCAGTCGCCGGCCGCCTCTTGGTGACGTTCGCCCAAGCATTGAATAGCCTCGCGCTCGCGATTGCGAGCTTGCTGGTGGTGCTGATCTTCGTCGTTGCCGGGCTGGGCGTCATCTTTCGGTACGTCCTCCAGCACTCGCTGCCATGGGCCGACGAGGCGGCGGCGTATTTGTTCATCTGGCTGATATTTCTGGGCGCCGCGTCGGAGGTATGGACCGACGGCCATCCAGCGATGCACCTGTTCGAAGATCGCTTGCCGCCGCGCTTACGGCGTACCGCGCGGATCGTCGCGATGCTGACCATCGCCGTCTGGGGCGGGGTCTTGCTCTTCTCCGGTATCAAAGCGGTGATTCTCGAGGCGCCCGAGAGCATGTCGTCGCTGCCGGGCGTTTCACTCCAGCTTCCGTATGCGGCGATCCCGGTCTGCGGCGCGCTGATCATCATCTTTGCGCTGGCGAAGCTGCGGACCCGATGATCGTCTGGCTGCCGCTGATCCTGACCATCGTCTTGCTGCTGCTGGGCGTCCCGGTCGCCTTCGCGCTCGGCGTCGGTGCTGCGGCGGCGCTCTTGGAATCGCACACGTCGCTGATCATCGTCGGACAGCAGCTTTTCAACGGGCTCAACTCGACCGTGCTGCTAGCGATTCCGTTTTACATGTTCACCGGTGCCGCCATGGAAGGCAGCGGCCTCGCCGACCGTTTGATCGAACTCGCCAAAGCGCTTGTAGGTTCGTTCCGCGGCGGACTCGGCATGGTCGACGTGGTGGCGAGCATGTTCTTCGCCGACATCTCGGGCTCGGCGACGGCCGACACGGCGGCGATCGGGTCGGTCATGATGCCGGGACTGCGCAAGGCCGGTTACAGCGGACCGTTCGCCGCCGCGCTGCAGTCGGCTTCGGGATCGCTCGGACTGCTGTTCCCGCCGTCGATCAGTCAAATCGTGTACGCGTACGTCGCGCAGGTGTCGCCGGCAAAGCTGTTCGCGGCCTCGCTCGTACCGGGCTTTCTGGTGGCCATCTCGTTCATGCTGGTGAACTACTTGGCTGCGCTTCGTTATAACTATCCCCGCGGCGAGAGCTTCAGTTTTGCGAACCTCGGGCGCGCGCTGCGGCACTCGTTCTGGGCATTGCTGACGCCGGTGCTCATCCTGGGCGGGATCTTCTCGGGGATCGTGACGCCCACCGAGGCCGGCGTCGTCGCCGGCGTCTACGTCACGCTGGTCGGGTTCTTCATCTACCGCAGCCTGCATCTGCGCGACATGCCGGCGATTCTCCGCAAGACCGTTCGAAACACCGCCCGGGTGATGTTTCTGCTCGGCTCGGCGCTGATTCTCGGACTGTATCTGACCCGCGAACAGGTCCCGCAGGCGATCGCGAGCCACCTGGCCGGCGTCGCGCATAATCCGCTCTTACTGCTGCTGCTGATCAACGTGCTGCTGCTGGTGGCACACACGATGCTCGAAACGATCGCCAGCATCATCGTCATCGTCCCGGTGCTGCTGCCGCTCTTTCAGATCGCCGGCATCGACCTCGTCTACTTCGGCATCATCCTGCTGGTCAACTCGGCGATCGGCATCAACTTTCCACCGGTCGGATTTTGCCTCTACATCGGCGCGAGCATCGCCGAGGTCCCGATCGAAGCCGCCGCACGCGCGATCCTGCCGTTCATCGCCATGCTCGTCGTCGACTTAGTGCTGGTCACGCTGATCCCGAAGCTCTCGCTCTGGCTGCCGAGCATCGTCCACCAATAGGGCGCCCGAGGTGAGCGCTCGGAGGGGGGCCGCGTCCCTCTCGCGACCTTGAACTGCCGAGTAACGGAGTCGCATATCGTTTCCTCGTTCTGGTGGACGACGCTAGTACGAAGAACATCGCGCGCACCTTCCGGCGCTTCGCTTTCGAGTAGACTCGAGCCGCATGCTAAGACGGGATGAGAATTCGGGGTACAAGTGTTCGGGGAACGTCGATCCTCAGGCTTTCTAAGATTGTGCGGACTACACTATGAGCATGACCATCCGACTTCTCGCCGCGCTCGGTGCGGCGAACATTGCACTGATTCTCCCGCTGGCGGCTCTGGCGCAAGACGACCCGACCTACGCCCAGCCAGCCGATGGGCAGTACGCTCAAGCCGGCGTCCCGAGCTATGCCACGCAGGATCAGCAGATCCACGGGCGAGTCGTCGGTTTTGACGGGGGCTACAACCTCCAGGTCCGTGACGACAAGGGTTACGTCGACAACGTGCGCTTGCATCAGGGAACCGTCATCAATCCCACCGGGCTGACGCTGGCGGCGGGCATGGTCGTTTCCGTCAACGGCTACAGCCAAGGTTCGTACTTCGCCGCCAACGAGATCGACACGCCGTATCAGCTGTACGGACCCGTCCCGTACTATGGCGGCCATCCGTGGTTCTACTACGGTTCGGGCGTCTCGCTGGGCTTCTTCTTCGGAAGCGCCGGCTGGTGGCACGGCGGGTACTACGGTAACCCGGTGTATTGGAACCGCGGCTACCGCGGCTACGGCGTCGCGGCTCCCTATCGAGGCGGCGCCTGGCGCGGCCGCGCCTACGTGGCGGCCCCGGAGCACGGCGGATACGTCCCGGGACGGCGGGCTCCGCAGGGCGGCCAGCACGGGAGTTCCGGCGGCCCCCACGGCAACGCGAACCATGGCGGCGGCGACAACCACCACTGATCGCGCGAACGCGACCGGATCGAGCCCGCCCGACCGGCGGGCTTTTTTTCCCCATCCGTTTTTATGAACGCCCGATGATCAGCGGGGGCTCAGAAGGTCGCTGCTCAGAAGGTAGAGGCCGCCTGAAAAGCGGTCGCAGGCGTAGACGATGCCGCGGTCGTCGACGAACACGTCGTTGATCTGCGGCGCGTTCTTCGGCGAGCCGGGCGGTGTCGCCGGGACGTAATACGCCGCTTCAACGGGGTGCTGAGGGTCGGCGAGATCGAATATCCGCACGCCGCCGCCGAACCAGCTGGTGATCATGTAGCGGTCCGACTTGAAGGTTGGACCGTACGGCTTGTCTTCGTAAATGTTGTGCGGACCGTAGCGTCCGCCACGTTTGCAGAGCTCGGGACTGTTCGCCGCATACGGCACGACCGAGATCAGCCGCGGCTTGGTCTCGTCCGCAATATCCCAGACCGCCATGTGCTTCGGCCCGTCGGCGCAGGCGTCTTCGACCGCTTCCTCGCTGACGAACGCGAGATTGCGTGCGAAGATGGGAAACACGGTGTGCGTGAAGGGGCCCACGTAGCGCACGATCGAGATCGCGTGCGGGTGCCCGAGGTCGCTGATGTCGAGGATCACGATGCCACCGTCGATGTAGCCGACGTAGGCACGGTTCGGGTGGCCGGGGAACACGTCGACGTTGTGCGGGCGCACCCCTTGGTTCGCGTCATCGGGCAGGGGGATATTGTTCGGCGGCGGCTCGGCGTCGCCGACACGTTGGCCAGGATACCACCAGCGTCCGATCTCTTTTGGATGCGCCGGGTCGCTGATATCGACGATGCGATAGAACTGATCGTCGGACTTGCGATTCGGCACGAAATCGGCGGCGCCGCCGGTGATATGCGCCACCCTGTCACTCGCGAGCCACACGTGATGTACTCCCCGTGAATGGGGACCTGACGCGTCGAACGTTCCGACCAGGCGCGGCGCGGACGGATCATCGAGCGCGTAGAGGCTGAACCCGCCGCCAGGCTGCCCTTGCTGCTTGGTCTCCGCCGCGACCGCCAGGATGTTCCCGCTCACGTCGAGCGAATTGCAGCGCACGTCCGCGGAGTTCGTGTCCACAACCCGCACCGTCATTGGCGCAATAGGGTCAGTGACGTCGAAGATCGTGAAGCAGTGCGGACCGGACTCATGCGCCACGTACAGGAGCCGCCGCCCGCCGGAGGTGAGCTTCATCGCAAAGCCCTCGCCCCCGCTGGACATCTCGGCGTGGCCGATCAGCGTCATGTGAAACGCGGCTGCGGGCACTTGCGCTGCCGCGCACGGTGTCACGGCGGCGACCCCCACCAGCGCGAGCGTGAAGCGAAACACGAACGGCAGAAATCGATTCATAGGGTCCCCTTTGAACCGGGCTTACCCCGAAACCGCTCTCGCCCGCACTATCCGGGCGGCCACAGCGCGGCAGCCGGCAGCGGCCGGATATCCGGTTCGCGCCAGCATGCGCGCGCGGCGTCGCCGAACAGCCCCTCCCGTGAGTAGTATCGAAGCAGCAAGGCTTGTCGAGAAGCTCACGGTTCTGGTCGATGAATGCATGAAACGGTTCCGAGCAGCCGCCCACGCAGTGCGCCGCAACGAAACGCGCCCACGCAATCGTCAGCGTGAGGTGGAATTTTGCGCGTTAGTCCGTCCGGGAGCGGACGCTACCGCGAAGGGCAGCAGATGGTGACGGCGCCGCCCTTGATCGTCGTTTGGGCGCCTTCCACGTCGGTCACTCCGGCGGAGATCAACGATAATCCGCCACCGCTTTCGACCTTCGCCGGGCCTCCGGAAACCAGCTGCATCGAAGCGCCTGCCTTGATGGCGACGCTCGTCCCGGTGATGCTGATGTTCGAACCCGCGATGGTCACGTTGCCGCCGGCATCGACCTTAACGACGCGGATCAGGCTCGTCAGCACGGGATCATATTGAACCGGGGTCGGGTTTGCGGCCAGGGCGGGACGTCCGGCCACGATCGCGCCGGTCAACCCGCCGCCGAAGCCGGCGGCGACGACGCTGGCGAGCCAGAGACCCTTGGTGGAAGCATTCATGACGGCAACCTCTTTCTTGCGGCGCTCTCGCCGCGGGGAACCTCGGACAGCAGAAAATCGCGCTCCAACGTTGCGCGGCCGGTCACTTCGTCGCGGGGAAACGCTTCGATGAGCGACGCGCGTACGCCGAACACGGCGTCGGACGACAAATAAGGATCGCCGGCGGCATAGATCGCGGTGGTCAGCGGCACAAAGCCCTCGGCGCTGATACGAAAGTGCAGGTGGGCCGGGCGAAACGTGTGCCTTCCCAACCGCTGGAGCAGCGCGCCCACGGGGCCGTCGGTCGGAATCGAATAGCTTTGCGGAAGCACGGTGCGAAGCGCGAAGCCGCCGTCGGGCGCCGTCCGGATCCGTCCGCGGCAGTCGATGGGATGGCTGTCATGTTGCGAATCGTACAGGCCTTCGCCGTCGGTACCCCAGATGTCCACGACCGCGCCCCCGATCCCAACCCCTCGGTTGTCGCGAACGCGGCCGCGCACGTCGAGGGGCACGCCGTTCCCGGACGCGGCGATGCTCTCGCCTTGCGCGATCTCCGGCGGGTTCTCGGTGTAAAACGGTCCCAGCACGGAGGATTCGGTCGCGTCGCCTTTCGCGCGATGCGCGATCTCATCGACCAGCGAGGTCACCCCGAGCGTGTCGGAGAGTAGCATGAACTCCTGCCGGTAGTCATCGCACATGTGCCCCGTTGCGGTGAGGAATTGGATTCCCGCCAGCCACTCTTCCGGCGTGAGGTCGACCTCGTCGACGAACGCGTGCAGATGGCGCACCAGGCACCGGAACACGCTGCGCAAGCGCGCGTCGTCGCACGCGGATGCGCTCGCGATCGCCTTCGCGGTCACGCTCGAGGGCTCAGTGACGGAGTTACCTCCGGTCTCTCCGGAGGGACGGATCGGCATGCGGAGACGCTCTGTTTCGACGCAGTTGAGGTACGGCCGACTATACCGCGCACAAACGCGACTCCCTTGCGCGCCGTCGCTCCTCTTAGATGCAGGGACGCTTCGGGGCGATGCAAACCTGTGCACCCTCGTGCCGCTGCAGAATCGGGTCACCCCGTTTGGTGAATTGGTTGCCGTGCCCGGTCGCGGACTGATGATGGGAAATCGCGGCGTGCTGCACGACGACGCTCGCCGGATCGTGCGGCCGTGGCAGCTTCGGCGCTGGATCGCCTGCGTCACCGGGTTCCGCGGACGGCACCGCGAGGTGATGCAGCCGCGCCGGTACACCGAGCTGTTCTTTCTCGACGAGGCGACGGCTCTGTCCGCCGGTCACCGCCCGTGCGCGGAATGCCGGTCCGCCGACTACAAGCGCTTTCGGGACCTGTGGATTTCCGTTCGCGGGGAGCCGGCGAACGCCGATTCGATGGACCGCGTGCTGCACACCGAGCGTCTCGACGGCAAGCAGAAGCGAACGTACCGCGCGCAGATTGCGACGCTTCCGGACGGTACCTACGTCGTTGTCGGCGACGTCGCGCATCTGCTCTGGCACCAGCAACTCTACGCCTGGAGCGATAGCGGCTACGGAAAGCCCCGCCCGCTGCGGCCCCCAGGCGAAATCGACGTCCTCACCCCACCGTCGATCGTTGCCCTGCTGCGAGCCGGCCTCCCGGTGTCGGTCCACCCGACTGCCGGCTGACGCGTTACGGGAAATCGGTAGGGTGCCGTCGGAGAGCGGCTTCATGATACGACCCCGCTTTCTGCTTGGGACGCTGGCCGCGTTGGCTGCCGCGGGACGTCCCGTTTCGGCAGCCGAAACGCATACGATGACGCCCGACGAACTGAGCCTCGCAAATCGCATCCTCGCGCACGAAAACGTCGTCGATGGGTTCGGCCACGTAAGCGTGCGCGACCCGCACGACGCGGCACGCTATCTGCTGGCGCGCAGCATGGCGCCCGCGCTCGTGACGAGCGCCGACATCCTTACCTACAGCATTGCCACCGATGAGCCGTTCGATCCACAGGGCCGCGTCAGCTATCTCGAGCGCTTCATTCACGGCGGAATCTATCGCGCGCGGCCCGACGTCAACTCGATCGTGCACAGTCACACCCAGAGCGTCATTCCGTTCGGCGTGTCGCAAGTTCCACTGCGGCCAATTTTCCACATGGCGGCGTTCCTCGGCGGCGGCAACGTGCCGATCTTCGAGATTCGCGAGGTCGCCGGTGACGCCACGAACCTGCTGGTTAGTTCACAACCGCTGGGAGACGCGCTCGCCCGAACGCTTGGTGCGGCGAACGTCGCGCTGATGCGGGGGCACGGTATGGTGGCCGTCGCGGGAACGCTGCACGAAGCAGTCTTCCGCGCATACTACACCGGACGCGACGCCGAGATCGAGAGCGAAGCGCTGCGGCTCGGAAACCCGACCTTCCTCAGTCCCGGCGAAGCGAAGGCGGCCGCAGCGACGCAGGGGGGCCTCGTCGACCGCAGCTGGGCGCTTTGGAAGACCAACGTCACGCCGAACTGAACGACAATGCGTCGACGATCGCAGGCAGGCCGCGCAGATCTCGCAGCACCCATTCGGGCGTCGGGCCGAACGTCTCCGCCGGCACACCGCCGCGGTTACACCACGCGACGCGCATACCGAACAGCGCGGCGCCGGTCGCATCCCAGCCGTTTGAGGATACGAACACGACGTGCTCGGCCGGCATATGATAGTGCGCGGTAACGAGTTCATAGACGCGGCGATCCGGTTTGAACACGCCTGCCGACTCGACGCTCAGCGTCGCGTCCAGAAGGTCGGCAATCCCGGCGTGCGCGATCGCCGCTTTCGCCGTTGACGGGGTCCCATTGGTAAGGACGGCGCAGCGCACGCCGCGTTCGCGCAGGTCGCGCAGCGTCGAGACGACGTCATCGTACGCACGAACGTTCTCCCATGCCGCGACCAGCCATTTTCGTTTCTGCTCATCCAGCGCGACACCATGCTTCTCGGCCGCGTACCGAAGCCCGTAATCGGTCATGGCGTCAAAGTCCTCGTGAACGCTCATGATCGCGCTCGCAAACGCATAGCCGATCTGTTTCTCGCGCCAGGTGGCGACGAATGCATCCGGCTCGCTGACGAGGGGAGCGGCGGCATCGCGCAGCGACGCAATATTCAGCAAGGTCCCGAAGAGATCGAACACGACCACGGCGGGTTTCATCCTTCGCCCTTCGGCCCTTCATTGCGGCGCACCCGGCCCCGACCGGCGCCCGCTCCCAGCCGCAGTTGAACACTCTGGGGCCAAGCGCTGGTTACAGATGATGTATGGCCGATCGGCGTACCCGGGTCGAGCGCGCGCTCGAAGCGCTATCCGCACTTCAGGTCGGGGACCCCGGCGCACGAGAACACGTGCGCACGATTTGCGCGTTCGCAACGGCGCCCGTCGCCGACGATACCCTGTGGCTGCTTCACCGACTCGATGACTTAGGCGTCGACGAATCGCGGATCGCGCTCGAGATCGATCGCCTAACCAATGCGACCGGAGGCGACAGGAGGCATGCGTTTGGGCTGCTTCGGGATGCTCTCGAACCGCGGCGTTCGGCGGTGCTGCGGCACCTTACGACCGCGCCCGGCGACTTGCGTATCGTCGTCGACCTGCGCGCAGCGTTGCTGAGTTCCCTCGCCCAGGGCGAAAACGCAGACCTGACGCCGCTGGGCGATGACCTTCGGTCGTTCCTCGCGACACGCGTCGAGGTCGGTTCGCTCGAACTTCGTCGCTTGACGTGGCGAGACTCAGCCGCGCTTTTGGAACGGCTGGCGAACCTCGAAGCGGTTCACGCTGTGCGCGGCTGGTTCGATCTGAAAGACCGGCTGGACGACGACCGCCGCTGCTATGCATTCTTTCACCCCGCGTTACCCGATACGCCGCTCGTCTTTATCGAGGTCGCGCTCACTGCGGAGACGCCGTCGTCCATCCGCGCCATTCTCAACCGCGACGCAGCCCCCGGCAATGCCGCGATCGCGCGTAGTGCGACCTTCTACTCGATCTCGAATTGCGAACCGGGTCTGAGCGGGATTCCATTCGGAAACGCACTCATCAAGCGTGCCACGGACGCACTCCGCGCGGAACTTCCGCAGCTGCGGGTTTTTGCGACCCTCTCGCCGATCCCAGGCTTTGCTCAGTGGGTGCACGCCCTGCGCGAAAAGATCGACCCCTCGGTACGCGAGAGGCTTGCGGTGCCGGGCTGGCATCGCGATGCGGCTACCGCAGGGTTCCTGCTCGAGCCGTTGCTGCGACTCGCTGCGCGCTATTTGCTCGAAGTGAAACGCACGGACGGCGCCCCGCTCGATCCCGTAGCGCGTTTTCATCTCGGCAACGGCGCCACCGTCGAGCGTCTCGACTGGCTTGCCGACCCAACGCCGCGCGGGCTGGCCAACTCGTTCGGCGTGATGGTCAATTATCGATACGCAGTCGAACGGCTCGCGAATAACCAACTCGCGTATGCACGCGCCTTCGCCGTCGATGCGGCACCCGTGGTCCGTGCGCTTGCAGCCGCCGAAACCACGCCCATCGGCGAAACGCGGCCGCAAGCACGGCGGCGCCGTTCGATATGGACGGCGATTCCGGACGTCGGTTCATGGGCACTGCGGCTTCTCGGGCGCCCTTCGTCGAATGTCTGAGCCGCCGCAGCGCGGCGGAACCGAACACGCTCCTCGGCGCGCGAAGACGCTGCGCTTTTCGAGGGGGACGATATCCCGCGCCCCGGCGGTTCCCGCATGACGCCGTCGCGGACCGCAAAGCTCTGGCAGCGGAGCTCGCCGACGGAAGTCCTCGCCGAAGCGATCCGCGCGCTCGAGCACTCAAATCGCTTGATCGCCGCCGAGGTGCACTCGCTCTCGGAACGACTGCCCAACTCACCCTAGCCGCGAGCGCGTTTTCCGGGTACAGGCTTCATGATCTCTTCACGAAGTCTGGGAAGGTTGCCGGCATGGCCGTGCTCACCGACCGCGCCACACGGCGCGAACAACGTTTTGTCCTTACCTCGGCGGTCGTCGTCGCGGTGGCAGCCGTCATCCTGAGTGTGGCCGCCATCGTCGGCGTCTACGATCTGCACCTGATGACCGTCCAACTGGACACCGTCGGGCAACGGCTTGGCACGCTCGACGAGATGAACCGCAAGCTCGACGGGGTGACGAAGATGGAGGCGCGCCTCGATTCGGCCGACGGGCGATTGATTGCGATGGAAACCATTCTCGAGCGCACCAACGGCAAGCTCGACAGCATGGACGCGCAGCTGCGCGGACTCACGGGCGATATGCGGGGACTGGACGCCGACCTGCGCAGTATGCGAAACGATGTCCACACCGTCGCGCACAAGATCGACGGCTCGTTCCTGTTTCGCTCGGTAAAGTAGGGCGCGACCAGGGGCTCTCAACGAGCGAACCGGTCGGTTCTCCGGCGGCGTATCCCCTGCGGTGCACCGTTTCAGGAGAATGTTCGTGAAGTCACTCATCCAAGCAGCTACCGCGTGTGCGACGTTGACCACACTCGGAGCACAAGTTCCCGCGCTCGGCGTGCAAGCGAATCCGCACATCGAGCGCACGTTCCACCCCGACTTCTCCCACGCGCTATCCGTCGATCAGATGGTGCACGCGTGGCAGGCCGAGCTGGATCGCATCAACCCGCCGATCGTCACGGGTGGGGGTTAAAGAAATGCTCCCCTTCTTCGGTATGTCGGCAATCGTGATCGCCGCGCTCATGGCCCCTTCCGCGCCGGCCCCGGCCGACGCCGTGAATGCCGCGCCGGTACCCGTACCGGTCGCCGCCGTTGCGCCGGCGGAACAGCGCCGCGTGGATCAACAGGCCGTCACCATCAAACGGCCGGCTACGGTAAGCGAGGACCCGCGCCAGCAGCAGTTGGACTTGCGCTTCGTCTTCCCGGCGCTCAGCGGCGACGGCGGCTAGGGCCCCGCGTGATCTTCGGCGCGGCTCAGGCCGCGCCGAAGACGCACACCGCAGGAAGCGGATCGCAGCTGCGCGTGGAACGCGCACCAATGCGATGGCTTTGACCGTGGCGGAACAATTGGACCAAGCGCGGGCACAAGCGTCCGCCATCGATGTACCGGCGGCATTGCGAAACTTGTCGCTGAGCGATGCCTACGACGTGCAGGACCACCTGGTCGCACGTCGGTTAGCTGCGGGTGCGCGCCAATCGGGTTGGAAACTCGGGATCACGAGCCCGATCAAACAGCGCGTGATGGGCATTACCCATCCGCTTTTCGGCCGAACCTTCGTCGAGGGTGAATACCCCACGTGTCGGGTCGTCGCGCATGCCGGATTCATCGCGCCCCGCACCGAGCCGGAGTTGGCCTTTGGGTTGGCATCGACGATCGACGCGTCGATGGAGACGGACGCGCTTCTGGCAGCGATCGCCTTCATCGCGCCGGCGCTCGAGATCACCGATAGCCGGTATCGCGGCGGAAACCGCACGGCGGTTGAACTCGTCGCCGACAACACGTCCTCGTCCGCGTACGTGATCGGCCCGCGGACCCGACCGCATGACGCGGGCTTCTTCGGCGCGCTCACGACCGAACTGCTCCGTAACGGCAGCGTCGTTGCGTCCGCGTCGACCGCGGACGTTCTGGGAGATCCGCTCAACGCGCTCAAGGCACTGGCCGCGCACCTCGCCTGGCGCGGACTGCGCGCCGAGCAGGGCGAGATCGTGCTGAGCGGCGCGATCACCGATGCGATACCCGTGTCCGACGGCGACATCGTCGAAGCGCGCATCGCCGGTCTGGGTGCCGCGACCGTGGAGTTCGCCTAGCGCCGAACGGTCAGCTATTTCGGCAAAAACGACGTATTGATGAAGGCGGCGTAATCCGGAAGCTGGGAAATCTCTTTGAGTGCCATCATCTGCGCGCCGTAATACTTCGCGCGGCCGATGTACTCCGGATCGATCTCGTAATCGAAGTTGATGTTGTTCATGGCCAGGTCAAGGATCTCTTTGCTCGGCCCTAGAATCTTGGTCGTCATCGCTTCGAATTCGGCGCGGTTCCCCGATTTCGACGCCCAACGGCACGCGGCGACATGCGTCTTCACCACGTCGCGGACGTAGTCGGGCTCTTTGGTGACCAGCTCGCGGCGCGTCGCGAACACGACGTTGATCGAACCGACCGGCGTATTGTACGGGTAGAGCAGAACGCGTCCCTTACCGGAGAGCGTGCTGATCGAAGGGCCGGGCTCCGAACCAACGTAGGCGTCGACGTCCCCACGCGCGAGCGCGTTCGCCATGTCTCCGAAGCTCAGCCGCACGAGCTGCACGTCCGACGGCGTGAGCGCGCTCATCTTCATCAGTTCGCGCAGCACGACTTCCTGCGTCGAGCCGGGCTGATACGCGATCTTCTTCCCCTTCAAATCGGCGAACGTTTTGGCCGTGCTCGACGCCGCCACGACGACGGCCATCGCTTTACCGCCCGCTGCGGCAATCACGGTGACCGGTTGCCCGGCGGCTGCGCCCAGGGTCGCCGCCGCAAGGCCGAAAATCCCGAAATCGACGCTGCCGCTCACGACCGCATCCTTACCGTCGGGAGGCGTGTCGAAAACGATGACTTGATACGTCGTGCCCGGCGAAGCGAACTTCTGATAGAACTGCATCACGACGGTATTGACCGTCTTGAGCATCCCGACTTTGATCGTGCGCGCGTCGGCCGCCCGGACGAAGGACGGCACGGCACCGGCGCTTGCGGCCGCAGCGGCCGACACGAGAAACGAGCGACGATTTGAAGTCATATCGACTACTGCCGTCGGGGGCGCGCGGTTCCGTTCGCCTATTGCTGTGAGGGGGTCGTATCGCGTTGTCCGGTTGGACAGGACGGCTTCCTTTCATCGCGCGAAGACGACCGCAGATGACACACGACGCGGCGGTGGCAGCACAGGTCGATGCGGCAGCGGCACTGCTTGCGTTACCGCTTGGGGCTGAACGCCGGGCCGCCGTGATCGTCGCGATGACGCGACTGGCGGCTTTTGCTTCCGATCTCGCGGCGCTCGATCTCAGCGCTGACATCCCCGGTTTGGACGAGCCGCTTCCGTGACCGCAGCTGCCATTGCGGCCGACGTACGTGCCAAGCGCAGAACCGCGCGCGAAATCATCGTCGATGCGCTTTCGCGCATCAGGGCGCGCAATGCGGAGCTGAACGCCTTCACGCAAGTCTTCGAGCGTCGGGCGCTCGAGCGCGCCGAAAGGATCGACGCCTTGCTCGCGCAGGATCGCGATCCGGGACCGCTTGCCGGCGTGCCTTTCGCCGCCAAAAACCTCTTCGACATCGCGGGCATCGTCACGCGCGCGGGCGCGAAAGTCACCGAGGGGGATTCACCCGCCGCGCATGACGCCGAAGCGATCGCCGCCTGGGAGCGCAGCGGTGCCGTCCTGGTCGGCGCGACCAACATGGACGAGTTCGCCTACGGTTTCGTCACGGAGAACGCGCACGACGGGCCGACGCACAATCCGCATGATGGAGGGCGCATCGCCGGCGGCTCTTCCGGCGGATCGGCGGCCGCCGTCGGAGCCGAGCTCGTGCCGCTCGCGCTTGCATCAGACACCAATGGCTCGATTCGCGTCCCGGCGGCTCTGTGCGGGATCTTCGGTATTCGCCCGACCTATGGCCGGCTCTCGCGGCGCGGCGCTTATCCGTTCGTGGAGAGCCTCGACACCGTGGGACCGCTGGCCAGGACCGCGATGGATTTGCGATTGTCGTATGCGGCACTCGATCCACGCTTCGAAGCTCGCTCCGCAACACTTGCGCCCCGATGCGCGCGGCTCGGCGGATACTTCGACACCGGCCTTCTGCCGGAAGCCCGCCGGGCGGTCGATACGGTCTGCACCGCGCTCGGCGCGATCACCGCCGTCGACCTCGCGCACGCGCGTGAAGCGCGCGAAGCAGCCTTCCTGATCACTGCCGCCGAAGGCGGCGCCTTGCACCTCGAGCGCTTGCGGTCGCGCGCCGAGGAGTACGATCCCGCCACCCGCGACCGGCTGATCGCGGGCGCGCTGACGCCGGCGGCATGGTACCTGCGTGCGAAGCGTTTCGGCGCGTTCTTTCGCGCGGAGATTGCGCGCGCGTTCGCGTTGCACGATGTGCTGATTGCTCCCGTGACACCGTATGCGGCGACGTTGATCGGTCAGAAGACGATCGAGGTCGACGGCCTGCCGACGGAGATCCGGCCCAACCTGGGCATTTTCACGCAGCCGATCACGCTTTCGGGCTGCCCGGTTGTAAGCGTGCCGGTCGTCGTGCGCGGCGCGCTGCCGCTCGGTGTGCAGCTCATCGGCCGCGCCGGCAGCGAGAGCCTCCTGCTCGCTGTGGCCGAGCAGCTTGAAGCACAGGGTGCCGTGGGCGCTGGCGCCGTGCCGGTCGTCGCTTGAACGATCTGCAGTCGCTCGCCCAGGCGTACGCCGGGGGTGCGAATCCAAGCGACGTTCTCGCCTCGACCGTCGCCGCGCTCGAGGACGACGACCCGGTATGGATCATGCGCGTGCCGGCCAAGGAAGTCGTAACCTGGGCGCGGAGCCTCGATCGCACGACGCGCGCAGAACGCGAGGCGATGCCGCTGTTCGGCGTGCCCTTCGCGGTGAAGGACAACATCGACGTCGCCGGCTTGCCGACCACCGCGGCGTGCCCGGAATTCAGCTACGTGCCCGACCGTTCGGCGACGGTGGTGGAGCGCTTGGAAGCAGCCGGCGCGATCCTCATCGGCAAGACGAATCTCGATCAATTTGCAACGGGATTGGTTGGAACGCGTTCGCCATACGGCGTTCCACGCAACCCGTTCGACGCGCGCTACATCCCGGGCGGTTCGAGTTCGGGGTCGGCCGTCGCCGTCGCGCGTGGCTTGGTCTCGTTTGCGCTCGGTACCGACACCGCGGGCTCGGGGCGCATCCCCGCCGGGTTCACCGGGACGGTCGGGTTAAAGCCGACCTTCGGCATTATCAGCGCGGCCGGCGTCGTCCCCGCTTGCCGTTCGCTTGATTGTGTCTCGATCTTCGCGCGCAGCATCGATGATGCCGAGACGGTGCTCGACGTCGCGGCCGCGCCCGACCCGGCCGACGCCTTTTCGCGCCCGCGCCCCAGCGGTGGCGCGACGATCCCGGCGCGTTTTCGCTTCGCGGTGCCGCCCCCCGACCAGCGGATCTTCTGCAGCGACGCGGAGGCGCAGCGCAGTTTCGAAGACGCGCTCCAACGGCTGGAACAGCTCGGCGGTGAGGCGGTCGAAGTCGACCTCGCTCCGTGTTTTGCGGCGGCGGACCTCCTGTACAACGGCGCGTACGTCGCCGAACGGACCGCCGCATTCGGCGACTTCGCCGCGGCGCATCCCGGTGCTCTGCTGGAGGTGACGCGCGCAATCGTCGATGGCGGCCGGCGCTTCACGGCCATCGATGCCTTTCGCGCGCAGTATCGCATTCGCGAGCTGCGCGCGCAGGCGATGGAGGGGATCTTCGCGCGCGCGCCGTTCTTGGTCGTGCCGACCGCGCCCACGATCTACACGCTCGACCAGATCGCGGCCGAGCCGTTCGCGCTGAATGCCACGCTCGGCACCTACACGAACTTCGTCAATTTGTTCGACCTGTGCGCGCTGGCAATTCCGTCAGGCCGTTATCGCAGCGGCATCCCGATCGGCCTCACGCTGATTGCGCCGGCATTTTCGGACGCCGCGCTGGCCGCGTTCGCGCGTCGCTTGCCCGCGGCCGGGAACGCGTTGAGCGCCGCGTCAGGCCAGGGCGGCCGCCTCGACGGCAATGTCCGGCGCAATCGCGTCCAGTAACGTTCGTTTAAGTTGATTGAACTCGACCGACGCGATATCGCGCGGACGGGCCAGCGTGACAGGGACCTCGAGCTTCAGCCGCCCGGGGTGCGGGCTGAGCACGACTACCCGGTCGGCGAGGTAGACCGCCTCGTCGACGCTGTGGGTGATGAACAGAATCGTCTTGCGCGCTTTTTCCCAGATCTGCAGCAAGCTTTCTTGGAGGCCGTTGCGCGTGATCGCGTCGAGCGCACCAAATGGCTCGTCCATCAGGATAACGGCCGGATCGTTGGCGAGCACGCGCGCGATGGCAACGCGCTGCTTCATCCCGCCCGAGAGCTCGTGCGGAAAGCGGTCGCGAAATTTCCGCAAGCCGACCATGTCGAGATAGCGTTCCGTCAGTTCGGCGACCTCGGCTTTCGGAAGCCCGGCCTGTCGCGGGCCGTATGCGATGTTCTGCGCGACGCTCAGCCACGGGAAGAGCGCGTAATCCTGGAACACCATTCCGCGATCGGGGCCGGGGCCGGCGGGTGCCTTGCCCATGACGTAGAGTTCGCCGGTACTGAGGGTTTCGAAACCAGCGACGATTCGCAGCAGCGTGCTCTTGCCGCAGCCGCTGGCGCCGATGATACAGATGAACTCGCCTTGGGCGACCGTCAGATTGATGTTGCTTAGCGCATGCGTTTCGGAGAACGTTCCGTCGCGGCGCTGCGAACGATACGTCTTGTCCAGTCGCGTGGTGGTAACCGCCGCTGCCGGTTCAGCGAGCATTCGGATTCCACCACAGGGCGCGCCGCCCGATCAGCATCACGATGCGGTCGCTCAAGAAGCCGAGGATCCCGATGTAGATCATGCCGCTGATCACGAGGTCGGTGCGGCTGAGCTGCCGTGCATCCATGATGTTCGCACCCAGGCCGGTCGGAACGCCCGTCATCTCGCCGACGACCAGCAGCACCCAGGCCAGTCCCAAGCCGATCCGGATGCCGGTAAAGATGGACGGCGACGCCGCCGGCAGGATGACGCGCGCGAAGATCGCCGCTTTCGGCGTGCCGAGCATCTCCGCTGCTTCGATCAGTCGCGGTTCCACCAGACGCACGCCGTCGACCGTATTGAGCAGCATCGGAAAGAATGTGCCGAGCGCGATAAGCGCGATCGTGGCGGGTGGTCCAAGCCCGAACAGGATCATCGTCAGCGGGAGCCACGCCGTCACCGGTATCGGGCGAAGGAACTGCAGCGTCGGGTCGATGAGACGCCGAGCGAGTAAACTGCGCCCCAGAATGAGGCCGAGCGGAATGGCAATAACCATCGCGACGAAGAAACCCGCGAACACGCGCGTGATGCTGGCCATCGCGTTGGCCGCGAACGTGCCGCTGTACGTGTCGTTACGAATCCCGCCGAACGCGTAGTCCCAGGCGGTCAAGACGACTGTCGACGGCGGCGGAATGAGCGAGTACGTTTTCCCGACGGTGGCGAGCTGCCATGCGACGATGAGCACGACCGGAAGCGCGAGGGAATAGAACCAACCGGGAACGGCGATCGCTCGCGCCGGCTCGACGCGCGCGGGCGTGAGCTCCGTCGCGGCGGCTGATCCCGATGCGGTGTCCACATCTGGACTGTTTGCGCCCCGCGCCGGATCGGCGTCCGCCAAACCGTACGCGGCAGAACTCCCGGATTGGACAAAGAGCGGGCCAGCGCGGCCCTCGGTCGAGAACGACGTGACCCCGAACCGTAATCGATCGCTACACGGTAGCGATCGGGGTGACGGGCGAGCCGACGTGGCCGGGGAGCCGCAGGGGCGGTGCGGTCAAAAAGAATCGCGTGCGGCCGTTCGTTCGTAGCCAGTCGGCGAGCTCGGAAAGGTACCACATCTCGCCGAGATTGATTCCGAGCTTGAACAGACACAGGTCGTGCAGCGGCAGGTAAGGCGCTCCCGGACCCCCGGCTTTGGGTGGAAACGCTTCGACGGCGATGTTGTCGGCGACGATCGCCGCGATGCCGGTCTGCGCGATCCAGTTCAGCAACGCGGGGTCGCGTCCGTCGAGGCCGGCGCTGGAATTGTGGATCACGGCCTTGTCGGGCGCGCCATGCATACCGTCGACGAGCTTTGCCCAGCCCGTATGCAGGGCGAGAATATCGCCGGGCTCGACGATGACCCGCTGCTCGCGCAGAACCTCGTCGAGCATCGCCGCGCTGACCGCGACCTTCGCGTCGCCGTACTTTCGGTGCAGATCGACCAGCACGCCGCGCCCCTGCAGCCCGAGCGTCGCCATCCCATCGACGTCCGGTCCCGGATAATGTCCGTTATAGTAGAGGACCTCGGCTTTGCCGTCGCCGTCGGCGTCGAAGTGGGAACCGATGTGTCCGAGCGCATCCCACTGGGTCGAGTATTGCGTCCACAATGTCACGAGGTCATCGTTGACCACACCCTCGGCGCCCTCCACGGCGCGCGAGAGCGGGAAGTCGCGGGTCGGGTAGCCTTTGCGGTCGACATCTTGACGCTCGGGCGGATGTCGGAATGGGAACACGACGTTGCCGCCGGGATAGTCGAGCCGTAAGCTCAGGCAGAAACGCTCGCCGGTCCGAATCTCGGCCGCGGCGCGCACGACGCGCTCAGAGGTCAATTCGTTGAGCCGTCCGATTCGGTCGTCGGCTCCGTAATCACCCCAGTTCGCGTCCGGCGGACGACGCTTCATCCGATTTTCCCCCTCGAGTCCGTGTTGCCGGAGGGAATACCATTGACGGCCACACATCGGCCTTCTTCAGCAGCCGCCCGCGCAGCGCGACGGAGCGTCGGCCGCGCTCACCCGTGAGGAGCCGCCATGAAAAAGTCATCCCGCCTGGCATTGGTCGCCCTTGCGACGGGTGCCGTCGCGCTCGGCGCGGTTGCGGCCGGCATGGCGGCGGTCGGATCCCTGGTGATCGGACGGCTGGCCGTCGGCAAGGGGCACATCCGCCGGATGCACATCGATGAACTCAGCATCGGCGAATTGCGCGTTGCGCGCCTCATCATCACCGAACAAATCGACGGCCCAACGGAGTAGCCGCTGCGGCACCTGCAGAAGGGGCGGCAAATCGTCCGCTTCAGAGGTGGCCCTTATGCGTGTGCTCGCCGTTCTTGCAGCCGCCGCAGTTCTTGCTGCAGGGACTCCGGTGAAAGCCGCGACCGCTGCGCCGGCAGCGCCGGCGATTCAGATGACCGAGTTCATGGCCCCAACCGGCGACCCCGGCATCAGTCTCTACCTGCGCAACAAGCACCCGCGCACTATGACGGCTTTCCGGCCGCAGAACGTCGTGTTGTTCGTACACGGGTCGACCTACCCGGCGGAAACCTCGTTCGATTTGCCGCTCGCGGGAATGTCGTGGATGGACTACATCGCGCGCCACGGGTACGACGTCTGGCTGGTCGACGTGCGCGGCTACGGGAAGTCAAGCCGTCCCCCAGAGATGGATCAGCCGGCCGGCGCGAACCCGCCGATCGTCCACACGACCACCGCCGTCCAGGATGTCGGAACCGCGGTCGACTTCATCAAGGCGAAACGCCACGTCTCCAAGATCGATCTCATCGGCTGGTCCTGGGGAACGACCATGATGGGGATGTACACAGCCGACCACAACTCCAATGTGAATAAGCTCGTGCTTTACGCTCCGCAGTGGCTTCGCGCGGCAGGTTCGGTCGCGCTCACGGCGCAGGCCGGCCCACTCGGTGCATACCGGTCCGTGTCCATGGCGTCGGCGAAAACACGCTGGCTCACCGGCGTGCCCGCCGATAAAGCGCAGACGTTGATTCCCGCCGGCTGGTTCGAGCAGTGGGCGGCGGCCACGCTGGCATCCGATCCGGTCGGCTCGAAGATTGACCCTCCGGTCCTGCGCGCGCCCAACGGCACCGTAGCCGACACCGCCGACTACTGGGCGGCGGGAAAGCCGCTCTACGACCCGTCCCGAATCACGGTCCCTACCCTGCTCATTCACGCCGAGTGGGATCAGGATCTCCCGACGTATATGGATGAGGCGTACTACAAGCTCCTGACCAACGTGCCTTACAAACGCTACGTGCAGATCGGCGAGGGAACGCACACGATCATCATGGAGAAAAATCGTCTGCAGCTCTTCTCCGAGGTGCAGCTCTTCCTCGACGAGCGTCGCGTCACACAGTAGCCGGCTTGCAGCCTATCGATGGTTCGTGCGCATTCGGTTGTTTTTCCGCCGGTGTTCGAGTTCGGCAAGACCGAGCACCTCGAGCACCGGCGGAACGTACATCCCGAAACGGCCGCGCAGTCCCTTCTTGAGGCCGTACCATCCTTTGACCGCATTGCGGGCCGAGCGACCCCACGCCTCGACCGTCCCTTCGGCAGCCGGCTTTTGCTCGTCGGCGCTGCCGAGCAACATCCAATCTCCGTGGGCCTCGAGCATCGCGCGCAAGTCTTCGATGCAGCGCAGATGATAGCGCAGCTGGGTCTTCCCAACTTGGATGACTAGGGCAGGTGGGTCGAGGCTCGCGTCGCGCCAGGCGAGGTATTCGGCCGTTCCCGGCGGGGTGGTCAAGCGCCATGGATCCGCCGGCGTACCGCTCTGCGAGCCCGCGGGCTTCGCCATCACGCGTTCCTTTCAGCGCGCGCCTTCAGGCAGGCCGCAAACTCGTCGAACGCGGGTTGAAGGTCGGGAATCGACTTGGTGATCAGGGGCGCCATGACGCCCGAGTAATCTTCGCGCATCGCGAACTCCACGCGGCCGCCGTCGGTCGGGCGCAGTTCGAAGCTGCGCTCGCCTCTGAACAAACCCAGCGGCATCCCGCTGCTCCACAGCATGCGTACGGGCGCGTCGAAAGCGACGATCCTGAGCGGGAACGCGCGCCCCGGCGAGATCGTCGCGTGCACCGTAATCGTCTGGCCCGGCGCGATCGCCCCGTCGATGCCGGACACCGTAGTGTTCCAATCGGGGTAGTGCGGCGCGTCGGTCAAAATGTCCCAAATCACCGCCGGCGTAGCCGCGATCATGGTGCGGGTCGCGAAAGATTTCATGTCCAAATCGTAACGTGCATGTTACGAAAAAGCAAGATGACTCAAACTTGCGCTGCCAGTGCGGCGAGGACGGCATCCCACGACCGAGCGTAGGCTGAAGCGTTGCGGCCGAACACCTCGCGGCCGGCCGCCCCTATGTCGTGGATGACCGTCACGCACGTCCCGCCCGCAACAGCCTCGAACCGGATCTCGACCTGCGTAGCATCGTCGGGCCCCGTCCCGGGGAACCAGTCCAATGTCAAACGGCTTGCCGGCTCGAAGCGGCGGACGACGCCCAACTCGACCTCGGTACCATCTCGCGCGCGCTCGAAGAAACGCCCGGACGCCTCGATCCTGATCGAACTGCTCTCGTCGTCGGTGTGACGCCGTTCTGCAGGCCACCATTGGCCTGCTTCTTCGGTGAACAATGAGAAAGCACGCTCGGGACTGCAGGGCAGGACCACGCTTTTCGAGATCATTGGCGTGCGAGTTCCTCCAGCCGCGACAAAGCCACATCCCAGAAGCTATCGATGTATTCGCGTACCGCGCGGAAGCCCTGAACGCGCACCGCGTAGAGATTCTGCGTTCCGCGTTCTTCGGGCGTGACCAGCCCCGCGTCTTGGAGCACCCGCAGGTGCCGCGAGATAGCCGGGCGGCTGACCGCGAAGCGTTTGGCCAGCGCGCCCACCGGCATCGGTGCGCGGCGCAGTGCCGTCAGGATATCTCTACGGATCGGATTACCCAGCGCATCGAGTGCATGCATCGTAACACAAAGGTTACCATAAGTGGGTCCCCAAAGGACACTCTACGCCGCAATCGCCCAGGAGGTTCCGATGAAGACCGTGCTGGTCCGCTACAAGACCCACTACGACAAGGCCGGTGAGAACGAGGCTTCGGTCCACGCCGTCTACGATGATCTGCGCAGGACCTCGCCGGCCGGCTTCCGCTACGGCACGTTCAAGCTCGCCGACGGCGCGAGTTTCGTTCATTTTGCAATCATCGATACGGCCGACGGGAGCAATCCGCTTCTGGCGCTGGATTCGTTCGAGCGGTTTCAAGAGGCCTTGGGCGAGCGCTGCACGGAGCCTCCGCTGGTTACCGAGCTCGTCCCGGTCGACAGCTACGGGTTCTTAGTCGCGAGCCCGTCCCGAACTGGGACCTAGCCGAGTGCGCTGCTTGATTCGAGAATTAGGCGGGTACCTGGCTGCATATTTGTAGGACGCTAGGAGGCCTTTTTGATGCGCCCAGCCCAGCGGTTCAGTTTCGTCCTGTTGCTCGCTTTGTTTTTGACCGCCGCAGGGTGCGGCGGCGGCGGAGTGGGCCGCAGCGCTCCCGCCGTACCGATCGTTCCTGAGAGCGGGGTTCGCAGCACGGATATGGTGGCGACCACGGCGATCCAACGCCTTCGCAGCTACCGGATCGACGCCGACAAAGTGTTCGTCGCGGGGATTTCGTCCGGCGGCTTCTTCGGCGTCCAGATGCACGTGGGGCGCACTCCGCCACGTTCAAAGGCGCTGCGATCTACGCGGGCGGGGTGTACTACTGCGCACTCGACAGCGTCGTGACCGCGCTGGTCGACTGCGGCGGGGAAGGCCTCTACGCGAGCACCCTGGCGCAGTCGGAGAGTTATCTCGACCAGCAATCCGCCGCCGGCACGATCGACCACGAGCGAAACTTGCGCGAGCAGCCGGTCTATCTCTGGTCGGGTACGGCGGACACCGTCGTCAAGCAAGCCGAAATGAACGACCTCCAGACCGAGTATCAGCACTACGGCGCAGACATCGTCAAGTACGATAACGCCTTCCCGGCCGAACACGGCTGGGAATCACCCGACGGCGAACTGCCGTGCGGAACGGCGGCCAGTCCGTACATGATCACTTGCGACGAAGGCTCGCGCCCGTACGATTCGGAGCGCACCTGGCTGAGCGGCTTCTTCGGCCGGCTCCAGCCCCGCAACGACGGGCGGCTGCGCGGGCAGGTGATCAACTTCGATCAGACCGAGTTCGGCGCCGCAGCGAGCAACTCGATGGACACGAACGGATACTATTTCGTTCCGCCACGCTGTTCCGAGCGCGAAGGCTGCGGCCTGGTGGTCGCCTTTCATGGCTGCCTGCAGACACAGGCCGACATCGGCACCAAGTTCGTCACCGAGTCGGGGATCGACGAGTGGGCGGATACGAACAACATCATCGTGCTCTATCCGTATGCGATCAAATCGTCGACCGTGCCGTACAATCCGCAAGGCTGCTGGGACTGGTGGGGCTACGACGATCCGAACTACTCGCTCAAGAGCGGAACGCAGATCTCGATCGTGTACAAGATGGTGCAACGCCTGATAGATCGCTAGCGACACCTAGCCGTGCGCGGCACGCTCGCCCAGTCGAGCGGGGTGCCGTCCCAGACCGGCGGATGGGGATTGGATGAAATCGTGGCGGCGCGGCGGCGAAGCGGCGCTGCGACGGCGAAGCCCGGCGCGTGTCCTTCCGTCTGATTCTGGCCGGCTGTGCTTTGCTGCTGACAACCGCGGCGACGATTCCCGCGCCGCGGGACGGGGTGTACTCCGGCACGGCGCGGGTCGACAACCGCGCCGTGCGGTACGTCTCGATTCCGCTCGACGCCGTGCGCATCAAAGTCGCGCTTGCGCAAGGCCGCGCCGGCCAAATCGAGTCTCTGGACGGCATCGCGCACCGCTACGGGGCGTTGGCCGCGATCAACGGTGGGGACTACGATGCATACGGAGCGCGGCGCTTCCGCAATGCGAATCACACGTTGATTTTGGGCGGCGTGTTCGCCTTCAAGGGCGACATCGGCGACGTGTTATGGTTCGATGCCGAGAACAATGCGCGCATCGACCGCTTCCCGCTCCGCATCGCCGGTTCGCTGGATGGTGAGTGGACGTGGCCGAACAACTGGTACGCGTACTGGATCAACCGGGCACCGGTCGGCGATGCCGAGACGGTCTCGATCTTCACCCCGGACTGGGGCGTGCGCACCGCGCTCGACGGCGGCACGCAGATTCAGGTGACGAACGGCGTCGTGACCGCCATCTCCGAGGGGTCGACCGCGATCCCGCGCGACGGCTTCGTCATCTACGTGCGCGGCGAGCGCGCGATGCTCGCGCATTTTGCGGTGGGCCGGCACGTGGCCTATCGCATCGATCGCGCTGACGGCCTGCCGCTCGGGGCCTTCGCCGGAGCACGCGAGGCGATCGGCTGCGGGCCGCGGCTCGTCACCGATGGGCTGATCACGGTCGATCCCGCGGCGGAGGGCTTTCGTGACCCGAAGATTTTGGTCGCATCCGCCGAGCGCAGTGCAGTCGGCCTAACCGCTGATGGACGGATGCTGTTCGTCGCCACCTCCGGCACGATTCGCGAGCTTGCCTACGTGATGCGTGACCTCGGTGCGCGCGATGCGATGGCCTTCGACGGCGGCGCGTCAACCGGCATCTGGTTTCGCGGCCGGTCGCTGGTGACACCCGGGCGCTTGATCAACAACGCGTTGCTGGTTACGGCCCGTTGAGGCGAATGACGTCGGTCCCCGACGGCTCGGCAAAGAGGCGCAGCACCGCATCGGCCCGGCGCTCCAGCACCTTGCGCTGATTCACCGAGCCCTTGTCGGTAATTTCGCCGTCGGCCGGCGAGAGCGGGTCGAACTCGAGCCGGGCGCGGTCGGTGCGATACGAGGAACCTCCGGCGTCGGCGTTATACGCCCCGAGCGCCTCAGCCACGACGCGTTGCAGCGCACCCTCATCGGGGAATTGCGCCCGCGCCCGCGCGCCGACGAAGAGCAGCAAGCCGATCGCGTCGCGGTTCTCGCCCGCTACGACGACCTCGTCGACGAGCGCTCCGGCCGCAGCGAGCACTGCCAACCGGACCGCGCCGGCATCGACCCAGGTGCCGCTGCTCAGCTTGAAATTCTCCGCGATTCGTCCGTCGAAGAGCAGACCGCGCGCCGGGTCCGACCGGTCGGCGAAGCGCACCGCGTCACCGGTGCGGTAAAAGCCTTCCTCGTCGAACGCGCGCGCGGTCAGATCGTCGCGGCGCCAGTAGCCCGGCGTGACCAGCGGCCCGCGTACGCGAACCTCGAGCTTGTGCTCGACCGGCACGAACAGCAGCTCCGTGCCGGGGCCGGGCAGCCCGATGTCGGCGGGATCGCGCAGCGCGTAGTGCACCGCGGTCGCCATCGGCGCGGTCTCCGTCAGGCCCCACGAACCCGTCACCGCGACCTCACCGCCGCCGTAACGCTCGGATAGCTCGCGCATTGCACCCCAGGTCGTGCGCGGAAGCGCGGCTGCAGCGTTTCCGATGAGGCGCAGCCGCGAAAAGAAGCGGCTGGCGAATGTTTCGTTGGAAGCGAGGGCCTCGACCAGCAGCCGGTGTCCGCGCGGCACGTTGAAGTACACGGTCGGCGGGTGTTCGGTCAGCGCTTGGATCGAACGCTCGAAACGTCCGGGCATCGGCCGGCCGTCGTCGATATACAGGCTCCCGCCGTGATAGAGGGCCATATTGAAGTTGTGGTTGCCCCCGAACGTGTGATGCCACGGCAGCCAGTCGACCAAGATCAGGTCGTGCGCGTTCAAGAACGGCCAGAGTTGTGCGAGGCTCTGCTGATTCGAACAGAGCATGCGGTGCGTGTTGACGACCCCTTTGGGTTCTCCGGTGGAACCCGAGGTGAACAGGATCTTCGCGATGTGATCGGGGCTGACGGCCTGGTGCGCCGCGTCCACGGTTCCGTTCGCGTCGGCGGAGGTGAGTTCGTCGACCGTTCGCGCGCCGCGCGGCGGCACACCGCGCTCGATGAGCAGCGGCACTGCCGGGTCGACGGCGTCGAGCGCCTCGCGGTACGCGTCGGAATCGGCAGCGAAGACGAGGGCCGGGCCAAGCGCATCGAGCACGAACCCGAGGCGGCGCAGATCGCCGTACAGGGTCGAGTACGCCGGCGAGATCGGGCCGACGGGGATGCCGACGTAGAGCGCCGCCAGCGACACTTTCGCATGCGCGATTGAGCCTTCGGAGAGAATCGCGATCGGGGTATCGCACGTGAGGCCAAGGTCGAGAAAACGTGATGCGAGCCGCCGCACGGCATCCAACATCTCGGCGTAGGTGATGGCGTTCCACCCGTCGCCGGCGCGTTCGGCCAGAAAGATCCGGTCGGGGCGCTCACGCGCCCAGCGAACCAGCAGGGCGCCCACGCTCTGGGGATACGCCCGCAGTTCCTCGTCGCTGCGAAGCAGCAGAGAACCGTCGGCACGCGCATCGAGCTGAACCGACGGGTCCGCGAAGAACGGTGATCCGACCGTCATGACCGTCTCGAATTGACGCAGCCGCCAGGGGAGTCCCGCTCGGTGCCGGGGTCCGAAAGTGAGAGCTCGACGGTCGCCCGAAGAGTGGTTCGCATGCCTTCGGAATCGAGCTGGGACGACAAACTGCTCGCGGCGCTGACGGACGAGTGGGTCAGCGCGGAAGCGCTGGCCGCGCGCTTCCAGGCGAAGCCGTTCACCGTGCTCGCGCGGCTCAAAGACCTGCTGCGGCGCAACCTCGTCGAGCGAAAGATCGTGAAGCACCCGACGAAGATCTACGCCGGACGGCCCATTCAGCAGGCTCTGTTTCGACGGACGCAGCTCGGCCGCAAGCCATAGCGGACGACAGGGCCGTGGTGAAGGCCTTTGTGCGCAAGTCGAAAGCGTGGCTTTGCGGATGACGCGACGCACGGCGGCCGGAGCACGTGCGCCGCGAAGACCGCCCAATGGCGCCCATTCACCGGCACCGTTGCCGTTCGGCACGCGCCGTTAAGACGGAGATAATCTCGGCCGCGATACATATGATGGGATGGCTTCGTTGAAAAAGATCCCTCCCGGGGTCGGCCCGCGGCATCCGCAACTCGTCGTACTGGTGGGGGCAACGGGTGATCTGGCACGGCGAAAGCTGTTACCCGGACTGTTTTACCTCTCCAGCGCAGGCTTTATTCCGGGCTGCCGGATCATCGGCGTTTCGCTGGACGACCTCGACGCTGAAAGCTTCCGCACGTTCGCGCGCGAGGCGCTCGATCAATTCTCGACGCGGAAGGTCGACGAGGCGGCCTGGTCGACGTTCGCCGCAACGTTGGACTATGTGCCGCTGGCCGCAGGCTCCGCAGCCCTGCGATCAGCGGTAGACTGGGCGGAACAGACGTTGGGGAAGGACAGCCGGCGCCTGCACTACCTCAGCGTCCCACCCCACGCGGCGCTGTCAGCCGTGCAGATGCTCGGGCAGGCCGATCTCGTCGAGCACTCATGCGTCATCATGGAAAAGCCCTTCGGCACGGATCTCGACAGCGCGGTCGACCTGAACGCCAAGCTGCACGAGGTATTCTCCGAAGAGCAGATCTTCCGGATCGATCATTTCCTGGGCAAAGAGCCGGCGCAGAACATCCTGGCGTTTCGCTTCGCCAACGGCTTGTTCGAGCCGATCTGGAATCGCAATTTCATCGATCACGTGCAGATCGACGTCCCGGAAACGCTCGGCCTGGGCAACCGCGCCGCGTTTTACGAAGAGACCGGCGCCTTTCGCGACATGGTCGTGACCCATCTGTTCCAGATTCTCGGCTTCATGGCGATGGAGTCCCCGACATCGCTCGAGCCGGGCCCCATCAGCGAGGAAAAGAACAAAGTCTTTCGCAGCATGCTGCCGATCGACCCCAAGGATGTCGTGCGCGGACAGTATATCGGCTACCGCGCCGAGCAGGGTGTCGATCCGGAATCCGACACTGAGACGTTCGTTGCCCTGAAGTGTTTGGTCGACAACTGGCGCTGGGCTGGAGTACCGTTCTTTCTGCGCACCGGAAAACGACTGGCGGAAGGGCAGCGCATCATCTCGATCGCGTTCCGCGAACCGCCGAAGAGTATGTTTCCCGCCGGCTCCGGCGTCGGCGCGCAAGGCCCCGATCATCTCACCTTCGACTTGGCGGATGCCTCGAAGATGTCGCTGTCGTTCTACGGCAAACGCCCCGGCCCGGGGATGCGGCTCGATAAACTCAGCCTGCAGTTCGCCATGCATGACACCAACCTGATCAGCGACGTGCTCGAGGCCTACGAGCGGCTGATCCTCGACGCGATGCGCGCCGATCGCACCCTGTTTACGACCGCGGAGGGCATCGAACGGCTTTGGGAAGTCTCGAAGCCGCTGCTGGAAGCGCCGCCGCCGGTGCGGCTGTACGAGCCGGGCTCGTGGGGACCGAAATCCGTCCATCAGCTCATCGCACCGCATGCCTGGCGGCTGCCGTTCGAGCGTGCCTGGCGTGACCCCAATCCCTTGGGCAGCTGAGCGCACACGGATCGCGGTCCACATTCCGGGCGCCTAGGCAGGGAGGGTTGCCCACGCTTCCTAAGCCTACCGACCTGTTCGGAGGGTCGACATGCAGTTAGCTTTGGCTGGAATCTTCGTCCTGGCGCTACTCGCGCTGTTTGCCGGGCCGGCGCTGGCGCGAGGGAACGCCGTGTCGATCACGCAGCCCACAATCGTCGCCGCGGTCGACGCGTTTGATAAGACTGGCATCAAGCTCGACAGTTGGGCCAAGGGCGGGATCCACATCGAGTCGCAGGGGATCAAACTCGCGGACAAGTGGAAGGTCAGTTCGCTAAAATGCTCCGACGTGACGGTTGTCGCGATGGCAGGAGATAAAGTCGTATCCTCAGCCGGCGCGATGTCCGATCCGAACGATCCGGCTAGTTGTGTCTACTCGATGAAGGTTCCATCGAGTATCCCGCTGAGTGTCTACGCGCAGATTGGAAACGCGCAATCCGTCGGAATTACGTCGCTCGGCAAGGGTCAGAAAGAGGGCGTTCCCGGCTACGACAAGCTCGGCTCCAAGTCAGATCTGGTCAGCACGAAGATCTTCCCGCCGGGGGGGCTCAAGGGCGCACCGCAATTGGTGAAGATCCGTGATTCCGCGTCGTCGATTTCGCTTCCGCTTTACATTAAACTCGACAACTGACCAAGTCCGAAATCTTCTTGCGGTGTCGTGAGAAGACGTGTTGCACGTATTACGCCGTCTACTTGACCGGTGATGAGATCGTCCGCGTCGCTCGAACGCTGGATGCGCCGCCGTGGGCATTCACGATCGCCGTTCCTTCTGAGGCGTCTCCAGACGCCTTCGCGCTCGACCACTCCGCCCTTCGCTACCGCGCGGCACTAACGAAGCTGCCTGACGGCACCGACCGCGAACGCTGCATCTTCTTGCTGCGGCTTTCGGACGGAACGGCGCGCTGCGGGCTCGGCGACTCACGCCCGACGCCGTGTCGAACCTTTCCCGTCGAACTCCACGACGGTGCCGTGCGCGTCTCCGCAGAGGGCTGCACCTGCCGAACATGGTCGCTCGAGGACATCGACGCGGAGGCCGACCGCGCATTGCTGCAGGACGACGCCTGCGCGCGCGACGTGTATGCGGGTTTCGTGGGCAACTGGAATGCGTACGTGGCCGCAACCGAGATCGAGAGTTTCTCCTACCCGGACTTCTGCCGCTTTTTGCTCGATCAGTACGGCGGCGCGCGATGAGTTTCGGCTGCACGACCTGCTCCGGCGAATGCTGCCGCCGGTACCTCGTCCATATCAGTGGACGGGACGCCGTGACGATTGCCCGCGCGCAGCATATCAGCTTCGAGTCGTTTATCGACATCGTCTCTGAAGAACCGACCAGCGGACGAGGCTTCGTCCTTGACGCCGGTAGCGATGCGTTTGCCCTTACCCTGCGGCGACGGCCGGACGGCGCGTGCTCGTTTCTCGTTGCGCTGACGGATGGTTCGCAGCGCTGCGGAATCTATCCGCAGCGTCCCTTGACCTGTGCGGTTTTCCCCCTGCGCTTGTTTCATGGCAGCGTCGACATCCGCGAGGACGTGGTCTGCGAGCCGAGCGGGAAGCGCATCACGGCCGTCGACCTGCCGGCAGGTCGCGCGATGCTGATCCGCGCCTCGTTCGAGTGGAGCGTCTACGCCCACGTCGTCGCAGCATGGAACACGGCGCGCGCACGCGTGCCGAGCCGAGCCGACGAGATCGTGTACTTCGACTACGTCGGCGCTGCCTACGACGCAATCGACGCGGCGCTCGCCGTGCAGCCGGCGCTGGCAGGCACGATCGACCACTGGATGGACGGCGCGCCGGCCTCCGATGTCGTCACCGGCCGCCAAGAGCTGGAGCAGGCACTCGACGCCGTGCTTGCGCCGATTGCCGAACGTCTGTCCTCTTAAGGGGCGAGCTGCTCCCTCGGCTCGTAGGCTTCGGCCTCGTCACCAAGCTCGGCGGTTGGCGGCAGCACGACGTGATTTCGCGCCCCGTGGACGAACGTTTCCGCCGCCTCCCGTCCGGACCAGCGCGTGAACAACACTTCGTGGCTGTCGTCGTCGTTCGCAAGCAGGGCACCACCTTGAAAGCCCGCGATCTCGGTCTTGCCGTCGAGGATCGCTTTCGCCGACGCGGTAAACGGCGGCATCCCGATCGGCAGCGATTTGACGCTCACGAACGCGTACGCATACGCTGTCTGCACGTCGATCTCCGCATCGCCGGCAGTTTGAACCACGCGAAAGATGTCGAACGTTCGCAATTCCGGAATGTCGTGACGTTCGGCCCGTATCTTGTGCTGGTCCCACGCGTTCTGCATCCGGTGAAAGACTTCGTGGCCGGAAACCGCGGAAATCGTCAGCACGCGGCGCCCGTGATAGCCTACGAGGCTGAGGCTTTGGAGCAGTGCACGGTCATGCAAGCCCCCATACAGGGTTCGCAGTGAGGTGAGCCATGCGTCGACTCGATCCTCGCGAACGTGAGCATCGTCGATGACGATGAACGGCGACGACTTCAGCCCAAATGACGTGACCGGAGCTCGGTGCGGACGCGCTGCCTCGAACTCGGCTTCCTTTGTGGTCGGCAGGCGCTTGATGTCGTCCGGTGAGACGTGGCGCTCTTTCGTCTCGCCGGATGGCTCTTTGACCCGGACCACGACGGTCCGGGTCTTCACCTCGACGACGCTGCCGTCGAGGTTTTCAGAGATCAGCCGCACGTGATCGCCGCGTTGGAGTTTCAAGACGCACCTCCCTTCGAGGTCGCTTCGGACCGAGAGCATACGCCGTCCGGCACCGGAAGCTTACCCGACTTTGCCCGGAGAGACCCGTACCGGTGCCGAAGGCGCGGCACGTCCTTCATGATCCACACCCTCGCGCTTGTCGGGATGGTCAGTGTTACGACACCGAAACCGCGTCCCTTTGTGGACGTGGGCACGCTTCGGCTTTTTCGGTGCCGCCCAAGAGACAGCGGGGTGAGCGTTGCCGGCTATTGCGACGTGGTCCCTGTCCCTCTGGATTGGGAGAACCCGAGTGCCGCGACCATCACGATCCGCTTTGAGTGGATTCCGGCGGGGGATGCGGTGACGACGCGCACGATCGTTGCCCAAGACGGGGGGCCCGGATTCCCTTCGACCGGAAGCGGTGACGCGTACGTCCGTTTGTTCGGCCCGTTGCTGTACGACCGAAACCTGCTGATGATGGACGAGCGGGGAACCGGGGGGTCGACTCCCATCGACTGCGAGCCGCTCCAGGCCGCGGTCGTCAATGGTGACACCGACGAAATCTTTCAGCGTGGCGTACGAGCTTGCGCCACGCAGCTCGACCACACTTTCCGGACGAGAGACGCGACAGGATTTGTCCGCGCGGACGACCTTTTCGCGACGACGCAGTCGGTTCGTGACCTCGCCGCGATCCTGCGCGCGCTCGCGCTCCCGAAAGTCGACCTGTATGGCGATTCCTATGGCACGTTCTTCGCGCAAGCGTTTGCGGCCAATTATCCAGACCTCGTTCACTCGTTGGTGCTTGACAGCGCTTATCCGCTCGATCAGGACATTTTCGATGCGCCGGCGCGCAGGGAAATCCGCCTTGCCTTCGATGCCGTTTGTTCGCGCAGCGCTGCCTGTAGCGCGGCAGCACCGTTCTCGTCAACTGCTCGCATTCGCCGTTTAGCACGCAGGCTGGCATCGAAGCCGCTCGTGACGCAACAGCGGAGCTACGGTACGACGGAGCTGGCCTCGCTGCTTCAGGAGGCCAGCCTTGACACGCCGCTGATCGAGTTCCGCGACCTCGATGCGGCGGCACGCGCATGGCTCGATCGCGGCGACGCGATCCCGATCGGCAGGCTTTTCGACCGGAGTTGGAAGGCTGCAGAGCTTCCACGCGCCTTCAACGTCTACTCTGCAGGTATGGAAGTAGCCACGGAATGTACCGTCTACCGCTACCCCTTCGATGCGCGAGCGACGTTAGCCGAGCGCCTTCGGCAATATCATGCCGCGCTCGCGAGGCTGCCGCCGGCGATGTTCGATCCGCTTGCGATGCGAGACGTAGCCGCGGCAGACCCGTTCCCATTCGACGAGTGCCTCCACTGGCCGGCGCCTACCCATCTTCAGCCGCTCATCAACGGACCGTTCCCGCTCGTGCCGCCGACCACTCCGGTATTGATCATCTCGGGTGAACTCGATTCCATCACGGCACCAGGCGATGCCGAACAGGCCCGCGCCGAGCTCGGCCCCTCGGCGCGCTTGGTCTCGATTCCGAACGAAGGCCACGTTCCAACGTTCTACGATCAATTCAATTGCGCGCAGCAGATCGTGCGAACGTTTCTCCGAGCACCGGACTCCAGCCTCGAAACGACGTGTACCGCCAGGATTCCAGAGGTGCGCGCCGTCGGCGTCTTCCCCGCGATGCTCGCTGAGCAACCGCCGGCGACGCGCCGCGCCGGTGATCACGCGACGCGTATAGAGTCGCAGCTCGCCGCGCTCGCCGTCGAGGCGGTTGGGGACACCATCGAGAGTGCCCGCTTCGCCTCCTTTAACGACGATTTCTGCGACCGATACCACCCCTGCGGTCGGGGATTGCGCGGCGGCCATTTCGTAGCAGCATGGGATCTATCGTCCGTACTGTTTGCAGTAACGTACTCGCGCGACACGTTGGTCTCAGGAGTGGCGCACATTGGCGGCGCGCTCGTCTACGGCGGCGCGGGGTACGTCAATGCCAGGGTTCAAATTCAAACGAACGACGAAAGGCACACCGAGACTCTCGACCTTCACTGGGATGAGCGGGTGCCGCGTGCCCGGGCGAGCATTGAAGGCCTCTCGCTCGACCACCATCGGATACGTGAGGAAATGCCCGCGCCGTGAGGCGCGTACTCCGTGCGATCTGCGGCAGTCAAATCGATGCGGTCATCATTCACCTTGGGTTCGGACTCGCCCCCAGGGGGATCTCTACGGGTGTGGCGATGGGGACCGTTCGATCATCGGTATGGTTCGGATAATCGGCACGATCCTCGGAACCGGGGCCGGCGTGGCGGTGCTCATATGCATCGACTGGCAACTGAAGGATACCGTCAACGCCGCCGACGCCGCGTTCGCCGAAACGCTGTTCGACGTCAGCCGGCAATTGCGGTAATCAAAGGCGTCGTTCAGCGTGTGGCCTTCAAGACGGACGAGGACTTGGATGAGATCTTGACCCGCCAGACCGGGAATGTAGGACGAACTGCCGTCCAACGGCGTCGTTGCCGTGAAGTTGTTTCCACTCTGAGAGAAATTCTCGAGCCGATATTCGTGGTTCGGCGGCGGAGCGCCGGCCGGACCTGCGATCCGCGCCTTGATCGTGAGATACACCGTATTGGGAGCGGCGCTGAGCCAACCGGGGGCTGCCGCAAACAATGCGCATCCCAAAATGGCCGTGCTTGCAACAAACTGCAATCTCATTGAATGAATACCTCGATTTCTCCACAGTATGGGCTTCGGACTTCGAGAATAGCAAGATAGCCGTCGCACCGGCGTCCCAAACGACGGTCGGCCGAGCAAACCCCCGCAAATGATGCCGCTGCCTGCCGTTGAAGTGAGCGGTCCCAGCTGGGCGCCTGGGCCCTGCGGAAAGGTGAGGCGGACGTGATATCGCGTGGCTTTCTTGGACGTCGGCGGCCGGCTGCGGTTGAAGGGCGCCTCCCGCCCGGACAGTACCTGGTCACGGACTTTCCGGTGCTCTCCGCCGGGCCGACGCCGCACACGTCGCTCGACCGGTGGTCGTTCGCGCTGGAAGGCCTCGTCCAAGCACCGGTGAGCTGGTCCTGGGAAGAGTTCCTCAAACTGCCGAGTCAGGACTTCACCGTCGACATCCACTGCGTCACGAAGTGGACCAAACTCGACACGACCTGGCACGGCGTCTCGGTCGATACATTGCTGAACAGCGCGCAGTTGGATCCGAAGGGCCGGTACGTGACGGCGTTCGGCGACGGCGGCTACACGACGAACATCCCGCTCGCGGAGATGGTGAACGGTCAGGCGTTCGTTGCGTATCAGTTCGACGGCAAACCGCTGGCCGCCGAGCACGGTGGCCCGGCTCGGCTGGTCGTGCCTCATCTCTACTTCTGGAAAAGCGCGAAGTGGGTCCGCGGCCTGCGGCTCCTCGACCACGACGAACCCGGTTTCTGGGAGTCGCTCGGCTACAACATGCACGGCGACCCGTGGAAGGAAGAGCGGTACAGCGGGGACTGATCGTGCCGGCCGCGCTCGAATGGCAGATTGCGAAGGTCACGCGAATCACGCCCGAGACACCGCAGACCAAGACGCTGACGCTCGCACTGCCCGCGTGGGTGGCGCACGAGCCCGGTCAGCACTACGATGTGCGCCTCACCGCACCGGACGGCTATCGAACCGAGCGCAGCTACTCCGTCGCCTCAGAACCCGAGCGCGCCGGCGAGATCGACCTCACGGTCGAGCGGATCGCCGACGGCGAGGTGTCGCCCTATCTCGACGACGTCCTGATGCCGGGCGATCAGCTCGAGGTGCGCGGCCCGATCGGCGGCTACTTCGTCTGGGACGTCGCGATCGGCGGGCCGCTGCTGCTGATCGGCGGCGGCTCGGGAGTCGTGCCCTTGATGGCGATGCTGCGCCACCGCGCGGCGCAGCATTCGCTGATCCCCACGCGACTTCTGTATAGCAGCCGCACCGCCGACGAGATCATCTACCGGGCCGAACTCGATCGGCTGGCGAGCGCCGACGCGGCGTTGAAGGTGATCTTCACGCTGACGCGCGGTGCGCCGCCCGGCTGGACGGGGTATCAGCGTCGCATCGATGCGGCGATGGTACGCGAGGTCATGCAGTCGTTGGGGAACGACATTCGCGCGTACGTGTGCGGACCGACACTCTTGGTCGAGGCGGTATCGGCGGCGCTTGTCGCCGTGGGGCTTCCACCCGACCGCGTCCATACCGAGCGCTTCGGCCCCACCGGCACATAAGGAGACGAGGACATGGACGACGACGCGGATATGAATACTGCCCTCATGATCGATGGGAACGCCGTTGCGGGCCGGCTCGAAGACATCTTCGGCCGCGATATGACGACCGCCGTGACGCGTTGCGCCGGCTGCGCGAACCAGGCGGAAATGGGCGCCTTGATGGCCTTCGTCCGCGGGCCCGGCATCGTGCTACGGTGTCCCAGCTGTCAGGCGGTCATCGCACGAATCGTGGAGACGGCCACGGCCGTGTACTTCGATGCACGCGGCGCTGCATTCATCCGCCTGGGCGCGCGTTCGTAGAGATGCACGAGAGCACGTGGTGGCTGATGGCTCCGTGGTCGAACTTCTACGTCATCGTAGGCTCGGCAGCCGCGGGCTTGACCGGATTGATGTTCGTGGTCATCACGCTGGTCGCCGATGGCCGAATGGGCACGACGCACGCCGGGATCGCGACCTTCAGTACGCCGACCATCGTGCACTTCGGCGCCGCGTTGTTCGTCGCAGCCTCGCTTGCTGCACCCTGGCGCTCGCTCACGCACGTCGTAGTGCTGCTGGGTCTCACCGGCGTGATCGGCTTGGTTTACGCGTTGCGGGTGATCGTGTTGGCGAAGAATCTGACGCAGTATCGACCGGGCGCGGACGACTGGACCTGGTATGCCATTCTTCCGCTGGTCGCGTACTTGGCCATCCTTGCATCCGCGCTACTGCTGACGATCGCTCCGAAGAATGCGCTGTTCGTGCTCGCCGCCGGCGTCTTACTGCTGGTCTTCATCGGCATCCATAATGCCTGGGACGTCGTGGTGTGGATCGCCGTCGGCAAAGGCGAAGACGCAGGTTCGGACAGCAAGCCGGAATCCTCTGACCGTTGAGATGATCCGGAGACGCCCCGCCAACACGGAGAGGTTCGGCTCCGAAGCGCGGAAAAGCCGTGCTTGCGCCCTTGGCGCGCCGGAGGGTTCGATGGTTCTCACGGAATCGCAGCTCGCGCAGTTTGACCGGGACGGGTTCGTGCGCTTTGAGAAGCTGTTCAGCGACGATGAAATCGCGCTGCTGAAGTCGGAACTGGTGAGGGTCGGACAGGCCGACTCCGAGGCGATCATCCGGGAGCGGACGGGGTCGGTGCGCACGATTTACCGTTCTCACGAGCCGGACGGCCCGACCGCCTCGCCGGCGTTTTGGCGGCTGGCTCGAACGCCGCGACTCCTCGCCCCGGCGCAACAGGTGCTGCGCGACGACGAACTCTACATCTTCCATTGCAAGAACAACATCAAGACCGCGATCGATGGGACCGTCTGGCTGTGGCATCAGGACTACGGCTACTGGCAGCACGATGGTATTCCGACGCCCACCATGGCGACGTTCCTGGTGATGCTCGATGAGGCGACGGAATACAGCGGCTCGTTGTATTTCGTGCCGGGCAGTCACAACGGTCCGGTACATCCGGCCTACAAAGACGAGGTGACGACCTCGTATCCGCAGTGGGCGATCGAGAAGCCGGCCATCACGCAGTATCTCAAGAACAGTCCGCGTGCCGTTGCGATCGAAGGCGGCCCCGGAACAGCCGTCCTCTTCCACTGCAAGATCGTCCACGGCAGCGGTCACAATCTCTCGCCCAACGATCGATGGCACGCCTACATGGCCTACAATCCTAGCGCCAACCGGCCGAATCCCGTACCGGCGAATCCGCGGACGGACTACGTCGTATCGCGCAACTACGCGCCGCTCGACCTCTTGCCGAACGACGACTTGAACGGCCCCGCGGCGCGGCTTGTGGAAGCCGCAGCCGCGAGACCGTAAATCGGGGCTCGCTCAGGCCCTCACGGACCGACCGCGAGAAAGAGCGCGCCGGTCAGTCCCGTGTTCCCGCCGGAGATCGTCTCGACGGGTGCAACGTTCCCGGTCACGCCGGGAGCGAAGACGAGTATACTAGAGCCACTGGTGCTAATGACGTAGAGGTAGCCGCTAGCGTCGACGGCGACGCCGTATGGTCCAGTGATTTGTGTGTTGCTACCGGTGATGTACTGAGCCTGCGTTTCCGAAGTTGCGGTCGGCCCGTAGACGTTGACCGCGTTGGAATTGTTGTTTCCCTCGTAGATGACGCCATTCTGGTCGTACGCAATCGAGAAGAGGGCCGAGCAGCCAGTGACGATGTCGCGCGTCGGTGCGACGTTACCGTTGGTGCCCGTCGGGAACACGAGCGTCTTATTGTCTGGCATACAACTGCTGCCGTTGTAATTTACGACGCCGATGTCGCCGTTCACGGGGCTGATCGCGACGTCCATCGGCTGCGTCATTCCGGTGGCTGCGCCCGCGATCGTACGCATTGGCGCTACGTTACCGTTCGCACCTGAAGCGTACTCGGTGACGTCGGGGGTTGGGCTCGAACCGTACTCATCGCGATTCGCGACGTAGAGGACGCCGCTTCCGTCGAGGGTTATGCCCCAAGGCACAACGAGCTCGGTGTTGAGCCCCCCAATCGAGCGCGTTGGCGAAAGGGTCCCGCTCACGAACGGCGGGGCATAGACATCGACAAAATCCGTACCCAGGCCTGCATTATCGTATGAGACATACATGTTGCCCGAGGCATCGAACGCGATACCGCGGTTTGACCCCGCCGCACTCCCGAGCTGCCGAGTCACGAGGGAGTGAAGCGGAGCGACATTCCCCGACACAGCCGGCGTTAGCGTCAGGCTCGCGACGGCGTTCGCAGCACCGGAAGCGGCAGCCGTAACCGTCACCGTTTCGTACGTCGCGCTCGGGCCAAAGACTTGGACGAGTCCCCCGCTTCCGGTCTGGGAAACGTAGAGATTCTTCGTCGGGCTGCCGTTGTACGCGAGGTTCACGGCCGCTCCTGGTGCGCTCACACTGCCAGACGAGAGCGTTGTCTTTGATGTGTCGCTCGTGGTGAGTGTAATCGAAATGGCGTTGCCCGACGCGTCAGAATAGTTGCCTGGGCCAATAATCGTACGGCCCGCCGCGTCGAGAGCGTTAAGGGTGACGGGCACGGTGGCGGTCGTTCCGGCTGTGGTCGTCGCCGGTGCAATGGCGATGGAAAGCGATGCGACGACACCGCTGAGCGTGGCTGCCAGGGCGTTGTTCTGTCCGGACACCACGTTCGCAACGATTGTTGCGGTAGAAAGGGGAACTCCGGTGCCGTCGGTGCTGGCGTACATCGAAATGCCGAAGCTTTCGTTTTGCGCGACCGGCGCCGAGATCTTCAACGTACACGACAGATCGCTACCGCCGTTGTTCACCGCGACGCAGTTCGGCGAAGACGGTGTGAGTGCGAATACCTGTCGTACTCCGCCCGACGGGGTCACGGCGATGGATTGGGTGGCCGTCGAAATGTACTGCGGCTTGCGTGCTGTACTCGATGCAGTCGCATGGGGCACGATGACGGTCATGGTCGCGGAGGCCGTCCCAGCCGGCCTGCCGGATGCATTTTGTGCGGGCATGATGCTCCCGCCCCCACCGCCGCACGCCCCAAGTAGGCTGGTCATGGTCACGAGAACGATCGTACGTTTCATCACGTGGTGCTCCGAGGATTCGTGCCGAGTGGAGTCTGTGGAGGAGTTGCTCGGGGTCATGATCTTCACGTCAGCGATGCTTCCGCTGCGACTGGACCGTAAGGCCCGTCGTCGTGACCGTGACGCTTACGGGAGCCGTCTGACCGAACGCGTCGTGCACCGTGACCGTGCAGGTGCCTGCGGATTGCGGCGTCACGGTGAAGGTCGCGTTCGGGCCGCTTGCTGACGCAGGCGTTATCGTCGCGATCGCGCCGCCGCCCGGCGAACAGGTATCGGTCTCGCTGATCGCGCCGCTGTCGCCAACTTCGGTCGCCGTAAACGTCTGCGCGAATTGCGCGCCGGTGTTCATGAACGTAAGAGCGTTCGGGCTTGCGGTCAGCGGGGCGGGCGTGGGGCTC
>Ga0182024_10002375_pt1 | contig 46793 bp, 47 predicted proteins | sample P32metaG_FD_120480 | JGI IMG/M metagenome (GOLD analysis project Ga0182024, IMG submission 120480) | Permafrost microbial communities from Stordalen Mire, Sweden - P3-2 metaG (Illumina Assembly) | ecosystem: Environmental > Terrestrial > Soil > Wetlands > Permafrost | place: Sweden: Stordalen... | reverse complement strand
GTCAGCCGCGGCCGGGTCGAGTTCGGCACCGGCGAAAGCGCCAGCTCGACCGAGCTGGAGCCGTTCGGCGTCGCCTACGGCGAGAAGCGCGCCAAGTGGGAAGAGGCGATCCGGGCGATCATCCCGATGTTCAAGGATGGCGGCTGCGAGCATCACGGCAAGTTCTTCGACATGCCGCTGAGGAACGTGCTGCCGAAGCCGACCCAAAAGCCGCATCCGCCGATCTGGGTCGCCTGCTCGGCGCTGGAGACGATCGAGATGGCCGGTCGGCGGGGCCTGGGCGCGCTGGCATTCCAGTTCCTCTCGGCCGACGCGGCGCATGCCTGGGTCCACGGCTACTACAATTCCTTCGTGAAACGGCAGGACAAGCTCGCCGACTACAAGGTCAACCCGAACATCGCGCTGACCAGCTATTTCATGTGCGCCGAGACCGACGAGGAGGCGCGCCGCCGCGCCGACGGCATCCCGTTCTTCCAGTTCGCGCTGCGCTTCTACGGGCAGAGCGCGACCCGCGAGCGGCCGGCGCCGGGCACGGTCAACCTCTGGGACAAGTACGAGAAGTGGAAGCGCGAGAACCCGGACGGGCTCGCGCGCGCGCTGTCGGGCGGCCTCATCGGCTCGCCCGACACGATCCGCCGCAAGCTGCGCCGCTTCGAGACCTCGCATATCGACCAGGTCATCCTCTTGAACCAGGCCGGCAAGAACACGCACGCGCATATCTGCGAGAGCCTCGAACTGTTCGCCCGCGAGGTCATGCCCGAGTTCCACGATCTCATCCCCGAGCAGGATGCGTGGAAGCAAAAGGTGCTGACCGGCGAGATCGAGCTGGAAGAGATCGACACCGCTCCCTTCCGCGACCGCTACGGGCCGAACTCGGTGCAACTGCGGCCCGTGGCGGCGGAGTAACGGGAAAGAGCAATTCACCGCAAAGGACGCAGAGGGATCGCGAGGAACGCGAAGCTATCTTCGGCGCGAAGTGCCAGAAACGACAATGAGGCAGCGAGGCGGTGAGATTGCCGTCGCTCGGGCTCTCACCGTCTCATTGTAAAATTGTTGGCCCCGCTGCGCGCGACCGAAGATGCCTTCGCGTCCTTTGCAAAACCTCCGTGCCCTTCGTGGCAAAGCGGTCTCCTTTCTCCGTGTCTGTGTATGAAATCAAAGGAAAGCGCCGATGTGCGAACCTCTCCCCGCCCTCAGCCTCGTCGCGGTCCCGGGGCGGCGCCAGGCGACCTTGGAACTGGCGCGCGAGGTCGAGCGGAGAGGCTTCGCCGGCATCTACGTGCCGAGCATCTTCAGCAACATGGCGCAGTCGGTGGCTTTGGCCGTCGCCACGAACCGCATCAAATTCGCCACGGCGATCGCGCCGATCTACGGGCGCGTCACCGAGGATTTCGCGCAGGCCAGCGCCTATATTCATGAGGTTTCGGGCGGCCGCTTCGCGTTCGGCATCGGCGTCGCGCACGGGCCCAGCCACATCCGCATGGGGGTGACGCCGGGGAAGCCGCTCGGCGACATTCGCGCGTTTGTCGAAAAGATGCACAGCTTCGAGGGCATCGGCCCGCTCCCGCCGATCATCCTCGCGGCGCTTAGGAAGCGCATGGTCGCGCTCGCTGGCGAGATCGCCGAGGGCGTCATCTTCGCCAATGCCAGCCGCTCGCATATGCGGGAGTCGCTGTCGGTGTTGCCGGAAGCCAAGCGAGCCGACCCGGAGTTCCTCGTCGCCAACATGATCCCGACCTGCATCGCCGATGATGTTGAGGCGGCGAAGGCGGTCAACCGCCGCACGCTGACGCGCTACACGACGCTGCCGAACTACCGCAATTACTGGAAGGAAGCCGGCTACGTCGAGGAGATGTCCGCGATCGAGACGGCTATCGGGGAAGGACGCCAGAGCGACATTCCGAGCCTGATGAGCGACAAATGGCTTGCCGATGCGACCTTGTTCGGCCCGGCCGCCAAGGTGCGCGAGGGCATCGCGGCGTGGCGCGAGGCCGGGGTCACCACCCCGGTTATCGTCCCGTCCTCGGCAAGCGGCAATCAGTTGAAGGCGGTCGAGGAGCTGTTCGCGGCGTACGCTTAGCGCTCGCAGCGACGAGCCGGGGAAGTGCTACCGCTCGCGCATCTTCGGGTCGAGCACGTCGCGTAGCGCGTCGCCGAAGAGGTTGATCCCGAACACTGTCAGCATGATCGCCAGCCCCGGGAAGACCGCGATCCACGGCGCGGTCGACGCGTATTCCTCGGCGCCGCCCTGCAGCATCAGCCCCCAGGCGGCAACCGGCTCCTGCACCCCCAATCCGAGATAGGACAAGGCCGCCTCGGCGAGGATCGCCTGGCCGACGAACGAGGTGAGCATGATCAGGAACGGCGCCACCACGTTCGGCACCATATGCGCGAGGATGATCCGCATATGGCCGTAGCCGAGTGCGCGCGCGGCGTCGACATAGGGCACCTCGCGGACCGCCAACGCGCTCGATCGCACCACCCGGGCGCAGCGCGGGATCAGGGGGATGGTGATCGCGAAAATGACCGCCGATACGCTGCCGGTGCTGATCGCAATGCCGAAGATCGACATCTTGAAGCCGTTGGGAAAGACCGACACCACCGCTAGCGCCATGATGATCAGCGGAAACGACATCACGATGTCGAGGATGCGCTGGAGGACGAGGTCGGTCCGCCCGCCGAAATAGGCGCTGCCGACCCCCAGCACCAGGCCGCTGAACCCGCCCACCACCGCCGAGGTGACGCCGACGATGTAGGCGGTGCGCGCGCCGAACAGGATGCGCGAGAGGATGTCGCGGCCGAGTTGGTCGGTGCCGAGCCAATGCGCCCAGCTCGGCGCCTCGGTCATCGCGCTGAAATCGTTGGCGGTGGGGTTGTAGGGCGCGATCACGTCGGCGAAGAGTCCGCAAAGCCCGAAAACGGCGACGATCACGATGCCGACCGTGCCGACCGGCTGGCGCCGCAGGAACCGGATCGTGGCACTCCAGATGCCGCGCGGGGCGACGTAGTCGTCGTCGACGAGCAGCGTGGCACCGGTCGGGGTGGGGGCGATGTCGGTCATCGGGGCTAGCTCAGGCGGATGCGCGGGTCGAGCCAGGCATAGAACAGGTCGACCGCGAGATTGGTGAGGACGGCGATGGTCACGACCAGCAGGACCAGCGCCTGGGTCAGCGTGTAGTCCTGGTTCTGCACCGACAGCACCATCAGGCGGCCGATGCCGTTCAGGTTGAACACCTGCTCGGTGACGACAAGCCCGCCGATCAGGAACGCGAACTCGATACCGATCACGGTGACGACCGGCAGCAGCGCATTTTTCAGCGCGTGCCGGTTGATGATGATCTTTTCGAGCAGGCCCTTGGCGCGAGCGGTGCGGATATAGTCTTCACGCAGCACTTCGAGCATCGCCGAGCGGGTCATCCGCATCGACACCGCGGCATAGCGGTAGCCGACCGTGATCGCCGGCAGCATGACGATCGACAGGTTGCGGATCGGATCCTTCCACAGCGGCACATAGTCGATCGACGGCATCCACGGATGCCCGCTGATCGCCTGCGTCACATCGAGCACCAGGAGGATCGACATGATGCCGAGCCAAAAGGACGGCGTTGCGATGCCGGCGATCGAGATGGTGCGGACGAGCATGTCGATCCAGGTGTTCTGCTTCAGCGCGGAGATCGTGCCGAGCGGGATCGCGATCGAGATCGCGATCAAGGTCGCCATCACCGCGACCTCGAGCGAAACCGGGAAGCGGGTGGCGATCTCCTGGATGACCGGCTTTCCGGACCACATCGACATCCCGAAATCGCCGCGCGCGAGGCGCCATAAATACTCCAGGAAACCCAGAATCGCCCGTAGCACGGGCCAGTACGTCTCGGGTTGGAGCAGCCAGAGATGGGGCATATTCTTCAACGTCAGGCCGAACGGACTGTCGAGCCCGAGCTCGGCATGACAGGCGGCAAGAGCCTGCTCCGAGAAACTGTTGCCACCGCCGCCGAGCCGGATCATGCAGATGTCGCCGGGAATGAGGCGCATCAGCGTATACACCAGTAGCGCCGCCCCGATCAGGGTCGGAATCACTAACAGGAACCGGCTGACAATATAGCGGTGCATGGACCCTGCTTCATTCCTCCCTTGGCCGACGGGTATCGCACGATCCTCGCCGCCGCGCCATCACAAGCTTGCGAGCGGGGCCGCGCTCATTGGTCGAGCCACACCGTGCCCAAATCCTGGTTCACATAGTGGCTCGGGCCGATCTTCCACCCTTTGACGTAGGCGCGGTACGGCACGATGCGCTGCCACCACAACAGGTAGATCGCGTGCACCTGGTCGTCGAGCACGAGCTTCTCGAACTTGCGCAGCAAATCGTGTTGTTTCTTCTTGTCCAGCTCGCGCAGGATCTGGTCGTCGAGCTTGATCTCCGCTTCGTCCTCGAAATTGCCGTAGTTCGAGGGTGAAACCGTGTGCGGCAGGTATTTCCCGATATCGGCGAGCGGATTGACGATGTTCTGGCAATTGCCTTCGACGGTCATGTCGAAATTTTCGTCGCGCATCGCTTGGAACCAGGGGCCGGTCGGCAGCACCCGCTGAGTGACGTGCACGCCGATCTTGGCCCATTGGTCGACGACCCAGATGCCATAGTATTTGTAAGGTTGGTCGGTCGAGCGGTTGAGCAGCTCGAAGGTGAGGTTTTCCTGGCCCGCCTCCTTCAGCAGGCGCCTTGCTTCGGCGCGCGATTTCTCGATGTCGGGCCAATAGCCGGCGAGCTGCTGCAGCTCTTCCTTGGTCGCCGCCAGCGGCGAGCCGGGGAAGGTCACACCGCCGACGGTGTGGACGATCGCGATCTTCGACAGCTCCGGCGCGCTGCCCCAGCGGTCGATCGCTAGTGTCAGAGCGCGGCGGACGCGGACATCGTCGAATGGTTTTTTCTTGTGGTTCGGTGTGATGATTCCGCCGCAGTTCCAGTCGCTGGTCTGTACCGCCAGCTTGTCGCCGAGCGCCTGCTTCAGCTCGTCGCGCACGGTTGGCGGAAAGCCGCGGAACTCGATCGCCGCGCGGTCGCTGCGGATCGCCTCGACCCGCGTCACCTGCTTGTCGGCATAGATGCCCTTGAACCCGTCGAGGTAGGGCAGGCCGGGGTGATAGTAGTCCGGGTTGCGCTCGCCTTCGATCGATTGCCCGGTCTCGAAGTTTTTGAACCTGAACGGGCCGGAACCCATGATGTTCTTCTCGTACCAGTGGATGTCCTGGTCGAGCTTGGCCTTGCTGTAGATGAAGGCATACGGGTCGGCGAGCGCCGGGATGAACGCGTCGGTCGCGAATTTGAGGCGGAAGACGATGGTGTAGGGGTCGGGCGCCTCGATCTTGTCGACCATCTGGAAGTTGCCCTGGCGCGGGCTGACGATGCCGTCCGGCGGGAAGATGATCTTGTTCCACGAAGCAAGGATATCCGCCGAAGTCAGCGCCGTGCCGTCGTGGAACTTGACTCCCTGGCGGATCTTGAAGGTGTAGACGGTGCCGTTTTCGGTCGGCTGTGGCATCTCGGTGCACAGATCGCACACCATGTCGGGCGAGCTGGGATCCATCGGGTTGGCGCGTATCAGCACGCTATAAAACGGCGCCACCGAGTGGATCGTCGCATAGGTTTCCTCGCGGTGACCGTCGAAGCTCGGCGCCGAGTCGGCGGGGATCATGTACGTGAGGATCCCGGCGCGTTTCGGCGTTTCGTCGGCTGCCGCCGGCAGCGTCAGCGCCAGTGCCAGCATCGCGGCGCATGCGGCGCGCCATCCCAATGTCCTCTGCATCTCGCCCCCTGTCAAAAAACTCTTGCTTCCGGCCCTCTATTTGTCGAGCCATATTGTCGCCAGATCCTGATTGAGGAAGTGGCTCGGGCTGATCTTCCAACCTTTGACGTACGAGCGGTACGGGATAATCCGGTACCAGAAGGTCAGCGGCAATTCATGCGCCTGGGTGTCGATGACATATTTCTCGAACTCGCGCATCAGCACCCGCTGCTTCGCCGGGTCGGGCTCGTGCAGCATCTTCTGGTAGATGTCGATCTCGGCCTGGTCTTCGTATTGCCCGTAATTCTCTGTGAAGACCGTATGCGGTAGGTATTTTCCGACATCGAGCAGCGGGTTGACCACACTCTGGCAATTCGCCTCCATCGTCACTTCGAAATTGCCGGTGCGCATGCTTTCGAACCACGGGCCGGTCGGCACCACGTGCTGGGTAACGTGCAAGCCGATCTTGCTCCACTCGTCGACCACGAAGGTGCCGATATATTTGAATGGCTGATCGACATCGCGGTTGAGCATCTCGAAGCTGAAATTTTCCGCACCCGCCTCTTTCAACAGCCGCTTGGCCTCGGCGCGGGACTTCTCGATATCCGGCCAGAACCCGGCGAGCTGCTCCAGCTCCTGCTTGGTCGCGGCGAGCGGCGAGCCGGGAAAGACGATGCCGCCGACGGTATGCACGATGGCGATCTTCGACAGCGCCGGCCCGCCCTTCCATTGGTCGATCGCCAGCGACAGCGCGCGGCGCACTCGTACGTCGTCGAACGGCTTTTTCTTGTGGTTGTATGTCAAGAGGTTGCCGCAGTTCCAGTCGCTCTCCTGGACCGCGATCTGGTCGCCCAATTCCTTGACCAGCTGGTCGCGAGCGGCGGGTGGCTCGCTGCGGAATTCCATCGCGGCGCGGTCGGCTCGTATGGCATCGATCCGGGTCGCCAGTTTGGGCGCGAAGATGCCGACGAACCCGTCGAGATGCGGAAGGCCCGAGTGATAGTAGTCGGGGTTGCGCACGCCGATGATCGATTGCCCCGCCTCGTAGCTGACGAACTTGAAGGGGCCCGAACCCATCACGTTCTTCTCGTACCAGTGCGGGTCCTTGTCGAGGATCGCCTTCTCGTAGATGTAGGCGAACGGGTCGGCGAGTGCCGGCAGGAAGGCGGTGGTGGCGAACTTGACATGAAAGACGACCGTCTCGGGGTCGGGCGCCTCGATCTTGTCGACCATGACGTAGAAGGCCTGCCGGGCACTGGTCTTGCCTTCGGGCGGGCTGACGATCTCCTGCCAGCTCGCGGCGACATCATAGGCGGTCAGCGGCGACCCGTCTTGGAACTTGACGCCGCTGCGGATCTTGAACGTATAGGTCTTGCCGTCGCCGGCCGGCGCAGGCATCTCCGTGCACAGATCGCAGACGAAATCGGTGGTCGAGGACGGGTTCTCCGGGTTGATGCGGATCAGCACGCTGTAGAAGGGCGCCGTCGCGTGAACGGTCGCGTAGGTGGCTTCGCGATGACCGTCGAAGCTGGGCGGCGCGTCTGCCGGTATCAGATAGGTGAGGGTGCCGCCCTGTTTTGGCGTCTCCTCGGCAAGCGACGGCGCGGCGGCGAGCGCTGCTCCGGCCGTGACGGCAATCGCCATCGCTCGTCCGCGTCGCATATCTCCCTCCCGTTCGCGGCCGCCCTAGCGGTCGAGCCAGATCCGCGCCAGGTCCTGATTGATGAAATGGGTCGGGGCAATCTTGAACCCCTTAACGTAGGACCGGTAAGGCACGATGCGGTGCCACCATAGTACCCACATGGCATGCGCCTGGGTATCGAGCATGTACTTTTCGAAGTCTCGCATCTGTGCCCGCTGTTTCGCCGGGTCGGTCTCGCTCAGCATCTTCTCGTAGAGAGCGACCGCGGCCGGATCCTGGTAGTGGGCGTAGTTCTCGGCATCGACCTCGGACGGCAGGAACTTCTGGATGTCCATCAGCGGGTTGACGATACCGTATCCGGGCGCCTCGACGACGACGTCGAAATCCCCCTTGCGCATGGCCTCGAACCACGGGCCGGTCGGCACGACCTTCTGCGTCACGTGGAGCCCGACCTTGCTCCACTGGTCGATCAGCCAGGTCGCGACATATTTGTAGGGCTGGTCGACGTTGCGGTTCAAAAGCTCAAACGACAGTCCCTCGGCGCCGGCCTCCTTCAACAGCCGCCGCGCCTCGTCGCGCGACTTCTCGATGTCGGGCCAATAGCCCGCCAACTGCTGCAGTTCTTCCTTGGTCGCCGCCAGGGGCGATCCGGGAAAGACGATGCCGCCGACGGTCTGCACGATTGCCACCTTCGACAGCGGCGGCGCGCCGCCCCAGCGGTCGACGGCGAGGGACAGCGCCCGGCGAACCCGTGGATCGTCGAACGGCTTCTTCTGGTGGTTTGCCGTGATCGCGCTGCCGACATCCCAATCGCCCTGCTGCACTGCGATCTGGTCGCCGAGGGCGCCCTTGAGCTCGTCGACGGCCGAGGGCGGCATGCCGCGGAATTCCATCGACGCGCGGTCGCTGCGGATCGCATCGACCCGGGTCGCCTGCTTGTCGGCGTAGATCGCGGTAAAGCCGTCGAGGTAGGGCAGCTTGGGGTTGTAGTAATCGGGGTTCCGCTCCCCCTTTACCGACTGGCCGGTTTCGTAGGCGACGAACTTGAACGGGCCGGTGCCCATCACGTTCTTCTCGTACCAGTGCGGGTCCTTGTCGAGGATCGCCTTCTCGTAGACCCAGTTGAACGGACTGGCGATCGCCGGCAGGAAGGCCTCGGTGGCGAACTTGAGGTGAAAGACGACGGTCATCGGGTCGGTCGCCTCGACCCTGTCGACCATCAGGAAATTGCTGACCCGCGCGCTCAAGACGCCCTGCGGCGGGAAGATGAGCTCGTTGAAGGTCGCGGCGATGTCGGTGGCGGTGAGCGGCGAGCCGTCGTGGAATTTGACCCCCTGGCGGATCTTGAACGTCCACGTGCGGCCCTCATCGGTCGGCTTCGGCACCTCGGTGCAGAGATCGCAGACGATGTCGGTGGTCGAGGACGGGTCGTCCGGGTTAATGCGGACGAGAAGGCTGTAGAACGGCGCGAAGGCGTGGACGGTGGCGAAGGTGCTTTCCTTGTGCCCGTCGAAGCTCGGCGGTGCATCGGCAGGGATCAGGTAGGTCAGCGTCCCGCCGCGCTTCGGCGTATCGTCCGCCGCGGCGGGAAGCGCCGCGGCCATGGCGAGCGCCGCGGCAAGTGCGGCCGCCCGCAATCCCAGTCGCATTCCAGCCTCCCGTCCCCCGGTTCGGCTTTGCCGCCGTTATTTGTCGAGCCAGATCGTCGCCAAATCCTGGTTGATGTAATGGCTGGGGCTGATCTTCCAGCCCTTGACGTACGACCGGTACGGCATGATCCGGTTCCACCACACCACCATCATCGCATGGGCCTGGGTGTCCATGACCAGTTTCTGGAACTGCGTCATCTCCTCATGCTGCTTTTGCGGATCGGTTTCGTGCAGCAGCTTGTTGTAGAGCGCGACCTCGTCCGGATCGTCGAAATAGCCGAAATTCTCGGCGCTGACGGAGCCCGGCAGGTAGGGCTGAATGTCGAGCACCGCGTTCACCACGCTGTGGCAGATCGGATAGTGCACGACGGTGAAGTCGCCGCTCCGCATCGCCGCGAACCACGGTCCCGTCGGCACCACCTTTTGCGTCACCTTGACCCCGATCTTCGACCACTGATCGACGAGCCAGATGCCGATGTATTTGTACGGCTGGTCGACATCGCGGTTGAGCAGCTCGAAGCTCAGATTGTCGGCGCCGGCCTCATGCAGCAGCCGCTTTGCTTCCGCGCGCGATTTTTCGATGTCTGGCCAAAACCCGGCCATCTGCGCGAGTTCTTCCTTGGTTGCCGCGAGCGGCGAGCCGGGGAAAACGATGCCGCCGACCGTCTTGACGATCGCGATCTTGGAGAGCGCCTGTGCGCCGGCCCAGCGGTCGAGCGCCAGCGACAGGGCGCGGCGCACGCGCGGGTCGTCGAACGGCTTCTGCTTGTGATTGAACATCACCTCGCTGCCGCAATTCCAGTCGCTCTCCTGGACGGTGATCTGATCGCCGAGATCCTTCTTCAGCTCGTCGCGGGCCGAGGGCGGCAGACCGCGGAACTCGATCGCGGCCTGGTCGGCACGGATCGCCGCGACGCGCGTCGCTTCCTTCGGCGCATAGACGCCGACAAAGCCGTCGAGGTAGGGCAAACCCTTGTGATAGTAGTTCGGGTTCTTGGAGCCCTTGATCGTTTGGCCCGCGTCGTAGCTGACGAAGTAGAAGGGGCCGGAACCCATGACGTTCCTTTCGTACCAGTGCGGCCCCCGGCTCGGGTCGTCGAGGATCTTCTTTTCGTAGATGAAGGCGAACGGGTCGGCGAGGGCAGGCAGAAAGGCGCTCGTCGCGAACTTCAGGTGAAAGACGACCGTCGTCGCGTCGGGCGTCTCGATCTTCTCGATCAGGTCGCGGTAGTTGCTGCCGCGCGCGCTCAGCACACCGTCGGGCGGAAAGGTGATCTCGTTCCAGCTCGCCGCTACGTCGGCGGCGGTCAGAGGCTCGCCGTCCTGCAATTTGACGCCGGTACGTATCTTGAAGGTGTAGGTCTTGCCGTCATCCGTCGGCTGCGGCATCTCGGTGCACAGATCGCAGACGAAATCCGTGGTCGAGGACGGATTGTCGGGGTTGATGCGGATCAGGACGCTGTAGAACGGCGCCACCGAATGCACCGTCGCGTAGGTTTCTTCGCGATGCCCGTCGAAGCTCGGCGGCGCGTCGGCCGGGATCATGTAGGTGAGCGTGCCGCCCGGCTTGGGCGTCTCGTCGGCCAATGCCGGCATGGCGAGAGCCAGGCCCAGCCCGGCCGTCATTAGCAAGCGATGCGTCCTCATGTCCCGTTTCCTTCCCTACCAACCGATTTCTGCAGCGTTGTTCAGTTGACTTGAGTGCATGCGACCCAATGCCCCGGGCGCAGCTCGCGCAACTCGGGCGGCGCGAGCTGGCACTCGGCGACCGCGATCGGGCAACGCGGATGAAAGACGCAACCCGCGGGCGGATTGATCGGGCTCGGCACCTCGCCCGGCAGCGGCTGGAAGCTGCGGTCGGCCTCGACCGTCGGGTCGGGCACCGGCACCGCGGCGAGCAGCGCCTTGGTATAGGGGTGAAGCGGGTTGTCGAACACTTCGTCGCACTCGGCGAGCTCGACGACATGGCCGAGATACATCACCGCGACGCGCTGGCAGAGATGCCTCACCACCGAGAGATCGTGCGCGATGAACAGATAGGTGAGGTTGAACTTCTCGCGCAGATCCTCGAGCAGGTTGATGATCTGCGCCTGGATCGACACGTCGAGCGCCGATACCGCCTCGTCACAGACGATGAATTCGGGGTCGACCGCGAGCGCTCGCGCGATGCCGACGCGCTGGCGCTGGCCGCCCGACATCTCGTGCGGATAGCGGTCGGCGAAATTCGGATTGAGGCCGCAGGTCGTCAGCAGCTCGCGGACGCGCTCGGCTCGTTTGGTCGCATCGGGTTCGATGCCGTGCACCTTCATCGGCTCCGACAGGATCGAGCCGACCTTCTGGCGCGGGTTCAGCGAGCTATACGGGTCCTGGAAGATGACCTGGATGCGCCGCCGCAGCGCGACCAGCGACCGGCGGTCGAGGCCGGCGATATCGATCCCGTCATAAAGGATCGCACCCTCAGTCGGCTTTTCGAGCCGCAGGATGCAGCGGCCCATCGTCGTCTTGCCGCAGCCGCTCTCGCCGACGAGACCGAGCGTTTCGCCGCGCCGGATGGTGAGATCGACGCCGTCGACCGCCTTGACCTCGCCGATCTTGCGGCGGGCGACGATCCCCTCCGTGATCGGAAAATGCATCTTCAGGCCGCGCACCTCGACCAGCGGCGTAGCGCCGGCATCGAGCGCGGTCATGCCGCGCGTTCCGTCTCGAGCGAGACCTCGTGGCTGCGGAAGCAGGCGGCGAGTTGGCCCTGTTCGCCGACCGCTTCCAGCGGCGGCGCGGCCTCGGCGCATTTCTCGATCGCGAACCGGCAACGAGGGCGGAACGAGCAGCCCCGGCCGAGCCGGGTGAGATCGGGCGGCGAGCCCTCGATCGGGTCGAGCCGGGCCTGCCGCGGCCGGTCGAGCCGCGGCACCGATTTCAACAGCGCCATCGTGTAGGGATGGTGCGGTGAGTGATAGATCGCCGCGGCGCTGCCGCTCTCGACGATGCGCCCGGCATACATCACGTTCACCCGGTGGGCATAGCGCGCGACGATGCCGAGATTGTGGGTGATGACGATCAGCGCGACACCGAGCCGGCGTGTCAGGCTTTGCATCAATTCGAGGATCTGGGCCTGGATCGTCACGTCGAGCGCGGTGGTCGGCTCATCGGCGATGATCAGCTTCGGTTCGCAGGCGAGCGCGATGGCGATCATCACCCGCTGGCGCATCCCGCCCGAGAGCTGATGCGGATACTGCTTGAGCCGGCGCTCCGGATCGGCGATGCCGACGAGGCCCAGGAGCTCGACCGCACGCGCCTGGGCCGTGGCGCGGTCGCCCCCGCGATGCTGCTCGACCATCTCGGTGATCTGGCGGCCGATCGACAGTACCGGGTTGAGCGAGGTCATCGGCTCCTGAAACACCATGCCGATCTCGCCGCCGCGCACTTCGCGCATATCGGCTTCGGAAAGCTGCATCAGATCGTGACCGTTGAAGATCACCTCGCCGCCGACGATGCGTCCCGGCGGATTGGGAATGAGACGGAGGATCGACAGCGCCCCGACCGATTTGCCGGACCCGCTTTCCCCGACCACCGCGACGGTCTCGCCCGGATCGACGGTGTAGGAGATGCCGTCGACCGCGCGCACGAGTCCGGCCCCGGTGCGAAACTCGGTGCGCAGGTTGCGGACTTCCAGCAGCGGCGGCAACGGCGGGTCTCTCCCTTAAACCTTACGTTAACCTGACAACGGTCTTTTTAATGGGCCGTTGGTAACGGTGCGGTGCCGGGGTGTCAACGATGGCGCCGTTCCCTGCGGTTTGAACGCCGCGTCGTGTCGCCGCAGCATGAAACCTCTTCCGGTTTCAGATTCAAACACCGAAGGTGAAGCGGCTGCCGGTATTGGCAAGGACCAGCCGGTCCGGCATGGCCTCGGCGATCCGGGCGGTGAAGGCCCGTCCGGTGCAGTGCATCGGGATCACGATGTCGGGATCGAGCGATTGCAGCTCGGCGATCGCGTGGTCGAGGTAGTCGGGCGGGGCGACACCGAGATGAAAGCCGCCGACGACCGCGTGCAGCTTCCCGACCCCCGAAACCGCCATGGCGGTGCGGATCGCGTTGATGAAGCCCGAATGGCTGCACGACGACAGGACGACGAGTCCGCGCCCCTCGACGATGTAGCAGGTCGCGTGCTCGTCGGGATGCCGGTCGGGGACAAGCTTCCCGCGACGTTCTTCGTCGGTGAAATGATCGGCTGGGGTCGGCTCGACCAGCGTGTTGGGCAGCACGTGCTCGAACGAGGTGCGTTCGATCGTCCCGCTGGTGAACGGACCGGCGAGCGCATGGGCGTGGTCGCAGCTCACGGTCTCGACATGGGCGGCGGCGAGCGCCGCCTCGTCGAGCGCGCCCCACGAGCGCGGTTCGCTGTCGTGCGAGCCGAGCCACTTCTCGCGAAAGATCAGATCGCCGCCGGCATAGAGTTTGAGGTCGTTCTTCATTGCGGCGCGATGGCGCTGGACGAAACCGACCAACCCGCCGAAATGGTCGCGATGCGCATGGCTGAGGATCAGCCCGTCGAGCCTGTCGGCGTCGATACCGAGCAGGTCGAAATTGCGCAGGAGGATTTCGGGCGTGTAGCCGAAATCCAACAGATATTGGCTCTTGCCGGCCCGGTTCTCGCTCGCGAGATGAAGCGACAGGCCCCACTCGCCGGCCAGGGTCGATTCCTGCTCGCGGCCGGGAATGCGCGAGACATGCTCGACCCGGCACATCTGGTGCGTCGCTTTCGGCATGAACTGGTCGAAATACGAGTCGACGACGAGGCGCACCGACAGCGACTTCACGGTCGGTGCCTGGAACGGCTGGGATGCGCTCAGCGGCATGGCCTCTCCCTCACCCGGTCTTGTCGAGCACGGGGCTTCCCTGCTTGAACCACGCCCGCGCGATTTTGCCGTCCTCGATCTCGTAGATCGCGATAACGTCGATCCGGCCGTGGCCTTCGGCAAAATTGCGGGTGACGATCTCGCGGTCGACGACGAGGTTCGCCACCGACACGCGGGCGATCAGCTTGCCGTGAAGGTCCGGCTCTTTGAAACGGGCGACATGGCGGGCGCGGATTTCGGCGGTGCCGCGCGCCAGCAGTTCGCCTGGATGCGCGAAAATTTCGGCGTCGTCGTGCCACGCCGCCATAAAGGCGTCGATGTCGCGGGCGTTATAGGCGTCGAGCTGCCTGGCGACGATGGCTTCCGCGTTTGGCGTGTCCGGTTGCAAGCTCGCCCCGTCCTTTCTTGCGTGTGATGATGGCGATGGAGGGAGCAAGATAGCGCAAATGGCAAATTCGCCTGACACCGATCCGCTCGGGCTGCCACAAGGCGCCTTCGCCCGGCTCGACGAGGATGACGACGCGCTGTTCTACGAGCCGGCGCGGCTGGTTTTGCACATCGACGACAACGCAGTGCGGATGCTCACCGGGCTTTATCGCGACATCCTGCCGGCGGGCGGCGTGCTGCTCGATCTGATGTCGAGCTGGGTTAGCCACCTGCCGTCCGACATTGGTTACGCGGAGGTGATCGGCCACGGCATGAACGCAGAGGAACTGGCGGCCAACCCGCGTCTCTCGCGCTGGTTCACGCAGAACCTCAACCGCGATACCGCCTTGCCGCTCGCCGATGCCAGCGTCGACGCGGCGATGATCTGCGTCTCGATCCAATACCTGCAGCAGCCGGTCGCGGTGCTGCGCGAGGTGGCGAGGGTGCTGCGGCCGGGCGCGCCGTTCGTCATCAGCTTTTCCAACCGCTGCTTCTGGACCAAGGCGGTGGCGGTCTGGCGCGGTCTCGACGATGCCGGCCACGCACGCCTCGTCGAGCTCTACCTCAACAGCGCCGGGTTCGAGCGCATCGAGACCCGCCGCCTCGCGCCGTGGATCGAGGACGAGCAAGATCCGATGTACGCGGTGATCGGCTGGAAGCCGGCCTAGAACCCATTCGGCGCGAAGCGCTAAAAATTCGCCACGGAGACACGGAGAGTACGGGGAGATACCGTGCCGCTAAACCCTGGGCGTTCTCTGTGTCTCTGTGGTTTTGATAGCCGCTGGCGCGGCCTGTTTGGTGTAGGTTTGGGCCACGAATTTCCGGGAGGATGACGATGCAGCTAGGCACGCTTTTGCCGTTGGGCGATATCGGCGGGACGCCGCAGGCGATGCGCGACTATGCGCAGGCCGCCGAGGGGGCGGGTTACGATTTCCTGGAAAGCGCCGACCATGTGCTCGGGGTCAACGCCGCCAGCCGGCCGGGCTGGGACCGCAACACCAATGACGATCTGTTCCACGACCCGTTCGTGCTGTTCTCCTACCTCGCCGGGGTGACGCCGAAGCTCGGCTTCTCGACCGGCGTCTTGATCCTGGCGCAGCGCCAGGCGGCGCTCGTCGCGAAGCAGGCGGCCTGCCTCGACGTGCTGTGCGGCGGCCGGTTCCGCCTCGGCGTCGGGGTTGGCTGGAACGAGGCCGAGTTCGTCGCACTCAACGAGAACTTCCACAATCGCGGTCGCCGATCGGAAGAGCAGGTCCAGGTCATGCAGATGCTGTGGGCCGAGCCGCATGTCACCTTCAAGGGCAAGTGGCACACGATCGAGGATGCCGGCATCAACCCGAGGCCCGCCTCAGGCCGGGTGCCGGTATGGTTCGGCGGCCACCACGAGCGCACCATCGAGCGCATCGCCAAATGGGGCGACGGCTGGATGCCCAACGCCTATCCGCCCGACCAGAGCGCGCTCGACATTTTCGCGACCTTGCGCAAGCTCACCGAAGAGGCCGGCCGCAATCCCCAGGATGTCGGTATCGAGGTATGGACCTCGATGGGTTCGGGCAGCGAGGCCGATTGGGCAAGGGAGGCGCAGTTCTGGAAGAAGGCGGGGGCGACGCATCTTTGCCTGACGACGACATTCCATCGCCGCCACCATCACCGCCTCGCCGGCCATACGCTTTCCGACCACATCGCGGCGCTGAAGCGGTTTCAAAACGCTGTCGCGGATGCGCTCTAGGAGGTGCCAATGACCGTCACCATTACACCTCTTCATCCGCATATCGGCGCCGAGGCGTCGGGGATCGATGTCGCGGCGCCGCTCGACGATCGCACCCTCGATACGCTGTGGCAGGCGATCGATCGCCACTCGGTGCTGGTGATGCACGGCCAGTCGATCGCCGATCCTCAGCTCAAGGATTTCGCCGCACGGTTCGGTACGCTGGAGATCGGACGCGCCGCGCTACAGGGCGGCAAGCGGCGGCTCGACATTCCCGAAATCGGCGACATCTCGAACCTCGATGTCGACAGCAACATCCGCGCCCGTGACGATCGCCGTCGTCTCGACATGCTCGGCAACCGGCTGTGGCATACCGATGCGTCGTACATGCCCGTGCCGGTGGTGCTCGGCATGCTGTTCGCGGTCGCGGTGCCGCCCGCTTCTCCGCTCGGCGCCGGCGAGACCGAGTTCGCCGATATGCGCGCCGCCTACGATGCGCTGTCGGATGAGATGAAGGTGGCGATCGACGGGTTCGTCGTCGAGCACGACATCTTCTGGTCGCGCGGCCAGATCGGTTTCACCGAGTTCCCGCCCGGCGAGCGCGAGAAGTACCCGCCCTCGCCGCAGAAGCTGGTGCGCCGCCATCCCGGCTCCGGCCGCAAGACACTCTACCTCTCGGCGCATGCCTCGCACATCGTCGGCTGGCCGGTGGCTGACGGCCGGCTCTTGCTGCACGACCTCAACACTCACGCGACACAGGGCCAGTTCGTCTACAGCCACAAATGGGCCAAGGGCGATCTGGTGATCTGGGACAATCGCTGCACCATGCATCGCGGCCGCCCGCATGACGAGAGCGCGCCGCGCGATCTCCGCCGGGCGACGACGCTCGACGTCGGCTCGACCCTGGAGGAGGCGGCCTAGCTAACCGAAGCGGCTTTGGCTTCGGCCAGCGCGTGCGGCTCGGTGCGCACGTGCTCGGGCCGGACGCCGATCCCGACGACCCGCGCCGGGATGCGCCGCAGGAACGGGAAGGTGTTGAACAGCCGCATCGCCCACGGCGCCTCGGCCGGCTTGTCGGAGTCGAGGAGCGGGTCGATGAGCCGGTTCTGCACGGTCAGCTGCATCGCCTGGATGACTTTCATCGGGAAGGTCCGGCGGCGCTGGACCCGGTCGAGATGGTCGGCGGTGACGGCGCCGTCGCGCAGCGGTGCGGCGAGGATGTTGGCGGCGGCGATTGCGTCCTGCACCGCCAAATTGACCCCGGCCCCGCCGATCGGAGACATCGCATGCGCGGCGTCGCCGATGCAGAGCAGGCCTGGCCGCCACCATTTCTTCAGCCGGTCGACCGTGACGGTCAGGAGGCTGATGTCGTCCCAATCCTTCAGCTCCGCCACGCGGTCGGCGAGGTAGGGGACGATCTTGACGATGTCTTGGCGGAACGAGTCGAGCCCGCGGGCGCGCAACTCGTCATATCCGCCCTTGCGGATCAGGTAGGCGCATTGCCAGTAATCGCGGCGATTGAGCGTCACCATCATGCGGCCGAAATTGATATAGCCGCCGGTCTGCTCCGGGTCGCCCGGCTGGCGCGACAGGCGCATCCATAAGACATCCATCGGCGCGCCGAGGCTCTCGGCCACCAGGCCGGCGCGCGCGCGCACCGTTGAGTGGCGTCCGTCGGCGCCGACGACGAGATCGGCGCGGATTTCAACCGGTCCGCCAGGGCTGTCGGCGCGGACCCCGACCACCCGCTCGCCCTCGACGATCAGGTCCGTCGCGGCGGTCTCCATGCGTAGGTCGAAGCCGGGGTAGCGGCGTCCTTGCTCGCTGAGAAAATTGAGGAAATCCCATTGCGGCATCAAGGCGACGAACTTGCACACCGTCCGCAGGTGGCTGAAATCGGCTATCTCGATGTCGGAATCGCCGATGCGGACCCGCAGCCGGCTGACCGCATCGTGCCGCACCTTCAAAAACCGGTCGAGCAAACCGAGCTCGTGCATCACCTGCAGGGTCGAGGGGTGGATCGTGTCGCCGCGGAAATCGCGGAAGAAATCCTTGTGCTTCTCGAGCACCGTGACCCGCACCCCCGCGCGCGCCAACAGAAAGCCGAGCATGATCCCGGCCGGTCCGCCGCCGGCGATGCAGCACGTCGTCCGCGAAGATTTCACGCCCCGCACCTCTTCATGCTCTGCGAGCAGGGGTGGGATCGGTTTTTTGCGTGATCACGGGGGCGAAAACTCGCCGGGGGCGTATACATAGAGTCATAGTAGATCGAACGGCAATGGAGCGTCAGATGTCCCACATTACCGGCAGCAAATGGTTCCGGCGCACTCTGATGGGCGCGGCGTTCGTGGGGACCGGAGCGCTGATCCTCGGCGCCGCGACGGCGCCGGCGCATGCGCAATATAACCCGTATTACGCCGGGTATTACGGGTATCCGTACTCCTACAGCTATCCGTATTATTCGTCCTACTACTCCCCGTACTACTACGGGTACCCGTACGGCTACCCGGCGGTCGGCGTCAATTTCGGCTGGGGTGGCGGCTGGCACGGTGGATGGGGCGGGGGCAGGCATGGCGGCTGGGGCGGTGGCGGGCACCACCACTAAGACCGCCCGCACCCGGATCGCGCGATAGCGCGACGACAGCCCGGCCGGGACCTCCCGGCCGGGTGCCTTTTTGCCTGAAGCGGTTCTTCGTGCTCGATTGGGCGCGCTCGTCAGAGCGGATCGCAGAGGTGCTCGTAACCGTCAAATTTCTTCCATGCGAGGGAAGCAGGGGTGGGGTCGATTTTCAGCGGGGTCGCGGCGGGCACGAAACGCTACCGTTCCGTATAAATAACTAACGTAAGGATGGAATGGAAAGGAGCGTCACATGACTACCACCAGCAAGACAGGCCGTATTCGGCGCGCTCTCATGGCCGGGGTTTTCGTCGCGGCCGGCGCGCTGACGATCGGCGCCGGGATGGCGCCTGCCCAGGCCCAGTATTACGGCTACCCGTATTATTCCTACAGCTATCACCACGGGTATCCGGCCCACTACGCCTGGTGGCGGTGGCACCAGTATTGGCGCTGGCAGCACGGCTGGTACCGCTAGCCGATCGGCCACAGCCGCGTAGTCCTGCGCGGCGGCGCCCGACACAGCCCGGCCGGGGTTTCCCCGCCGGGCTTGTTTTTGGGCGGCGCCCTTCGCGCGGGCATTTCGCCGGCCCCGTCCGCGGGCTATACCAGCTTCCACCCGCCAATTTGGTGATGCGACCGATGCTCGACCCGTCCGTGCTCGCCAGCCGCCTCGACCTGGTGCTTGACGATGCGACGATCCCCGAGTTGCCGCGTCACTATCGCGGCAAGGTGCGCGACAATTACGACCTGGTCGACGGGCGGCGCATCATCATCGCCACCGACCGGCTCTCGGCTTTCGACCGCAGCATCGCCGCCATCCCCTGCAAGGGTCAGGTGCTGACCCAGACCGCGCGGTTCTGGTTCGACCGCACCGCCGATCTCTGCCCCAACCACGTCATCGAATATCCCGACCCCAACGTGCTGGTCTGCCAGCGCCTCGACATCCTGCCGGTCGAGATCGTCGTGCGCGACTATCTGGCCGGCACGACGGCGACATCGATCTGGTCGATGTATAAGACAGGGCAGCGCGAAATTTACGGCATCGAGTTCCCCGATGGGCTGCGCGAGAACGAGAAGCTGCCGCTGACGATCGTGACGCCGACGACCAAGGCGCGCGATGGCGAGCACGACGAGCCGGTGACCCCCTTGGACATCGCCGGCCGCGGGTTGTTGACCCCGCTGCAATGGGACGCCGTGGAGGCAATCGCCCACAAGCTTTTCGCGCGCGGCCGCGAGATAGCCGCTTCCCGCGGTTTGATCCTGGTCGATACCAAATACGAATTCGGCGTCGACCCCGACGGCCGGATCATCCTTGCCGACGAGATCCACACGCCGGACAGCAGCCGCTACTGGTTCGCCGCGACCTATCCGCAGCGCTTTGCCGCCGGCGTGCCGCCCGACGCCTTCGACAAGGACGTGCTGCGCCGCTGGGTTGCCGCCCGCTGCGACCCCTATCGCGACCCGATCCCGCCGATCCCGCCGCTCGTCATCGGCGAAACCGCCGCGGTCTATATCGACGCCTATGAGCGCATCACCGGCGATACCTTCGCCGTGCCGTCGCCGGGGCAGAAGGTGCTCGACCGCATCCGCGCCAATCTCGCGCGATATTTCTGACGCCGACAGATGTTCGCTTTTTCGTGAATTGGGGTTGAGTTGTCTAAAACGGCACCGTATCGTTTTATCGTCAGATCGAAATCGCAGGCGAGAGGAGGACGAAATGAGGGGCTTCATGCCGATCCGGACCGTCCGAGCCATGGTGCTGGCGGCGGCACTACTCGCCTGCGGCGCGCTCGCTGGCGGCAGCACTCCGGCGAACGCGCAGGCGAATCCGTACTGCTACTACCCGTATTACAACCCGTACTACTGCAGCTACTATTATCCCTCTTATTACAGCTACTATCCGTATTATTATCCCTACGGTTATCCGGGATACGCGGTGAATGTCGGCTTCGGCCCGCGGTTCTACGGCTTCAGGGGCGGTTTCCGCGGTGGCTTCCGCCACCATTAGGGTTCGGCGTCACCGTAGCGTCTCGCTCAACGCGGCCAGCGCGTTGAGCGCCGGCGCGAGGCCGCTATAAGGGCCGGTCTGGATTACCGTTTCGATGATCTCGGTCTTCGACAGCCCGGCGTTGAGCGCGGATTGCCCGAATTTCCGCACTTGTCCTTCCAGCTTCAGCGGTGAAGGCGGCGACTGCGATCAGCGCGCGCTGACGCCGGTCCAGGCCCGGCCGATCCTAGATACCGCCATAGCCGTATTGGATCGCCACCGGGTACAGCGCCTGGGTCACCGGATTGTCCGGCGAGGCATAGCCGGAATAGCCGCGATCGCCATGAAACGATTCGAGGAGCGCCCGTCCGCGGCGATCCAGTTCCTCGATCGGATCGTCGCGCGGCGGCTCGGGCGGCAGCGCGATGCCGCGGTCGGCGCAAACGCCCTCGGCCACCGCCATTGCTTCTTCGCTCGCCGGTAAGCCGCAATAGATACCGCACTGAATAAACACCTCGACGATGCTGCGCGGCATCAGGCCGAGATCGAGTGCGGCGACCACATGGCGGTGCAAATGGCTGAGCCGCTGCACCGAGCACAAAGCCGCCAGCGCCGCGATCATCCGGTCGGGCAGCGCCAGGCCCAGCCGGTTCCACACCGCGCCGAACGCAGCTCTTCGCGGGTGGTCATGGCGGATCTCGACGCAAGGTTTGACGGCGTTGCGCGCCTAGCCTAACACGGCTGCCCTGGACGGGGAGGGACGCGCCATGCTCGAGACGACGATCGCCGGCAGCCTGCCGAAGCCGGCCTGGCTCGCCGAGCCGCGCAAATTGTGGCCGGCGTGGCGGCAGGAGGGCGGTGCGCTCGCCGACGCCAAGCGGGACGCGACGATCCTCGCGCTCAAGCTCCAGGAGGATGCCGGGATCGACATCGTCAGCGACGGTGAGATGTCGCGCCAGCATTTCGTCCACGGCTTTCTCGAAAACCTCGACGGCATCGACTTCGCCAACAAGGTGCGGATGGGCATCCGCAACAACCGCTACGAGGCCGACGTGCCGACCGTCACCGGCCCGCTGCGGCGGCGCGGCAGCGTCCACGCGACCGAGGCGCGGCTCGCCCACGCCCACACGGCGCGTGCGCTCAAATTCACCCTGCCCGGGCCGATGACGATCATCGACACCATCGCCGACCGGCATTACGGCGACCGGGTCGCGATGGCGATGGCCTTTGCTGATCTTCTGAACGAAGAGGCGCGCGAACTGGAAGAAATCGGCGTCGATGTGATCCAGTTCGACGAGCCGGCCTTCAACGTTTATCTCGACGAGGTCGTCGATTGGGGGATCGAAGGGCTGCACCGCGCGATAGCCGGCCTCGAATGCAAGACCGCTGTCCACATCTGCTACGGCTACGGCATCCAGGCGAATATCGACTGGAAGGCCGGGCTCGGCGCCGAGTGGCGGCAATACGAACGCATCTTCCCAGCGCTGGCGGCGAGCCGGATCGACCAGGTCTCCTTGGAATGCGCCAATTCACGGGTGCCGCTCGAGTTGATGGGCCTGCTCGAAGGCAAGGACGTGCTGGCGGGAGCGATCGACGTCGCGACCGAGCACGTCGAGACACCGGACGAGGTCGCGGCGACCATCGAGCGGGCCCTCAAATTCGTACCGGCCGAGCGGCTTTTCCCTTGCACCAATTGCGGCATGGCGCCTTTGGACCAAGGACTTGCCTATAAAAAGCTCGAAGCGCTCTCAGCCGGCGCGGCGCTGGTCAGAGGGCGGTTCTCGCCTTGACTGGAGACCTTGCCGCTGCTGCTCAATTGCTTCGCCGAGCTGATCCCATCTCAACGGCTTTGTGCACGCGTTCAAAGACGTCAGACTAATACTCTGAGTTAATTCAGGAAGTATCGTTGTCGCCACGACGTAAAACTCCCACTGCGTGGCATTGCAGTGATCTGCACTGTCATCGTTTATCGGATGGTAAGCGAATAGATAAATTTCCGCGTGTCGTCCTTCTTTGGGAACCCGTACTTCGTTTTCCCAATAACCGGTTCGTCGCTTTATACTAAAGCGAGGGATGTAATGCTTCTTTGGTTCGGCCCAAGTCTGCTTCCGAGCTGATTGCTTCACCTCAAGCCGAGTACCATCCTTGTGTTCAAAGTCCCAGCCGTTCCAGCCGGAGGAGCAGTGTTTCCAATCTGCTCCCAACGCCTACCCGACAATCAACTCCGCTATGATCCCTCTAAAGTCGTTTGGATTATGGCGCCGCTGAATGAGACGGCGGCGGCAGCTGCGCGGATTGCGGCGGCACTGGGAGGTTTTCTCTGCATCATTGGCTCACCTTAACGGCGGCGGACCGATGGCTCTCCAGCCGTGGCGTTCGCGCCGGATCGCGGTCCCGCTCATCCCTTGCTCGCGACGATGAACATGCGCCGGAACGGGAACAAGGTCTTGCCATCGGCGCGGCGCGGATAGGCGGCGTCGACGAGCTTGGTGTAGGTGTCCTCGAACTGGCTGCGCATCGGTTCGTCGAGCGCGGCGAGGAGCGGCGAGAGCCATGTCGACTTGGTGTATTCCTTGACCGCATGCTCGCCGTCGAGCACCTGCAAATACTCGGTCTCCCACATGTCGAGCCGGGCCGCGAGCGGCGCCAGCAAATTGTAATAGAAATCGGGCGGGGCGACGGGGGCGGGCCGCAGCATCGGTTCGAGGATCGTCCGCCACGGCCCCATCCGCGCCGCCTCGCCCATCGAGGTGTGCGACGGCGCGCCGAAATTGCGCGGAATCTGCACCGCCAAGGTGCCGCCGGGCGCCAGGCTGTTGAACAGCGCGACGAAGATCGGTGCGTGGTCCTCGATCCAGTGCAGCGCCGCATTCGAATAGATCACATCGGGCGGTGCCGGCGGCAGCCAGGTCGCGAGATCGGCTTGCTGCCATTCGACCTTCGCCAGGTCCGCGGGCGCCTTCGCCAACATCTCGGCCGAGCCGTCGATGCCGACGATGTGTGTCTCCGGCCAGCGCGCGGCGAGGAACCGGGTGACATTGCCGGCGCCGCAACCGAGATCGTAAGCGAGGCGCGGCGCCTCATTCTCGATATGGCCCAGCAAATCGATCGCCGGACGCAGCCGCGGCCCGGCGAATTTGAGGTATTGAGCGGGATCCCAGGCCATTGTTTTCAACCGCCGCCGGATGTTCCGCCGCACGATAGCATCGTTTCCCGCGGCGACAGATAGGAGGCTCGTTCGAGGCGTTCGGCAAAGACTGGCAGCGCGGCATCCTGGGCCGCGCGGGTGTGGTAGCCGCCCCTGATTTGGGTGGCGCCGATCAGTGCGCGCAGGAAGGCGGCGGCGAGTTCAGGGTCGGGCGGCCTCGGCTCGTGCCAAAATCCGGCAAGGTCGCAGGGATGCGTCAGCCCCGGCACGTCGTAGATCGCGCTCCCCAGATTCTTGACCGGAATGCCGAGCCGCAACGCGGTCAGGCCGATCGTGCTGTTGACCGTGACGACCCCGGCCGCGCCAGCGAGCAGCTCGTCCGGCGTGCCGCCGTCGAGGACCGTCGGGCGCGCCGAGCCGGTTTCGTCGCGAACGAGGCGCCGCCAATCGATCAGCCCCTCGTCGAGCGGGTGAGTGACGACGGCCAGCCGCCGCGCGCTGCCGCTTTCGGAGAACGAACGCACGACCGCCCGCACGGCCTCGCGCGCATCGGCGAACGGTGAATGGGCGCGCAGCTGGAAATCGGTCGCCAGTTGCAGCGGATAGAGGAAATAGCTCCCCGGTTCGGCCGCCAGCCGCGCTTTTTCCCCTGCGGTACGGCGTCGCCCGGCAAACCGCTGCGGCGCATTCGTCACCCAGCCGGCGTACTCGGCGAACGGGTGGTAGAGGCTGTGGCGCCGGTAGCGCGGGTAAAGCGGCCGGCCCAGCACCATCGCCACATAGGCGATGTCGTGCGCGGCGAGCACGCGGAACGGGGTGGCGAAACGCGGCGTCGGATCGGGCTCGGGAAAAGTCGCGGCCAACGCGTGGATAGCGGCGGGATCGCGCGGAAAATGCGAATGTGTCATCAACCCGTCGCGCTCCAAAGTTAGCCAGTCGGGCCGTACGTAGCCGAGATTGGTTGCATGAACCGCGACTCCGCGCTCCCGGGCGATGTCGGCGCGGCGATGTGGTAGGGCCGCCGGTCGCCCAGCAGCAGCAGGTCGGTGACCGCGTGGGCATCTATCGCGCCGGCGACGAACTCGGGCCAATCCTCGACCCGCCCGCGGAAATTTATTGCCGGCAGCCGCCAGAACACCTGGTCGCCGAGATTGAGGTTGATGCGATGCACCCGGTGGCCGCGCGCGATCAACGCCCGGCCCAGCCGCTCGAAGAACAGCGATTGCGGGCCTTGCAGGAACAGGAACGAGCGCGGCACGAAAATCAGGGCGGGCGCACCCGCCCCGGAACCCCGATCGGGCACTCCAGCGCCGCCCGGTCCCAGCCGCCGGCATCGGCCGCGGCGGCGTAGGTTGTCGACAGGAAATCGAGCAGCAGGGCGTCCGGGTCCGCGGCGATCCGCAGCGTATCGTAAGGCAGGATGAACTCGCCGAGCGTCGTGTCGAAACGGGCGCCCGCCGTTACGGCGCGGTCGCGGTACCCGGCCGGTTCGGGATAGGCGTAGGAATAGAACGCCGCCTGTGGAAAGGCGTCGTTGCCGGGCCAGAACCCGGCGCTGCATTCCTCGTGCGAATAGGCTTCGCAGGCGACCGCGTCGGGGAGGCCGGGTACGCCGCCGGGATGACGCGGCGCCGTCCGCCCCGAGAAGCGGGTTGCGGCGAGATCGAAACTACCCCAGAAGAAATGGATGGGGCTCGCCTTGCCGAGAAAACCGGTGCGGAACAGCTTGAACATCCGGTCGGCCTGGATCAGCGCGCGCCAGAAGCGATGCACCGCGTCAGGGTCATAGCTGGCGTGGCTGTGGTCTTCGGAAAATCGGGTCGCGTTGGCCATTTCGCTCGGCATGTCGTCGATCGCGGCCGTGACCCCGAGCCGGCTCAGAAGCTCGAATGTGCGGTGGTGGAAATCGGCCACCGTCATTGGGGCGAGCGGAAAGCCGTCCTCGTCGCCGCGGCTGGTACGCACGGCAAGGCGGTGGCCGATAAAGTCGAATTCGATCTCGAGGATTTCGTTGCCGATCGGTATCGGCGAGGTGCCGAGCCCGCGGGCGGTGACATAGAGCGGGACGTGCCAGCTATGGTTGAGCCACGGCGTCTGCGTCAGGCGGACCTTGCCGACGATCTGGCTCCAGAGATGCACCGTCTGAAGCGTATCGCGCCAGGCGGCGTAAGCCAGGTCGGGCCACATCGCGGCCGCCGTCAGACCACCTTCGCCTGGCGCAGCTTGGCGATCGCCGCGGCGTCATACCCAAGCTCGACCAGCACTGCGTCGGTGTCGGCGCCCATTTCGCGCGGCTTGTGCTCGATCGACGGGCCGCCATGCGCGAACTTGAATGCCGCCAGCGGCACCGCGCACGGGCCGTCGAGCCCGTCCTCGAATGTGTGGAACACCCGGCGGCCGGCGAAATGCGGGTCGGCGAGGGCTTCGGCCATCGTCCGCACCCGCGCCGCCGGTACGTGGCGCGCCTGGAAATAGACTTCCCATTCGTCGGCGGTCTTGGATTTGATGATGTCCGCAATTACGCCAGCCTCCCGCTCGCGGTCGTCGACCCGCGCCTCGTTGTCGGTCTTCATCATGTCCTCGCGGCCGACCGCGCGCCAGAACCGCGCCTGCTGGCGGATGTTGCTGGCGCCGATCATCACCATGCCTTCCTTGGCGTCGTAGGCGCTGTTGGTGGCGAAGGGCTGCTTGTTGCCGTGCGGTTTCGGTTCGGTGCCGTTGCGGAAATAGCCGGCCATCAGCGAGGCCTGCATCATCATCGCGACGCCGAGCATGGCGAGGTCGATGTGCTGGCCCTTGCCGGTGCGCTCGCGCTGGAAAAGGGCGGCGGAAAGCGCGAAGGCGCCCATCGTGCCGGTCGCGTAATCGACCGCCGGGGCGCCGATCTTGATCGGGTTGACCTCTTCCGTGCCGGTCGACGCCATGATGCCGCTCGTCGCCTGGATCACGTGATCGTAGGCGGTCTGATTCCGTCGCGGTCCGTCTTGTCCGAACGCCGAGATCGAGCAATAGATGAGCCGCGGGTTGACCTTGAGCAGCGCCTCGTAGCCGAGCCCCAGCGCCTCGAACGCGCCGGGGCGGTAGTTCTCCACCAGCACGTCGGCGCCGGCGACCAGCTTTTTCAGAATCTCGTGGCCTTCTTCGCTTTTGAGGTCGAGCGTGATCGAGCGCTTGTTCGAGCCCTGGGTCAGGAACGAGGTGCCCATGTTGCGGCGGTTGAGGGCGCGGTCGGTACCGCCCTCGCGGCTCTGATCGGGCTCGTCGGGGTGCTCGACCTTGATAACGTCGGCGCCCAGAACGGCAAGCTGATAAGCCGCAAAGGGTCCCGCCAGCACATGGGTGATGTCGATGATGCGAATGCCCTCGAACGGACGCATGGACAGCTCCCTCTTTGCTCCGCCGATGGTCGCACCGCGGGCGGGCTAAAGCAAAGGCTGATGCCAAAAAGGTTGACGCGATTCACCGGAGGATTCAAACCTGTGGTTGGGGAAACAAGCGAAGGGCGGGGGCCATCGCTTTCTTTAAGGCCTTGTTGCGCGGCTGCGCTTGCGCGGCGGTTGGCGTCGTCGCGATGCTCGGCTGCTGCCAGGCGTCGGCGCTCGCCGACAATGTCGCGACCAAGCGGTCCCAGTTCGCGGCGCCGCCGCCGGTCGTGCCGGCCGAGGTCGAAACCGTCCGCTTCGCCGACCCGCGCTTGCCGGCGGTGAGGGTCGTGCGCGGCATGCCGGCCGGTGCGCCGCCGCCTCCTGCGCCGGCAGCCCCGGCGGTGCCGCAGTTCCAAAAGACCCCGAAGAACACCGAGATCGTCAGCTTCGGAGACGGCACCGGACGGACCGTCGCGGTGGTGCGGGGCTCGGGCTTCGATGGCGCGGAGGGGACACGCGTGCCGCTGGCGGGGCCGGTGTCGCGGATGCGGGTCGAGACGATGCGCTTCTCCGATCCGCTCGTTTCGACCGTCAGCGTCGTGCGCGGCGAGTCCGCGGCCGATCTCGGCTTGGCGCTGTTCGGCTCGGCCGATGACGGCGAGCTCAATCGCGTCGCCTTCGCGATCGACGGCGTCGAGTCCGGCCATGGCAGCAACTTGGCGATGTGGAAATACGATCTCGGCGGTCCCCAGGGACCGATGCAGATCAGCGCTGCCGCCGCGCTGGATGTCGGCGGCGGCAACCGCTTCGACATGCGTGAGAACCGGATGCTTGGCCGCGCCTATGTGGCGCTGCTTTACCGGCGCTACGGCAACTGGCCCGACGCGATCGCCGCCTACAATTGGGGGCCAGGTAATTTCGACGCCTGGGTCGCCGCCGGCCGCCCGATGGAACGCTTGCCGCTGGAAACCGCGCGCTACCTGTCGCGCGTCCTGCGCGACGCGTTCTTCCTCTGATCGTCGTGATCGGTGCGTCCAGCCACTATCCAAAGCTCCCGGTGAGCGAGAGGTAGAGCGCGAACAGGAAGTCGGTTCTCAGAGGAGGAGCAGTCGCCACCCGAGACTCGCAGCTACCGCCAAAAACACCAACACCACCCAAAAGATCGGGCCGGCCGTGGCCATCAATACCTGGGCAGCGCGATTTGCATATCGGTCGGCGGTGGTGAAACCGCGCCCTCTGGAGGCGATCGGCGCGGCGAGGATCGAAGCCTCACGATGTGGCCATTCCTTCGGCGGCAGACAGCAGATGTATTCGCCGCCCCGCCGGACTTCGATTGTCGTCGCCTCCGCGCCGGGGACGTGGCGGGCGCTGCTGAGCGCCGCTCCGAAGTCGGGAAAATGACGGGCAGGACTATCCTGCCCGGAAAGCGTCCAACTGCCGCTGTCATCGCAGTTCAGCAGGACGCGGGGAGCGACGGCTCCCGACGGCGCCTGGCTCGTCTTGGCGCCAGCTTCCCTCATGATCGCCGGCCTCTGTGCGACGCTGTCCTGCGCTCATGGACATGGGAGGCATCGCCGCCGGTCTCGAACAGGGCAAAGCGCAATGCATCCCTATGGGTGAGGAAAATGCCGCCGGAGAGGCCGTTGCGATCGCGTGCGATCCAATGGCCGTGGCGGTCGTTCCGAATATCGAAGTGATGGGGTAGGCAAACGCGCTGCGGAGCGAAATCGGTCATTTCGAATAACCGGGTCTGTTTCACACCGCGCGTATATAAAATCCTGTCGACATAAAGATTCGAGATTGCTCCGGGTCGGCCGGATATAAAGAAAGCATAGTCGAGCCCGTACAGTGCCTTCCCGGTGAAGGCTTCAGCCTTCGCGGAACAGCAGCGTGTCGCCGAGCGCGGGCGGTGTGACCGCGATACAGGATGCAATGCGGCGATAGGCGAGACCCGACCCACCGAGGCAGGCTTCAAGCCGCTCAAGGCTCGCCACCGCGATCGACGCCGCTACGAGACACGGCAATCTGCCGGCGGGCACGATGCCCAGCCCCTCCTCCAAGTAGTCCGGCGCCGCGATATTCAGCGCCCCGCGGTCGAGCGCAATTGTCGTCACGGCGCCTTCAAGCCGCGCCGGCCGGCCGGTGAACCTGGCGTAGCGCGCCGCCACCTCTGCCGGATCGTCGGTGGCGATCCACAGCCCGTCGAGCCCCTCGGCGCTGTTGGGGTGGTCGAGCATGTCCGGCAGCCACACCAGCGGTTCGGTGCAATGGGTGAGGAACTGTGCGCGTCCCTCCGGCATCGTGCCGTGCGCGATGCGGGCGATCGAGAAGCGGGCGAAGTTGTCGCCGACCGGGCGGCGCATGTCGACGAGCGGCAGGGTGGGAAACCCGCAATCGGCGAGCCGGCGATGCTCTGCCGCGGCGTCGGCGGTGCTGAACGCGACGAGGTGGATCCCGGAATGGTCGGCGATCCGCTCGCGCAGCTGCGCGGCAAGCGGTGTATCCGAAGTCGCGGCGAGGAGCTCGATATAGCCTTCGCGCAGCATCGCGCAGCGATTGCCGGTACCCGACGGCACGGTCGCGCCGCCCTCGCGGTTGGTCTGGATGGTGAAGGGCGTCAGCCGGAAGCCGCAGGCTTCGAGGGCCACCGCGGCCGGGTCCATCGCCGGCACGAAGAACGCGGTGTGGTCTAGAAAGACTTCGCCGGGATCGGGCAGTTGCTTCGCCATCGTGGCCCTCATCGGTAGAATACGGTCAGCCACACGGTCGGCGCATTGGGATCGGTCCAGTCGACGCGGTGGCGGCGATGCGCGGCGATCTCGACCCAATCGCCGGGGCCGAGCGCCAACACCTCGCCATCGGCGAAGCGCAGCCGCGCCGCGCCGGCCAGCACCACCGCGAACTCGGCCTCGCCCTGGTCGTACCAGAACCCCGGCGGGCTCGCCTGCCCGTGCGAGACGATGCGCTCGATCCGCGCCGACGTTCCGGCGGCCAACGGCTCGCTGATTTCCGCCGCCTCGGCGTCGGGCAGGTCGCGCAGCAGGTTCACGCCAGCCCCGCGAGCACTCGGCCGACCGCGCTCGTCCACCCGGCGTAACGCTCCTCGCGCTCGTCCTCCGGCATTGTCGGCGCGAATTCGCGTTCCGCCCGCCAGCGCGTCGCCATCTCTCCGGGAGGCGGGCAGACGCCGCGCTGCAATCCCGCGACATAGGCCGCGCCCCACGCCGTCGTCTCGACCGAAGGCGGCCGTTCGACCCCCGCCGGCAGGATGTTGGCGAGGAACTGCATGGTCCAGTCGCTCGCGGCCATGCCGCCATCGACTCGCAGCGTCTGGATCTTGAGGCCGCTATCGGCCTCCATCGCCCGGACGAGGTCGCGGGTCTGGAACCCGACCGCCTCCAGCGTCGCGCGCGCCAGCTCGGCAACGCCGCATTCCGCGGTCAAGCCGCAGATCGCGCCGCGCGCCGCAGGCTGCCAATACGGCGCGCCAAGCCCGGCGAAGGCCGGCACGAAATAGACGCGCTGGCGCGGATCGGCCCTTTCGGCGAGCGCCTGGGTATCCGCTGCCGCCGCGATCACCCCGAGCCGGTCGCGCAGCCATTGCACTGCGGCGCCGGCGGTGAAGATGCTGCCTTCGAGCGCGTAGGCGGTCGCGCCGTTGAGCCGGTAGGCGATTGTCGTCAACAGCTTGTGCGCGGTGGCGGCCGGCTTGTCGCCGGTATGGACCAGCGCGAACGCGCCGGTGCCAAAGGTCGATTTGACCATGCCCGGACGGAAACAGGCCTGGCCGATCAGCGCCGCCTGCTGGTCGCCGGCCATTCCGGCGATCGGATACTGCTCGCCGAACAGGCCGGGCCCCATGGTGCCGAATATCTCGTCCGTGTCGCATACTTCGGGCAGGATCGCCTTGGGGATGCCGCAGCCGCGCAACAGCTCGTCGTCCCAGCAAAGACGATGCAGGTCGTAGAGCATCGTGCGCGATGCGTTGGTCACGTCGGTCCGGTGCCGATTACCGCCCGTCAATCGCCACAACAGGAAGCTGTCGATCGTGCCGAAGGCGATCTCGCCTCTTACCGCGCGCTCCGCGAGGCCGGGGGTGTTGTCGAGCAGCCAGCGGATTTTCGACGCCGAGAAATACGGGTCGATGACGAGCCCGGTGCGCTCCGTCACCGGCGCGTCTAAGCCCTCGTCGCGCCATCGCGTGCAGATCGGCGCGGTGCGGCGGTCTTGCCAGACGATGGCGTTGTGGACGGGCTTGCCGCTCGCCCGCTCCCACAGCACCGTGGTCTCGCGCTGGTTGGTTATGCCGATCGCCGCGATCGGCGCGTCGGCGGCCGCGATCGCCTCGCGGCAGGTCTCGACAACCGCCCGCCAGATCTCCTCCGGATCGTGCTCGATCCAGCCGGGTTGCGGATAGATTTGGCGCAGCTCGCGGCGGGCGATGTGGTGCACCGCCCCTTGCGCATCGAACAGGATCGCGCGGGTGCTGGTCGTGCCCTGGTCGATGGCCAAGAGATAGTCCGCCGCGCTCATCGTTTTGCTCCGGTTGCGCGCCCGCCATCCTTATTGCCACAGAACTCGCCCGGCAGGTGACAGGCTTCTCGGTTCGGCTATGATGGCTCGCCGACGCCGCCCCCTTACCCGGCTGCCGCGATGGGCGCGGCGCCCCACAAGAAGCGCGCTCGACTGCCCGTGTCCGTCACCTCCACCCCCTCCACCTCCTTGTCCGCCGTCTTTCGCCGGATCGCCAATGAAGCGCCGGCGGCGGTGGACGCGCCTGCAGACGCGGCGTTTGTGGACGGCGAAGCGCTGGAAATCTTCGGCTTTGCGGAGCTCGAACCTGAGCCGGAGACGGTGATGATCGCCGAGCTGGCTTCCGGACCCGCCGACGAGGACATCCTGGCGCTGCTCGCGGCCCAGCCCGAGATTGCGCCGCTGGGCGAGGACGATCTATCGATCGTCGTACCGGCCGCGACCGCCGCGCCCCGCCGTCCTCAGCCGCCCGAGACACCGCCCGCACCCGCGTCGGAGCCGGTGATGCCGCCCATCTCCGCACCGGAGCCGGCCCCGCCGGAGGCGCCGCCCTCGCCAAGCCGAGCGCGGACCCTGGTCGCGCGCCTCAGCCGGGTCGGCGCCGAGTCGCTGCGGGCGCGGGCCGTTTGGCCGGGTTTTCTCACGCAAGTCCCGGTCGAAGGCGAGCCTCCGCCGGCACCTCCGCCGCCGCCCGTGCCCCCGCCCATGCCGGCGCCGCGGCGGCCAAGCGAGATGCCCGCGCCGGGGTCGTTTGCGTCCGTGCCCAATGACCGCACCGGCCGTCAGCCAGTGTCGCGTAACCGGCGGCTCTACCGTCGGGTGCCGCTCGGCGCGGGGATCGAGATCGACGGCGTGAAGTGCGGTGTGATCGATCTGTCGATCGGCGGGTTCGCCGCCGCCGGGACCGTCTACATCGCGGCGAACACCGTGGTGCCGGTCACATTGCGGCTGACCATCGATGGGATCGAGGTCGCAACCCGGCTGAATGCCCGCATCGTCTATTCGCATCGGGCGCGCTCGAGCGGCCGGTTCGTCGAGCCGACCCCGAGCCAGATCGCGTTACTGCGCTATCTCGTGACCTGGCGCGGCGAGTCGGTGGGCACAGTCGGCACGACGACCCTGCTCGACGCGATCACCGGCGGTCCCGACCACGGCTTTCCGCCCGGTTCCTCTGCCGCGCCGAGGGAGCGCTGGTGGTCGGGAATGATCGGCCGCAAGGTGCGGCCGCCGCGGTAGCAGCGCGAGCTAATAAACTACCACGCTGCGGATCGACTCGCCGCGGTGCATCAGATCGAAGCCTTTGTTGATGTCGTCCAACGGCATCGTATGGGTGATCAGGTCGTCGATATTAATCTTGCCCTCCATGTACCAGTCGACGATCCGCGGTACGTCGGTGCGGCCGCGCGCGCCGCCGAACGCGGTGCCCTTCCAGATGCGGCCGGTGACGAGCTGGAACGGGCGCGTCGAGATCTCCTGACCGGCGCCGGCGACGCCGATGATGACGCTGACCCCCCAGCCGCGATGGCAGCATTCGAGCGCCTGCCGCATCGTCTGGACATTGCCGATGCACTCGAAGCTGTAATCGGCGCCGCCCTTGGTCAGATCGACGAGGTAGGGCACCAGGTCGCCCTGGACCTCCTTCGGGTTGGCAAAGTGGGTCATGCCGAATTTCTCGGCGAGCTCGCGGCGGCCGGGGTTGATGTCGACCCCGACGATCATCTCCACCCCGACCATCCGTGCGCCCTGGACGACATTGAGCCCGATGCCGCCCAGTCCGAACACCACGACTTTGGCGCCGGCCTCGACCTTGGCGGTGTTGATCACCGCGCCGATCCCGGTCGTCACCCCGCAGCCGATGTAGCAGACCTTGTCGAACGGCGCGTCCTCGCGGATTTTCGCCACCGCGATCTCGGGCAGTACGGTGAAGTTCGAAAAGGTCGAGGTGCCCATGTAGTGGTGGAGTTTCTGCCCGCCCAAGGAGAACCGGCTGGTCCCGTCGGGCATCAGCCCTTGGCCTTGGGTGGCGCGGATCGCGGTGCATAAATTGGTCTTGCGCGAGAGGCACGACTCGCATTCCCGGCATTCGGGGGTGTAGAGCGGGATGACGTGGTCGCCTTTCTTGAGGCCCGTCACTCCCGGACCGATATCGACGATGATGCCCGCGCCCTCATGGCCCAAGATCGCCGGAAACAGCCCTTCCGGGTCACCGCCCGACAGTGTGAACGCGTCGGTGTGGCAGATGCCCGTGGCCTTGACCTCGACCAGCACCTCTCCAGCCTTGGGTCCGTCGAGTTGCACCGTCTCGATGGTGAGCGGCTTCCCCGCCTCGTGAGCCACCGCCGCGCGCGTTTCCATGCTTGTCTCCCTGATGGCGTCTATCCCTGGCGCCGACTATAGCGCGCGCATCGGCGCCCTGTTTTGTGATTATCTCTGGCCGAACAAGCGGCGATGAGCACGATGACCCGTTCCGACCCGGCTGCGAGCAAAGTCCCCGAGATCACCCTGGTCTTCTGGGTCATCAAGATCGCGGCGACGACGCTCGGCGAGACCGGCGGCGACGCCGTGTCGATGACGCTCAATCTCGGTTACGCGATCAGCTCGGGCATCTTCCTGGCGTTTTTCGTCGCTGCCGTCAGCGGCCAGTTCGCGGCGCATAAATTCTACCGGGCCCTCTATTGGGCGACGATCGTCGCGACGACGACGCTCGGCACGACGATGGCGGATTTCGCCGACCGCTCGCTCGGGATCGGCTATCCCGGCGGCTCGCTGATCCTGTTTTCGTTGTTGATGCTGACGCTTGGCATCTGGCGGTCGGCACGGTCGCGGTCAACCACATCGCCTCGCGCAAGGTCGAGGCGTTTTATTGGACGGCGATCCTCTTCTCCAACACGCTCGGCACCGCGCTCGGCGATTGGCTGGCGGGTTCGGGACCGGGCTACGAGGGCGGCGCGCTGGTCTTCGCCGCCTTGCTGCTGGCGATCGCCGCCGCCTATTTCTTCACGACGATCTCGCACACGCTGCTGTTCTGGGCGGCCTTCATCCTCGCTCGCCCGCTCGGCGCGAGGCTCGGTGACCTATTGACCAAGCCGGTCGCGAGCGGCGGCCTCAACCTCAGCCGCATCGAATCCTCGCTGACCATCGCGGTATTCATCGTCGGCTGCATCCTGGTGCTGCCGCAGCGCGCCGTCCGCCATCCGGGCGAAGCGTAGCGGCCGGCAACTGTGCTAATCGTGATCCGACAACGGATCGGGTGAAGAAGTGTCACGCATCGCGGTCGGCGGCTTCCAGCACGAGACCAACACCTTCGCGCCGCAGCGCGCGACCTGGGCGGATTTCGAGCGCGCCGACGCTTGGCCCGGCTATGTCCGCGGGCCTGCGCTGTTCGACGCGGTCGCGGGGTTCAACATCCCCATCGCCGGTGCGGTCGAGACCCTGCGCGGGCTCGGCCACGATCTCATCCCGCTGTCGTGGTGCTCGGCGCCGCCGTCATCCTATGTCGATGAAGACGCCTATGAGCGGGTCGCCGCCGCGATGCTCGGCGATCTGCTCGCTGCCGGGCCGCTCGACGGCATCTATCTCGACCTGCACGGCGCGATGGTCGCGGCGCATCTCGAGGACGGCGAGGGCGAGCTGCTGCGCCGCATCCGCGCGCTGGTCGGGGACATGCTGCCCGTCGTCGCCAGCCTCGATTTTCACACCAACATGACCGCCGAGATGGTGCGCCATGCCTCGGCGATGGTCGGCTACCGCACCTACCCGCATGTCGACATGGCGGCAACCGGCAGCCGTGCCGCGGCGCTGCTCGACCGGCTGATTCGCGAGAAGCGGCCGCTTGCCAAGGCCTTTCGCCAGGTCGATTTCCTGATCCCGCTGGTCTGGCAATGCACGATGGCCGAGCCGACCAAGGGCGTCTTCGCGCTGATGGACGAGATCGAGAAGGGCAGTGCCTCTCACAATCAGGGCATCGTCGGCATCACCCACACACCGGGGTTCCCGCCGGCCGATATCGGCGAGTGCGGCCCGGCGCTGGTGGTCTACGGCCGCGACCAGGAAACCGCCGACGCCGCGGCCGACCGCCTGCTCGCCGCGATCCAAGCCAGGGAGGCCGAGTTCGCCGGGCGGCTCTACACCGCCGACGAAGCGACGGTCGAGGCTCTGCGCCTCGCGCAGACCGCGACGAAGCCGGTCGTCCTCGCCGACATCCAGGACAACCCCGGCGCCGGCGGCACCTCCGATACGGTCGGCCTGCTGCGCGCCTTGATCGCACATAAGGCCAAGGGCGCGGTGATCGGCCTGATCGTCGATCCCGAGGCCGCGGCGGCGGCGCATGCGGTGGGGAAGGGGGCGCTTCTGCCCTGCGGCGTCGGCGCCAAGATCGGCTATGGCGGCGAGACCCCGGTCGAGGTGCGCTGGAGGGTTATGCGGGTCGCGAGCGGCGATTTTATGGGCACCGGGCCGATGTTCGGCGGCGCCAAGTTCCATATCGGCCCGATGGCGCTTGTGACCGACGAGGATAGCGGCGTCTCGGTCGTGCTTGCCGCCGCGCGCATCCAGGCGGTCGACCAGGAACAGTTCCGCCATGTCGGGATCGAGCCCTCGCGGGTGCCGATCTTCGCCTTGAAATCGACGGTGCATTTCCGCGCCGATTTCCACCCGATCGCCGAGACCGTGCTGTGCGTGCTGTCGCCCGGCGCCCATGTCAGCGACCCGGCGGAGCTGCCCTATAAGCACCTGCGCGCGGGCATCCGCCTGCGGCCGATGGGGCCGGTGCACAAGTGACGGTCCGGACCGCCGTTGCGCTCGTGCTGATCCTTTGCGGCACCGGCAACGCGGCGGCGCAGGCCCCGGCCGATCCCGTCGCCTATGTCCGCGCGATCTATGCCAGCTATGAGCGTGATCAGCCGAGTGCCTGGTACGACCGCGCCTACAGCGCGCGGCTGCGCAAACTGATCGACGCCGACCAGAAGAGTGCGAAGGCGGCCGGCGACGCCGGCAAGTTCGACTGGGACCCGATCATCAACGCGCAGGATTGGAAGCTCACCGACATCAAGGTCGCTCTGGTGTCGCGAACCGGCGACCGCGCCGTGGTCGACGCGTCGTTCCACAACCTCGGCTCGGATCAGCAGATGCGCTTCACGCTCGTGCTCGAGCGCGGCAAGTGGACGATCGACGACCTGCAGGCCCTCGACAAGCCGCGCTGGACAATGTCGAAAGTGCTCGAAGGCGCGCCCGACGCCTTCCCCGACGAACCGGCGAAATAACCCATCAGCGAGGAGACCCCCGATGCCCGACGGTTACGTCCATCCCGAATATTTGGTCGAGACCGATTGGCTCGCCGCGCATCTCGGCGACCCGAAGCTCGTCGTGCTCGATTGCACGACGCATCTCATCCCCGACCCGAAGATCACCTACACGGTCAAGCCAGGCCGCGAGGATTTCGAGAAGGGCCATATCCCCGGCGCGCAATTCGTCGATCTGCAGGCCGATCTGTCGGACAACGGCGCGCTGCCGCTGCGTTTCATGCTGCCGACCCCCGCCGGGTTCGCGGCGGCGATGCGCCGGCTAGGCGTTTCGGACGACACCAAGGTCGTGACCTACAGCACCGCCAACTCGCAATGGGCGACGCGGGTGTGGTGGGTGCTCAGGGTCTACGGCTTCGACAACGCCGCGGTGCTCAACGGCGGCTTCCAGAAATGGGTGAAGGAAGGCCGCCTGGCCGACACCGGCGCGGCCAAAGCGCGTCCGGCGGGGAGTTCAGCCGAGCGTCCGGCGAAACCCCTGATGGCTGACAAGCACGACGTGCTGAAAGCGATCGGCGACGGTGCGGTGTGCACGATCAACGCGCTCCAGGCCGTGCAGCACGCTGGCAGCGGCGGCAACACCTATGGTCGTCCGGGCCGCATCGCGGGCAGCGTCAATGTGCCGACCGCGGGCCTCGTCGATCCCGCGACCAACACCTTCCTGCCGCCGGCCCAGCTGCGCGCGCAGTTCGACAAGGTTCATGCCTTCGACAGGAAGGTCATCACCTATTGCGGCGGCGGCATCGCAGCCAGCGCCACGGCACACGCCCTCGTCATGCTCGGCCATCCCGACGTCCGGCTCTACGACGCCTCGATGTCGGAATGGGCGATCGACGAGAGTCTGCCGATGGAGGTGGGGTGAGCCCTCACCCGCCTCGCTGCGCTCGGCACCCTCTCCCGCTTGCGCTTGCGGGAGAGGGGAAGAATGCTGCGATCAGTTAAACCCCTCTCCCGCTTGCGGGAGAGGGAGGGACCCGTCGCGACAGCGATGGGAGGGTGAGGGTTAGACCGTCGGCTCTGCTGAAAACCCGACGCTGCCGTCGTCTCCGGCGTCGCTGATGGAGACGCCGGAGACAGCCGCATGCCGCGGTCCCTGCCGGCATGCCTTGATGAGTGCAGCGACGGCATCGTCCTCGCCGCTCGCCAGCAATTCGACGCTACCGTCGGCGCGGTTGCACACCCAGCCGCGCAGCCCCAATGCCGATGCGGTGCGCTCGGCCCACATCCGGTAGCCGACCCTTTGTACCCGCCCGGTGATGACAAGCCGGACGGTTCGCATCAGGCGAATTCGAGGATCACCTGGTCGACGGCGAGGCTGTCGCCGGGTTTGGCGCAGAGCTTGGCGATCGTGCCGTCGCGCTCGGCGCGCAGCACATTCTCCATCTTCATCGCCTCGACGATGGCGAGCGCCTCGCCGGCCTTGACCTCCTGGCCCTCCTCGACCACCAGCGCCGACAGCAGCCCCGGCATCGGCGACAGCACGCTGCGCGAGGTATCGGCGGCGATCTTTGGGGGTATCATTTGCAGCAACGTAGCGGCGCGCGGCGGCAGCACCTGGACCCGCCGGACGACCCCGGCATGGGTCAGGCGGAAGGCGTTGCCGGGCAGGCGCTCGATCTGCACGGTGGCAACGCCGTTCTCGGTTTCGAACCGCAAGAGCCGGTCGGAAGGCCGCCAATCGGTGGCGGCGATACGGGTCTCCCCGCCGCTTTCTATGGCGTAGCCGCCATTCTCCGGCCGCACCGTCACATCGTGCGGCTTGCCGTCGATCAGCACGCAGAGCTGGGCCGTGCCATGGCTCGCCGCAAGGCGGCGCTCGGCAAGCGCGGCGGCAACGAGGATGACGCGATCGGCGTCGGTGAAACCAGCCGGCGGCGCGAAGCCGTGGGGAAACTCCTGCGCGATGAAATCGGTTGACAGCGCGCCGCGGCGGAACCGCTCGCTGTTCGCGATCGCGCCGAGAAAGGCGATGTTGTGGCGTACCCCGGAAACGTAGAATCCATCCAGCGCCCCGCGCAACCGCAGGATGGCCTGGTCGCGGTCGGCGCCGAAGGCGCAGAGCTTGGCGATCATCGGGTCGTAGTAAATCGAGATTTCGGCGCCCTCGGTGACGCCGCTGTCGATACGAATGCCGTCTCCCGCGGGCGTTATGTAGCGCACCAGGCGCCCGATCGACGGCAGGAAGTTCCGCAGCGGATCCTCGGCGTAGACCCGGGCCTCGATCGCCCAGCCGGTTTGCTTGATGTCGTCCTGGCCGAACGGCAGCTTTTCGCCCGCGGCGATGCGGATCATCAGCTCGACCAGGTCGAGCCCGGTCACCAGTTCCGTCACCGGATGCTCGACCTGAAGCCTTGTATTCATTTCAAGGAAGTAGAAGCGTTTGTTGCGGTCGACGATGAACTCGACGGTGCCCGCCGAGCGGTAGCCGACCGCCTTGGCCAGAGCCACCGCCTCGGCGCCCATCGCGGCACGCGTTTCGGCATCGAGAAACGGGCTCGGCGATTCTTCGACGACCTTCTGGTGGCGTCGCTGGATCGAGCATTCGCGCTCGCCGAGATGGACGACATTGCCGTGCGCGTCACCCAGCACCTGGATCTCGATGTGGCGCGGCTCCTCGATGTATTTCTCAAGGAACACGCGGTCATCGCCGAAGCTCGCTTTGGCCTCGTGCTGCGCGCTGGAAAACCCTTCGTGCAGCTCGGTCTCGTCGTGGGCGATGCGCATGCCCTTGCCGCCGCCGCCGGCCGACGCCTTGATCATCACCGGATAGCCGATGCCTGTGGCGATCGTTGCCGCCTCGCCGGCATCGGCGATGACCCCGAGATGTCCGGGCACGGTCGTCACCCCCGCCGCTGCGGCGAGCTTCTTAGACTCGATCTTGTCGCCCATCGCGGCGATGGCTTCCGGGGTCGGGCCGATAAAGGCGATGCCGGCCTTGGCCAGCGCCTGGGCGAACGCCGGCCGTTCCGACAGGAAGCCGTAGCCGGGGTGCACCGCCTGCGCGCCGGTCTGTTTGCACGCCGCGACGATGCGGTCGATGTCGAGGTAGCTCTCGGCGGCGGGCGGCGGGCCGATCCCAACCGCCTCGTCGGCCTCGCGCACGTGCAGCGCCTCGGAATCGGCATCGGAATAGACCGCGACCGTGGCGATGCCCATGCGCCGCGCGCTGCGGATCACCCGGCAGGCGATCTCGCCGCGATTGGCGATCAGGATTTTCTTGAACATCTAGCGCTGCAGATCGGCGGTGCGTCCTTCGAGGCTTCGCTTCGCGAAGCACCTCAGGATGAGGAGGTTCTTTGATGGCATAAAGAAAAATTCCTCATCCTGAGGAGGCGCGAAGCGCCGTCTCGAAGGACGCCGGATGCCGATCCAATACTCACAGCGGAATGTTATCGTGCTTCTTCCACGGGTTGGCGAGTTGCTTGTCGCGCAGCATGTGGAGTGCGCGGCAGAGGCGCCGCCTTGTCGTCGCCGGCTGGATCACGTCGTCGATAAAGCCGCGGCTCGCGGCGACGAAGGGGTTGGCGAATTTCTCGCGGTATTCGTCGGTGCGCGCGTCGATCGCCGCCTGGTCCTTCAGATCGGCGCGGAAGATGATCTCGACCGCGCCTTTCGGTCCCATCACCGCGATCTCGGCCGACGGCCAGGCGAAATTGACGTCGCCGCGCAAATGCTTTGAGCTCATCACGTCGTAGGCCCCGCCATAGGCCTTACGGGTGATCAGCGTCACCTTCGGCACGGTCGCCTCGGCGAAGGCGAACAGCAGCTTCGCGCCGTGCTTGATAATCGCGCCGTGTTCCTGGGCGGTGCCCGGCATAAATCCGGGCACGTCGACAAAGGTCACGATGGGCACGTTGAAGCAGTCGCAGAACCGCACGAAGCGGGCCGCTTTGCGCGCGCTGTCGATGTCGAGGCAGCCGGCCAGCACCATCGGCTGGTTAGCGACGATGCCGATCGTCGCGCCCTCCATGCGGGCGAAGCCGACGATGATGTTGCCGGCGTAATTGGGCTGCAGCTCGAAGAAGTCGCCGTCGTCGACGATTTTCTCGATCAGCTCCTTGATATCGTAGGGCTTGTTCGGGTTGGAAGGGATCAGCGTGTCGAGCGAGGGCTCGTCGCGGTCGCGCGGGTCGGTGTAAGGGCGCGGCGGCAGCTTCCCGCGGTTCGAGCTCGGCAGGAAATCGACAAAGCGGCGCAGCTCGACGAGCGCCTCGATGTCGTTCTCGAAGGCGAGGTCGGCGACCCCCGACCTGGTCGTATGAGTGATGGCGCCGCCGAGTTCTTCCTGCGTCACCGTCTCGTGCGTCACCGTCTTCACCACCTCGGGGCCGGTGACGAACATGTACGAGCTGTCCTTCACCATGAAGATGAAGTCGGTCATTGCCGGCGAATAGACCGCGCCGCCGGCGCAGGGGCCCATGATCAGCGATACTTGCGGGATGACGCCCGAGGCCAGCACGTTGCGCTCGAACACCTCGGCGTAGCCGGCCAGCGAGTCGACCCCTTCCTGAATGCGCGCGCCGCCGGAATCGTTGAGCCCGATCACCGGAGCGCCGACATTCATCGCCTGGTCCATGATCTTGCAGATCTTGGCCGCGTGCGCCTCGCCCAGCGAGCCGCCGAACACGGTGAAATCCTGGCTGAAGACAAAGACCAGGCGCCCGTTGATCGTGCCGTGGCCGGTGACGACGCCGTCGCCCGGCACCTTCTGCTCGCCGACGCCGAAATCCTGGGCGCGGTGCTCGACGAACATGTCCCATTCCTCGAAGGAATCGGGGTCGAGCAGCACCTCCAGGCGCTCGCGCGCGGTCAGCTTGCCTTTGGCGTGCTGCGCCTCGATCCGCCGCTTGCCGCCGCCGGCGCGCGCCGCCGCGCGTTTCGCCTCCAGGCGTTTGAGGATGTCGGTCATCGCGCCTCGCGATGGTTTGGTTTTTGACGGCGCCGGGCTGGAACCGCATTCCGCGCAGCGGAGCTAATCGCCGAATAGCACCTAGCGCCCGCCATTTCCAGCGCCCGGCTTGTTTGGCTGCCTATTTGCAAGGCAAGATCGCGCGGACGACGGATTTCGCGGAAAGCGAGGGCAGATGCCAGAGAGCGAGCTGTACCGGCAAGGCGCGGCGATGCGGCGCAAGCTGATGGGCGAAGCCGCGGTCGAGAAGGCGGCGAAGGAAGTCTACAGCGACCCGGTGATGAAGAAATTCATCGACGTCGCGACCGAGACCGTGTTCGGCGCGCTGTGGACGCGGCCAGGGCTCGACCTCAAGACGCGGGCGCTGATCTGCGTCATCTCGGACACTTGCATGGGGCGCGAGCCGGAACTGGCGTTGCATCTGCGCATGGCCTTGCGCCAGGGCTGGACCGAGGACGAGCTGACCGAGGTGCTGCTGCACCTGTCGGGCTATGTCGGCGTGCCGATCATCCGCGAATCGATGATGGTCGCCTCCAAGGTGTTCAAGGAACCTCGCTGAGGGCCAAGACGCGGTGAGCGGGTTCGTCCTTCACGGTAGTCCGCATTCGCTGCCGACCTATCGGGTCGCGTTGATGCTGCGCCTCTGCGGCGCCGGCTTCTCGTTCCGCTATGTCAGCTTTCAGAAAGGCATGCATTTGACCCCCGAGTTCCGCGCGCTGTCGCGCTGGGGACAGGTGCCGGTGCTGGAGCATGATGGACAGGTGCTGCTGCAATCGGCGGCGATCCTCGAACACCTTTCCAGGGCGCTGGGCCGGTTCGGCGGCGGCGACGCCTCGACGGCGCAGAAAGTTCGCGAGTGGTTGTTCTGGGATGCCGATAGGCTGATGCCGCCGCTTTATTCCTGGTATGGCGTCGAGTTGGGGCGGCGCGGTCTCTTGCCGCTGAGCTTCGACCCGGCGCTCGTCGCCGAGTTCGAGCGCAAGGGCAGGGCGGCGCTCGATGTGCTCGCCGCCCATCTGTCGGCCCGCATGTTTCTCGTCGGTACTGCGCCGACGACCGCCGACATCTGCTGCTACGCCGACATCGCCTTCGCCAAGCTGAGCGGCAAGGACCTCGCGGAATGGCCGAATGTCACCGTCTGGGCAGAGCGCATCGAGGCGCTCCCCGGCTTCGCCCCGCCGTTTGACCTACTCGCGATGCGGGACGCGGAGATCGCGCCCTAGCCGCCGAGCAATTCGAGAAATCGCGCCACGGCCCTTATGTCTTCCGCGAGGGCGGTGCGGCGCCTGGTCGCTTCGGCGTCCTCGCCCCAGGCTTCGATCTGAAAGGTCTCGTCGAGCTGCGAGGCGGCGAACGCAGCGTCGGCGTCGATCCTGGCCTCGAGCAGGGCCAAGGCGATCATCAGTGAGCCGCACGCCGCGGTCGCCGCCTGCAGCGCGGTGAGGCGGAAATCGTCGAGCGATGCGACGGCGGCGGCGAAGGCCTTGAGGCTCGCGGGCGATTGCGGCTGCGGCAGGATGCCGGCGGTGACGGAAAGCCCGGCGTCGTACCGCCCGGCCGCCCAATCGAGGAGCGGCTGCCAGACCGCGTGCTGGCGGGCCGCCAGCGCCGCCGGCTGCTCGGCGCGGTAGCAGACCAGGTCGGTGCCGGCATAGTTGGCGACCTCCGCGGCGACCCTGTCGCGCTCGGCGGCGGTGCGGTCGAGCGCGGTCGCGGCGAGCCGGGTCAGCGGCATCCGTTCCGGCCGGATATCGGTTTCCTGCGCATCCCATTCGGCGACGATCGCTTCGGCGAGGCGCCGGCTCGGCACGGTCAGTTCGCGCTTCGCCGGGGTGAGCAGCGGTCTTCCGTCGAGCGCGACGCCCCAGCCGCCATCTACCTTGCGCGTGCCAACTTCCTTGTAGACGCGCCTCAACCTGGCAGCTCCAGTTCGGCGAACGGGTCGGGCGCGTCGGCGGCAAAGCCGAAGAACTCCCACATTCGCCGCATGTGCGGCGGCAGCGGCGCGCTGACCTTCAGCGTGAAGCCGGCGGGGTGGGGGATTTTGAGGCTGCGCGCGTGAAGGTGCAGCCGGTGCGTGGCCGCGCCTCCCGGCAGATGCGCCGCCGCGCCGCCATACTTGCCGTCGCCGAGGATCGGCGTGCCGATCGCCGCGCAATGCGCGCGCAACTGATGGGTGCGCCCGGTCAGCGGCAGTAGTGCCAGCCAGCTCGCCCGGTCGCCGGCATTGTCGATCACCCGGTAAAAGGTGACCGCGTCCTTGCCTTCGTCGTCGGCGCGCACCCGCTCGCCACCGCCCGCTCCCGATCGCTTGGCGAGGGCGAGGTCGATCTTGCCTTGCCGCATTTCCGGCAACCCGGCGACGATCGCCCAATAGGTCTTGCGCGTGGTCTTGTCGCGAAACGCGCGGGTGAAGAATGCGGCCGCCGCGGCGGTGCGTGCGATCAAGAGGACGCCGCTGGTGTCCTTGTCGAGCCGGTGGACGAGGCGCGGCCGTTCGGCATTGCCGAAGCGCAGCCCGTCGAGGAGCCCGTCGACATGGCGGTTCGTGTTGCTTCCGCCCTGCACCGCAAGACCGGGCGGCTTGTCGATGACGATCGCGTCGTCGTCGCGATGGATGACGAGGTCGCGCAGTAGCGCCTCGTCCTGCGGTCGGCTTTGCGGCGGCGGCCGCCGCTCTCCCGGTTGCGGCGCGTCGGCAAGCGGCGGTACGCGGATCGCCATGCCCGGCGATACCCGGTCGCCCGATTTGGCCTTCTTGCCGTCGACCCGCACCTGGCTCGTCCGCAGCAGCTTTTCGAGCCGTCCGTGCGCCAGGCTCGGGTAGTGGCGCCGGAACCAGCGGTCGAGCCGCAGCGTGCCGTCGGCCTCGCCGACCGTGACCGTATCGCTCATTTGGCGGCTTCGGACTGGCGCCGGCGCAATTTGTCCCAGTATTCGAGGCGCTTCTTGACCTCGCGCTCGAAGCCGCGCTCGGTCGGCCGGTAGAACGCGCGGCGGGCCACGCCGTCCGGGAAATAATTCTGCCCCGAGAAGGCTTCCTCGGTGCCGTGGTCGTAGACGTAGCCCTTGCCGTAGCCGAGGTCGCGCATGAGCCGCGTCGGCGCGTTGAGGATGTGCTTCGGCGGCATCAGCGAACCGGTCTCTCGCGCCATGCCCTGTGCCTGGCCGAACGCCGTATAGACCGCGTTCGATTTCGGCGCGGTCGCGAGATAGATCACCAGCTGCGCCACCGCCAGCTCGCCCTCGGGCGAGCCGAGCCGGTCGTAGACGTCCCACGCCGCCAGCGCCTGCACCACCGCCTGCGGGTCGGCGAGACCGATATCCTCGACCGCGGCCCGCGTCAGTCGGCGCAGTACATAGATCGGGTCCTCGCCGCCCGCCAGCATCCGCGCCAGCCAATAGAGGGCCGCATCGGTGTCCGATCCGCGCAACGATTTGTGCAGAGCCGAGATCAGATTGTAGTGGCCCTCCTGTTGCTTGTCGTAGAGCGGCGCCCGGCGCTGGACGATCTCGGCGAGCTCGGCCGGGCCGAGCGGCGTGCCGGCGGGCAGGCGTTCGATCTCCTCGACCAGATTGAGTAGAAACCGTCCGTCGCCGTCGGCCATCGCCCTGAGCGCGGCGCGACCGTCCGGCGACAGCGGCAATGTCTTGCCGAGATTGGCCTCCGCGCGCCGGATCAGGATTTTCAGCTCCTCGTCGCCGAGCCGGCGCAGCACGAAGACCTGCGCCCGCGACAGCAGCGCCCCGATCAGCTCGAAAGATGGGTTCTCGGTCGTGGCGCCGACGAGGATCACCGTGCCGTCCTCGACATAGGGCAAAAACGCATCCTGCTGGGCGCGGTTGAAGCGGTGGATCTCGTCGACGAAAAGCAGCGTGCCCTGGCCCATCTCGCGGCGTTTCTTGGCCGCCTCGAACACCTTGCGCAGATCGGCGACGCCGGAGAACACCGCCGACAGCGGCTCGAAGGCGAGGTCGGTGCCCTCGGCCAACAGGCGCGCGATCGTCGTCTTGCCGCAACCCGGCGGTCCCCACAGGATCATCGACGCCAACCGCCGGCTCGCCACCATGCGGCCGATCGGCCCATCGGGGCCGAGCAGATGGTCCTGGCCGACGATGTCGCCAAGCTTCCGGGGCCGCAGCCGATCGGCCAGCGGGTGCGGCGCCTGGTTCTCGAACAGGGTGCTCATGCGGCTGATGATATGGGCCGCGTGCGGTCGCCGCGCAAACGTCGCCCAACCCCTCTCCCGCATGCGGGAGAGGGCGGCTCCGGGCGCAGCCCGGAGACGGGTGAGGGTAGCGGCGATGTCACCCTCACCCTCCCAGCGCTCCGCGCAGGGCCCCTCCCTCTCCCGCAATGCGGGAGAGGGGCTCTTCCCGGCATACCGGCGCCGCCGCGAACACATCGTCGAACGTCGCCCGCAGCGCGGCGTCGACATCCGCCATCGTCGCTTTTATCCCAAGCGCGGCGAGCGAGGTGACGCCGTGCCCGGCAATACCGCAGGGCACGATCCCGGCATAATTCCCGAGGTCGGGGGCCACATTGAGCGCGAGCCCGTGATAGGTCACCCAGTGGCGCACGCGCACGCCGATGGCGCCAATCTTGTCCTCGCGGCCGTCCCGCGCGACCCACACGCCGATCCGCCCCTCGCGCCGCTCGCCGGTGACCCCGAACCGGGCCAGCACCCGGATCATCCACTCTTCGAGCCGCCAGACATGGCAACCGACATCGCGTCCGCGCTTCGTCAGGTCGAGCATCATATAGGCCACGCGCTGGCCGGGCCCGTGATAGGTGTATTGCCCACCGCGCCCGGTCCGGAACACCGGCAGGCGGCCCGGCTCGATCAGATCGGCCGCGTCGGCGCTGGTGCCG
>Ga0182024_10002374_pt1 | contig 46822 bp, 36 predicted proteins | sample P32metaG_FD_120480 | JGI IMG/M metagenome (GOLD analysis project Ga0182024, IMG submission 120480) | Permafrost microbial communities from Stordalen Mire, Sweden - P3-2 metaG (Illumina Assembly) | ecosystem: Environmental > Terrestrial > Soil > Wetlands > Permafrost | place: Sweden: Stordalen... | reverse complement strand
TTGGCCGGTGAGGCCGTGGCGGAGGGCGTTCAAGGAAGATTGCTTTTTGCCGGCTTCGGTTTTAGGGCCGGTGGAGTGCTGCGAGTTGGCTCGGTTGATTTCGATTCGTGATGGTGTTGACATATTATTTTCCTTGGCCCTGGTATAGCAGCGGACGGATTTGAGGGTGCCCGGGTGGAAGTGGGAGGTACTTGAAAAGTCGGGAGTTGAGGGTGGATGAATTAGCGGCGACGAGGCCGACGAGGGCGTCGGGCGCGGGCCAGGGGGACCGCCCTACCGTCGCGCTCCGTGCGAGCCTCAATCAGCTTTCTCGCGACATTCCGAGCAACTTCGAGAGTCTCCCTACGCCACCAAGCCTTGGATCTCGTCCGAGGTGGCTAGATAAACGCCTTCTGGAAGCTTTTCGACGCGGATCGCGATGGCTAATTCCACAGCCTATTATCTGCTTCTTCGATTCTGAAGAAAAACATTTCACGCAGAGGCGCAGAGAACGCAAAGGAGCGGCGCGCAGCGTGACCCTAGGGTGCTTTGGAGGGCCAGTCCCATTCGAAACGGCTCTTAAGAACGAAGCCCGGGCCGTGCGGGCCGAGATCGAAGCCGGCTCCAAGGTTGACGCTGAAGATGGGTGTTGCACGCCAGTCTCCGCCAAGAAATAACTGGTGGACTTGCGGCATGCTCTCGATCTCTCCGTAGTATTCGACGGATGGCGAGAAGACCCGGCGTTTCAGGCGGAGCAGCATGGCAGGTTCGAAATTCCAGCCGCGGCGGGTTCCGGGTCCGTGGAGCGCGCGCTCCCATACCGGATTGAAGACGATCTGCCAACGGGAAAATTCGCGGTCGAGGATTGGGCGGAGCTCGACCCTCCGCGAGTTCTCCTCATAGCGGGTATTTTGAAACGAAAATTCTGAAACGAATCCGAGGCGAAAGGGCAGGCGCCAGGTCTCCGGCGCATAGAAATGAGGTAAGACGCGCCAGCCCGCGAATTGAGGAGAGTAGCCTGGTTCCCATGCGTTCAGGAACATGAAACCGAGGGCGAAATTCTGTGATATACCGAGCGTCGGTTCGAGTGTCAGGTGCGTCTGATGAACGGTGGGCAGAAGAGAACCATTGCTCAGGACGGTCCCTTGAGCAATGAAATTTAAATGCGCTTCCAGGCTGTATTCGCGCCAGGACAGCGGTTCATATTCGTAGATGTGGATTTCAAATGAATCTTGCGCCGACGCTCTCGACAAACACCAAAGCCCGGCGAGGAGCAGGAGCTTGCCTCGCATGGTATCCAGCTTACGGGTTCTTGAGGTGGCAGAATGGGGGAATGAAAAACGGAGCGGAATTTGGCTTGGTGGAAGGGGCCGATGGCATCCTGACCATTCGCGGCGGCGGGGATGTGCGGGGATGGAATGGGATTCGCTACAAGTCGGGGCTGTCGGCGAAGAATGTCGGGTCGAAGAAATTATCGATGAACGTCGCCACGATTCCGCCCGGCGGTGTTGCGTATGCGCACATTCATGTGGACTTCGAGGTGATGCTTTACATTCTTGCGGGGCGCGTCCGGCATGAGTATGGGGCGGCGCTGGAACACTCGCTTGAAAATGAAGCCGGGGATTTTATCTTCATCGAGCCGGGGGTGCCGCACGAGGTTTTTAATATCAGCGACCTGGAGCCGGTGGTCGCGGTGGTGGCGCGGTCCGATGCGAATGAATGGGAGAATATCGTGAATTTTACAAGGCCGGGGGCGGGGGTGGCTTCAGGTCCGCCATCAGCGTCTCCCCTTCGTGAACCGTGATTTCCTGGCCGCCTTCGTCGGGCATGGGGCCGAAGGAATCCATGACAATCATCCGGTATTTGCCGGGAGGCAACCCGCCGAAGGTGTACTGACCGTTCTGGTCCGCCTGGGTGCTGCGATTGGATCGAAAGGAGATGTCTTCGTCGATGCGCTGCGCGAAGATCTGCTGTCCGGGGGGGGCCGAGCCGCGGATGGTTGCGGTGTTGGTGCTGACCACGATTCGCAAAGTTCCCGCCGCGCCGGTGGAGACGTCTATAGGAGCGTTCGTCACGTCCGTGCTTCCCAGCCATGCCGACTTTATAAACGACGCGGGACCGTTCACCTGCAAACGCCATATCCCCGGCAGAACGCCCTTCAGCGTGAAGGTTCCATCGTTGTTGACCTGCGTTGGCTGCGGGCCCATACCCATCTGATATTGGGTAAACAACATAATATTAATCTGGCCGGGGGTGACCGGATTGGCGGTATTTCCGCTGGTCTCGATCTCGACCTTGCCGGTGAGTTCGACGGCGTGGCGCAGTTCGAGGACGAGCGCGACGGGCTTGTCACTTACGTCGAATGGCTGAAATGCGCCGATGCGGTTGTCCTCACCGCCGTTGGTGAAGGCAAACAGGATGTACGAACCTGGAAACACCTGGCGGAACTCGAAGGTGCCTTTCGCCGAATCGATGGCCGATCCTATGTTCATGCGCCGGTCGGGCGAGGCGAGCATGACCTGGAGGTTGCCGCCGTGCCAATCCGCGCCACCCGGTGAGAAAGCGCCGTGGATCTGGGTCACTACGCTGGGACGGACTTGAAAATCGACCCCGGATTTTTCGTTGCCGGCAGTCAGTTCCACTACGTCGGCGGACTTGGCTTCGCTGGTCAATGGATAGTACTGAAGCGGATACGCCCTGGCGGGCGGAAGATCGGGTCCGGCGGAAAACGGGCGCGCTTGAAACAGAGTCTGATGGCACTGCGCGGAGAGGATATACTTGCCGGGCGCGATCCCAAAGGCGCGGTATTCGCCGTCATCGTTCGACGGCGTCATGCCGGACATTTGCACGCCTTGATCCAGATGCTTCGCCGGATGAAGCTGGATGTTGCAGCCCTGCAAAGGATCGCCGTCCTCATCGAGCACGTGGCCGCTGATCGACGCGCCGGGAATCAATTCCACTGTGATTGGTCCGGTTGACTCGCCGGCCTTGACCTCCACGGTTTTCATCACGCCGCCGAAGCGGGCCTGCGGATAATTCTGCTGCTGAAACATCAGCCGGTATTGGCCGGCCTGGACATTGGTGATGGTGAACGCCCCCGCGCCATCGGTCACGGCCGCCTGCATGGTTTGATTTCGTCCGCCCATATTTCCCATGGGATTGAGCGTGACCGTGGTTTTCTTGACCGGCATTTTGGTGATGGCGTCCGTGACTACGCCGGTGATGCCGCCGGTCTGATCGGCGCCCGCGGTGGTTTGAGCGGAAGCAGTGACGGCAAACAGGAGGAATAACGCCGGCTTCATGGCTTGAGAATCTCCTTGGCCTTGTCCTCCGGAATCAACTTCGGATGCGACGTGACTTTCGCGCCTTCCGGGAGTTCCAGATCCTCGGCAAGTTCCTTAAACACGGCGTCGAGCAGATCGGCGGACTCCGGGTTGCGGTAGCTGGTGGTGGCGATTTTTTCGAGCGCGAAGATGCGATATTTGCCGGGGGCGATTCCGGTGAGTTTGAACTTGCCGGTATCGTCGGAGATCGCGCTGTAGTAAAACCGCGTCAGAGTGTGCCAATCCCCGACCGGTTCGAGCAGGATGCCGGCGCGCTTCGATCCGCTTGCGTCGGCGTCGATTTCCCCCTCCACGGTTGCGGTGTTGGAGCTGAGGACGATCTCGAGCGGCGCGTCAGAGCCCGGTGGGGTCTCGATCAGTTTGAAAATGAAATCCTTGTCGCCGAGGCGCACGGATTTCTCGAACGTTCCCGCGGGATTCGGATTGATGTTCAGAACCCACTCTCCGGGCGGGAGCTGCTCGATCGCGAAGCTGCCGTCCTTGGCGACGGGGGACGAAAAAGTTTCGCGGCGGGGGCCTTGCGTACCCGGGGCGAGCGCGACCGTGAAGCTTTGAATGGGCCGGGCGGACGGTCCTTCTATTTTCAGGTGGCCTTTTAGTTCGAGGGCGGGGGACAGCGCGAGCACGATGTCGGTTGTGCCTTCGCGGGCGTCGACCACTTGCGTTGCGTAGTAGGTTTTGTCCTTGGCGCGGATGTTGGCTTGCACACGATAGCGGCCGGGTACGTTTTCGGGGAGCTCAAAGTGATACTCCGGACCCTGGACGCCCACGCTGTTGTTCCAGGCCATCTGAGTGTCGTCGGCCGGGCTGAGGTCAATCGTGACTTGCTGGCCACCGCGGACCATTCGGCGGATGCCGCCGTTCATGGAGACGACTTGGTTTGGCCCGTCGTTAGGAGGATCGAGCGGGGGGACGCCGGTGACGCGGCCGGTAATCCTCGCGGGGCGCTCCGCGATGAGGTGGAAATCGAGCCCGGTGAGAACTTCGCCGGCGCGCAGGTTGAGCGCAGCCGCATCCTTGGATTCTCGCGCTCCGCGGAAGTATTGTGGGCCCACCATTTCGCGATTGAGCGGCGCCATCTGGCGCGCAGAAAGGGGATTGCAACGCAGATAAAATTCGCCGGGATCGAAGGTGGGAATTTTGTACTCGCCCTTATCGTTGGTGGTGGCCGAGCGGTAGTTCAACAGGACGCGCTCGCCGCGCGTACGGCCGGGCCGAAGGAGGTTGACGCTGACGCCTGAAACGGGGTCGCCGTCGGGATCGAGCACGCGGCCGGAGACGGAGCCGGCTCGCATGAAGCGCAGCTTGAGGTTCGCACAAGTCTCGCCATCGCCGAGCTTGACAAGATCGCCCAGCTCGCGAGCGCTGCTGGCGCCATAGGTCGCGGTTCCGAGCCCGGCTTTCGTGGCGGTCAGATTGTACTTACCGGCGGGGAGTCCCTCGAAAATGAATCGCCCGGAGCCGTCGGTGCGGGTGGTGGCCCAGGAGCGGGGCGTTCCCTGCCAGGTTGCGGTCACCACGGCTTTGCGCACCGGGTCGTTAGTCGATGCGTCGACGACGGCGCCCGAAATTATACCGTGGCCGGACGGCTGGGCAAAGGTGGGGGCGCATACAACGTACAAGAGCAGAGAGAGTCTCGCGCGCGCCATTGTTTTTATTAGACGACAACTGACGGCGGGAAAGTTTCAGGCGTCTTAGATGCGATTGGGGGATTTTCAGCGTCTGTCCGCATGCTGACGCGCCAAATATGCGCGTAAAGTGGAGGGGGAGATTTATTGTGGACTTTCAAAAAGTTGTCGACGAAGTTCAGGTGATGGGGTCACACCTGGTGGAGAAGGTTAAAGAGCTGATCCACGAAGGGAACGTGAAGCGCATCATCATTAAGAACGAGCAGGGGCACACGCTGGTGGAAATCCCCGTCACTTTAGCCGCGATCGGCGTGATCGCGGCGCCGGTATTGGCGGCGGTGGGCGCGATCGCGAGTGTTGTGACCAAATGCACCGTGGTGGTGGAACGTCGAGAACCGCCGGCGGCGCCTACAGAATAGGGCCGTTATGCGAAAAATCGCAATTCTTGCGATGCTGCTGTCAGGGTCCGCATTCGCCACGTGGTCGGTCGTCGCGGTGGATCGGAACAGCGGGCGGGTGGTCATTTCGTCCTCCACCTGCACGGGGGCTACCGACGATTTTTTGAAGGATGTGCAGGCGGTGGTGGTGCCGGGCAAAGGCGTCGCGGCATGCCAGGCGGGTGTGGACAGCGCGACGCATCAGAATCAGACGCTGGTTTTTGAAGAACTTCAGCGGGGAACCGAACCGGCCAGAATCATTGAGCTGCTGAGTCAGGACCCGGGATTCCAAGGCCGGCAATTCGGAATCGTGGACTTAGAGGGGCGCATGGCCGGACACTCGGGGCTCACGAATGGTTTTGTCAGTCAGGACATTCACGGGCGAGTGCCGGGCACGGAGATGTTCTATTCGATTCAAGGCAATATACTTCGTTCGGGCGCAGTGGTGCCGAGTGCCGTGAAGGCGTTTGTGGGCGCAACGGGAGGTGTTACGGATCGCGTGATGGCGGCGATGGAGGCGGCCGACGCGGCGGGAGGCGACAGCCGGTGCACCTGCGTGGTTCCCGCGGTTCCCTCGGAGAGCGCGGCCTTTCCTTGCACGGCCCGTACCTCACTGGTCGCTTACATTCTGGCTGCCGATCCGAAGGATGCGATCGGCCCGGGCGACCAGGTCAATTTGCATAACAACGGGAAGTACGCGATGTACATCACGGTTTCACAACCGAATCATGGGCCGGCGTTCAACATCAAACAGGGCGAGAATCTGAATCCAGTGAAGACGCTCCGCATGCGCTACGACGCGTGGATCAAGGCGCACCCCGAGTTCAGGAGATAGACATGCGATTCCTATTAGTCGTATCGATGCTAGTCAGCGTCGCATCCGGGCAGCGGGGCGGACGCGGCGGTATTCAAAACATGACGCTGATCACGACCGCGTGGCCGGATGGAGGGATGATCCCGCTGAGATACACGCAGGCTGGGGCGGAACTGTCTCCAGCGATCCAATGGAGCGCCGCTCCGGCGGGCACTGCGAGCTTCGTATTGATTTTTCACGATGCCGATACGGTGGTGAATAGTTCCACTGATGGCATCCTGCAATGGATGGTATGGAACATTCCGGGCACTGCGACCGGTTTGGCGCAAGGCAGACCCGATGGTTTTGAGCTGGAGGACGGCACGCGGCAGATCAGCGTCAGCGGCTCCCGCTATCGAGGCCCGGGCGCATCGGCGACGGGACCGCTGCATCATTATGTAATGGAGCTTTACGCCCTGGACATAACGCTCGATATTAAAGTGAATCCGCAAGGCGCTCAAGAGGCGAATCCGAACGTGCAGGTGATTCGCACCTCGATCATGCAGGCGATGGCGGGACACATTCGCGGGAAAGCGGCGTACCTCGGACTGTTCCGGCGTCCGCAGTGATAACATACTGCAAATGACGAAAATCCTGACCGCTCTCTTGTTCGCGCTGACGATGTTCGCCCAGGACGATCCGCCGCAAGGCGGAGGGGCAGCCGGCGGGCGCGGGGGAGGGATCGCCGCGCTGCCGGCTCCAAACCCGCAACCATACGATCGCGTGGTCACGAAGGATGCGAAGACGAAGAAGGGGCTTTTCACCGTTCATCAGGTGGGCGAGCGGTTCTACTACGAAATTCCCAAGGGCGAACTCAATACGCAGCTGCTCTGGAACACGCAGATCGCCAAGACCACCGTAGGCGTTGGCTACGGCGGCGGACAGGTGGCTAATCGCGTGGTCTTGTGGGAACTGCACAACAACCGCGTCTATCTTCGCGACATTAATTTCAGTGTTACGGCGAAGCCCGATACTCCGATCGCCGAGGCGGTGAAAGCTTCCAACAATGCCACGATCATTATGTCGTTCAACGTCGCCGCCTATCATGACGGCGACCCTGTGATTGACGTCAGCCGCCTGTTCAATACCGACGTTCCCGAAATGAGCGCGCGCCAACAACTCGGCGCGACCACCTTCGATGCGTCCCGTTCTTTCATCGATCACATTTCGACTTATCCCGACAACGTGGAGGCCGAGGCAACGGTCACCTATACACGCACTGGAAACGCTACGCCTGTGGCGGGCGGACGCGGAGGCGGCCTTGGCGGAGGAAGCATGCGCGGCAACAGCGCGACCATCGTGCTGCATCACAGCATGGTGCGGCTGCCTGAAAAACCGATGATGCCGCGTTTGTTCGATGAACGCGTGGGATATTTCACCACCGCGCAGATGGATTACAGCGCCGACGAGTATCGCGCGCGCACGGTGCGCTATATCGCGCGCTGGCGCCTGGAAAAGAAGGACCCTAACGCAGCCCTCTCCGAGCCCGTGAAGCCCATCGTTTATTACATCGATTCCGCGACGCCGAAGAAATGGGTTCCGTGGCTGAAGAAAGGCATCGAGGATTGGAACGAAGCTTTCGCGGCGGCTGGATTTAAGAACGCAATCATTGGGAAGGAGGCTCCCACGGCGCAGCAGGACCCCGACTGGAGTCCGGAAGATATTCGCCACTCGGTGATCCGGTGGCTGCCGTCCACTGTTGAGAATGCCAGTGGGCCGCACATCTCCGATCCTCGCACCGGCGAGATTCTGAACGCGGACATTCAGTTCTACAACAATGTGATGAACCTGGCTCGCGACTGGTATTTCGTCCAGGTGGGTCCGCTCGATCCGCGCGCGGCGAAACTGCCGCTGCCGGACGATCTGATGGGCAGACTGCTCGAATACGTGGTGGCGCATGAGGTGGGCCACACGCTGGGCTTCCAGCACAATATGAAAGCGAGCGCCATGTATCCCGCGGACAAGATTCGCGACAAGGATTTTGTCCATAAGATGGGTCACACGCCGTCCATCATGGATTATTCGCGCTTCAACTACGTCGCGCAGCCGGAAGACAAAATCGCCGTCGAAGACCTGGTTCCGCGCATCGGCCCGTACGACATCTGGGCCACCAAATGGGGCTATATGCCGATCGCTGCTTCGACTCCGCAGGAAGAGAAACCGATTCTCGATAAGATGGCGCGCGAGCAGGACCAGACGCCGTGGTATCGCTTCTCCACCGCAAACTCCGCCGGGTCGGACCCTGGTGAAGAAACCGAAGCCGTAGGCGATGCCGACGCCGTGAAGTCGACCGCGATGGGGATGAAGAACCTCCAGCGCGTCGCGAAGATGCTGATGTCGGCGACCGCTTGGAAAGAAGGCGAGACCTACGAGGATCTGAGCGAGATTTACGGCCGCGTTCTCAGCCAGTGGCAGACCGAAATGAATCACGTCGCGCAGGTCGTAGGCGGATTCAACAGTCAGGAAAAAGTGGTCGGGCAGGAAGGCCGGATCTTCACACTGGTGCCGAAAATTCGCCAGGAGGAAGCGGTGAAATTCCTGGTGGACAATGCATTCGCGACGCCGATCTGGATGGTGGACCCGGATATCCTGCGTCGTATCGAGCCGACGGGCGTCCTTCAGCGCATCGCGATCGCGCAAAGAAGCGTCCTCAATACACTTTTGAACGACCAGCGCTTCGCCCGTCTGATCGAACAACAGACGGTCGACGGCGCGGCCGCTTACACTGCCGCGGATCTTCTCGCCACTGTTCGCAAAGGCGTGTGGAAGGAACTCGACGGTGCGCAGATCAAGATCGATGCTTACCGGCGCAATCTTCAGAACTCCTATCTCGATCTGATCAATGCCAAGCTCAACGGATCACGCGAAACGGCCGCGGCTGGTGGTCGTGGAGGCGGCGGACGCGGCGGGGCTCCGCCTCCTGTCAGCGAGGACGAGAAGCCGTTTTTCCGCGCCGAACTGCACGCGCTGACCGTATCCATCGCGTCGGCGATTTCGAAGACAGCGGATCACGATACGAAGGCGCATCTGGAAGGCGCGAAGGACCAGATCGCCAGGATTCTCGATCCCAAATTTCTTCCGCCCGCACCGGCGGCGGCGACAGCGGGACCGGGACGCGGTGGTCAAGCGAGATAGTTACCGAATCGCCCCGGTGGTCTTCGAATCGAACCAATGAATTTGTTCGCGGCGGATTCGGAACCAGCCGGGGCTGTCGAAATCGGCACGCACGCCGGCGGGCGCTCGCAGAGTCACGTGAACGTCATCGAGAGCCAGGCGTAACAAGGTCTCATTACCTAGGTCTTCGGTGACCCAGACGCGCGCTTCGGTCCAGGACGGTTGGCTGGTCAGCGAAAAGTCGATGTCTTCAGGGCGGATGCCGAGCGTGATTTCACGGCGAGCGCCGATGGCGGCAAGCTGTTCCGGCGTGGGCTCGACGGACAAACCGGCTCGGCGAAAAACGCCGGATTCGATGACGCCCGGGAGCAGATTCATGGACGGGCTTCCGACGAATCCAGCTACAGACAGATTCGCGGGACGGCGATACACCTCGGATGGAGTCGCATATTGCTGAAGCAGACCGTCTTTGATGATCGCGATGCGGCTGGCGAGCGTCATGGCCTCCGTTTGATCGTGCGTCACGTAAAGCGTGACCACCGAAAGCTCATGCTGCAAGTGCTTCAGTTCGGCGCGCATGTCGACCCGGAGACGCGCATCGAGGTTCGATAGAGGCTCGTCCATCAGGAACGCCTGGGGCCGCCGGATGATGGCGCGGGCCAGGGCGACGCGCTGGCGTTCGCCGCCCGAAAGCTGGCGCGGATGGTTCCGCAATAAGTGGGCGAGGCCGAGCCGCGCGCCGATTCGCTCCACTTCGGCGGAAATTTCGGGGGCCGGCCGTCGCCGCACTCGCATCGGGTAGCCGATATTCTCCGCGATGGTCATGTGGGGATAGAGCGCATAGCCCTGAAAAACCATCGCGACATCGCGGTGGCGAGGATCGAGCCGGGTAATGTCCCTGCCACGCAGCCGTACGACGCCCTCATCGGGCTCTTCGAGTCCCGCGATGATGCGAAGCAGCGTGGACTTGCCGCAGCCGGAGGGTCCGAGCAGAACCACGAATTCTCCTTCACCAGCTTCAAGCGTCAAGCCGCGGAGCGCGTCCTTCACGCCGAATCGCTTGGTGATATTTTCTAAGCGCAAACTCATGGCTCAGCCTTTGATTGCGCCTAGGGAGAGGCCGCGGACGAAGTATCGCTGCGCGGCGGCGGCGAAGATCAAAACCGGCAGCATGGCGACGACTCCGGCGGCGCTCATCGCGCCCCATTGAATCTCATATTGCGTGACGTGTGCCGCGATGCCGACTGGAAGCGTCATTGCCGACTCCGTCTGCGAAAGAATCAAGGCGAATAGAAACTCGTTCCAAGCGACGATCAGACAGAAGACGGCGGTCGCGGCGAGACCCGGGCGCACCAGCGGCAGAACAATCCGCAGCAGGACTCCGATGCGGGATTCGCCATCGAGCAGCGCGGCTTCTTCGATCTCGCGCGGCAGGTCCTCGACGAATCCGCGCATCATCCAGACCACGAAAGGCAGGTTCAGGGCGACGTCTACCAGGATGAGTCCGGCGAGCGAATTCAGCAGATGGATTTCGCGCAGCATCAGGAAGAGAGGAATGATGGTCACGATGGGCGGGAGCATGCGGTTCGATAGAATCCAGAAGCCGATGCCTTGGGACCAGTCGCGTGGCCACGGGAATCGAACGAGCCCATACGCGGCGGGGAGTCCCAGCACCAGAGCGATGAGAGTGGAGCAGGTCGAGACGATTACGGAGTTGAGAAAATAGCGCCCGAATACGTCATGACTGAAGATCGCCGTGTAGTGGCGGAAGGTTGGTGTGAAGCGAAACCACAACGGCGGTGAAGCGAACTGGTCGAGCTCGGTCTTGAGAGAGATCGTGATCAACCAATAGATCGGGCCGAGAGCTAACGCCATTGCCAGGAGCGCGGTTGCATATTTGGCGAGGGTTTTCATGACATATCGGTCCGCATGCTCACGCATGGCGGTTCAGCAGGCGCATGAGGCCTCGCGCGGCTACGGTCGTGAACAGCAGACCCACAAAGGACATGGCGGCTGCATATCCGAAGTTCGAAAATCGAAACGCGGTGCGGTAGATGTAGAGGCTCGCTGTCTCGGTGGCCGAGCCGGGTCCGCCTTGCGTGAGCAGAAAGATCTGATCGAAGATCCGCAGCAGGTCCATCGATCGCAGCAGCAATGCCAGCAGGATGGTAGGTTTCAGCAGCGGCAGGATCACGTCGCGCAGGGTTTGCCAGTAGGTGGCGCCGTCGACGCGCGCGGCCTCGAGAGGCTCCGCCGGAATCGCTTGCAATCCCGCGGTGAGTAGGAGGAACAGAAACGGAGTCCACTCCCACACGTCGACGAGGATCACGGAGAGCATCGCGGAGTCGCGACCGCTGGTCCAGGTAAGATTCGCGGTGTTGAATCCGAGCTGCCGGAGGATTCCGTTCAGCATGCCAAACTGCGGGTTATAAATCAGCCGCCAGATCACGGCCGCGACTACCGGCGGCAGCAGCATTGGCGCGAGAAGGGCGACCCGGACCAACGCGCGGCCTCGCGTCAGCGAGTCCACCAGCAAAGCCAGCGCCAGTCCGAGAAAGAACTCGAGCGTGAGCGCAACGGCGGCATAGAGCACTGTCTGGCCGGCCGCCACCGCGAATAACGGGTCGTGAAACAAGCGTGCGTAGTGGGAGATGGTGAGGCCGTGCGCGTTCGTCAGGCTGACTTTAATCAGGTAGAGCAGGGGATAGATGGAGAGCGCCGCCAATACCAGTAAGGCGGGCGCGACCCAGATCAGGCCCGGCAATCGGCGTGTCATTTGCCTCGCTCAAGGATCGCGGCGATCTCGCGATTCGCCTGCTGCATCGCCGCTTCGGGCGAAACCGCGCCGGAATTGGCCTGCGATAAGCTGACGCCAAATGCATTCTCGATTTCGTTCCATTGCGTCGTGCGGGGGCGCGGCCGGGCCCCCTCGAGCGAGGCGAGTTGCGCGGGAAATGCGCGGAATCTCTTCACAAGATCGGGAGCTTTAAAAACACTGCGGCGGGTAGGAGGATTGCCGCGCAGCGCAGCTTCGCTCATCTGCGCGGCTTCAGTGGACCAATAAATAAAATCGAACGCGGCGTCTCGATGGGTGGACGAAACCGGCACGGCGAGCAGCCACGCGCCCAGCTCCGCGACACCGGGGACGCGCCCCGCGGGCATGGGTGCAAATTCGATTTTACCCGTGACTTTCGATTTCGATGGGTCGTCCATTGCCGCGATCCAGGCGGGCCAGTTGATGCTCATCACCGCGGTTCCCTGTAGCAGTTGCGCGGAAACCTCGGCGGCATTGAAGCCCGCATATCCGGGCGGCGAGAATTTCCCAAGCTCGACCATGAAACGGAGTGCCTCAATCGCCTCGGGGCTCGAAAGACTGGGCTTGCCCTGAGCATCGAAAATATCGCCGCCAAAAGCCCACAGCAGCGGCATGAAATCGGTTACGGCGGAGTTGCCCGGCGCGGCCCGCATGACGTAGCCGAACATCTTTTCCCCCGCCCCAATGGTCTTCGCAGCTTCCCGAACTCGATCCCATCGATCCGGAGCGCCGAGCTTGTACTTGTCGAACAAATCCTTACGATAGAAAAAAAGCTGGGAATTGCCGACATAGGGCAGGGCGTAGAAAGTCTGGGAATGGCGGCAAACCGCAAGGCAACTGGCGAGGAAGTCGGCATCGGGCGCGCGCGGCATCGGCGCCAGGCCGCCATCGGCAACAAGTTTCGGAAACCAGGGATCGTCCAGCATGATGACGTCATAGGCTCCGGTCCGGCTTTGAAGATCGAGCGATTCCTTCTCGAACAAATTAGCGTAGGGAAGCTCAACCACCTCGATGCGAGTGTTGTGCGATTGGCCCCATTCGTTCGCGGCAGCCTTCAGCGCGCTGCCCTCGACACCGGCGTTCACGGCAATGATCAGCGCCTTGTTCGAACCAGTGTGAGAGCAACCCGCAAGCAGGATAAGATACGCGGGCAGGTAACGCATCTACAGGGTCACCCATCGGCTGTTGCGCGGTAGTGGCACGAACAGGAGTGTATCAAAACCTCCCGTCGCACGGCTGTTTACTGTACTGAAAACGTTAATGCGTGAAGTAACGATCCGCAAAGGTTAAAAACGTCGGCCAGTTCGGCGCGGGAGTGTGACCGCCGCTGTGCTGGCGAAACGCGACGTCGCCATCGATCAATGTGGTTTCGATCGGAGGAAACTCGTTTGTCCCAAGATCTTTCTTGCCCAGCAGCCTGTATACCGGCCCTGCGCCCACCGCGGCCAGGAACATCCCCTTCGCGTCCACCCATCCGTCCCCTTTCGTCGCACCGGCGCTGATGAACACCGGGCGAGGCGCGCAAAGAGCGACCAGTTCATGAGCGTCCACCGGCAGATCGTTCCAGTTTAGAGGTCCCGCATATTTGATGAAGTTGCCGGCCATCCAATGGTATTCGCCCGTGCCCGCGACGTTTTCGACCAGCTCGCCCCAATTTCTGCGATTCAGTTTGACGCCTCCTTCGCCCGAGGAACTGACGAACGCAATCGCGAAACGCGGATCGTATGCCATCGTGACCGCGGTCGCTTTGCCGTAGCGCGAATGCCCTTCGATACCGACCCGCTTGGCGTCCACCGAAGGGTCGGTTTCAAAATAATCCAGTGCCCGGCTGGCTCCCCAGGCCCATGCGCGCAGCGCACCCCAATCGTCGAGCTTGCGGGGTTGCCCTTTGTTTACCAAACCGATAATTCCTTGCGTGAGGCCGGCGCCGTTGTCGGCCTGAATGCTGCCGGGAACCAGGATCGCGTAGCCCCACCCTTTCGCCAGGACTTGTTGTTGCCACGTCGGCCCCGGCGGCGGAGGAGGCGCTGGACCACGGCCGCGTCCCGGGAACGGTCCGATGAATCCGAATTCGATAATCACGGGTACTCTTCCAGTCGCATTTGCCGGCGTCGTCAACGCGAGTTGGATGTCGACCGTGATTTCCGGAAACGAGGAATTGTCGACATGCCCAACCAGTTTCTTCACGACCACCGGCACATCGCCGTTCGTCTCCCGATTAGTGCTGGTGACTTCCCATCTGACGCCGGGCGTAACTTTAGGAACCCGCCCGTAAATCTCGCGATCGAAATCCTCGACAATTTCGGGACGCCTCTGTTTCCACCACCTCTCCGCGGTCTTGACCTTCTTGCCGTTCTTCATCACGAGAGGATCCGGCAGGTCAGGATATGGATTCGCTTTCGACTCGTCGTAATTCGCGTAATTCGCCGCATCGGGATGACTGCCATCGGCTCCGTGCCGCAACTCCGTGATATGCAGCAGACCCATCAATCGCTGATGATCCTGCTCCGCGGTCAGCGTCACCACCTGGTACGCATTGATGGCCGCGGCAGCACAGAAGAACGCCAAAATAAATTTCATACCGTGACCTCCGGGCTGACTCCAAAGTGTTTTTGCAGCACCACGGCTACTGTTCCCCGCAGTCTCGCCATCCCATCCTCGTGGGCCGGAATGAGCCTCGGCGCGACGCCGCCCGATAATCCCTGCGCCTGCACCTCCGCCTGGATCACTGGTCCGAATCGATGCCACGACCGCGTCCGATAATGACGATCTGATCCGGGTCCCATCCCGCGACGATCATGCGCATGCCGCGCCCCGGAAAATGCACCATCTTTTCCAAATAGTAGCGCATCGCCGCGCGATTGGCGCCAAACGCTTCCCAGCATCCCCGCGTGGTCGCGCGAATGTCTGAAATCCGCATACGTAGTTGTATAGCACAACAATATGCCCGTTCCGAGTAGGCCAGTCCCCCTGGACTGCGGCCAAGGCCCTCGTCGGCCCTATTTTGAATGCGGCGCCGACAGTTACGAACGGCGTGATTACCAGCGATAACTGTTAAGGGCTCTTAATCGCCCTTAAATGCGTCAAAATGCACCCCCAGGAGGCCTTAAATGACCTTAAAACTGGAGTTTTAAGGCCAGCTGGATTTGACGCGAGCTGCCGAAATCTCCGGCCGGTGCGCGCGAGCCGCTCGTGATCACTCCGAGTGTCGCCGAACCGATGGTAGTTACGGGGTTCCCGAAGTTCGGATGATTGAAAATATCATAAGCGTCGCCACGGATCTGGAAATTGAGATTCTCTTTAATCCTTATGTTCCTGACGATCGCGATATCGAGATTCGAGAAGCCCGGACCGATGACCACGTTGCGTCCGAGGTTTCCGAAACCCAGAACCGTTCCGGCCGTGGTGCCCTGATTCACGAAAACCGTTGGATTGTCGACATAGCCGATGGCGGTAGCGGCACCGTTGCTCGCGGGCTCATAGCCGGTGATGACGCTCCCCGTCACATTCGGCCGTAGCGTCGCGGCTCCGGTGAAGGAGGTGTTGGAGAGGTGGAAGTTTTGGGGATTGCCGCTTTGCAGCGTCTCGATGAGAGAGAACTGCCAGCCGCGGACCAGCCTGTTGCTTTCAAACGGCAGAGCGTACACTCCGCTCAGGACGAAGCGATTGCGGGCGTCGAAGTCCGAAAGACCTCGATCACCGCGGATGTTGTAGCTGTTTTGAATCGTTAATCCCTGGACGTTTCGCGAGTTGTCGTCAATCGACTTCGAGCGCGCGTAGATCCCTTTGAAATTGAGGCCCTTGGCGAGACGCTTTTCCACAGTCGCCCAGACTGCCTGGTAAGAGGAGTTGCCGTCGCTCTCATAAACGAGGATGTTCGTGAGAGGCTTGCCGGGGTCGATGGGGCTGTTCGGCGAGAGCGTGGGGTAGGGGCGAACGCCGTTGATGAACTGATTGTAGTTGCGTTCGAGGTTGAGGTCCGTACCCTTACTGCCCACATAGCTGAGGGTGAGACCGTAATCCTTACCGAGCTGCTGCTCCAGGTTGAAGTTCCATTCCGAGACGTACGCATCGTGGTAATTGTGCGCGATGGAAACGGGAGAAACGGCGCCCGCGGCAAGCGGGTAGGCGTTTTCGAGAGTGACGAACGAGCCCGCGGGCGGCGTGTAGGAAATGGGAAGGGCGTAAGGCGGATTGCCTGCCAGACCCGTGATCAGGCCCAGAGTCGGCTGATCCGTCATGATGGCGTAGGCGGCGCGGATCACGGTCTTTCCGGTCTTGAACGGATCCCAGACGACGCCCACGCGCGGCTCGAAGTTGAGAGCGCTTTGCTGATAGGCGGTGTTGAGTCCGCCGTTTTGTCCGACGTGTACGAGTGAGTCCGTGGTGGGATCGAACACGACAAAACGATTTTCGGCTTCGGTAGGCGTGCCATACCAGTCATAGCGAACGCCCAGAGTCACGGTGAAGGTCGGCAATACCTTCCAGGTATCGGTGACGAACGCGCCAATGGAGTTTCCGTACGTCCGGTTGGAGCGATTGGCATTGGTCACGCTGAAACTATTGGCCTGATCGTTCAGGAACGCGGTGATATTGGGGAAGCCGAAGCTTCCGGGAGTGTAGGAGAAGTTGTCGGAATTCTGACGGCGGAACTCGCCGCCAAATTTGACGATGTGGTTGCCGTGCACCCAGCTTAGAGTGTCGGAGAAGGTGCCGACGTCGTCGCCGCGCCCTTGCGGGAATCCGCCGATGCCGCCGAAGGTGAACGCGCCGGAGACGCTGATTTGCGGCAGTCCGATGGCCGCGGTGACGCCGCTGTTGATGAAGAACGCGGGTGCGGCGTCGGTGTTATCGGCGGAGAAGACGATGTGAATACGATTTGCGCCGGCGCGGAATTCATTGGTCAGCGTCGGGCTGAGGGTCCAATCCTCATTGAACGTGAGAAGCTGGCGATGGCCGTTGCGCTGATCTCCGCCGCCCGGGAAGCTGTTGCCGTCGGTCGAAGGCGGCTCATTGCGCTGATCCCGTTGAATGGCGTAGTAGAAATTAAGGCGATTGTTGGTGTTCAACAAATAACTGATGTTGGCGGTGCCCTGTTCGATGTTTACGGGGGCGCTGGCGGAGCCTGCAAACGAGCTGGTGCCGGAATTGGCAAGCGGGATGAGAGGCAACAAGGCTTGAATGGCTGGGGAGCCGTTGGCGGCCAAGGCGCGTTGCGCGGTGGTGAGCACGGTGGCGGAAAGCGGCACTGCCTGGCGCTGGCGTAATCCTTCATAGCTCAAAAAGGCAAATAGCCGATTTTTGATAATGGCGCCGCCGCCATCTCCGCCGAACTGATTGCGGATGAACTGAGACTCAAGATTCGGCACCGAAGCGCCGGCGACGGTGACATGGGTCGGATTGGACCAGTTGCGGGCGTCGAGATAATCGTTGCGAAAATACTCATAGGCTTCGCCGTGCCAGGTGTTCTCCCCGGAGCGGGTGGCGATATTCATGATCGAACCGGAGTTGCGGCCATACTCGGCGCTGAAGGTCGAGTTATCGATCTTCAACTCCGCCACCGTGTTGATGGTCGGCTGGAAGGTGATCTGGTTCTGATTCGGATCACTGAGATTGATGCCGTTGATCATGGGATTGAAACTATCTTCGCGGGCGCCGGAGGTGTTATAGGCGAACGAGCCCTGTCCGCGCAGAGGCGCGGTAAGAAACCCGTTGGCCGGCGGAGTGACGGTGCCGGGCGTGAGCAAAGCGAGGTCGATGAAATGGCGGCCGTTAAGCGGGATCTCCTGCACGGTGCGCTGATTGACTACGCTTCCGAGAGAGGAGGAACTGGACTCGATCACGGAGGCTCCCCCGTTTACCTCAACGGTCTCGCTGACGGTGCCTAGTTTCAGTGCAAAGTCCTGGCGGACGGCGCTACTGACGGAGAGCTCAACCCCACTGGCGATCATGGTCTGCATGCCAGCGGCTCTTATTTCTATGCGATAGGTTCCGACTGGAAGTGATGGCACCAGATAAATCCCAGAAATGTCGCTGTGGGTGGAATGCTCCTCGCCTGTGGCCTGATTTTTAACGGACACGGTTGCGTTCGGGACGGTGCTACCGGCGGCGTCTGTGACGGTTCCGCCAATGCTACCAGTGGATTGGGAAAAGACGGACTCGGCCAAGAAAAGAAAAGAAATGGCGAATACGACTTGAGACAGTCGATGAATATTTGACACGAAACTACCCCCTAGTAGTTGTACAGACTCTTAAACTTGGCACATGGTTGCGGGAATTTATATCAAATAAATACCGTATTTATAAAAAAAGCATCATAAGTCGTGGGGAGCGTGCAGCACGTTAGTATGGTGCGTCGTACAAATGAGCAGTATGTGAGGCGGACGCCTTCGTCCGGTTGCGATTAAAAGGCCGGCGGGGGCGTCCGGCGCGGACCGGGGGTCCGCCCTACCTTGTCTTTGCCAGTTTATCCAGCAGTTTTTGGGCGGCTTCGCGGGTTTCGGAGTCCGGGCTTTGCGCGGCCTTTCGAAGGTAGGGGAGCGCGGCGGTTGGGTTGCCGGTGTTCGCAAAAGCCACGCCGAGATCCAGGTTGGCGCGGTGAAAATCCGGATCGATGCGGATGGCTTCGCGGTACTGATTCATGGCTCGCTCGATCTGGCCCTTAGCGGTAAAGAGATTGCCCAGAAATTCGTGCGCCTCGGCGCTGTTGGGATCTGCCTGGACAATCGCTTCCAACTGCGCTTGCGCCTCGTCGAGCCGATGGATGCGTTTCAGAGCGAGCGCGTAGTTGTAGCGCGCGCCCAAGTAGTTGTCTTGATAGCGAAGGGCTGCCTCGAAATGAAACTGCGCTTCCTCGAAGCGGTTGGTCTCCGACAGGAGATTGCCGAGGTTGTTGTGGGCGGGCGCGAAATTGGGCTGTACGCGAAGGGCGTCGCGCAGCGCGGATTCGGCGGCAACTGTGTCTCCGCTTTCAAAAAGAATTGCGCCTAGCAGGTTGTAGGGTTCGACCATTTCAGGATCGGACTGCTTCGCTTTCTCCCATGCCGGTATTGGTTTCTTGCCCTCGCCAAGCTGGGTCAATCCTAATTGCAGCCAAGCCGCAGCGTCGGCGGGGGCGAGCTGTAATGCTTTTTGCAGAGTCGCTTCGGCGCGCGGATATTGGCGCAACGTTGAAAGACAAATCGCCCGGCGGACGAGAGCTGGTTCGGATTCTGGCGCATGGCGAAGAGCTTCCTCATATACGGGCAAGGCTTGATCGCACTTGCCGGCGTTACACCACGCGTCGGCGAGCTGGAGATAGTACTCGGGCGCCGCGGGGCGAAGTTTGGCGATGGCGGCGGAAAGCCGGGCGATGCCGGGGGTGAGATTGGCGCCCTGGCTTACTTGCGCGATCGCCAGGTAGAGTGGGTCGTTAGTCGCCGATGGATAATACTGGATTACTTCGCCGCGATAGCTTTGCTGCTTCTGTTCTTCCTTCGGGGCGAGGAGATTTGAGGGCGGATTTCTCTGAATATCGTGATCGGTCATTACGGCGTGAACGACGTCGTCGGTGCGGCGCTTCTGCATATGGCAACCGATGCAATCGGCAGAGGCGGTGTGACGGCCGGCGGCTACCAGGCGGTCGAGAGAGGGGGAGTGACATTGACGGCAGACGCCGGTGTAGTCGCGGGGAGCTTTGGTGTGGGGGTCGTGACAGGTGGTGCATGTCAGGGCGCCTGCGCTTTTCTGAAAACACTGGGATTTGCGCAAGCGGTAAACTGATCCGGTGATCTCGAATTTATCGTCATAACCTTTTCCAGGGGCATGATCGAAGTGCAGCATGAAATCGCTCAGTGACTCACCCGGCTGGTAGGAGAATGGCGCGCGTTCATAGCGCACGATAGAGGCAGGCAATGCGGAGCTGGTGGTTTCGAGATGGCATTGCATGCAGACCTCTAGCTGGCGATCGGCCGAGAGGCGGGATGGATTTACAATGGCAGCGGCCGAGGGCGCTCCAGAGCGGGCGAGGGCGGCGTGGCGATCGCTGTTGCCGTGGCAGCGCTGGCAGTCGATCCCTTCGGGGACACGCGAGAAAACGGGAGGGGCGCGGGGATCGACGGCGCCGGCGGGAGTTTCCGGATAGGCGTTATGGCAGAACATGCAATCGTAAGTAATCTTGCGACTGCGGGCCTGATGGTCGGGGCGATCGAAGCCGGGATTCATGGCCCACGTGCCGCCGTTTTCCGCGTACCAGCCGAGCGGTAACAAGACCAGGGTATTCTGCGCGGTGCGATGCAGGTAGGCGCGCGCGTGATTGCCGGAGCCCAGGACAAAGTCGATTTCGGTTTCACTCATGTTGGTCTGTTTGCCATCGAAACCGATCTGATACTGGCGCTGGAAATGATGGCCGTCGCGCTGGAGGTTGGTGTACCAGGTGTCGGAAGGTTTGTGATAGTAGAGTGCCGTGGCCTCGGGCTTAGGGCGATAGAAGGACTGCGCCATGGCGGTCTTTTGGTAGAGCTGCCACGCGGCCTTGTGACAGTCCTCACAGGTTTGCGCCGATATGGGGAGCATCACGGCCAGGACGGCTAGATACCCTGCACTGTCGCGTCTGTCCGCATGCTTACGCATGGCGATTCAGCGGGCTAATGGGGTGACCCCGCTGGTGGATAGAGAGTGGTTGAACTGGGGGACTTCCTTGTCCATCAGCGCGCGATATTCGGCTTTGGCCGCGGCTAGATCGGCTTCGATCATGTCGGTGAGGCTGAAGGCGGTGTCGGTGGGCTTGTAATCGGCGCCGCCGGCTACATCGCCGGCTCCGGTACCGACCTCGCCGTTCAGCCAGATCAGGTTGAAATAAATTTTGTAGGCCGCGATGAAATACTTGTCGTCGCTGGTGGTGAGGGCTTTCGAGACGAGCTTGTATTCTACATTTTGCATCTTCTGGTCCATGTCCTGAACGGACTTGAGGAGGTCGGATTTGGTTTTGTCGGCCTTGAGCATCTTTTGAACGTCGTCGAGCTGTTTGCGCATCCATTCGAGCTGATTGACCATGTCAGAAGTCGCGTTGATATCGTCGCGGATGCGGAGCTGGAGCTTGACCTGGGATTGGATGGCGGCGTCGTTGCCGGTGCTGTGGGGATCTCTGATAATTTCGAGCGGCTGAGTGTAGGATTCGCCATCGACGGTAATGCGCATGGTATATTTTCCGGGCGCAACCACGGGTCCAACTTCAGCTTGAGCGGCGCCCCAGTGGGTGATGGCGCGCGAGTCCTGGCCGCGGAAGCGAGGCTCTTCAAAGATGTGGAGATTTTCAGGCGGAGCGGTGCGGAGCGCGATCAGGCGCGGGGGATCGTAGTGCAGATCCCAGGTGGCGCGATTGAGGCCGGTACGGCCGGGGGTGGCGCGCAGTTGGCGGATGACTTTTCCGTCCTGATCGAGGATCGCGGCCTGGACAGGGGCTTTCGGCTGATTCTTGAGCTGAAAATTTAAATAGGCGCGGCCGCCTCCTAAAATGCGAATCGTCTCGCGCGGTTTGAATAACGATACGGAGGTGTCAGAGCCGACGCCTTTCGCCATCTGCTCGAGGGCGGTGATGTCGTCGAGGATGTAGATGCCTCGGCCGTAGGTGGAGACGACCAGGTCGTGAGACTGCTTCTGGACGACGGCCCAGGAAACGGGGGCGGGGGGGAGTCCGTTTTTCAAGTTGGTCCAGTGGGCGCCGTCGTCGAGCGAATAGAAGAGAGCGTTGCCGGTGCCGGCGAAGAGGAGTCCTTTCGAATTGGGATCCTCGGCGACGATACGAACGTAAGAGAGCTGGTGGGTCGGCAGGCCGGAGGTGATTTTCGACCAGGACGCGCCGAAGTCGGTGGTTTTATAGATGAAGGGCTCGCGGTTGTCCATCAGGTGATAGTCGACCGAAATGTACGCAGTGCCGGGGTCGAAAAAAGAGGGCTGAATGCTGGTGATGGTGCCCCAGGGCTGCATGCTGACGTTTTTCGTCATGTCGTTCCAATTCGCGCCGGCGTCCCTGGTGTTCCAGATTTTACCGTCGTTGGTGCCGGCCCAGATGAGTCCTTTCTGAACGGTGGAGGGCGCGATGGCGAAGACTACTTCGCCGTAGAACTGGCCGAGATTGTCGCCGACGATGCCGCCGGAGGGGACCAGATATTTGGGGTCCTGTGTGGAGAGGTCGGGACTGATCACGCTCCAGCTCTGGCCGGCGTTGGTGGTCCGAAAAACGACCTGGCAGCCGTAGTAGACGGTGTTGTGATCGAAGGGATCGATGGCTAAGGGAGCGGTCCAATGGCAGCGGTATTTGGTGTCGTTGGGAGGGGAATCGAGGGTATGGAGCCAGGGGCTGACGGAACGCGCGAGTTTTGTTTTCGCGTCCCAGCGGGTCACTTCGTCGCCATAGCAGGTGGCCCAGACGATGTTGGGATCGGTGGGGTCGGCGTAGGTGAATCCGGATTCGCAGCCGCCCATGCCGCGGTCCCAACCGGGTTCGGCGGCGCGGCCGAATCCGCCGAAGCCGACTTGCACAGAGGGTCCGCGCATGGTGGTGTTGTCCTGCATGTTGGTGTAGAAGTAATAGGGGATTTGATTGTCGACCGAGACGTGATACATCTGGCCGACGGGGAGGGTCACGCGATTGAATCCGCGGCCATGGGAGGTGGTGATGCTGAGGCCGCCATCGTGGGTGATGACGAAGCGGTCGGGATTAGAGGGGTCCCACCAGATGTCGTGGTTATCGCCGCCCCATTGAGTGGGCCGGAAGGTTTCGCCACCGTCTAAAGACTGGTGGAAGGAGCTGTTCGACACGAAGACTTCGTTGGCATTGGCGGGCGACACGGCGAGATGGATATAGTAGCCGGCGCGGCCGATGAGGGCTCGGTCCCAGTTGACGACTCGCCAGTTGGCGCCGCCGTCATCGGAGCGCCACAGGGAGCCCTGATCGGCCGTTTGAATCAGAGCATAGACGCGATCGGAATCGGTGGGGGCGACGGCCACGTCGATTTTTCCTAGCGGCGAATTGGGCAGGCCGGGGGCGGTGATATGACGCCAGGTGGCTCCTCCATCGCGCGAGGTGTAGACGCCGCTGCCGGCACCTCCGCTGAGTTCGCCGTAGGTGTGCATTTCAACTTGCCAGGTGCCGGCGAAGAGCACGCGGGGATTCTTCGCGTCCATAGTGAGGCCGCTACAGCCGGTATTTTCGTCGACGAACAGCACGCGCTCCCAATGCGCGCCGCCGTCGAGGGTGCGATAGACGCCGCGCTCCTGTTGCGGGCCAGTCATGCGGCCGAGAGCGCAAGCGAACGCGATATCGGGATTGGTGGGATGGGTCAGAATGCGTCCGATGCGGCCGGTTTCGTCCAGACCAATGTGCTGCCAGGTTTTTCCGGCGTCGGTGGATTTATACATGCCGTTGCCCATCACGTCGCTGTCGCGGATGGCCCAGGCTTCGCCGGTTCCGGCCCATACGATGTTCGGGTTCGACGGCGAGACGGCGAGCGCGCCGATGGCTGCCACGGGCTGATCGTCGAAGATCGGGGTCCATCCGAATCCGCCGTCGACGGACTTGAAGATTCCGCCGGACGCAGCGCCCGCGTAGTATGTGTTCACGTCGCCGGGCACGGCGGCGACCGATGCGACGCGGTTTCCGGCAAGAGGACCGACGAATCGAAACCGGAACTGATCCGCATCGGGGGCGGGACCACCGCGGCGTTGCGCGAGCGCGGTTACGGCGCACAGGAGAATTGCTGCGGAGGAGAGTCGTCGGTACATTCCACGAAGTTTAGTAAGAGTGGATGCCGTGGGTCAAGAAGGCGATACAATGGCGCGAATGAGTTTAGTGGTCGATGTCCACACGCACATGCTGGCCAATGAGTGGCTGACGCTGCTGAAGCAGCATGGGGGGCCAACTTACTCGGTTGCGCCGATGGGTCCGCTCGATCAGGTGATTCATTCGGACGGCGCGCCGTTCATGATCCCGCTCCCGGAGATGTTCGACTACGATTTGCGGATCAAGAATATGAATCGCGCGCGGGTGGACCTGGCTGTCGTCTCGTTGACTTGTCCCAACGTTTATTGGGGCATGGCGGAGGTCAGCCTGAAGGCGGCGCGGATCGTGAATGAGGATATGGCGGCGGCGCAGAGGACTTTTCCCGACCGCATTCGGTGGTTTACGTCGCTGCCTTGGCAGTATCCCGAACTCGCGCTTGGAGAATTGAAACGATCGCTCGAAGCGGGGGCGGTGGGCGTGATGGTGCTCGCCAATATCGCCGGGCGGTCCCTCACCGACCCGCTGTTCGCTCCGATCTGGGAGGCGATCGACGCCGCCGCATTGCCGGTGCTGGTTCATCCTACCGCTCCGCCTGGGTCGCGCGAGATGGATATGGCGGCCACCAATACAATTCCACCAATCGGCTTCATGTTCGACACCACGCTCGCGATCGGCCGATGCATCTACGATGGCTTCTTCGACCGTTATCAGAACCTGAAGATCATAGCGGCGCATGGGGGCGGGGCATTGCCGTATCTCGCCGGGCGCCTGGACATTTGTTATGACTACATTCCGCAGTGCTCGGCAAATATCAGCGAGCCGCCGACCAACTATCTGCGGCGAATTTATGTCGACTCCGTGGTCTACCGTTTGGACGCGCTGCAGATGGCGGTCAATGTTTGCGGGCCTGAAAACGTGCTCTATGGATCGGACTATCCGCACAAGATCGGCGACATGATCGGGTGTCTGGCGCGCGTGGATTCGCTGCCTGGCGACGTGCGGCACCTGGTGAGAGGCCAGAACGCGATGCGGATTTTCAAGCTCGGGTAAAATGGCCGAACTCATCGAAGCCCGCGCGGTTCGAAAGGTTTCGAGACGGCTGCTCTGGTTCCTGGTCCTGCTCTACGCGTTCTCTTACCTGGATCGAATCAATCTAGGGTTCGCAGCGCTCGCGATGAACCACGATCTGCGGCTCACGGCGACCCAGTTCGGCGCGGCCAGCACGATCTTCTATCTGGGCTACGTCCTGTGCGAAATTCCGAGCAATCTGATGCTGGCACGGTTTGGCGCGCGCGTGTGGCTGCCGCGAATCCTCGTCACGTGGGGAATCGCATCGGCGGCGACGATGTTCGCGACTGGCGCCATGAGCTTGTATTCGATTCGCACCCTGGTCGGCCTGGCGGAAGGCGGATTTCTACCCGGAGTGCTGCTCTATTTGACACTCTGGTTCCCGCAGGCTCATCGCGCCAGGGCGAACGCGCTGTTCATGATCGCGCAGCCGTTGACGATCGCCCTCGGGGCTCCTCTCTCCGGCCTGATTCTCGATCGGCACAGCGCTTTCGGCATGGCTGCGTGGCGATGGCTATTCCTGGTGGAGGGTCTGCCTTCCGTGATCCTGGGAATCATTGCGTACTTCTACCTCACCGATAAACCGGAGGACGCGAAGTGGCTGAGCCGGGATGAAAAAGACGCGCTGGCGCGCAGTCTTGAGCCGCAGGTCCGCGATCAGCCGACTCCGTGGGGCGAGATCCTGAGCCGGCCGGTGATTCTGCTGTCCATCGCCTATTTCGGGCTGATCATGACGCTGAATACCATCGTCACCTGGACTCCGCAGATCGTCCGGGAAATGATCAAGGAGCACAGCTTTTCGTCGGTGGGGCTGCTGACGGCGATTCCGGCGCTGATCACTGCCGTGTGCATGCCGTTCTGGAGTGCCCACTCGGATCGTACGAGAGAGCGGGTATGGCACGTCGCGGCGCCGCTGGGGCTCGCCGCTGTGGGATGGGTTTTCGTCGCGTCGTTCCACTTGGCCGACCTGCGCATGCTGGGACTGACATTTTGCGCGGCAGGCGGGTTCACGGCGATGAGCGTTCTCTGGACCGTTCCGCAAGGGCTGCTCTCTTCGGCGGCGCGCCCGGCCGGAATCGCATTCGTCAGCTCCTGCGGGATTCTGGCGAGCATGGCGACCCCTTTGCTGATCGGATACCTGCACGACCTGACGCACAGCTTTGCGGCTGGGCTCTTTTTTCTTGCATTCGTCTTGATTGGAGCCGCCGGGCTCGTGATCGCCGCTTGCTCAATGGATCTCAACGCTTCGAAGCCAGGTCCGCTTTCGCCGCCGCTTCATCCTTAAGAGGAGTCACCTTGTCGGGATCGATCCGCACCATCAGGTAGCGAATGTGATCGTCGATCCTGGTAAACCAGTGTCCAACACCAGCGGGAATCACAATGACGTCGCCCGGCTTGAGCTGGTACGTCACCCCGTTGCGGATGGATGTGCCGTTGCTGCCGGGGCCGTTTAACATGCGCACGTTTTCATTGGTCGCGGGCCTTCGCTTCATCTCTAAAATGTCCGGGCCGGTGACCAGCGTGGCGGAACCGTCGATGATGTGATAGACCTCGCTCACCAAGTCATGTTCGGCTACGGGCGACTCACCGGAGAGTGGCCGGCGATAGACGATTCCGATGTCGACATTGCTCTTGCCGATGTCGACCGCGCGCACCTGCTGATCGGAAACATCGTTCGCGACAATCCTCGCCGGCGCTCGCTTCAGATATGCCTCCAATTCGTCGTTACCGATGTAGGTGGCGGAGCAGTGGTTGCAGCTTGGTTCGGTCTCCTGCGCGCAGAGCGCGAATACAACCGCGGCCATTATCAGTATCAGTGTTTTCATTTTCGCGGCCATAAGACTCCTTGATCCTTCTTTGTGACCGGAGCCAGGCCTTTATAAACGAATCTTTGGACGCGCTGGCCCCGATAAGTTTCCGTGGTGTAGATGTTCCCTTTCGAGTCGGTCGCGATGCTGTGGACGCCATAAAACTCCCCTGGCTGGCGCCCTCCTTCGCCGAAACTGGTCAGCACTTCGAGCGACTCGCGGTCCACGATGTGCACTCTGTCGTTTTCCCCATCGGCCACGTAGAGATATTTTTGTTGCGGGTCTCGAGAGAACGCGATGTCCCACACGGAACCGGAGCCGAGCGTGCTCTTCTCAATAAACGCTTCTTTGACGAAAGTCCCGTCTGGCTTGAAGACCTGAATACGATCGTTGACGCGATCGCATACATACAGCAATCCGTCATGGGAAAGCTGCGCGCAGTGGACGGGATTACGAAACTGCTTGGCCGGCGGATCGTCCGGCTTGTAAGGGCCGATGTTCGCGTCGTCGGGCTTGTGACCGTATGCGCCCCAGTGGCGTATATAAGCACCTGTATCGGCGTCAAACACGATCACGCGATGGTTGCCGTAGCCGTCGCCGACATAGAGTTCGTTGGTCTTCGGATCGACAAAAGTCTTGGCGGGCTGCCGAAGATTTTCAGTGTCGTCGCTTCCTTTGCTTTGGGCGGGCCTTCCGATTTGCATCAGAAACATGCCGTCTCTTGTGAACTTCAGAACCGAGTCGTCTTGCGCTCCCGCCTCCGGCGTCCGGTTAGCGCCGCCAATCCAGACGTTGCCCTTATAATCGATGGTGATTCCATGGTTCGCGTGCGGCCAATCGAATCCCGAACCCGGACCTCCCCAATGGCGCAGCAGATTGCCCGCCTGATCGAATTCCAGAATGGGCGGCGCGGGTGCGCAGCATTGGGCGATGGGCGGATTGGTGGTCGCGTGTATCTCGCCGGGCTCGAGCGAACCGGGCCGATGAATGATCCAGATATGGTCCTCGGCATCAGCCGATACGCCGATCGCGGCGCCGAGAATCCAGTGGTTCGGCAGCGGCTTGGGCCAAGTAAGGTCGACCTCAAACTTCGGCGCGATGATGGTGGCAGCCTGCACCGCAGCCGCGCCGAGGAATGCCATCAGGGCTATGAGTGTCCGATTCATACGGCTATAGATTACAGGAATCAGCGAGCGGAGGGCGTAGGGGCGCTCATCAGTCTGACAAACATTTGATAGAACTTTTCGGTGTTCAGGTCGAGTTGAATTTCGACCGGCCCGCCGGCATGTTGCGGTTTATCGTGTTCCGTCCAGGTCACCGTATTTCCGTATCCGGCGGCCCGGCTGGTATCGACACTCATATAGCGAGCCTCCTGTTTCGTAATCAGGGACGGGTCGATCCACGCAGCGGCAGCCAGTTCGTCCCACATATAATCGTTACCGTCGCCGGGCTTGAAATAGCGGGCCAGGTAATGGGCCAAAGGTGTTCCGCTGGCCTCAATGCGCTTGACCATTTCTAACGTCAGACGAGTCTTGATGGAAATGTCGGTTGGCGTGCAGACGATCTTCTTCCATGGCGCGCGCAATACGATTTCCGCAGCCTCGGGATCGAACCAGAAATTGAATTCGTGGCGGGGATTGTTGGCAAACTCCGGGTCGCTGGTCTGGGGATTCAGGCTTCCCCCCATGAAGACGAGCTGTTGCGACAACCCGGCGAAGTCGGGATCGATGGTCATTGCGAGCGCGAGGTTGGTCATCGGACCGCCCTCGTAGATCGTTACCTCGCGCGGATACTTGTGCACCATCCGGACCAGAAAATGGGCGGCGTCTTCATCCACGGCTTTGGTTGACGGCTGACCTTCCAGGAGCGGAGGCACCACAAACGGCTCATGCCACCATCGATCGTCCCACGCCCCTGAATACGATACTTTTCCGTACTGCTCCCGCCATTGCATGGCCTCCTTGCGAGTGCGCAGAAGGGGGAAAGCGGCTCCGCTCACGACCGGAATATCCGTGCGGCCGATGATCTCAAGCAGGCGGAGCGTGTGCGCGATTTCCTCATCGCGCCATTGGTCGCCGCTGACGACCGTGATGCCCAGTACATCGACTTCGGGCGATTGGATCAGGAGCAGTACCGTCTGCAAGTTGCTGCCTCCCGGTCCCGAACAATCTTCATCGATGACGATTTTGCGGCGCGATTCCGCCGACGCCGTGCTCGTCAGCAGGAGCAAACCGAGAGCCAGGGAAAAGTCAAGGCGTCGCGTCATCGTGTCACGTCATTCGAATCGGAAGCGGCGGGAGACGAGGTATCCCGCGAGCAACGCCGTCGCTGTCGCGATCAAGAGGGTAGTCCCGGCGCCATTCGGGCCAAGAAGACCGAAAATTTCACCGGGACCAGCCGTGAACGAGACGTTATCGACCGCAGTTAAGTCGCCGTAGGACTTACGAAGTTCCTGCACCTCGATCATGGTTCGCGGCTAGTATAGCACCCGGTGTATACTGGCCACAGTTGTCCTCGCTATGAAAAACATCATCGGGAAGACATCACTGTTGGTTGTGCTTCTCGTACCGGCACTTTGTGCCCAGCAAGGCGTCCCGATCGCGAAGAAAGCGGCAGGCGCTACGGCCCAGTCCACTGGCTGGCAGCTTGTGTGGAGCGACGAGTTCAACGGCCCGGCCGGCTCGGCGCCGAACCCGGCGAACTGGAATTTCGATCTCGGGGGCGGGGGCTGGGGCAACGGTGAGCTGGAGACCTACACCAGTTCCGCGAGTAACGTCTTTCAGGACGGCAACGGCAACCTGGTGATCCGCGCCGTCAAGGACGCGCAGGGCAACTACACCTCGACACGCCTGCAAACCGGTGCGCCGGGCGCGTCCACCAAGACGACCGATCTCAGTTGGCAATACGGGCTGATCCAGGCTCGCATCAAGCTTCCATTCGGCAAGGGCGTGTGGCCCGCTTTCTGGATGTTAGGTGAAGACATCGCAACAGTGCCGTGGCCCGGTTGCGGCGAAATCGACATCATGGAAAATTTCGGCGCGTTTCACAATAACGCCACCATCAACAACGGAACCCCGCACGGGCCCGGATTCACGAACGTCGCGTCGCTATCGGCGGCGTATACGTTGCCGATCGGCGAGACGGTCTATGACGACTACCATGTGTATTCGCTTCAATGGTCGCAGGATTCCTTGGTGTGGTGGGTCGACGGCGTGGCATATAATACTGTGACGCCGGCGTCGCTGCCGCTCGGCGGACAATGGGTTTTCAACGCCCCGGCCTTCCTGCTGCTGAACCTGGCGATTGGCGGTCCAGGTACGTTTCTCGGAACCCCGGACTCGACCGTCACGTTCCCGCAGCAAATGCTGGTGGATTATGTGCGCGTCTATCAGGCAACGACGGTTTCCGCCACGACTCCCGTGATCACGCCAGGAAGCATTGTCAACGGCGCGTCGTACCTGGGGACCATCTCGCCGGGAAGCCTGGCGGCGGTATTCGGCAACAATCTCGCCGACGCGGTGCATACGATTCCCGCACCTGGGCCGGGCCAGAGTTTTCCAACGGCGGTGGCGGGAGTCTCCGTGAGTGTCAACGGCGTGCCCGCCCCGCTTGTCTACGTTTCGCCGACCCAGATCAACTTTCAGATTCCCTGGGAAACGGCTCCCAGCCTCGCGGTGCCTGTGATGGTGACGTGGAATAGCGCGATCAGCAACGTGGAGCAGGTTACCGTTGGATCGACCGCTTCTCCCTCGTTCTTTCTGAGTGAGTTCGTGAATGGAGTCGCCTGGGTCACTGGAAGTGTGTCGGATGGATGCCCGAGCCCTGTCTCGGAATGCGCCGTCAAGGCCGGCTCCTCCTATCAACTGTGGGCGAACGGATTGGGGCCGATGACCGCCGCATTGCAAGATGGCGTACCTGCGCCGCCGGCCGCCTTGCAGGTTCCAGGCGGAACATCCAGTTGCCAGCTCACCATCGGCGGACAGCCGGCCACGGTGTTGTATTGTGGCGTCGCCCCCGGCGAGATTATCGACCAGGTGAATTTTACTTACCCGATGAACGTGTCATCGAGCTCGCCGTATGTAGGCGCCACACTGACCGTCAACGGCGTGAGCATCCAGTTCCGCGTTCCAGCCCCTGGTCCCTAGACGATTCGCCTGGTAAGGCGTGTGGCCGCTGATGAACGCAGATAAACGCGAATACCCGATACGGGTACACTGACATCTATGAATCCAACGCGGCGCGAGGCTCTGCTCGGAATGGCTGCCGCGCCTCTTCTTGAAGCTACTGTGGACGACTCGATTTGTTTTATGAGCGCGGTCGAAATGGCGCGGCTGATTCGCGAGAAGAAGCTATCCGCGCGCGAAGCGCTGGTCGCGCATTTGAAGCAGGTTGAGCACGTAAACCCGAAGGTCAACGCCATTGTGACGCTGGTCGCGGAAATGGCCTCCGAAGCGGCCGCGAAGGCCGATGAGATGCAGGCGCGGAAAGAAAAACTGGGGCCGCTTCACGGTCTGCCGGTCGCGCACAAGGACCTGTTCGAGACGCGCGGCATCCGCACAACTTTTGGATCGCCGCTCTTTAAAGATTACATTCCCACCGAAGACAATATTGTCGTCGAACGGCTGCGGCACGCGGGCGCGATCACCATCGGCAAAACGAACACGCCGGAGTTTGGCGCTGGATCGCAGACATTCAATAAGGTGTTCGGCGCGACGCGAAATCCTTACGACCTGACCAAGACCTGCGGCGGCTCCTCCGGCGGGGCCGCTGTCGCCCTGGCATGCGGACTGGTGCCAGTTGCCGATGGGTCCGATACCGGGGGTTCGCTGCGGAATCCCGCGGCATTCTGCAACGTGGTTGGATTCCGGCCTTCGATTGGACGTGTACCCAATCCGAAGGCGGCGTTCGCGTGGTCCACGCTGAGCACTTCGGGATGCCTGGGACGTTCGGTAGCCGATTTGGCTTTGACGCTGAGCGCGATCGCGGGGCCCGATTCCCGCGCGCCTCTTTCGATCGACGAACCCGGGGAACGCTTCGCGCGGCCGCTCGACCGGGGATTTAAAGGTGTGCGCGTCGCGTGGTTCAAGGATCTTGGCGGAGTGCCATTTGACCCGCGCGTGCGCTCCGTGGTGGACGCGCATCGCCGAACATTTGAATCGCTGGGGTGCATCGTGGAGCAGGCGGAGCCGGACTTCGCGCCAGCCGGAATCAGTTTCCCCATATTGCGCGCCTGGAATTCGGCGAATGCCCATGGCGCGGGGCTGCGCGAGCATCCGGACGCCTACAAGGACACGCTCAAAGGTGAGATTGAGGAAGGGCTGCGGCTGACGGGCGCGGATTTCGCGCGCGCCGAGACTGCCCATGCCCAGATTTGGCGGGGTTTCCAGGCGTTTCTAGGGGACAAGTATGAATACTTCATTCTGCCCACTACGCAGGTGCCGGCATTCGACATCAATACGCCCTACCCGACCGTGATCGCGGGCGTGAAGCTCGATAACTATATCGACTGGATGAAGTCCTGCTGGTATGTCTCGGCGACGGGGAATCCAGCGGCGTCGGTGCCGGGCGGCTTCACACCGGAGGGACTTCCGGTGGGCGTGCAGATCGTCGGGCGCGACAAGGAAGACTTCAGCGTTCTCCAAATGGCGCACGAGTTCGAACAGGCGACCGGGTTCGGGAAAAAGCGTCCGGAGATCGCGTAGACTGCAGGGTGCCTGGAGTGAGTTCGAAACCGCACACCTTGGTCGATCGGTTCAATCAAGCGGCCTTCGCGGGCGCTGACCGCCCGTGAGGGCGCTGATCCCCGCACTGCCATGCGGGGTTATAACCCCCGCGGCGTAAAGCCCGGGGATTCATTCGAAATCAAGCTCACATTTTGTCGAACTTGGTTCCGTCATCGGCGACATCGGGCGCATCCGGGGACTTCGGATTCGCCGGGGAGCTGGGGCTAGATCCGCTGCCGCTCCCGGCCGAACCCCCACTGTTAATCAGGACGATCGTTCCTTGAATGGTGACTCCGGCGGGATTAATGTCGATGAAACCACCCGGCCCGATCAGCGTCAGTTCCACGCCTGCCTCGATGATCACCTTCATGCCCGACTTCAAATGAATCTCCTGGCCTGCCTGGTGTGCAAACTTGGTGCCGCTGCTCTGCTCCGTCGACCCGCCCACGGTCACCGATAGCTTTCCGCCGATCTGCTCCTTCTGATCCCCACTGACTGTGGCGCTATGAGCTCCGCCGATGGTATCGAGGAGATTTCCCTTGACCGTTAAATGCTGGTCGCCGCCCGTCTGCTGCACATGATCGCCACCGACAGTTATGTGTTTGTTCTGCACCACGGATTCCTTCTGGTTCTGCTTTACAAGCAGATGGCGGTTGGCGCCCACCCACTCCCGCGATTCAGCCTTGGTGCGCTGATCCTTATCGCGTTCGGCATGCAGGAACACTTGCTCCTTGCCTTTCAGATCTTCGAAGCGCAGCTCGTTAAAATTGGTTTTGCTACCCTGCTTGGTGCTGCGGGATTTGATCGTGCTCACCGTCTTATGATCCGGCAGCTTGTAAGGCGGCATCTGGTCGGGATTGTAGACACTGCCGGTCACCAAGGGGCGGTCCGGATCGCCGTTGAGAAACGAGACCACCACTTCCTGGCCGATGCGTGGGATATGGATACTCCCCCACGTCGCGCCGGCCCAAGAGGTCGCTACGCGCGCCCAACACGAATTGTCCGTGGCATCCGCCGCCGGGTCCCACATGAACTTCACTTTGATCCGGCCATATTGCTCTGTGTGGATCTCTTCACCGGCCGGCCCCACAACAACCGCTGTAAGCGGACTGGGGATCGATGGCCGCGCGGTCACACGCGGCGGGCGATACGGCAACGCGTAAGGGATGCATGAGAATGCATTCTGGTAGGCCGCCGCCCCCGCGTGTCTGTTCTCCGAACGGAACCCCCCTTCCGCCCCGTGATGAGATACGTCGAGGATCACGTACTGGCCGTCGCCGTTAAAGTGGCCTTGCAAGGAGAACTTGTGTCCGGGAGTAATCTGCCGGCAATTGCTCACTCCCTGCACCAGCAGCATCGGCGTCTCCGTCTGCTGCATCCGGATACCGGCGGTGCGCTTGTTGTCCTGGAAAATCTTCTGGAGCTTATCCGGCTGTGGGCTGCCGCCTTTATCGACGCCGTCGAATCGCCAGGAGTACCCACCAGGGTGTTCGAGAATTTCGAGGTCCTCATTTCCGGAGAGCTTCAGTTTGTGGGACACCTTTCCGAGCTGAACTGCATCGACGACGGTCTGCGTGGCATCCAGATGCCGGTGCGGCAGCTCAAATGTGTGATCCCACAACGTGTATTTGCCGGAGCCCCAGGATTGCTCCTTCTGCCACTCGGTGATGCGCTGTTCGTCCTGACCGCCGCCGGGCACCAGGCCGAAGGTCAGTTCCTTCGTGGCGGGAATATCGGGGTGCCGCGGCGGCGTGTTTGCCAGCACCATCTGGTGCCCGTCCTTCGTAAAGGTGAAAAAGTAGAAGATCCCCTCTTCTTCCATCAATCGGCAGGCGAACGCGAAGTCGCTTTCCTGATATTGGGTGATGTATTCGCGTGGCTCGAATGTGCCTTCAATCTTCCACGAAACTGCATAACCCTTGAAGACCTCATTCTGGAGGACGTCCACTATATCGCGTTGTTGGAAAATGCGGCTTCGAAACTTGCGCGTGAGTTTCCATACCTCCGGGACGATCGTCGCGCGATAGGAGGTTAACTCGGGATCGCGCCCGCCCTGAGAAAACTCAATCACGATCCCCGAAAAAAATCGCGGCGTCTTCTGCTGCGGATCCATCCCTTGAACCCCGAAGCTGACCTTCTGCCCGATCAGTTTCTCGAAATCCACCGCAGTCGAGTTCTCCGCCAGCAGCTCCAACTCGAAGTGAAAGAGCTGGCTGAGTCCCTCATGACCGTTGAATCCATCCAGCAGAAGTTTGTTCTCGCCCAGCGGCGTTGTCAACGATAAATACCGGTTTGCTTCGACGAAAGCCATAGCGGATCACTAGAGTATAATACTACTGCCCGATGCCGTCCTCTAAAATAATCCAGCAGACTATTAAATCGGCAAGCTTAGACTTCGACAAGGACTTGACGCGAGGTTAATCAGGGGAATGTCTTTCATCGTCGAGATTCTGACAGGACCCGCGGCCGGCCGGAAATTCGATGTTCCCGACGGCGCAGCCGCTGCCTTTGGCCGCAACGAGAAGTCTCGTTTCGTTATTCCCGATGACATCCACCTGTCGGGGGCGCATTTCTCGATCGAGTGCCGCGGAGAGAAATGCAAAGTCCGGGATCTGTCGAGCACCAACGGAACTTTCGTGAATGGCGCTAAGATCTCCGAGGCCGAGATCGGGCTTCATGATGTTATCTCCGCCGGAAGCTGCACCTTTCAGCTTCGACCCGGCGCCGCGGAAGAATGGACCGGTTTCCCGCCCAGGCAAAAGGCTATCCTTTCCCTCCTTTACGGATATGGGCTGCCGGTCTACGTCGTCCTGGATGCGGCTCGCGAGGATCGTCTGCCGGCGTTTCTTCAGGCCTATGGCGTGGAACACGCGTCGCTTTACGACGGAGAGAACGGCGATCGACTGAAGGATGTCGCGCCCTATCTCGCGTTGCTGCCGAAGACCTCGCAGCTCTTGAAGCTATTAATGAATGAAGGCTGGGGGAAAGGATGGGGGGTCTTCTTCAATTCCGACGTCCCCTTCGCCGGCGTCATGAAGCACCTGCGAAGGTTTCTGACCGTGCAAAACGAAGAAGGGCAATCGCTGTATTTCCGCTTCTACGATCCACGCGTCCTGCGTACTTTCCTTCCGACCTGCACACCGGAGGAGAGCGCGGATTTCTTTGGGCCGATCTCCCGTTTTGTCGCGGAGGGAGACGATCTTGATCAGCCGCTCCAGTTTAAAGGCGCACCATTGCTGGCGCGCACCCGTCTTGACCGGCAGGCGATTCAGGATTGATGCTTGTTCAGCCCCGCCGGGGCTGATGGTTCAATGTCAATGTTCGCAGAAGGGAGCGCCGTTTTTGGCCGCCGCTTTCAATGCCATGACCTGTGGAGCAAGCGGTCCGACCGGCGTGCCCATTCCAACCTCACCGATGATGACCGTCGGGCACCCGATGACAATCGTACCGCCATGCGCAGTCAGGTCACCCATGCGTGCCGCCATCATACTCCCGATCAGTACGGTCGGCGATCCCATCGCAATCACATCTGGCGGACCGACGCACGTCGCCATATCGGATACCCGCGCCGCTGGCAGGAAACCGATGAGAACGGTAGGTTCGCAGGGCGGGAGAATGGGACCGCCCACGTGAGGGACAATGCCGGTCACCATCGGGCACACGTGCATGTCGCTCAAACGGGCTGCCGGAGGCATATTCTGTATCTTATGCCCAAGCCAGCTTTATCGCAAGAGCATTTCTTAATGCACACGACTCGTCACATTGTTTGAAACACTTAAAGAGGTTACATCTAATGTTTTCCAATAAGGTTAACGAGTCGTTAACGCTAACGCATTGACCCCTTGTAACTCCTGGTCTAATCGGTTATACTCGGTCCCAGGTCTTTTAGGAAACCACGAGGTTTTTCGCGAAAAGCGGGCGCTTGGAATTGAAAACCGCTGGGGCGGTTGGGCTGATACGGCGTCGCTTTCCGACATTTTTAACTATGCCTTCCACGGTGGGGTTGCGTGAGGAAAAGGCTGAGCTCGAGGCAGTGTTTGCGTCGGGTGTTTTCAGCCGTGCGCCAGGTCTGGCGCAGATGCTCAACTACGTCTGCACGAAGTATTTCGAAGGTCAGGCCGACCAGATCAAAGAGTACAATATCGCGGTGGAAGCGCTGGGCCGCCCGGCGGATTTCGATCAGAAGCGGGACTCCATCGTACGGGTGGAAGCCCACCGCCTAAGGAAACGGCTGAGCGAATACTACGACCGGCAGGGTGCGTCCCATCGCATGCGCATCGTATTACCCTCAGGCCAGTACGTACCACAGTTCTTGATCGCCGAACCCCGGCAGCCGACGATGTTGGAGCCACGCACGGAGATCGCCGCGATCGCGCCAGTCGTCATCACGGAACCGATGGTGCTCGACCACCGGCCTTACCCGGCTATGCGGCCGGTCGTTCGAATGGCGCTTCTGCTTCTCACCGGCCTGATCGCAGGGGGAGCGGTCGCGTATCTGGCGACGCGGTCCCCTTTGCGGCCGGTGGTCGCAGCTCCTTCCATTCCTTTCGCGGAAGCGAAGGAAATCCGCATCCGCGCCGGAGCAGCCCAAGAGCCCTTTACCGATCAGTTGGGTCGAGCCTGGGAGCCGGATCGCTACTTCACCGGGGGCTGGGTCTCCAGCGCGCCCGGCCATATCGTCGATGGCACTCGCGACTCGACCATGTATCAAAATTTTCGCGAAGGGGATTTTCAGTACGATATTCCTCTCAAGCCGGGCGTATATGAACTGCATCTGCACTTCGCCGAATCGGTTTACGGGGAACACAATCCTGGTGGCGGCGGCGAGGCGAGCAGGCTGTTTAACGTCTACGCCAACGACAATCGCCTGCTCGAGAATTTCGACGTTGTCTCGGACGCGCACGGCGACAGCGTAGCCGACGAACGCGTCTTCAAGGACATCTCCCCAGCCGCCGACGGCAAGCTTCACCTTCGATTCCTTCACCGCGTTCGCGATGCTTTCGTCAATGCGATTGAGGTCGTGCCCGGGCTTCCCGGCCGTCTCCGGCCCGTTCGCATCGCCATGCGCGACCAGTCCTACACCGATAAGAAGGGCAATCTGTGGATGCCCGACCGCTATTACCGCGGCGGCCAACTGGTCTTGCGCACTCAACTGGCTGCCGGCGCGGACGATCCGGAGTTATATCGCGGCGAGCGTTTCGGCAATATAACCTACATTATTCCGGTAGCGCCGGGTTCCTATGCGGTAACCATGAAATTCTCCGAGGGCTGGTTCGGCCCCGGCAAGCCCGAAGGCGGCGGCGTCGGGAACCGCCGTTTCGACATTCTGGGGAATTCGCTGGCGCTCGCTCATAATTTCGATATTTTTAAGGAAGCGGGTGGGCCCGACCGCGCCGTCGACCGGACCTTCCACAATCTCCACCCCAATCCCCAGGGAAAACTGATCATCTCCATGACGCCAAGTGAAAACTACGCCTGCGTGAATGCGATTGAGGTGATCGACGAAGGCCGGTAGCACCCGTATTTCAGGAGCCCCCGGCGGTGTTAAGATATCGGGCGGTGCACTTTATGCGATTCCTGCTGCCGCCTCTCTTCTTCGCCGGCTTCTGCTTAGCCTCCGATCTTCCCAACGCGTGTAAAGGCGATCCATCTCACTGGACTCCGATTTTCAACGGTAAGGATCTCGAATCCTGGAAGCACGTCGGACCCGGAAGCATGACCGTCGATTTATCTGAAAATGGCGGCATGATTCACACCCACGGCGGCATGGGCCTGCTCTACTGGACCGCCGGCCCCGTCGGAAATTGCCGCATCCACGTCGTCTACCGCATGCGCGACGAGAATGACAATTCCGGCGTCTTCATCCGCATCCCGGTCGAGCCGCGCGAGGAATGGATGCCCGTCCACTACGGCTACGAAGTGCAAATCGATAATCACCCCGAGCGCTCCAATCCGCCCGAGGACGATACTCACTCCACAGGTATGCTCTACTCCCTAACAAAACCGCTCGCCAAAGCCTGGAAGCCCGGCCCGCAATGGAATACCATGGACATCACGCTTGACGGCCCCCACACCATCGTGACGCTCAACGGCATCAAGGTCACCGACTTCACCGAAGGCGATCCCGTGCCCGCACAGCAGTTCACCTTCGAGCCGAAGCGCGGCCCGCGCCCCACGTTCGGATACATCGGCCTTCAAAACCACAGCGACAACGACATCGTCTTCTTTAAGGAAGTGGCTATCCAGCCCATAAAAAAATAATGAACACCCGCCGTAATTTCCTGCAAACCAGCGCCGGTCTCGTGACGGCGAATAGCATCCTCCTCGAAGCCGCGCCCGCGCCTCCGCAAACCGCGCCCAGCGACCGCGTCCGCTTCGGCATCATCGGCATCGGCATGCAAGGCTCCGGATTGCTCTCGACCGCGACTTCTTTGCCCGGCATCGAATGCGTCGCCGCCGCCGACCTCTACGATGGCCGCCACACCCTCGCCCGGGAGATCACCAATAACCCGACCCTCCCCGTAACCCGCCGCTATCAGGATCTCCTCGACCGCAAGGATATCGATTGCATCGTCGCCGCCGTCCCCGACCATTGGCATAAGCGAGTCGTCGTCGACGCCTGCAACGCCGGCAAGGACATCTATTGCGAGAAGCCCATGTCGCACACGGCCGAAGAGGGTTTCGACATGGTTGCCGCCGCGCAGAAAAACAGCCGCATCGTGCAGATCGGCTCCCAGCGCGTCAGCTCCATTGTCTACGGAAAAGCCCACGAGCTTTATCAAGCCGGAGCCATCGGCGACGTCTCCATGGTCGAGCTCACCCTTGGCCGCAACAGTCCCACCGGAGCCTGGGAATATCCTCCGCCCCTTGATCTCTCTCCGCAGAATCTCGACTGGGACACCTGGATCAGCGGTGCGCCCAAAATTCCCTTCAATCCCGAGCGCTTCGCCCGCTGGCGCTGCTGGAAAGAATACGGCACCGGTGTCGGCGGAGATTTAATGGTTCACCTGCTCAGCGGCATGCTGTTCATGCTGGGCTGGAATAAGCCTCCCAGATCCGCGTCGGCCCTCGGCGGCATCTTCCGTTGGAAAGACGGCCGCAATATGCCTGACCTCCACGCCGTCCTGTTCGATTACGACGGCGTCCCCGTCTACGTCCGGCTCGGCCTGGGCACGGAGACTCCGGAAGTGGCCCGTTTCATGGGCCCCAAAGGATATATCGACGTCTCCGGCTCCGAAGTCCGCTATTCCCCGCAGCGCGGCATCGATACCAGTCCCAGCTATTACTCCGGCGGATTCCCCCGCAAGATGCGTGCCGAGTACGTGAAGCAATGGCACGCCGAGCACGACGCCTCCATGCCCCGCGAAGCCATCATGCAAGATACCGTCTTTCGCAGCACCGACTACGACGATCTGCCGCCGCACATGATGAATTTCTTCCACGCCGTGAAGTCCCGCAAGCCCGTAACCGAGGACGCCGTCTTCGGCAACCACGCCGCCATCGCCTGCCACATGGCGAACGAATCCTATTTCCGCAAAGCCCCCGTAACCTGGGACGCCGCGTCGAAAAGCATTAAAAGCTGAAACCTTCTGGATCTACCAAGTATGTGGCGCTAGCCACAACCCGTTTTGTAGCAAGCTTCCTCTACGGAATAAAATCAAACGATCCCGCGACACTTTTCCTAGCCGCCGGAGTATTAGCACTCGTGGCCGCCCTAGCCGGATGTCTCCCCGCGCGCCGAGCCTCGCGCCTGGACCCCATGGCAGTCCTGCGGGAGGAATAAGTTACTGAATCTGCGCTGGTCGGAAAACGCGAAAGTCTGCGAACGCTTAGGGACTGACTACTCTGTCCCAAGGCGGCCGCAATCCTTTGCGAAAACAGTCCATCTTCGATCCGCCGGGTGGACAGAGCGGTCTGTCCCTAAGCGTTCGCCCGTCCTCTCTGTCCCAAGGCGGCCGCAATCCTTTGCGAAAACAGTCCATCTTCGATCCGCCGGGTGGACAGAGCGGTCTGTCCCTAAGCGTTCGCCCGTCCACACATCCGATTCTTGTCCGGACGTTCACAACCCCAATATTTTTGACACATGTTACCCGAGCCGCGACCATAAGGAGCGATCACCCATATGCTAGACGCCCTCCTCCAAGACCTCCGCTACGCCCTCCGAGCCCTCCGCTCCACTCCCGGCTTCGCCGCCGTTGCGATTCTTTCTCTAGCCCTCGGCATCGGAGCCAACACCGCCATCTTCAGCCTCATCGATTCGGTGATGCTGAAGACCCTGCCGGTCCACCATCCCGAGCAGTTGCTGGCCGTGACCAATTCCCAGAACCGTGAGGCTTTCACCAATCCCCTCTGGGAGCAGATCCGCGACCGCCAGGATGTGATCTCCGGCGTGTTCTCCGGCCTCTTCGCCTATACCTTTAACCGCTTCAATATCGCGTCCGGAGGGGAAGTCCGTTATATCGAAGGATCCGAAGTCAGCGGAGCTTTCTTTGACACGCTCGGCGTCGGCACCGTGCTCGGCCGCCCCTTGACTCTCGCTGACGACAAGCGTGGAGGCCCTGGAGCAGCCGTTCTCAGCTACGATTTCTGGCAGCGGGCCTACGGTGGGCGCGTGGACATTCTAGGTCGGCCAATCTCGCTGAACGGGCATCCTTTCCCCATCGTTGGCGTCGCCGCGCCCGGATTTTCCGGCGTCCAGATCGGTCACGCGGTGGACGTTATGGTCCCGATTTGCATTGAGGCCATCCTCAATCCCGAAAACAATTCGCTCGACCGCAGAGGCGACTGGTGGCTGAACATCATCGGCCGCCCCAAACCTGGATATTCGCCGGCGCAAGTGAAGGCGCACCTCAATACGATGGCGCCCGAAATCTTTAAGGCCACTCTGCCTCCCCTGCTGCGGGATGCCAAGGTAGGCCAATTTCTGGCGTCTACGTTCGATATCGCAGCCGCCGGCAAAGGCCTCTCCTCCGTTCGCGACCAGTACCGTCTGGCGCTTCTCACGCTGATGGTAATCGTCGGCGTCGTGCTGCTGATCGCTTGCGCCAACGTCGCCAACCTGTTGCTGGCGCGCGCGGCGACTCGCCAGAAGGAAATCGCCATCCGCATGGCGCTCGGCTCCGGCCGTGCCCGCCTTATCCGCCAGCTCCTGACGGAAAGCCTTCTGCTCTCCGTCTGCGGCGCGGCGCTCGGGGTGGTCTTCGCGAAATGGGGCACGCGTCTCTTGATCGGCTTGCTGTCCAACTCGCGAACTTCCGTCTTCCTCGATCTGTCGATCGACGGCCGCATGCTCGCCTTCACCGCCGCGGTCGCGATCCTCACCGGATTGCTCTTCGGTCTCGCCCCAGCCTGGCGCGGAACGCGCGTCGAACCGCAAACTGCCATGAAAGCGAACTCACGCGGCGTGATCGAAGGCTCCAGCTTCGGCCTCGGCAAGGCGCTGGTGATGCTGCAAGTGGCGCTATCGCTCGTACTCGTCGTGGGAGCCGGACTCATGCTCGCCACCTTCTGGAAACTCACCTCGCTCGATACCGGCTTCGATCGCCAAAACTTGCTGCTGGTCCAAATCGGTTTAGGAAATGCAAACTATCCCGAAGACCGCCGCGCGCCCGCTTATCGTCTCATGCTTGACCGCGTTCGCACTCTGCCAGGCGTGCGTTCCGCCAGCTTTTCCGGTATGACGCCTATCAGCCGCAGAAATTGGGGCGAATCCCTTGTGATCGAGGGATACACTGCCAGGTCTGAGCGCGACACCGTCGTGGCTTTCAACTCCGTGAGCCCTGGATATTTTGAAACCATGGGCACCGCGTTCGTCGCCGGCCGCGATTTCAATCGATACGACACGCCCCAGTCCCCCCATGTCGCCATCGTCAACGAGACCTTTGTCAAAAAGTATTTCCGCTCTGCAAATCCATTGGGCAAGACCTACCGCTGGAGCCCGAACGGCACTCTCAGCGAGCCTGTCGAAATCGTCGGTGTCGTGAAGGATGCAAAATATTCTTCCCTCCGGGATCGCATCCCACCCACCAGTTATCGCGCCGAAAGCCAGGAAAAGCCTCGCCCCTTCGCGGTGTTGGAAATCCGGGCCAACACCAATATCATCCCTGCGGTAAAAGCGGCCATGGAAGAAGTGAACCCCGATATTACCCTGCAATTCGGCACTCTATCCACCCAGGTGGATGAATCGCTGACGAGGGAAAAGATGCTCGCGACGCTCTCTGGATTCTTCGGCGCACTGGCCTTAACACTTGCAATGATTGGACTTTACGGCGTGATGTCCTACAACGTCGCGCGGCGGCGCAATGAAATCGGCATCCGCTTGGCTTTGGGAGCGCAGCAGTCTCGCGTCGTCCGGATGGTGCTGGGCGAGGTTGCCATGCTGATTGGAATTGGACTCGCGACGGGACTCGCGATGACCTTGGCGACCACGCGATTTGTGTCCAGCTTTCTCTATGGCTTAACACCGAACGACCCGCGCATACTTGGGGCGGCGGCGCTAATCTTGGCAATTGTGGCGATTGTGGCCGGATATTTGCCGGCTCGGCGGGCTTCCCGGCTTGACCCGATGACCGCTCTTCGCGAAGAATAGAAGAATGAGTGAGTTAAGGTGGCATCCGCTGCTGGAGCAGTGGGTGGTGGTGACCGCGCATCGGCAGGGGCGTCCACAAATGCCCGAGGAGGGGTGCCCGTTTTGTGCGCTGCCTCCATATGACGTATATCTCTATCCTAATGATTTCCCGGCATTTGAGGGCGGATGCGACGTGGTTTTGTATAGCCCGGAGCATACCAAACTGCCTTCGCAATTGCCCGTCGAACAGTGGGAGAAGGTCATCGGTCTATGGATCCGGCGGACGGCGGAACTACAGGCGGATCAACGAGTTAAGCACATCATGATTTTTGAAAACGCCGGGGAAGCGGTCGGTGTGACCATGCCGCATCCGCATGGGCAGATTTACGCGTTTCCGTTTGTGCCGCCCCGGGTGGAGAAGGAATTGGCGTCCGTTGCGAAGTCCGAGGAGTGCTTATATTGCCTTATTCGATCAAAAGAACGCGAAAATGACGTCCGAATGATCCTTAAAGGGGCTTATTTTGACGCTTTCGCACCATACTTCGCGCGCTTCCCTTACGAGACCTGTATTTACTCGCAGCGCCACATCAAGAGCCTGATCGAATTTACGCGCGCCGAAATTACGGATTTCGCCACTGTTTTGAGCCAGATGCGAAAGAAGTACGATGCCTTGTTCGGGTTCCCGATGCCGCTGATGATGGTGCTGCACCAAAACGTCCATTTTTACGTGGAATTCCTGCCATTACAGCGCACTGCGACGAAATTAAAGTATTTGGCGGCAGTGGAGTCGGCGGCGGGGACGTTTCTGGAGGATGTGGTTCCGGAAGAGGCGGCGGCTCAATTGAGAAGTTTATAGCCGGATTGGCCAAGAAGATTTTGGGCGGTGGTTTCGTTTTCGGGGGCTACGTAAAAGAACGCGCCGGTGCGCTGGGACCGGAAGATGATGCCGCCTGAGTAGGTGTCGGGCTCGACCAGATAGTCGAGCCCGGATTCGGTGAAGACGGCTTCGACGGCTAGCGCCTCTTTCAGTTTCTTGGCGATGTAGACGAGCACGAGTTCGACATCGTCGGGGAAAAAATCGGGTTGCCGGCGCATCAAGCGCCTACGCGGGCGGCGAACGAGGTTAGCACTTCCGGTCCCAGGAAACTGCCGAAAGATTCGCCGACGGTTTCCAGATTTTTCCAGGCGTTGGGGTCTTTTTGCGCGATCCGGACTTCGCCGATTACGGGTTTCAAGCGCAGCCAGAAGAGCAGGAGTTCGCGGGTGTTCTGAAACACCAGCTCTTCATTTAAAACGCCCGCGGTGACGAAGCTGGCTACCATGTCCCAGTAGGAAACGGCTTGGCGGAATAAGGGATTGGTCTCCGTGCCGGGGCCGCATAGCTTATTCATTTCGGCTAGAGTTTTGGGTTTGAAGTTGGTCACGAACCAGGCGCGGGCGGCGCGCAGTTTGTCTTCGCGGCGCATGTCGTAGAGGCGCAGGATGAGGTTGACGTCGTCGTAGGTTGCTTTGGTCATATGGTCACAGTTTAGCGGTTGTCCGGATGCTTACGCATGGCGGTTCTGAAGGCGGATGCCCCACAACGCATCAAAGGATTTCGGGCTGGGGCGAAAAACCGGGACAGACCGCTCTGTCCACGCGGCTGCGGGATGTAGACCGATTGCGCGAGGGGTTGTTCGCGCCTTGGGACAGAGTGGTCAGTCCCGGTTTTTCGCGCTGGTTCGCGTTTTTCGAACGATGAATCCGGACGGGGATTTCGGGCTGGGGCGAAAAACCGGGACAGACCGCTCTGTCCACGCGGCGGCGGGATGTAGACCGATTGCGCGAGGGGTTGTTCGCGCCTTGGGACAGAGTGGTCAGTCCCGGTTTTTCGCGCTGGTTCGCGTTTTTCGAACGATGAATCCGGACGGGAATTTCGGGCTGGGGCGAAAAACCGGGACAGACCGCTCTGTCCACGCGGCGGCGGGATGTAGACCGGTTGCGCGAGGGGTTGTTCCGCCTTGGGACAGAGTGGTCAGTCCCTGTTTTTCGCACATTTGAGAATTCTGCCGTTGTCAAAGCACCATCAAAACAATGCAACTTGCGCTTACTTCCGATGAATCGCTGCACTGGTTGGCTTTGCGGATGGCGGCTGGAGTGGGGACTCGCAAAGCTGGGCGGCTGGTGGAGATCTTCAGGACGCCACAGGCGATTTTTCGGGCTTCCACGTCAGAATTGGAGGCGGCGGGGTTATCGCCGGCGGTGGCGCAGAGCGTTGCCAGCGGGTGCGCTTTTGAGGAAGCTGTGGAGCAAAACGAGAAAGTGGCGAAGTTGGGTGTCGTGCTGGTGCCGATTACCGATTCGCGGTATCCGGCGCGGTTGCGGGAGATTTTCGATCCGCCTCCGCTGCTCTACGCCCGAGGGAGGGTGGAACTGCTGGGGCACTTGATGTTGGCGGTGGTGGGGACTCGGCGGCCGACTCCTTATGGGATGCAAGTTGCGGCGCGCTTGTCTAAAGATCTGAGCGAGGCGGGATTAACCATCACTAGCGGGATGGCGCGGGGGATTGACACAGCGGCGCATCGGGCGGTGCTGGAAGCCGGGGGCGACACAATTGCCGTGTTCGGGTGCGGGGTCGATGAAGTGTATCCGTCGGAAAACCGGAAGCTGGCGGAGAGCTTGAGCGAGAAGGGGCTGGTGATCTCCGAGTTCCCGATGGGTGCGCCGCCGTTTCCGCAGAATTTTCCGGTGCGGAACCGGATTATCAGCGGGATGAGCGCGGGGGTGCTGGTGGTGGAGGGAGGTGAATATTCGGGGTCGACGATTACGGCCAAACTGGCGTCGGAGCAGAATCGGGAGATGTTCGCGGTGCCGGGAAATGTGACCAGCAAGATGAGCTGGGGGCCGAATCTGCTGATCAAGCAGGGGGCGAAACTGGTGCAGGAATGGAACGATGTGGTGATGGAATTGAAAGGGGACGATCGGAGGAGGCTGGTGGAGCAGTGTCGTAACAAATTGAATCCACAGGAGATATCTGAAGGTGAATCGAAGACGGAGTTCCCGGCATCCGATTTAAACAGCCACGGCAAGATGATTCTGAAAGCACTGAAGCACGATGCTCCAGTGAATTTGGATACTCTGATTGGCGACCTTGAAGGCTTGGGCACGTCTGATGTCATTGCGGCTCTTTTTGAGCTCGAATTGAACGGGCTGGTCCGGCAATTGCCGGGTAAGAGCTATATTAAGGTTTGGGGAGAGTGAGCCAAGAGATCGCTCCCTGTGGTCGCGGCAGACCAACCACGAAGGCATGGAGCGTTGGGCGAAAACCGGGACAGACCGCTCTGTCCACTGGCGGCGGGGAGTTGGAGTGATGGCGCTGGGATTGTGGCGCCTGGGACAGAGAGGTCAGTCCCGGTTTTCGCGCAGTTTGGCGTCGGCGGAGGTGAAGACGGCGAAAAAGGTGGTCAGTCCCCGGGTTTTGATCGCTACCGACAAAAGATGGAGCGTTGGGCGAAAACCGGGACAGACCGCTCTGTCCACCGGCGGCGGGGAGTGGAGTGATGGCGCTGGGATTGTGGCGCCTGGGACAGAGAGGTCAGTCCCGGTTTTCGCGGATCGTGGTAAGATTTCGGTTGTTTGTTTCGGTCTTATAAACCCAGAAAGACATTTTATGGAAAAAAGTCTCGTCATCGTCGAATCGCCGGCGAAGGCGAAAACGATCGGTAAGTATCTCGGCAAGCAGTTCG
>Ga0182024_10002373_pt1 | contig 46853 bp, 40 predicted proteins | sample P32metaG_FD_120480 | JGI IMG/M metagenome (GOLD analysis project Ga0182024, IMG submission 120480) | Permafrost microbial communities from Stordalen Mire, Sweden - P3-2 metaG (Illumina Assembly) | ecosystem: Environmental > Terrestrial > Soil > Wetlands > Permafrost | place: Sweden: Stordalen... | reverse complement strand
TGCCGAAATGATCGAGGATCGTACCGACGATCAGCGAGGCGATCAGCACTTTCACGGCTGTGCGGGTGAGGCTGAGCATCAGCTGAGCGTCCGGGTCGCAGTCAAATGCCCGCTGATTCGGGCGCCGAATCATAGAACAAAAGGTAAAAAAACGCGTATCGGCGCGCGGCTGGGGAGACTTTCTCCCGCCGGTTCGGGAAGCCGCTACTGGGTGGTCTTCGCCGCGGTCGGTGCTGCGGCCGGGCCCGTTGCTGCCGGCGCTGCGGTCGGCGTGGTTCCACCAGGCGTTGTCGGCGCCGCCAGCAGCTGATCGATCACCGACCGCACCGCATCGCTGGCATTATAGCTCTTCGCTGCATTGAGGAGCGGTGCCGCCGCCCCCGAGTGTCGAATCAAGCTTTCCGGATCCGGCAGCATGATCGGGTCATTCCAAGGACCCTGCACGACGAACGGCAGGTCGAACTCCTCGGCGCTGCTGTTCGACACCAGTGCCGCCACGCCTTTGAGATCGAGATCGCGCAACGGCACCGAGGCTTGGCCGCCGACTACGAGTTTCACCGACGGTCCGACGACATGCATGTCGTCGACCGATACTAGGCCCTTTTGGACCTTGAGGTTGACGGCGAGCTGATCGAACGGCGTGCGGCCCTGGCGGAAATCGCCGTTGCCGGAGAGCGGGCGACGCTCGAGCCGGCGCAGCAATTGTTCCACATCGATGCCGGCCAGCGCACCCGACTGGGCGTTCAGCGTAGCCGTGCCGTTAAGCGCGTGCGTCACCGCCAGAATTGAATCGCCGGCGCCGTCGAGATTGAAGGCGAGATTGCCGCGACCCTGCACTTTATGCACGCCGAAGATCTGGCCGAGGCAGTTTTCCAGATCGACGTCGAGGAATTGCATGTTCGAGCTCACAGCGACGCCGTTTTCGGCGCTGGCGATGCCGAGCGTGCCCTTGGCGGTGCCGCCGAACGCCTGCGATTCTCCGATCGTGAGGTCGAGCTTGCCGTCGCGCATGGTCGCGGCGACGGCGGTGCGCCCCAATTGCGCGTTTCCGATCTTGATGCTGGCGGCCGATAACCGCAGATCGAGGTTGAAATCGTCGAAGCCGCTGAGCGCGATCGGCAAGCGGTCCCAGCTGTTTTCATCCCGGGCCATAAGCCGCACGCCGGAAACATATGGCGTGAGATCAAGCGCGTCCACCGCCAGTGTACCTTGCACCAGCCGATGGCCGTCGGTCGCCAGCGTCAGCGCGCCTTCCGCGCTATTGTCGTCGAGCTCGACGTTGACGTTGGACAGGGACGCCATGCCGCCGCCGATATCGCTCTGCGCGCGAAGCGCGAAGCGGCCGAAGCCGCCGAAAGGCACCTTGCTCTTGCCGGTCCAGTGCAGCGCGTCGCGCAGTGATGGCGATTCGACGTCGAGCGTGCCGTCGAGTTTCAGTGTCGGCTGATCGGTCGTCACCCCATCGAAGGCAACATTGAGCGGGTCGCTGGTGATCCGCAGCTTCACCCCCGAGCGATCGCCTGTGAGTGCCGCCAGAAAGTCGCTCAGCGTGAGGCTCGCTTCGACCGGTTCGTTATTCCAGATAAAGCGACCGTTGGCGCCGAAACTGCGCGAGATCGACGGCCACGCGACTTGAAAATTGACGCTCTCGAGGCGTTCGGCGCCATCCTTGCCTTGGTCATGGACGACGACGGTGCCGTCTTGGATGCCGATCTCGGAGAACGATCCCGTGCGGCCGGGGTTCGGCTGCAACCCGTGCGCCAGTGAAACAATCAGTCCCGACCAGTTCGTTTGTCCCGTGGCGGAAAAGGTGACGTTGATGACCGGGCGAACGAGCGTCACGTCGGCGATCTCGATGCGTCCCGCGAGCAGCGGAAAATAGCGCAGCCGCGCCGTCAGTTCGTCTGCGGTAACGGCCGGCTCGCTGGAGTGGTCATTGCCTAAAAGGACGTTGTGAAAACGCACGGTACCGGAGGGAAACAGAGACAGCGAGACGTCGTTGCCGAGCATCGGGTCGAGCCCGGTCACGGCGTGGATTTCCGCTTTGATAGCGTCGCGCACGGCGGCGGCGGGAATGAGAAAGGACAGCGCCACCAGCGTGACGAATGCCGCCGCAACCACGCCGGCAATGGCAATCGCAAGGCGTTTCAAGCCGGTGGCCGCGGTCACGGGACGTATTTCCGATTGGTGTGAGGCCGGTGGACTATACCGAGTGGCATGCCCGCTGGAAACATGCTTGGCATCTGTGTCGCTTTCGTGGCCGGCGCCTGCGCGCCCGCGTCCAAATAACTGCTGCCGTTAAGCAATTAGGCCGCCGCGAGCATCGTCCTTAGCTCAACGGCCGGCGGCCCGCCATCGCTTCGCTTCGTGCGCCTGCGACACCTCGGCGATCATCTTGGCGATGATGGCCTGGCCGAACGAGTTGAAGTTTTGCGCCGCCATGACGAAGGCGCCCGGGCCGCCGACGACGTTGTTGCGGTAATAATTGTCGAGGCCGCCGGGCGGGTTGGTGTGCTCCGGATTCCACGGCATCGGATTATCGCTGAGGATGACCAGGCCGTTGATGGTGACGCCCTTGGCAACGGCCTGGTCGCGCAACTCGGCGACGGCGCTGCCGTCATTATTGGTGCCGTCGCCGGAAACGTCGATGGTGCGGCGAACGCAGTTGAACGGCGCACCGGCGAGCCGCGCCAGGGCGAATTCGATGCCGCCGCTGATCGAGGTGCGGCCGGCGAACGACCGCGGGCTCTCGATCAACTGGTCGCCGAATTGCTTGGCCGCGGCGGCGTCGCCGACCTCGGTCCAGTCGATCACCACGCGCTGCGCCCCGACGCCCGACCACTCGACGAAGGTCACGCCGATGCGGCCGTTTCGGCCTGAGCGGATGGTATCGAGCACGCGCGGGTCGGAGATGGCGGCGGCGTAACCCTCGCGCTGCAGCTGGAATTTTGCGTCATCGATGCTGCGCGACACGTCGGCGGCGAGCACCAGAAGCAGGTCGACGTCGTCGGCGGCACGCGCCGCGATCGGCGCCAGTATGCCGCCGGTGAAGATCAATACGACGAGGAACTTGATCATGCGCATCGCCGCACCCTCGCCGAGCATCACGGTGAATGACGGCGAAAACTCGACAGCCGCAAGTCCGGGCCAAGTTTATACGGCGTTTGTTGCCGGCGCCGCCGTCAATCCGCGACGATGTGGCTTGGCGGGAACGCGATTTCGATCAGCGTGCCCGCGTTCGGGGCGCTTTTGATGCTGAAATTGGCGCGATTGGCCTCCGCGAGCGCCTTGGTCAACGGCAGGCCGAAGCCGGTCCCGCCCGAGCCCCAACTTCCCGACGTGGCGATCTGCCGGAACGGTTCGAGCGCGGCCGCTATGTCCTTTTCGCTCATGCCGGAGCCGGTATCGCGCACGCGCAACACCGCCTCGCGGCTGTCGGTAAAGACGGTCGACACGATCACCTGGCCGCCGGGGCCGGTGAATTTGATCGAATTCGCGATCAGATTGAGCACGATCTGGCGCAGCGAACGCTCGTCGGCGACGACCAGCGGCAGGCCCGGCGTAAGCGAGGTGCGGATGATGATGCGGGCGCGGTTTGCCTGCGGCTGCATGATGCCGACGCATTGCTGGGTCAGCTCGTTGAGATTGACGCTGGCGAAGTTGAGCTCGATCTGCCCGGTCTCGATCCGCGACAGATCGAGCAGGTCGTTGAGCATCGAGACCAGATGCGTACCGGCGGCGTGAATGTCCTTGATATATTCGCGATAGCGCTCGTTGCCGATCGGACCGAAGCGTTCAGCCATGATCACCTCGGCAAAGCCGGTCATGGCGTTGAGCGGCGTGCGGATTTCATGACTGACCTTGGCGAGGAACTCGGATTTGGCCGACGCCGCGCGCAGCGTCTCGCGCTTGGCGTTGCGCAGTTCGTCCTCGCTCTGCTTGCGTCTGGTGATGTCGCGAAATATCGCGCAGATGCGGTCGCCGCCGACGCGGGTGAGGGTCATGGCCAGCGGCACGAGCCGCTCCTCGCCCGCGCGCGCCGCGACGTCGAGCACGTTATTGAAGGTGCCGGCGCTGCGCAGTACGCGGTCGAGGTGATCGCGCGCCGCGCGTTCGCTCTCGGGCGCCAACAGATCGCCGAGCGAGCGGCCGTGCAGTTCTGCCGCCGTCGTGCCGAACAGCGTGACGGCGCGGGCATTGGCGCTGACGATGCGGCCTTCGGCATCGAGCGTGACGACGCCGTCGGTCGCCGCGTCGAGGATGGCTCTGAGCTCCTCGTTGTCCTTGCCGGCTGAGGCAAGCGTGTTGTCGGCTTGCCGCGCCACTGCATCGACGTGGTCCTTGGAGACCTGGTCCTTGGAGAGGTGGCTATTGGACACGTGGCCATTAGAAACAATCAGCGCCAGCGCCGACGCTCCGTTCCACGGCACCGTGAACATGCGGCCGTCGAGTGCCAGCCTGTCGCCGCGCTGCGTCATGATCGATACCGATTTGACCGACGGCAGAGCGGCGTCCGCTGGGTCGGCAATGGCATCCGCGGCCGGCTCGGCAAACAGCCGGCTCAAGCCGCCGACTGCCTCGATGGCGGCGAGGGTGTCGTAGCCGCAGCATTCCAGGAAGTGACGGTTGGCGTAGAGCAGCTTGTCATGCCGATAGACCAGAACTCCCATCGGGATGCGATCGAGCAGCACTTGCTCGATCGCCGGCTCGGCTGCGCGCGCCTCGAGAGCCTCCGCCGGCAGAGCCTCGGCGTTTTCCGCAACGGTTAGCGGCGCCTCTTCCGGGCCACGCAGCCGCGCCGTCAGCTCTTGCGCCAATTCGCGAAACGCCCTGCGCTCGACCGGGCTCAAAGCAGGCCCCACTTTAGGCTCTGAGGGGGCTGACTGACGAAACGGCACCACATTGGCCGAAGCCGGCGCCAGAGCGAGCACCGGGCGCTCGGCTTGCGGTGGGCCTTCGGCCGCTGCGGCAGCCTCAGCCTTGTCCGCCGCCGCGGCCGGCATTGCCGGCGCGATGGGTGCGGCGTCTTCCTGTTGGTCGGACGATTCAGGCGCCGGCCTGAAACCTATCGGCTGGTCGCGGCGCGCCCGCGCCAATTGGTTGATGCGGTCGATGTCGCGGCAGACGCCGAAGCCGCGATAGCCGCAAAATCTGCGGTCGCGGTCGAATACCGGCAGGCCGGACAATTCGATCGGCAGCAGTTCGGTGGAATCGTCAACCGGCCAGGGCACGACGATGCCGCTCCAGGTTTCCTGACTCGCCACCGCGCGCACGACTTGATTGGTGGGATCTAGCTTCAGTTCGGCGGCGATTTCGCTCCAGGGGCGGCCGAATGCCGCGCTCGTATGGGGTCCGGCAAGCTCGATGAATTCGTCCGACCCGACGCCGAAGCGGCCGTCTGCATCCATGTGCCAGACAAAGCGCAACGGATGCCGCCGCTCCGCCATGCCCTCGTTCGGGGCGGCATTAGATGCCACGCCGGAGGCGGCGACCGTCGCTGACTCGGCTGCTTCGACTGTAGCGATCGCCAAGTCTTGTGCCGCATCTTCCGCACCAAATTGCTCGATGTCTTGCGGCGTACCCGGCTCGACCGGGGCTGCGCTCGGCTGCCGCGGCATGGTGAGCAGCAACACGCGGGACCCGTCTTTGCCAAGGCGTGTGGCTGCGACTTCGAAAGCCGCTTGGCCGATGCGTGCGGTACCGCTGGCGCTGCCGGTTTCCAATACGGTTGCAGCGAGCGTTTCGATGCCCAGCGCCGACAGCATGGTGACACCGCAGAGCCGGTCCTGTGCCGCCGCATTGGCAAAGATCAGCATGCCGTCCGGCGCGAAACCTGCGATGGGCTCTTCGCAATCGCCGAACAGGCGACGCACGCGCTCACTCAGATTGAGTTCCCGTCCGGCCGGTTCCACCGCCGCGATCAGTATCCCGGCGTTGCCGTCGGCGAGAACGATGCGCGAGCAAGCGCAAGTGAGGGAGCGGCCGAAGGACGCGCCGAAACCGCGCAGCCGCTCCAGGCGCTCTTGACCGGTCGCCGGCAGAGTGGCGGCCAAGCGAACGATTTGCTGGGCGGGAATGTCGCCAACGTCGAAGCGGCGTTGCGCGCAGGCGGCCACCGTCTCGTCGCCGAACATCGCTGCGCCGACGGCGTTGCCCCATAGCATTTGCGAGCCGTCAAGGCTCCACAGCCAAGCCGGCCAGGCACTCGTCGCAAGCGGCGCGAGACGCGGATGACCAGACAGCGCGAGCTTTTTCTCCACGTTCGACATGCGCGTCGGTACTCGTAGCCTAAAGAAATTCTTAATAGTGCGGGGCGTCTGCGGCGTCCATGGCGGCGGCCGGTGCGCGGCTAAGCTTGCCGGGATAACCTTAACCGCTCCGGGGACTTAGCCGGGCGCCGCCGTTTAGCTTGCATGGCGGCCGCCAATTCGCGCTAGGATCGCGCTGCCGGGGGCACTAGGAGCAGGTGATGGCAAAAGATCCGTTCGAACAATTCGCGGTTCCGACCGAGATGCGGGCATTCGTCGAGCAGAGCGTGACGCAGGCGCGCCAGGCTTTTGACGGCTTTATCGAGGCCGCCAACAAGGCCATGGGGCAGCTGCAAGGCCATGCCCAGGCGGCACATAGCGGCGCCACGGAAATCGCGCACAAATCGATGAGCTATGCCGAGCAGAACGTCACCGCGACGCTTGAATTCGCGCAAAAGCTTATGCAGGCCAAGGACGCGGCGGAACTCATGCGGCTGCAATCCGAATATTTAAGCCGCCAGATGCAGGCGCTGTCGTCCCAGGTCCAGGATCTTGGACAAAGTGCCGCCAAGATCGTGGTGGATAGTGCCAAGCCTAAGACGTGATCAGATCCCGCTGCGGCGGGTTCCATATCTATAAATCATTTCAATGAGTTGATTTGCTCCTTTGTGCGTTGCAATAATTCCTGTTGCAATGCACCAAAAAAGTAGCTATTTGTTTATCCAGGAAGGTGCCGCGGCCCATGCTTGGGCTCTACGAGGACGGCGTTTTCGCCGCAGCACTGAGACAAAGCTAATATCAGGCAACGCGCAACGGGCGGCGAGGCCAATAAAGAAAAGCTCTCCAGGTGAGACAGCCCAAGAAGCAACCAGCGAAATCAAGGACCAGTGTCATGGCGGAAGCTACTACCACAACCACCCCCCCGAAGATCAAAAGCAAGCCTGCGGCCAGTGCATTCGACATGCCGAAATTCGAGATGCCGAAATTCGAAATTCCGAAGGTCGAAATGCCGGCTGCGTTCCGGGAATTTGCCGAGCGTGGCGTCGCGCAGTGCAAGGACACCTACGAGAAGATGAAGGCCGCCGCGGAAGAGGCGACCGACGTGCTCGAAACCACCTATTCGACGGCCACCAAGGGCACGTCCGAATACGGCCTCAAGATGATCGAGGCGGCGCGCTTGAACACCAATGCGGCGTTCGACTTTTTCGGCGAGCTGATCACGGCGAAGTCGCTGTCGGAAGTGATCGAGCTATCGAGCACGCATACGCGCAAGCAGTTCGAGACGCTGACCGAGCAGAGCAAGGAGCTTAGTGCACTTGTGCAGAAGGTCGCGACCGAGACTGCCGAGCCGATCAAGAGCGGCATGAACAAGGCGTTCAGCAAGGTCGCGTAATTGCGGCCCACCTGATCGCTGCCGCGGTATCGCGGCGAGGGGAAAGCCCGGGCCTGGCCCGGGCTTTTTGCTTTTTAAGGGTTAGTTTCGGCTATCTTGCCAAATTGGGGCGTTACTCTTAGGTTCCGCGGCGCTAAGGCATGATCCGGAAAAGTGGCTATCGGTTTTCCGAAAAGATCATGCCCCGAGCAAATCCGCGCCCGTGCAGCTGTAGCTCAGTTGGTTAGAGCGCCTGACTGTGGATCAGGAGGTCGGTGGTTCGAATCCACCCAGCTGTACCAGCGCTCATGCCGCGCGCGCCACGCCACACACAACGTAAACGCTGCTCGGCGCGCGTGCATTTGACTCGCAATCGAGCGTCCTTAAACTCCCCCGCAAGAAAAATAACGCGGTCATGCGTTCCGCGGGCGGAAGAGAGATGACCAAGCTTAGCAACGTTATTGGTGCCGTTTGCCGTCTCGCCACGGCGCTGGCAGTTTCCATAAGCTTCGTTTGCAATGCCCGCGCCGAAGACTATCCAACGCGGCCGATCACTATCGTCGTGCCGTTCGCCGCCGGCGGACCGACCGACATCCTCAGCCGCATCGTCGCTCAAGCCATCGGTCCGACGCTCGGCCAGCAGGTCGTGGTCGAAGACGTCACCGGCGCCGGCGGCACGATCGGCGCCACCAAGGTCGCCCGCGCCGCGCCCGACGGCTACACCATGGTCATGGGCAATCTCGGCACCCATGCCGCGAGCGTCGGCATCTACAGCAATTTGGCCTACGACCCGCGCAAGGATTTCGAGCCGGTTATTTTGGTTGCCTCGACGCCGATGGTCCTGGTGGCGACAAAGACGCTGCCGGTGAAAACGCTCAACGACGTCGTTGCCTGGGCCAAGGCCAATAAGGGCAAGGCGACGATGGGTTCGGCCGGCGTCGGCTCGATCTCGCATCTGACGCTGCTGCTGTTCAATCACCTCACCGGCGCCGGCGTGACCCATGTTCCGTATCGCGGTCTCTCGGAGGCGAGCAACGATCTCCTTGGCGGGCAGATCGATTTGTTGTTCGATCAGGTCGTCACCGCGACGCCGCACGTCCTCAACGGCAGCGAAAACGCCATCGTGGTGACGATCCCGGAGCGTTCGCCGTCGATCCCCAATGTGCCGTCGGCAATCGAAGCCGGTCTACCGCAGCTGCAGACCGTTGCCTGGACCGCGCTGTTCATGCCGAAGGGCACGCCGGCGGCAATCGTCAACCGCACCAACGCCGCCGTCCAGAAAGCCATGCAGGATCCCGACGTCGCCAAGCGGCTGGCGCAAATCGGCGCCGATATTCCGCCGCCGGAGCAGCGCACACCGCGGGCACTCGGTCAGCTGGTCAGCGCCGAGATCGACAAATGGGTGCCGCTGATCAAGGCTGCGGGCGTGACCGCACAATGATCTCGGCACAGTGAACCGATCGCCGTGAAGCTGAACGACGAAGAAAATGCGATGCGCGCGGGCGAGACCGGCCCGCTGCGGCAATGGGCGATCGCGCACCAGATAAAGGTCGGCGATTATCTCGGCGCGCGCGATTTCGTTCCGGTCGGCCAAGCCCACATCATGGCCGACACGGAGTCGCTCGGCGCGGCCGGCGTCGAATGGCTGGAACGCTGGGCGATGCTGCCGGCTGAGCAGCGCAACGTCCGCATTCCGACCATTACCGATCCGCGCGGCACCGATTTCGCGCATGCGGCGCAGCTCAAGCAGCAGCCCTGGATGGTCGATCTGGAACGCCGCGCCATCGCCGCCTTCGAGGCGCTCGGCGTACTGATGACCGATACTTGCATCAATTATCAGACCATCATGCCGCCGGTACGCGGTGAGCACATGGCCTATGGCGACACCGGCGTGGTGATCTATTCGAACAGCGTCTGCGGCGCGCGCTCGAATTTCGAAGGCGGACCGTCGGCACTGAGCGCTGGCCTCACCGGACGCACGCCGCGTTACGGCTATCACCTCGACGAGCGTCGTCTGGCGACGTTCCTGGTCGAATTGTCATGGACCCCGCGCGAGCTCAGCGACTGGGGCGCGCTGGGCGGTGTCGTCGGCCGGCTGGCTGGCGACTACTCGCAAGTACCGGCGCTGGTCGGTATAGACCGCGTGCCGAGCGCCGATGAAATGAAGCACTTTGGCGCGGCGCTGGCGAGCTTCGGCTCGGTGGCTTTGTTTCACATGATCGGAGTCACGTCGGAGGCGATGCGGCTCGAAGACGTCGTGCCCGAGGGCGTGTCGCTGAAGACCCACGATATCGGCGAGGCCGATATCCGCGCTCTGCGGGCGCGCTACGCCAAGGATATCGGCGCCGTCGACGTGGTCGTATTCTCGGCGCCGCAGTTGAGCCTGGTCGAAATACGAACGCTGGCCGGCATGCTCGACGGCCGCCGCGCGACGATCCCGTTGCTCGCCGTGACCAGTCCGCAGGTCAAGCCTGACTGCGACCGCATGGGCCTCACTGCGCGGATCGAGGCCGCCGGTGGCACGGTTCTGTCCGGCATGTGCTTCTACCAGAGCTACGCCCGCGAGATCGCCGAAGCCAATGGCTGGAGCCGGCTCGCGACCAACTCAGCCAAGCTCACCAACATTCTCGGCGGTTACGGCTATCGGCCGGTGCTGTTGTCGATGGAGCAATGCGTGGCGGCAGCCTGCGCCGGTGGGGCGCTGACATGAGCGACAAGATTTTTTATGCCGATGCGGGCATGGGACGCAAAGTGCAGGCCCCGGCGCTGGTCGCCAGCGACGGCTTCTCCGCGCGCTACGATCTCGACCGCATTCGCGGCGTATTTTCGCGGCCCGAGCACAAGCTCGCCGGCGAGAACTATCGCGCCCGCGTGCTCATTCTCGACGCCGCCAAAGGCGGCGTCGCCACCGCGTGGATGCTGCATGAGATGGCGTCGCGCGGCGTGATGCCGGCGGCGCTGGTCTTGAACCGGGTCAATCCGATCATGGTGCAGGGCGCGGCGCTGGCCGATTTCACCATGATTTCCGGGTTCGATGTCGATATCACCAAGGCGATTCCAAACGGCGCCGAGGTCGAGGTCGATCCGACGGCGAAGCGGCCGTTTATCCGCGTGCTGTAAGAGTCAGATCACTTCCTTGGTCTTGTCGTCGGTCTCGCCGTAGCGATGCAGCGTCGCCGGTCGCGTCCCGGCGTAAAGCTGCTCCAGGCCGGGCGCGATCTTGGCGTTCTCGCGTTCGAATAGACTGTTGCCGGCAAGATCGCTCTCGACCAGGAACGGGCCGAATTTTTCGACGTCGAGCACCCAGACCGCCTGCGCCAGGCCCAGCTCTTCAAGCCAATAGACGCCGGCGACACGCTTGATGCCGCGCCCCAAGAGTGCGCCGGTGCCGTAGCCGACCGTGGTGAGATAGACCGCATTGTTCGGCACGAACTGCGTGCGGTAGGTTTCCGACGTCATGCCGCCTTTGCCGATGATGACGTTGCAGCCGGAAATCTTGAACCAGCCGTCGAGCCATTGGGCGAAGCGGAACGACGCGGTCGCGGTGACCGCGCCGACGGTATGGGTGCCGTCTGGATTGATGCTTGCCGCCGGCGAGCAATGAAAATTGGTGATGCCGAGCGCGTCTTTGCCTGCCGGCATACCGAAGCCGTCGGCAATGGCGCGTTTATAGACGCCCTCGCGCGCGGTGAAGACGCGACCGGTGAGATAGGCGACCGAGCCGATTTCCAGCTTACGCAAATCATCGGTGCGCGTGGGAAGATCGATGTGAACTGTTTTGAGGTCGGACATCTTATTCCGCCGCCTCGGCCGCCTGCTGTCCCCACTCGACCGTAGAGCGGCGCATGTAATCGGTAAACCACATCGGGTCGGTGCGGAACGTGGCCTTGCCGTCGGTTGCGATCCGCGCGCAAGCGCGGCGCGACGACAAGCAGAACATGTGCACCGACATCGGCATGCCGCCGGTATGGCAGTAGCCAACCTCGATGTGGCAATCGATCACCATCGAGGAGCCGACGAAGCCCATCGCGCCCATGCCGATGCTGTTGCCGAGTTCCTTGAACTCGTCTTCCAGCGCTGCGATTTTCGGATCGGGATTGCGCGAGCCGACGACGCGCAGGCATGACGCCTGCTTGCCCAGCACCACGCTGGTGTCTTTGGAGCCGCCGAGCCCGATGCCGACGATGGCCGGCTGGCAGGCAAGCCCGCGCTTGCCGAAGCCGATCAGCGTGTCGAGGAAAAACCGCTTGATGCCCTCGATGCCGTCGCCGGGAAACAGCATGCGGTAATCCGTGCCGAACAGGCCGCCTTTGTGCACGGTGGTGAGCTCAATCCAGTCGGCGTCGGGATGAAACGAATATTCGATCTCCGGCGCGCCGATACCGACATTGTTATTGTGATCGGTGCGCCACAACGGATGCACGCGATTGGGGCGCAGTGGCACGGTCGTCGTGGCGCGCGCGGTGGCGCGGCGTAGCGCCGTTTCGAGCGTGATGGGACCGCCTTCGATGCGCGCATCGTTACCGATCTTGACGTACCAGCGCGGCAGGCCGGTATCGCCGCACATGGCGCGGCGGTCTTCCTTGGCCGCTTCGTAGTTCTCCAGCATGGCCTTGATGACGAAGGACGACAGGTCACCTTTTTCGGTGTCCACGCAGCGGCGCAAGCCGGCGAGATAATCGTCGGGGATCTCGATGGCGGCCTTGGCCATCAAATCCTCGGCGGTGCGTTGAATCGACGAGAGCGGAATCATAGTCGCCTCTATTCGGCTGCGATCGGATCGCGCAACAAAGTCTGGCCAGGCTTGACATGGGTAAATTCGACCGGCCGGTCGGTGATCTCGATCCCGCCGGATATAGACCTCGCCACCGTGAAGGTCGAGGTTGCAAGATCGCCGGGCTCGGGAAAGTCCGACCGATAATGCGCGCCGCGAGAGTTCTCGCGCTTGAGCGCCGCCAGCGCAATGACGCGGCTGATCTCACACAGCGAGCGCAGATTGAGCCAGTCGTGCCAGGTCAGATTGAATTGCCGCCCGGTATCGGCAAGACCTGTCGTCAGCAGTTCCGCTTCGATGGCGTCGATGCCGGCAAGACCACGCTCGATGCTGGCGCGGTCGCGCACCACGCCGACCTCGTCCCACATCGTGTCGAGGAGCTTCTCGCGCAGCGCATTGAGATCGCCGGGCTTGCGGGCGAAGGGATACAGCGCCCGCTCGACCTCGGCATCGAGCACGGCTGTATCGGGAGGGCGATGGCCGGGATTTCTGGCAATCCATTGCGGCATGACATCGCCGGCGATACCGCCGAACACAGTGGAGTTGGCGACGCCGTTGCCGCCGAGCCGGTTGGCGCCATGCATGCCGCTGGCGTCCTCGCCGGCGACAAATAGGCCGAAACGCTCGGTCGCCGTGTCGACTGCGCAGACCACGCCGCCCATGAAATAATGCGCGGTCGGCACCACTTCGACCAGGCCGCCGGCGAGATCGAAGCCGCAATCGCGGCAGCGATCCACCATGCCCTTGAACTGTTTGGCGACCTTGGCCGGCCCGAGATGGCCCATCTTGATATAAACGCCACCGTTCGGCGTGGTGCGGCCGGCCCGCATTTCTGCGTAGATCGCGCGGCTGACCACGTCGCGCGTCGCGCGTTCGAGCTTCGGGTCGTAATCGCCCATGAAGCGGTGCATCGCGCTGTTGAGCAAATATCCCCCTGAGCCGCGCAAGCCTTCTTCCAGCACGGTGCCGGTCATGCGCGTATCCGGTCCGGCGAGAAGTCCGGTCGGGTGGAATTGCACCATCTCCATGTCGCGCAACGGCAAGCCAAGCCGCAGCGCCATGGCGAGGCCGTCCATAGTCTTGTCGCCGGACGGCGTGTGATAACGATACATGGTCGGGCCACCGCCGGTGGCGAGCAGCACCGCTTGCGCCGAGACGAAGCGGAATTCGCCGGTGCGCACGTCGATCATCAGCACACCGGCGAGCGCGCCGTCTAACGTAGGAATGAGCGCGACGGCGCGGTGCTCCTCGAGACGGCGGATCGGCCGCGCCCAGACTTGCTCCATCAGCCGGTTGATGATCTCGATGCCGGTGAGATCGCCTTTGTGCACGGTGCGATCGAAGGTCTGCCCGGCGAAGGCCTTCCCGTGCAGCGTGCCGTCGGGATTGCGGTCGAAGAAGCAGCCGATCTCGTTTTCCAGTTCGCGCACGCGTTCGATGGCCTTGGTCACCAGCGTCCAGGCCAGCTCCTGATGCGGCAGCCATTTGCCGCCTTCGATCGTGTCCATGAAATGGCGCTCGATCGAATCGCCGGGATTGAGCGCGACGTTGTAGCCGCCTTGCACCATGCGGGTGCAGCCGCATTTGCCGAGGAGCCCCTTGCTCGCCACCGTGATGTCGAGATCGGGATTGGCCTTGAGCGCATGCAGCGCGGCGAACAGCCCGGCGCCGCCGGAACCGAGGATCAGAATGTCGGTTTTCAGATGCTCGACCTTCATGCGATTGCCTAGAACATCCGCGCAAGAAAAATAACGGCGACGAGGGTCGAGACCGCGGCGGCGAGCGTCGCCAGTTGTTTCTGGCCGTCGCGCCAATCGAAGTTCTCGATGACTAGGACGCGCAACCCTCCAAGAAGGTGCATTGTGAGTAAAAATACCAGTCCGCCCTCGGCGAATTTTACCAGCGGCTGATCGCTCCAGCGCAGGAAAGTGTCGAGCCTCGCGCCACCGTGGAAGGAAAGCCCCAGCACGAAAAAATGTATGGGCAAGAAGATTGCCAGCGCCACGCCGGAAATCCGGTGGATCATGGCGGCGATCCACAACGCGCTGCCACGATGCGCTAAGACCCGCGCGGTCACATCAGCACCAGCGCGACGACGGCATGAAGACCGAGCACCGCCAACAGCAATCCGAGTACGATCGCGGATAGACCGGCGCCGCGGTCGGATAATGGCGACCATTCGGCCAGCACATTGCGGACGCCGATCGATGCGTGAATGGACGCCGCGGCGACGAATAATCCGTAGTACGAGGCCCACAGCACGCTGCCGTGGGTGCGGGACAGAATATCCGCCGCCGTCAGGCTCTGGCGCGTGGCGTAGAAGATCACGGCGATATGGCCGAGCACGAGCGGCGCCATCACCGCCGCCGTTGCGCGTTGCCAGACATAGAGCCGGACATTCATGCCTTGATCTCGCCGTTGAGATAGGCCGCCGCCGTGCGCCGCTTGAGGCCCGCAATCGCGGCGGTCGGATTGAGCGTCTGCGGGCAAAGCTCCTGGCAGGACTGGTGCGAATGACATGAGTGACAGCCGCCGTCCGCCGCAACGGCTTGCAGCCGATCGCGATTGCCGGCATCGCGCGCGTCGTTGACCAGCGTCCATGCCCGCGTCAGCGCTGCCGGTCCGAGATAATCGGAGTTCCAGCGCACCGTATCGCAGCCGGCGTAGCAGACGCCGCAATTGATGCATTCGATCGCCGCATCGGCGGCGACGCGCGCCGGCGTTTCGGGCCGGATTTGCGCGATCGCATCGTGTCGCGTTTGCGACGGCGCAAAGACGCCTTTGGCGCGCTGCCATTTCGCAAAAAATTCCGCCATGTCGGTGGTCAGGTCCTTGATCACCGGAAGATTTTCGAGCGGGCCGATTTCCAGGCGCCCGCCGCCGGCGACCTTCGCCACATGAGTGCGGCAAGTCCAGCGCGGCTTGCCGTTGACGGTCATGGCGCAGGAGCCGCAGACGCCGACCCGGCAGGCGAAGCGATAAGACAGCGTCGGATCGAGATGGCGCTGCACGAACGTCACCACATCGAGCACGGTCTGGCTTTCGCGCCGCGGCACGCTGTAGGCCTGATAGCGGCCATCCCTGCCACCGCGCCAGAGCGATACCGACAGTTCCGAAATCTGTCCGGACATGAAATCCCCTAGGGGTCCCTTTTGCGCACTTTGGACCGACTGTACCAAGCCCGATCGCACATAAAAAGGCGATCCGGGTTCCGACAGTCCCGTGTCGTGAGACTTCGCAGCTTCGGCAGGAAGGCGCTATAGTTGCCCAAACGTTTGGGAGGACAGGCTATGACCGGCCTCAAGCTGAGTTACGTGCACGGCGCAAGCGAGCAAACGCTCATCGGCCAGACGATCGGGCAGTTTTTCGATGCGGTCTGCGACAAATGGCCCACGCGACCAGCCTTGGTCGTGCGCCACCAAAACGTGCGGATGAGCTACGGCGAACTGCGCCAACAAGTCGACCGGCTCGCTGCCGGGCTTTTGACGCTCGGGCTAAACCCGGGCGACCGCATCGGCATCTGGTCGCCAAACAATTCGGAATGGGTGCTGACCCAGTTCGCCACCGCGAAAGCAGGCCTCATCCTGGTCAATATCAATCCGGCCTATCGCATCGCCGAGCTCGAATACGCGCTCAACAAGGTCGGCTGCAAGGCGCTCATTCTCGCCGAGCGTTTCAAGACCTCGGACTATGTCGGCATGCTGCGCGAACTGGCGCCGGAGCTCGGCCACGCCACGCCGGGCAAGCTTGAATCGGCACGGTTGCCGGCGCTTCGTTCGGTAGTTCTGCTGGGCGACGGCTGGCATCCCGGCACGTTCCGTTTCTCGGAAATTTTGGAGCGCGGCACCGCGAAGGAGACGCAGCGCATTGCCGAGCTCGGGCCGCAGCTGCAATTCGACGAGCCGATCAATATCCAGTTCACCTCGGGCACCACCGGCTTTCCCAAAGGCGCGACGCTGTCGCATCACAACATCCTCAACAACGGCTTCTTCATCGGCGAGGCGATGCGGCTGACGTCCGAGGATCGCCTCTGCATCCCGGTGCCGCTCTATCACTGCTTCGGCATGGTGCTCGGCAATCTGGCGGCGGTCACCCACGGCGCCTGCATGGTATTCCCCGGCGAGGGCTTCGATCCGCTGGTGACGCTGGAAGCCGTTGCCGAGGAGCGCTGCACCGCGCTGCATGGTGTGCCGACCATGTTCATCGCGCAACTCGATCATCCGGAATTCGGCCGCTTCGATCTCTCGACGTTGCGCACCGGCATCATGGCCGGCTCGCCGTGCCCGATCGAGGTGATGAAGCGCGCCGTCGCCAAGATGAACCTGAACGAAATCACCATCGCCTATGGCATGACCGAGACCAGCCCGGTGAGCTTCCAGAGCTCGACCGAGGACCCGCTGGAGCGGCGCGTTTCCACAGTCGGCCGCATTCAGCCGCATCTTGAAGTCAAGATCGTCGACATGAACGGGCGTATCGTACCGCCCGGCACGCCGGGCGAATTATTGACGCGCGGCTATTCGGTGATGCTCGGCTACTGGGGCGACGAGGAGCGCAGCCGTGAAGCCATCGATGCGGCGCGCTGGATGCATACCGGCGATCTCGCCACCATCGACGCCGAGGGCTACTGCAACATCGTCGGCCGCATCAAGGACATGGTGATTCGCGGCGGCGAGAACGTCTATCCGCGCGAGATCGAAGAGTTTTTATACCGCCACTCGAAAATTCAGGACGTCCAGGTGATCGGCGTGCCGGACGACCGCTACGGCGAGGAAATCTGCGCCTGGGTCAAGTTGCGGCCCGGCGTCACCGCCACCGAGGATGAGATCAAGGCGTTCTGCCGCGAGCAGATCGCACACTACAAAGTGCCGCGCTACGTCAAATTCGTCGACGAATTCCCGATGACGGTGACCGGCAAAATTCAGAAATTCATCATGCGCGAGCGCACCATCAACGAGCTCGGGCTCAAGGTGCAGAAGACGGCGTGATTGCTTACACCTTGATCTTTTCGTCTGCCACGACCCGCGCGACCGCCGGGCGCTTGAGCATCCGGTCTTTGTGCGCGGTGTAGTTCTTCAGCTCCCCCATCGGCAGTTCGCGGCGCACGCCCCAGGTGTAGAAGACGAAGCCGTACGGATCGAGCACCGAATAGCTGTCGGCAAACCATTCGCGTCCGGCCAGCATGCCGTCGATCTGTTTGAGATAACCGTGGAAGGTCTTCAAGCCCATGTCCTTGATGCCGGAATAGGCGCCGGCATCCGCGGTATAGCGCTCGGGCCGCCCAACATGGGCATGCGCCGGATGCACGCTCGAGGCAAAGAAGCCGATCAGCGACAGCGCCTTCGCTTCGGCCGCCGGGTCTTTCGGCCACAGACCGAACCGCTTGCCGAGATACGGCAGAATGGCGGTGTTCTCGGTGAGCGGCTCGCCGTTGTCGAGGCCGAGCGCGGGCACGCGCCCCAGCGGATTGATTTTCAGGTAGGCCTCGGTGCGCTGCTCGCCGCCGGCGAGGTCGACCTTCTTCGGCTCGTATTTCTCGCCGCTCTCTTCGAGCACGATATGCGAGGCCATCGAGCACGCGCCTGGAGCATAATAAAGCGTCAACATACCTAAATTCTCCCTGGAAATTTCCTGCTACTTCTGGGAAGCTTTTTGCAGGACCGGACCCCAGGTTTGCTGCTCCTGCCTGACAAAAGCAAGGGTCTGCTCGGGCGTCATGGCGCGCGAATAGCTTCCGATCTTTGCTAGGCTCTCTTTGAAACCGGCGTCACTGACGACCTTGGCCAAGACGTCGCTCACTTTGCCTACAATCGCGGTCGGCGTGCCGTTCGGGGCAACCAGGACTTGCCAGCCGAGCGCCCTGAAGTCCGGAATGGTTTCTGCAACCGTCGGCAAATCGGGAAATTGCGGCAGGCGCTCGGGCGACGCAACCGCGATCAACTTGACCTGTCCCGCCTTCACCGCGCCGACGATGCCGGAATAGCCTTCGATGATCATCGAGACCCGGCCCGAGCCGACGTCGGCGAGCGCCGCCGCCGGTCCGCCGTTATAGGGGACCCGCAACAACTGCACGCCGGCGCGGTCCTGCAACAACAGTCCGGTGAGATCGGTGAGCCGCCCGACGCCGGTCACCGCAATCGAGATTTTCCCCGGTTCTTTTTTGGCGAGCGCAATGAGTTCCGGCAACGTGTTGACGCCGAGCTTTGGATTCACCGCAACGAACATCGGATTCTCGGCCGTGTATCCAATGGGAATAAAGTCGCGCGGCAGCTGCAACGGCAGGTTCGGCGCAATCGACGGCAGGGCGACGAAGGTCGACAGCGCCGGCATGAACAGCGTGTAGCCGTCGGGTATCGCTTCGGAGGCGGCCCGGGCGGCGACGCTGCCGTTGGCGCCGGGATGGTTGACCACGATAAACTGCCGGCCGAACGCCTTGGTGAGCCCTTCGGCGACAAAGCGCGCGTCGACGTCGGGTGTGGAGCCCGGCGCCGCGTCGGAGATGATAGTGACGCTCTTGTTCGGATAGCTGTCGGCTTGGGCATGCGCGGCCGTTGCCGCCGGCAGTACCACCAGGCACAGGCCGATAATGCGGAACCATCGCCTAGCGTCATGCATGACATTCTCCCCATCGCGCCGGGCCCGGCGCGTCCGTCGAAATCATTAGCTCAAGGATAGGGCGGCTCTGCGGGTGTTTCTACCGGGCCAGCTGCGCCAAACCGACACGGCAGCGCGCGATGAAAGCGCAGCGATCTCTTTACGTTAACCCCACGTAACTGCGCCCCAAGGATGCACATTTAAGGATTTCCTCTTAAGACGAGTTCCGATGCGGCTTCCGTCGCCCAGGCCGAGTTCGTGACCGAGATCGTGACACCCGCCACACCATCAGCAGCGTTTCGCCCGGCGACTGCGTCCGTCGATGACGGTCAAGCCGCACTGTCGCGCTTGGCGCATTTGTCACGCGAGCTTAGGCCCGAACTGAGCTTTAACATCCACACCCGACTCGACGACGTCGAAGACCAATGGCGCCGTTTCCAGCAAAGCGCCGAATGCACGGCATTCCAGAGTTTCGAATGGCTGGCGACGTGGCAGCGCCACATTGGCGCGCGTGACGGCGCCGTGCCGATTATCGTTGTCGGGTGTTTCGCCGATGGCGCAACCGCATTCATCCTGCCGCTCGCGGTCGAGACGCGGCGTTCGGTGCGGCGACTCTGCTGGCTCGGCCAGGAGCTCGGCGACTACAACGCGCCGCTGCTGGCGCGTAATTTCTCGCAGCGCGTCACGCCCGATCGCTTCCATGCGCTATGGCGCAGCCTCCTCAGCCGTCTGCAATCCGATCATGCGCTGCGCTACGACTGGATCGAATTCGAGAAGATGCCGCAAACGGTCGGCGTCCAGAGCAATCCCTTTATCAGTCTCCGCGTCACGCCGAACGCCAACAGTGCGCACATCACGCAACTGGGTGACGACTGGGAGGCTTTCTACCGCGCCCGGAGGTCTTCAGCGACGCGCCGGCGCGACCGCACCAAGCGCAAGCACCTCTCCGACTTCGGCGAAATTCGCTTCGAAACTGTCGCCGCGCCGGACGACTTGCGGCAAACGCTCGACACGCTGTGGGAGCAGAAAAGGCGGATCTTTGCGCGCAAGGGCATTGCCGACATCTTCGCGCGGCCCGGCTATCGGGAGTTCTTCGCCGACTTCGCGGCAAATCCAAACTCGCGGCACCTGGCGCATGTCAGCCGCGTGCAGATCGGCGCGTCTTGCGCGGCGGCGAATTTCGCGATCATGTTCGGCGACTGCTACTATCATGTGCTGTCGAGTTATTGCGACAACGAGTTGACCCGCTACGGCCCCGGCACGTTGCATCTCCGTGAGTTGCTGGCCTACGCCATCCAACGCGGCTTGCGGCGGTTCGATTTCACCATCGGCGACGAGCGCTACAAGCTGGAATGGTCTGACCTGAAGCTAAAGCTTTACGATTACAGCAAAGGCGTGACATGGCGCGGCCGAATCGCCCATCTGCTTTCGGTCGTACGGCGGAGCATCAAGCGCTTCATCAAGCAAACGCCGGTGTTGTGGCACTGGGCGTCCCGTCTGCGTTCGGCGATCGGTCCGCTCCTGCAGCGAGTCTGCCGTCCGCGCGGTGGTGCGCTCTAACGTTCGATCCGATCTAAATTCGCCGTCATTCGTGCAATCACGCGGCGGAACGAGGCGAGGTCGCGCGATGCGGTTCCCTGCTCGGCCACGTCGGTAATGCCGCGAGCCACCGTGAGCAGTTCGTTGCGCAGCCGCTTGGCCTTGGCGCTGAGATAGACCCGTACCTTGCGGCGATCGTCGTCACCGCGCACGCGGCGGATCAGCCCCGCGCGCTCCATGCTACGCAACGCGATCACCGTGGTCGGTTCCATCATGCCGACCCGCGCCGAAAGCTCCCGTTGCGAAAGTCCGTCGGTGATCCACAGCACGCGCAGAAAATACCACTGGCCGCGGCTGACGCCGTAGGCGGCGATGCGCCGTTCCAGCAGCCGCTGAAAGGCGCGATGGGCGTCTCGCACCAGGTAGCCCGAGCTCGTCTGCGGCGGCAGTTCCACTTGGCGGCGCGCCATGGATTTGCTGCGGTTCGTGGCGGACGGCATCGGCGTTGACAGGTCGCGGCGTGGTGCAGGATAATTACTTAGAAATCTATGCAATGGGAACGCCGTCAATGCAACAGCCAGTGCGCAAAGAACAACACGCCGCAACGCCGAACCAGGCCTTCGATCTCCGCTCCACGCTGGAATGGCTGCGCGCGTCGGGCGAATTGATCGAGACGGATAAGGAGGTCGATCCGGACCTTCAGGTGACCGGCCTGCAAAAGCACATGGATGGCGGTTGTCCGGTACTGTTCAAAAACGTCAAGGGTAAGCCCAATCACCGCGTCATCACCAATTTGTTTGGCGACATGGCGATCATCAACCGCATGTTCGGCTGGAAGGACGACGCCGAGCGGGTGAAGAAGCTCGCCTACGCGCTGTCGCATCCGGTCAAGCCCGTCGAGATCGCGCAGAGCGAGGCGCCGTGTCAGGAATTCGTCGTCGAGAAGCCGGACGACGTCAACAAATGGATGGTGCCGATCCGCCACACCACCTACGAGTCCGAGCTCACCGTCGGCTCCGGCATCCGCTGCGTCACCGGTGCTCAATTCGAGGGCGGCTCGGACCTCGGCTATAACCGCATGAACTTCCGCTGGGGCAATGTCGGCACGTTCCAGATCTCGCCCGGCTCGCACATGTGGCAGGTGGTCAACAAATATTACAAGGAAGACCAGCCGGTGCCGATCACCATGTGCTTCGGCGTGCCGCCGGCGTGCACGCTCCTCGCCGGCGCCGGCTTCGACTATGCCATCCTGCCGATGGGCTGCGACGAGATCGGCATCGCGTCCGCGGTGCAGGGCACGCCGATCCGCCTCGTCAAGGCGCGCACCGTCGACGCCATGGCGCTCGCCGATTGCGAGCTGGTGCTCGAAGGCTTCGTCAATCCGCGCGATCGCCGCTACGAGACCAAGGAATCCGAGGATGCCGGCGTGCAGGGCCGCCATCACTTCCACCCTGAATGGGCCGGCTATATGGGCAAGGCCTACAAGGCGCCGACCTTCCATGTCACCGGCATCACCATGCGAAAGCCGGAAACCAAGCCGATCATCTTCGCGCTCGGCGTCCACATGCTCGACGACCACAATATCGACACCAGCGTGCGCGAGGCCGCGATCTACGAGCTCTGCAACCGACTGCAGCCAGGCATCGTGCAGAACGTGGTGATTCCGTACTGCATGACCGATTGGGGCGGCTGCGTCATCCAGGTCAAAAAGCGCAACCAGATCGACGAGGGCTGGCAGCGCAACTTCTTGGGCGCAATCTTATCGTGCTCGCAAGGCATGCGGATCGCGATCGCGGTCTCAGAGGACGTCGATCCCTATTCGATGGATGACGTGATGTGGTGCCTGACCACACGGGTCAATCCGCAGACCGACATTCTCAATCCGATCCCCGGCGGCCGCGGCCAGACCTTCATGCCGTCGGAGCGCATGACCGCGGGCGGCCAGCAATGGACCGCGTCAAACACCCGCTTCGAAGGCGGCATGGGCATCGATGCCACGGTGCCGTTCGGCTATGAGAGCGACTTCCTGCGCCCGGTCTATCCGGTCGATAGAGTGAAGCCGGAAGATTGGTTCTCGAAGGAAGACATTGCCAACGCCAAGAAGCGCATGCACGGCTGGGTACATTCGCTGGCGCGGTCCGGGCGGTAACGCGTAGCGAAACCCGGGCTACTGGCTGGCTTCAGTCTTCCATCTCTCTGCCAAGGCCCTTCGATCGAGCTTGCCGCGTTCGGTCTTCGGCAAGGACGACGGGCTGAGCACGATCCGTTTCGGCGCCTTGGAGGCCGGCAATGCGCTGGCGCAATAGCGCAACAGCGTGTCGGCATCGACGCCGGGGCGCGCCACGACGTAGCTCATCACCTCTTCGCCGTAGATCGCGTCCGGTACGCCGATGGTCGCCGCTTCGATCACGTCGGCGTGCTGCATCAGGAAGGAATCGATCTCGACCGGCGAAATCTTGGCGCCGCCGCGGATGATCAGCTCCTTCTCGCGGCCGCTGAGCGTCAGGAAGCCTTCGGCATCGAGTGAGCCGAGATCGCCGGTACGGAAGCGGCCGCGGCTGTGAACTTTCACTTCGCCGTCATCGCCGAGATAGCGGAACGGATGATCGCCGAGCCCGCCGAGCTCCACATAGCCGATCTCGCCGGCCGGCAAGCGCCGGCCTTCGGCATCGACGATGGCGAGATCGTGATACGCAAACGGCCGCCCGACCGTGCCGAGACGGCGCCGCTCGCCGGGAATAGCGGCAATCCAGCTTGCCTCGCTGGCGCCGCAGCCTTGGGCTACCGGGATACCGAATTTCTGCTCGAAGCGCTTCCACTCTTCGAGCAGCAGCGGCGCCGAGCTCGATGTGACGAAGCGAAGCTTCGGCAGGCTGTCGCGGTGCCAAGGCTGACCATTCAAAGTCTGCTCGCTGTTGAGCAGAATATTGATCGTGGTCGGATTGCCGGTGGAGATCGTGACGTCGTGCTCGCGTAGATGCTGGAAAAATCGGCTGGCCGAGAATTTCTCCGCCAGCACCAACGTGGCGCCGCGGTTGACCACTGCGAGCGCGCCTAAGGTCTGCGCCGAGTTCCAGCTGAAGGGACGGAAATCGTAAAGCCGGTCGTCGGCGGTGATGCCGAAGCCTTCGGCGAGCGGATCGATGTTCAACAGGTATTCCCGGTAGTTCAGAATCACGCCCTTGGGCGTAGCGCTGGTGCCCGACGTGAACAGGATGATGGCGTCATTGTCCGGCTGCGCGGCGCCTCGCGGCTCGCTCGGCGGCCGGCGCCTAAGCTCGGCGAATAGCGTGCCGGTCTCCGGCTTGTCCCACCTTCCAAGGCGCAAGCGCGGCACGGCGGTCGCGGCAAGAAGATCGTCGAGCGCCAAGCCGTCCTGATAGAGAATGAGCCGCGGTTTTAGCCTTTCGAAAATATTGCCGAGCTGATTGCGGTTCATCTCGATGTGCACGGTGCACACGGCCGCGCCGGCAGCCATCACGCCGAAAAAGCACAGCAAATGCTCGATCGAGTTGTTGGCAAGGAGCGCGACCCGATCGTTGCGACCGAGCCCGCGCGCGCGCAGGAAGGCGGCAAACCGGCCGATGGCGTCGCGCAATTGCCCGTAGCTGACGCTGCGGCCGTCTTCAGCCGACACCACCCAGGTCTTGTCTGGGCCGCGGCGCGCAGCCCGCTCGATCCAGTCTCGCAGCAGTTCGGGCCCGGCAGTTTCTGGCATCTCGGCATGCCCTCGGAAAATCCTTAGCATTATAAGCATTCTGGCGAGGAATGAAAATCCTCGCGCCATGACGGTTTCCGCAACGGGCGGATTGAGGTCGGCACGGTGTGCGCTTAAAGTGAGCGCCGGAAATGCGCCGCAGGGAGGATGCGATGTTTCTGCGGAATTACTGGTATGTCGCCGCCTTGGATGAGGAGGTCCGCGACCGGCCGTTGGGCCGCACCATCCTCGGCGAGCCGGTGGTGTTATTCCGCACCGCCGATGGTGCGCCGCATGCTTTCGAAGACCGTTGCGCGCATCGCCACCTGCCGCTGTCGATGGGCAAGATCGTCGGCGACGTGCTGCAATGCTATTATCACGGCCTGCGCTTCGACGGCTCCGGCAAATGCGTGCGGGTGCCCGGGCAGGAGCACATCCCGCAAAATGCCCGCGTGCGCACTTATCCCGTGGTCGAACGCTACCATTGGATTTGGATCTGGATGGGCGATCCGGCCTTGGCGGATCCCGCGCAGATTTGCGACTTCCACTGGCTTCAGGACCCGGACTGGGGCGCCAAGCCGTCCTACCTTCATGTCGAGGCGAACTGGCAATTGGTCGTCGATAATCTGCTCGATCTCACCCATCTCGCCTTCGTGCACGAGACGACGATCGGCAATATGGCGCTGGTCGAGCACGCCGCAGTCAAAGTGCAGCGTGCGCCAACCAACGTCCTGGTCACGCGCTGGATCATCGATCAGCCGGCGCCGCCGACTTTCGTCAAGGTCGGCAAGTTCACCGGCAATGTCGACCGCTGGCAGATCATCGACTACACGCCGCCGGCGTTTCTGCGGCTCGACGTCGGCGCCTGTCCGACCGGTACTGGCGCGCCGGAGGGCCGCCGCGTCGGCGGCATCGGCATGCGCAATCTCAACGCCATCACGCCTGAGACCGAAACCACGTCGCATTATTTCTGGGGGCAGGCCCATGATTTCGAGCCGCATAACGCGGCCATGACCGAACGTGTCTTCGAGCAGATCAAGACCGCCTTCCTCGAAGATGTGGCGGTGTTCACGGCGCAGCAGCGTATGATCAGCCTGCGCCCCGACGCGCCGCAGGTCGACATCAACGCCGATGCCGGTGGCATCCAGGCGCGGCGCATCGTCGACCGGCTTTATCGCGAGGAGCAGCCGGTCGCGGCGGCGCATGCGACCGCAGCCGAGTAAGTCACTACCATGGCAGTCAATTTTCGCGTCGAGCTGATCTGGAAGGAAAGCGACGACAAGGACACTTCGTCAATATTTCTCACCTCTGACGGCCGCGTCATCCTGCAGGGGCGCAGTCTTTCGCCCGAGGAGCGTGACACGCTTTCATTACCGCGCGACTCCGATTTGATCAGTGTCGATCGCAATCTTATCCGCGCCATCAAGGACATGCTGTGACCGGCAATCCGCAATGGCCGGACCTGCCGTTCGCGGCGTGGAGCGACACTTGCGACACACTGCAGCTCTGGACCCAGATCGCCGGCAAGGTCCGCGTCGCGCTCACCCCGCTCGTCAATCATTGGTGGAACGCGACATTTCTGGTGACGGCGCGCGGGCTTGCCGCGCCGGCAATGCCCTATGACCGCGGCACATTCGATATCCTGTTCGACTTCACCGATCACCGGCTGGAGGTCAAAACCAGCGACGGGCGCGCCGATAGCCTGCCGCTGCGGCCGATGGCGGTTGCCGAATTCTACGCCGAGTTCACGGAGCGGCTGCGCCGGCTCGGCATCGAGGTGGCGATCCGGGCCATGCCGTGTGAAATCGAGAACGCCGTGCCGTTCGACCGCGACCGCACGCACGCGCAATACAACCCGGTCTATGCGCATAAATTTCTGCAGGCGTTACTGCAGGCCAACCGCGTGATGAGCGAGTTTCGCGCGCGCTTTGTCGGCAAAGCAAGTCCGGTGCATTTCTTCTGGGGCAGTTTCGACCTCGCGGTGACGCGGTTTTCCGGGCGCGCGACGCCTCCGCCGAAGAGCCACACGCCGCATGTTGCGGACTGGATCATGGCGGAAGCTTATTCACACGAATGCTCAAGCTGCGGTTTCTGGCCCGGCAATGGCGGCTTCGGTCAGGCGGCGTTCTACGTCTATGCCTATCCGGAGCCGGCCGGTTACGGCGACACGCGCCTGCGCACCGCCGGAGCGTCCTACTACAAAGATCTCGGGCAATTCATTCTGCCTTACGATGCGGTCCGCAAGGCAAGCGATCCCGATGCGTTGCTGCTCGACTTTTTGCAGGAAACCTACGAAGCCGCGGCGGACTTGGCGCAATGGGATCGCCAAGCGTTGGAGCGATCCGTCACCGGCCGGTAAGCTCGCGCCGTACCATTGCGGCACCCTCGGCCATCGCTTTCATTTTGCCGAAGGCCACCGCGCGCGGCAGGTATTTCATGCCGCAATCCGGCGCCACCACGATCCGTTCCGCCGGCACATGATCGAGCGCGCGACGGATGCGGCCGGCGACGATCTGCGGCGTCTCGACTGTCATGTCGGCCAGATCGATGACACCCAGGATAATGGTCTTCGACGGCAATTCTTTCAGAACCTCGAGGTCGAGCTTGGGCTGCGCCGCCTCGATGGAAATCTGCTGGGCCTTGGAGCCTTCTAGCTCCGGCAGGAATGAATAGCCCGGCGGTTTGTCGTGCACTACGGCGGCATAGCCGAAGCACAGGTGCACCGCGACCGTGCCGGTGACGCCGTCGAGCGCGCGGTCGAGCGCCTTGAGTCCGTATTGCCGGGCCTTGTCGGGATGCTGCTGCATCCACGGCTCGTCGATCTGCACCACGTCGGCGCCGGCGGCGAACAAATCCTTGATTTCAGCATTGACCGCTGCGGCATAGGCCAGCGCCACTGCTTCCTCGTCTTTGTAGTAGTCGTCCTGCGCCTGCTTACCCATGGTGAACGGACCGGGCAGCGTCGCCTTGACGGCGCGGCCGGTGTTGGCGCGCAGAAATTCGAGATCGCGCAGTTCGATCGGGCGGGTGCGTCGGATCGAGCCGACCACGCGCGGCACCGGGATCGGGCGGCCGTTGCGGTTGATGACCGTGCCCGGATTGTCGACGTCGATGCCGTCGAGCGCGGTGGCGAAGCGGTTGGAATAGCTTTCGCGCCGCTGCTCGCCGTCGGTGACGATATCGAGCCCGGCTTGCTCCTGATCGCGGACGGCCAGAAGCGTGGCGTCATCCTGCGCCGTTTCGAGCTTGTCGGACGCCACCAGCCAGAGATCGTCGACGCGAACCCGCGGTACCTTTTTCGACAGCTTGACGCGATCGATCAGCCATTCCGGCTGCGGATAGGAACCGACGAGCGAGGTGGGTAGCAGCATCGTTCCTCAACAATAACTTATCCCGGCCGCATGCGGCATTTTCGCGCCGCGCCGCGCCCGGGATACTTTGCCGATCTAACGGTTATGACTTCAGCGCATTCGCGAACGGATAAATGACCTTGCCGGTCGCATCATCCGGAGGCGTAAGCACCGTCTGATAGCTCATGCCCCGCCAGGTATCGAGGTCCGCGGCGTCGGTCAGGTCGTGATACTGCACCTGCAGCTGCCGGGCTTTGACCCATTCGCCGTTCTTGCCGAACTTCACACCGTCGATCATGATGGTGTTGAACTCGTGGCTGCGCAGGTAATCGGCGAGCTTGCCGTCGTCGAGGCTCTTCGTGCCGATCACGGCATCGGCCAGAAGCTGCATGCGTGCGTAGCCCCAGCCGCCGAGATAATAGCCGAGCGGGTCGATGCCCAGCCCCGGCGCGCGCGCCTGGTATTTCTTGAAGAAGTCCGCGGCCGGCGCCATCATCTTCGGCGACGGCACCCAGTTGTCGTAATTGACGACGCCATTGAGGTGGGATTTCAGCTTGGCCTTGATCGCGGTGGCCTGCAATCCGACCATCGCGCCGCCGAACATTTTCGGCTTCAGCCCGAGCTCGTTGGCGGACAACAGCATGCCGACCGAGCTGAGCGGATAGGAGCACACCACAACGAGGTCGGCATTAGTCGCCTGAATCGCGCGGATGATCGGCGAATAGTCGGTCGAGTTCGGCGGGTAGGTTTTGTCGTAGATGATTTTGAAACCGTACTCTTTGGCGTTGGCGCGCGCACCCTCGGCCGCATTGCGCGAGAACTCGGCATCCTCGGCGGCGATCGCGACGGTTTGCGGCTTCGGATTTTGGGCGGCCGCGACCTGGAAGAAGCCTTCGCTGATCGTCTGTTTCGGGTTGGGGCCCGCCGTTGGGATGAACGAGAAGTATCTCGGATAGTGGAACTCGGAATTGGCATCGAGCCCGAACAGGCTGATGAAGACCTTATTCTTCTGCATGACGACCGGAATGGCGGGCGCGATCATGTTTGTCGCATAGCCGCTCAGTACGAGATCGACTTTGTCAACGTCGAGCAGCTTGGTGTAGATGCCGGGGATCGTCGATGGATTGGACTGGTCGTCATAATTGATGATCTGCACCTGGCGTCCGAGCAGTCCGCCCTTGGCATTGATCTCTTCGGCCCAAATCTGCGTGCCGAGCAGCGCCTGCTGGCCGTTCACGGCAAGGGGGCCGGTCAGCGCCATGCCGAAACCGATCTTGATCGGTGCGGCGCCTTGGGCGAAAGCGGACCCTGTTGCGAGTGCGGGTGACAGGAGAGCAGCGCCGATGCCGGCATTGACGCCACGCCGCGTTATGCGACGACTCATGGGGTTCCTCCACAGAGCAGTTTTTCTGTTTGATGGGACCCGGTCTGACCGCCGGGCTTAGGCCTGACGCCATCGGCGTCAGGCAAAAGCAAAATGTTTTGCTGCCCCCGCCACGCGACGCGGGGGCAGCGGCTGCGCGGCTTATCCCAGCGCCTTCTCGTAGGGATAAATGACGCTGCCGGTCTTCTCGTCAGCGGGCGCGACCACGGTCTGGTAGCTCATGCCGCGCCAAGTCTCGAGGTTCGCGGCGTCGGTGAGACCATGGTACTGGACCTGCAACATTCCGGATTTGGTCCATTCGCCGTCCTTACCGAATTTGATGCCGGACGCCATGATCGTGTTGAACGCGTTGCTGCGCATATAGCCCGCGAGCTTGTCGTCGTTGATGCTCTTGGTGCCTTCGATGGCCTGTTGCAGCACCTGGAAATAGGCGTAGCCCCAGCCGCCGAGGTAATAACCGAGCGGGTCGATGCCGAGCCCCGGCGCGCGCGACTGATAGATCTTGAAGAAGTCCGCGGCTGGCGCCATCAGCTTCGCCGACGGCACCCAGGTTTCGTAGTTGACGATACCGTTGAGCTTGGACTTGAGCTTATCCTTGAACACGGTCGCCTGCAGTCCGACCATGGCGCCGCCCATCATCTTCGGCTTGAAACCGAGTTCGTTGGCAGTCTGCAATAGTCCGACCGAGCTGAGCGGGTACGAGCAGAACACCACCAGATCCGGATTGGCCGCCTGGATCGCACGGATGATCGGCGAGAAGTCGGTCGTGTTCGGCGGGTAGGTCTTATCGTAGACGCTCTTAAAACCGTATTTTTTCACGTTCGAGCGGGCGCCATCCGCGGCGTTGTGCGAGAAATCCGCATCCTCCGCCGCGATGGCGATGGTCTGCGGCTTTGGGCTCTGTGCGGTTGCGACCTGGAAGAAGCCCTCAGTGAATGATTCCTTCGGCGTCGGTCCGGACGGCAGCATCGAGAAGTACTTCGGATAGTGGAATTCGCCGTTGGCCGCGAGCGCGAACAGACCGATGAAGACCTTGTTCCGCTGCATCGCTATCGGAATGGCCGGCGCCACCATATTGGTCGCGTAGCCGGAGACGATAAGGTCGACTTTGTCGACGTCGAGCAGTTTGGTGTAGATGCCGGGTACGGTCGACGGATTGGACTGATCGTCGTAATTCACCAACTGGACTTGGCGGCCAAGTAGGCCGCCCTTGGCGTTCACTTGCTCCTGCCAGATCTGGGCGCCGAGCAGCGCCTGCTTGCCGTTCGGCGCCAGCGGACCGGTCAGCGCCATGCTGAAGCCGATTTTGATCGGGGCTGCCCCCTGCGCGAAGGCGGACGTCCGGCCCAGCGCGGGCGAAATCAGCACCGCGCCGATGCCGGCGTTGATGCCGCGCCGGGTGATACGATAGCTCATGTGTTCCCTCCAAGGATGCGTGTTTCTGATTCGTGGTGCTGACGGGCAGGCCTTGCGGGGCATGACGCGGCAGGGTCGGACCAAGAATGCCCTGTATTGAAGCGCATGAAAAGAGAGCGACCGGGACCGTGGCAATCTGCCCAGGCCCAGGCCGAGGCTCGCAGCCGAAGGCAGTCTCGCCCGGAAAGTGCCCACCGAGCGGCCAGCGCCCACCGAATGGGCATTTGCCAATGAAATCGAACCGGGTAACCTTGCGGGCGGATACACCCACCCAGGGAAAGTCGAGCAATGATTGCGCTGTCGGTCAACGGAAAGACCCACAACGTCGATGTCGAGGCCGATACGCCGCTTCTCTGGGTGCTGCGCGACACGATCGGGCTTACCGGCACGAAATATGGCTGCGGTATTGCCCAATGCGGCTGCTGCACCGTGCATATTGGCGGTGTCGCCACCCGATCCTGCCAAGTCCCGGTCGGTACCGTCGGCGCGGCGCAGATCACGACAATCGAGGCGTTGGCGCAGGACGGCAAGCTGCATCCCGTGCAGCAAGCCTGGATTGATCACGACGTGCCGCAATGCGGCTATTGCCAGACCGGAATGATGATGGCGGTCGTGGCGCTGCTCAAGGAAAAACCGCAACCGACCGACGCCGATATCGAAACGGCGATTACCAATATCTGCCGGTGCGGGACCTACCAGCGTATCCGCGCCGCGATTCACGCCGCGGCCGAAAGAACCTCGCAACACCGCTCCGCCACGGCGGCTCGATAACAACATCATAAGGAAAGTGGAATGAACGACGTCGCCGAATCGGAGGCGCCCGTCAGCTACGCCAAGAAGGCCTGGCAGTCGGACATCATTGTCGATCTGCTCCGGCATTACGGCTTTCCCTATATCGCGCTCAATCCCGGCGCCAGCTATCGCGGCTTGCACGATTCGCTGGTCAATTACGGCGGCAATCATCCGCCGATTCTTTTGTGCCAGCACGAGAAGATCGCCGTGCAGATCGCCCACGGCTACGCCAAAGCGACTGGCCGGCCGATGGTGGCGATCGTGCACGACATCGTCGGCATGCTGCATGCCACCATGGGCATCTATTATGCCTACATCGATCGCTGCCCGGTCTTCGTCATCGGCGCCACCGGTCCGATGGACGAAAGCCGGCGCCGGCCGTTTATCGATTGGATTCACACCGCCAACGTCAACGGCGAGCAGCTGCGCCATTACGTGAAGTGGGATTACCAGCCGGCCAGCATCGAAGGCGTCCCGGATTCCTTTGCCCGCGCCTATGCGGCGATGATGACCGAGCCGCAGGGCCCGATCTACATGTGTTACGACGCCTGGCTGCAGGAGCAGCCGCTGGAAAAAGACGTCGCGCTGCCGCCGCCATCGGCCAACAAAGTGCCGGTGGCGATGGCCGCCGACAACGCGGCGCTGGCCGAGGTCGCCGACCGTCTGCTGGCCGCAAAATTTCCCGTGCTGATGGCCGAATATGTCGCGCGCTCATCCGACGGCTTCGGCAATCTGGTGGCGCTCGCCGAAACCGTCGGCGCCGCGGTGTTCGACGTCCATGCGCGGCTCAATTTCCCCAACCGCCATCCGCTCAATCTCAGTTGCGAAAAAGAAGTCTTCCGCGACGCCGACCTCATTCTGATGCTCGATGTGCGCGATTGGGAGAAATCGACGCACTACATCGACCGCAGCAAGCGCGAGGTGGTGCCGCACTACGGTCCCGACTGCCAGATGATCGACGTCGGCTTCGGCGAGATCAATTTGAGCAAATGGTCGATGGATTATGCGCGGATGCCGACCTGCAGCCTGCGGGTTCTCGGCGACACGCTGACCGCCATCCCCGAGCTGACACGGCTGTGCCGCGAGCGCATCGCCAAGAATCCGGCGCTGGCCAAGCGCATCGCCGAGCGCACCAAGGCGGTGACGCAAAAACACGACGCCTTGTTCAAAGGCTGGAGTGAGGCGGCGAAAAAAGATTGGGACGGCGTGCCGATCACGCTGCCGCGCCTCGCTAGCGAAATGTGGGAGGTAATCAAAGAGGAGGATTGGGTACTCACCGCCTGCAATTTGCAGGAATGGGTCTACAAGCTGTGGGACTTCGACAAGCCGTACCGCCATCCCGGCCAAGCGCTCGGCACCGGCACGCAGATCGGCGTATCGCTCGGCGTCGCGCTGGCCCACCGCGGCAAGGGCCGCCTCGTCGTCGACATCCAGCCCGACGGCGATCTGATGTTTGACGCCGGCGCGCTGTGGAGCGCGGCCAAGAACAACATTCCGCTGCTCATCGTGATGTACAACAACCGCGCCTATTACAACGACTGGGAGCATCAGATCCGCGTCGCGCATCATCGCGGCACGCCGGTCGAGCGCGCTTATATCGCGCAGGATATCACCGGTCCCGATCCGGATTTCGCCACCATGGCAAAAAGCATGGGCTGGTACGCCGAGGGCCCGATCGAAAATCCCGCCGACATCGCGCCGGCGCTGCGCCGCGCCATCGCGCAGGTGAAGGCCGGCACGCCGGCGCTGGTCGATGCGGTGCTGCGGCCGCGGTGAGGTTCGCTATTCCTTCACGCTCTTCACCGGCGTTTCCGGCGTCAGCCCGGCGTGGCGGCGGGCGAAGGTTTCCTTGCCGGTCTCTTCCCATTGGCCTTTGACGGCGCGGCTCGCATAGGTGTCCCACACCGCGTCCCAGTCGCCGAGCGAATAGCCATACCATGGCTGTTTCGGCGTGAGTGCCGGTAGCCCCAACTCTTCCCAGATGGCCCGCGCGCGCTCCATATATTCGCGCTTCGGCAGCGAGATCGGCGGATAGGATTCCTTTTGCGTGGCGTCGATCAGCAGCGTCGATTCCTCGCTCGGGCCGCCGGATTTCGGTCCGTGGCCTTCCGAGCGATAGGGAATGACGTGCATGTCCTCGATCGGATTGGCGCGATAAGCCAGCGACCAGAACACCGCGTCGGGATTCTCGGGATCGATGTCCTCGCTGACGCCGATGACGTATTTGCCGATATCGGCCTGCAGCGTCGCCGCGCCTTGCAGCGCGCGCCAGATTTCGGTGCGCGGCACGCCCCGCGCAAATTGCACGAAAACGACCTTGCGCAGATTGGTCAGGGGCTCGTGCAGCGCGACGTGGCGCACGCCTTTGATCGCCAGCGTGTCGCGCAAATAGGACAGATAGCGCGGCTCGTAAGCGACGCGCTTCATCACGCTCGATTCGCTCGGGGTTACTTCGCTGAGGATCGAAACCCAGACCGGCTTACGCTTATGCGTGATCGCGGTGACCTGCATCGACATATTGAAGCCTTCGAGCGCGACATGGCCGTGGCTTTCGCCGAACGGGCCTTCTGGCTCGAGCAATTCCGGATCGATCAGTCCCTCGACGACGAATTCGGCGTCGGCCGGCACGTCGAGATCGACAGTCGCTGCCTTGACGACGCGGATCGGCGCGCCGGCCAGCCCCCCGGCCACCGCCATCTCGTCGCAATCGATCGGCAGCTTTTGCGGTCCGGTGAACATCACGACCGGCGCGGCGCCGACCACGATGGCGATCGGCATCGGCTTTTTCAGCTTGCGGTATTTTTGCCAATGGACGTAGCCGCCGGCGCCGCCGGGCCGCGCCGCCATGCGCACGCCGAGGCGGTCGGTGGCTTTCAGCCCGGCGCGATAGGTGCCCATATTGCGGATGCCGGTTTCCGGATCCTGGGTGATGCATACGGTGGCGGTGAGATAAGGCGCCGAGTCATAGCCGGGCGTCGAGATCGGCACCGGCAAAAGTTTCAGGCCGCCGTCCGGTTTGCGCAGCGCATCGCCCTTGATGACGACCTCCTGGCACGGCGCAGACGACACGATGACCGGCGCAATCGGATTGGCGATGGCGTGCATCCAGGCATTGCCGATATCCTCGACCGGGCGCCCCATGCCGATGGCATAGATTTCCGCCGAGGCCGCGAGCGCGCCGATCGCGACTGGCGTGTCATAGCGCCGGCCTTCGCCGTCGGTGACGTTGGTAAAGATGAACGCGCGCCGCTCGTCCTCGCGCAGGCCGCCCTGGAACTGCCAGCGCACCAGCGGATGCAACTCGGTGTCCTTATCGATCGCGCGATCGATGCGACGGAGAAGACCCGCCGCTTCGAGCCGCGCCAGATGCTCCTGAAAGTCGAGCGGCGGACCGCTCGGCGTCCCTTTGGCGGGGCGCGGATCGGGTTGGTCGAGCATGATTACTTCTTGTTCTTCATATGCTCGGCGATGATCGGTTTGGCGATACGGAAGCAATCCACTCCCTTCGGCGCACCGCAGTAGATGGTGATCTGGGTGAGTGCGGCGCGGATTTCATTCGGAGTGAGACCATTATTGAGTGCGCCACGCACGTGCGTGGCGAACTCCTCCATTTTGCCGAGCGCCCCGATCATGCCGAGATTGAGGATCGAACGCTCGCGCGGCTTGAGCGTATCGTCGCCCCAGGTTTCGCCCCAGCAATATTCGGTGAGCAAGCGCTGAAAATCGCGATTGAAATCGTCGACGTTCGCCAGCGCGCGGTCGACATATTCGGCGCCGAGCACCTGTTTTCGCATCTTGAGACCGATATCGTAACGTTTCTGGTCCATGGTGTTTTCTCGCTCCTAAATGACGCAGAATTATGTTTCCGCCGGGCCGCCCTTCCAGCGTTTGACCACGCCGGTATCGATGCCGAACAGGTCTAAGAGCCGGCCGCAGGTGTGGTTGACGATGTCGTCGACCGATTTCGGCCGGTTGTAGAATGCCGGCACGATCGGGGCGATCACCGCGCCGATATCGGCCAGCGTCGTCATCGAGCGCAGATGGCCGCTGTGCAGCGGCGTCTCGCGCACGGCGAGCACCAGCCGGCGCTTCTCCTTGAGCACGACGTCGGCGGCGCGGGACAACAACGACGCGGTCACGCCGGTCGCAATTTCGCTCATGGTTCGGATCGAGCAGGGCGCAATGATCATGCCCATGGTCGGGAACGAACCCGAGGAGATCGCCGCGCCGATATCGCTCGCCGGATAATGCACCGACGCCAGCGCGCGCACGTCCTTCGGCTTGAGGTCGGTCTCGTAGACCAGCGTCATTTCCGCCGATTTCGACATGACCAAGTGGGTCTCGATCTCGGCTTTGCGCAGCATTTCCAGGATGCGCACGCCGTAGACCGTGCCGGAGGCGCCGGATATGCCCACAATCAGCCGCGCCGCAGTTTTGGCCATTCCTGCCCTCGTTGGCTCTTTGCTTGAGGTTGTGCCACGGCGCGGTGCGCCGTTCCAGTAGGGGCCGGTCAGGCCGCGACACTGTCGAAGGCGGCGGCAAGGAGATCGACGGCGCCTTTGGGAAAGCTTGCGCTCACGGCGTTCTCATAGGCAGCGATATTCGCCCGCGCCGCCGCCCGCGGCGATCCGGGCGCGCCGAGGGGCTCCGATTTGGCAAAGTTGTAGAGCGCCTCTTGCTGCAATTGTTCGGCTTCCAGTTCGACCGCCTTTACCTTGTTGCGGAACACTTCCTGCTTGCTGGGCTCGACCAGCGTCGCTGCGCCTTTGAGCTTCCGGCGCGTATTGCGGACCGGAATGATGGTGAGCTCCCGCCAGCTACGCACCTGATCGTCGAGCTTCTTGACGTCGTCCGGCGACAATTGGCGACCTTCCGACGCGAGCCAGAACAGAAACAGCAACAGATTGACGTCGATGCCGCAGCCATCTTGCAACGCGATACAGGCGTCCGAGACGCCGGTCTGACGATAGAAATTCAGCGAGAAGCGCCAGAACGGCGTGATCGCGGTTTTGGTCTCGGCTTCGGTCATGCGGCAAACAACCTTTCATAAGCGCCGGAGGCGCGCAGCGCTGCAACAATGCGTTCGGGAGTGAGCGGCGTTTCGGCGAAATGCACGTTGAATGGCGACAGCGCATCTTCGATCGCGGCGATGATCGCCGCCGCCGCCGGAATGGTACCGCCTTCGCCGGCACCTTTGACGCCGAGCGGATTGAGCGGATTGATGGTCTCGACATGGGCGATGACGCAGGTCGGCACGTCGGTCGCCATCGGCAGCATGTAATCGGCGAAGGTGGTGGTCAGCGGCTGCGCATTCTCGTCGTATTGCATCCACTCCAGCAGTGCGTTGCCGATGCCGTGAGCGACGCCCCCTTGCACTTGGCCGTCGACGATAAGCGGGTTGATCACGCGACCGCTGTCATGGGCCACTGTGTAATTGAGAACCTTCACGCCGCCGGTCATATGATCGACTTCAACTTCGGCGACATGGGTGCCGGAACAATAGGCGGCCTGCGGCGGCGTATAATAGGCGGTGTGCTCAAGTCCCGCCGCCTGGCCGGCCGGCAGCGACACGCCGGGAATGCCTTGCGCCAGGCGCGCCAGCTCGCCGAACGGAATGGTCGGCTTGTTGCCCGTTGTCGCGACCGCCAGGCCGTCGTCGAGATCGATATCGTTTTCGTTGACGCCGAGCGCGCGCGCAGCCAGCGCGATGATTTGCTTGCGCACCGCTTCGCCGGCGAGCTGCGCCGAGCAGCCGGCATTCACCGCCTGGCGGCTGGCGAAAGCGCCGACGCCTTGGGCGATGGCGCCGGTGTCGCCGATCGTCATCACGATGTCCTCGATGCGGCAGCCGACCTGTTCGGCAACGATCTGCGACAGCGTGGTGCGGGTGCCTTGGCCCTGATTGGTGGCGCCGGTGGCGACCGCGACCTTGCCGCTCGGCAAGACCCGCACGGTGACGCCCTCGAACGGGCCGAGCCCGGTGCCTTCGACGTAATTGCCAATGCCGATACCGATCAGCCGTCCTTGCTCGAGCGCCGCGCGCTGCCGCTCACGGAAACCTTCATAGCCGGCAAGCCGCAGCGCTTCGTCCTGTCCTTTCGGATAATCGCCGCTGTCATAGACCAGCGGCTTGCCGTCGCGGAACAGCAAACCGACCGGGTAAGGCATCTGTTCCGGCTGAATGAAATTACGCCGCCGCACTTCGGCACGATCGAGGGAGAGCTCGCGCGCAACGCGGTCGAGCAGCCGCTCCATCGCGAACACCGCCTGCGGCCGGCCGGCGCCGCGCACCGGCGTGGTCGGCACTTTGTTGGTGAGGACGACGACGGTCTCCAGCCGATAGGCCGGCACCACATAGGGACCGGGCACCGTCACGGCGGCGATATAGGGCATGATGATGCCCCAGGGCACGAAGGCGCCGCTATCGTGCAACATGCGGCCGCGCACGCCGAGGATTTTACCGGCGCTATCGACGGCAATCGCCATGTCCCAATATTGATCGCGCTCCTGCGTCGCGCAGAGGAAATGCTCGCGGCGATCCTCGATCCATTTCACCGGCCGGCCGAGTTTGAGCGCCGCCGCCGGAATCACCGCTTCCTCCGGATAGAAGATCGCCTTCGGCCCGAAACCGCCGCCGACGTCCGGCGCGATCATGCGGATCGATTCGAGATTGCGTTCGAGCAGATCGGCAAGCGTGCCACGACCGAGATGCGGCGTCTGCGTGCCGGACCATACCGTCAGTACGTCCGCCACTGGATCGTGAGTTGCCAGCACGGCACGCGTCTCCAGCGCCATGCCGCCGCCGCGATGCTGCCAGAGCACTTCTTCGAAGACATGCGCGGCGCTCGCAAACGCTGCATCGACGTCGCCATAAGCGAGCGGGAAGCGGGCGATGATGTTCGAAGCGAGATCGCTGTGCGCGCGCGGGGCGTCGTCCTTGATGGCAGCGCGGCAATCGCCGGCTGCGGCGAGCACGTCGAAGTCGACGACGACCGCCGCCGCGGCGTCCTCCGCGAGATAGCGCGAATCGGCGATCACCACGGCAATCGGCTGACCGACGTAACAGGCTTCATCGCGCGCCAATACCGTTTGCGTGCGCGGCGTCGCGATGGCCGGATTAGGTGTGAGCATCGGGATCGGCATCCGGCGCATTGGCTCGGGCAGGTCGTCGGCGGTCAGAACGGCATGCACGCCGGGCATCGCCATCGCTTCTTGGCTGTCGATGGCGCGTACCATGGTATGGCCATGCGGCGAACGGACGAAGCTGGCGTGCAGCAGGCCCGGTAATTTCAGATCGTCAACGAAGCGCCCGCGGCCGGATAGCAGTGCCGGATCTTCCAGCCGCTTCACGCGCGCCCCAAAATGTTTTGCTCCCATCGCCTAAGCTCCGGACCCGCCGCGCAGCCGTTGCGCAGCGTCGAGCGCGGCTTTGACGATGCCGGCATAACCGGTGCAGCGGCACAGGTTGCCAGTCAGCGCCTCGCGCACATCCTGTTCGCTCGGCTCGGCATTGTCGCGCAACAGCTCGGTCAGCGTGATCAGCATTCCCGGCGTGCAGAAGCCGCATTGCAGGCCGTGATTGTCCATGAATGCTTGCTGCAGGATCGACAGCTCGCCGTCGGGCGCAAGGCCTTCGACCGTCGTTACCTCGCTGCCATTGGCTTGCACCGCGAACATCAGGCAGGCGCGGGCGGTGCGGCCGTCGACTAGCACCGTGCAGGCGCCGCAGACGCCGTGCTCGCAGCCTAAGTGGGTGCCGGTGAGGCCAAGCTCGTGACGCAAAAAATCCGCGAGCGTCAGCCGCGATTCGACGACACGGGCGTGCGACTTGCCGTTCACCGTGATCCGCGTCGCTTGCTTACCCATACGCCACTCTAACTCGTCACATATCGACTCCGGCACGCCGCGCCGCGTCGATCAGCGCACGGGCGCTTAGCACCTGCGCCAGATGCCGCCGATACTCGCCGCCGGCATGAATATCGGAAATCGGCTCGATCAGCCATGCCGCCGCGGCCGCGGCGTGAATCGCCCTGGAATCGATCGCCTTGCCGGTGAGCGCCGCTTCGGCGGCATCGACGCGCACCGGCTGCTCGGCGACGCCGAACAGAGCCAGCGCGGCGCGCCGCGCCACATTGCCGGTGCCGATATCGAGGAGCGCCGCCGCGCCGGCCAAGGCGAAATCGCCGTGGCGGCGGGCGAATTCATGGAAGCCATGGCCGTGGCCGAGCCGCCAGATCGGCAGCTCGACGGCCGCGATCATTTCGTCGGGCGCCAGCGCCGTCGTCATGAAGCCGAGGCTGAACTCGCGAAACGGCACTGACCGCAGGCCGCGAATGCTGGCGAGATGCAAAACCGCGTCATAGGCGGCGCACACCGCCGGCAGCTCGGCGGCCGGATCGGCGTGGGCGAGGCTGCCGCCAATGGTGCCGCGGTTGCGTGTCTGGCGATGGCCGACATGACGCAGCGCTTCCGCCAGCAGCGGGCAATGCCGCGCGATCTCCGGCGACGTTTCCAGGTCGCGCTGCTGCATCATGGCGCCGATGCGCAGTCGCCCGTCGATCACCGCAATGCCGCGCAGGTCGTCGACATGGCCGAGATCGACGAGGTGATCGACGATCACATAACGGAAGTTCATCATCGGCACGAGCGACTGCCCGCCGGCGAGGATTTTGGCGTTGGGAAGCGTAGCCAGCAACTCGGCCGCTTCCTTGAGCTGCCGCGGCGCGTGATAGTCGAAGGGCGCAGGCTTCATGGTCCCGGACGCGACCGCATAAGTGACGCAACGCCAAGCTACAGCATTATTTGATTGAACGATATCGCTACGCCGTCTTCACCCCGAGCTCCGCCTGCTCCTTGGCGTAGGCCGCCTCCATGCGCGAGGCGAGACCGTGCTTGGCAAGCTCGGCCGCGAAGATGCGGCGGATTTCCGGCTTCTCGTCGAGATAGTCGATCTGGTCGCCGCCGACGCGCTTGGAAATCCAGGCTTTCGGCACGCCTTGCGCGTTGCGGATGGCGACGCCCTCGTGCTTGAAGGCCAGATAGCGCGACGGCGTGGTGCCGGTGTTGAAGTGCTGGTGGAACCACATGTTCGGCGGCACGATCAGCGTACCGATCTCCCAATCGTAGCGTTGCGGCTCTTCGCCCTCCGGCCACATCATTGAAAAGCCTTCGCCTGAGAGCACGATGACATGCGCGCCCGGGCCGTGGGCGTGACCCTTTTTGTAGGTGCCGATCGGGAATTGCGAGATGTGGCTGTTCATCGAGCCCTTGGCCATGTTGAAGCGGATATGGCCGCCGCCGGCGCCGCGCTCCGTAGCGGTGATCAGTGGAATGTTGACGGCATCGGGAACGAAATTCGTCGTCAGCAGAAAGCCTTTCTGCTCGCCTTTGGAAGAAAAATAATCCGGCTCGCCGGCGAAGCGGTCCTTGAAGTCGTATTTGGTGTTGAAGATGAAATCGAGGTCTTCGTAGAGATTGACGATCGGCGGCGCATTGGTGACAGCGACGTAACGCGCGGGGTCCTTGCCGGAGCCGTTGAAATGCTGGTGATGGCAGTTGAGCGGGATGGCGAACAGCGCGCCAGGCCCCCATTCGAAGGTGATGCGCGCGCCGGCATCGTTCCACACCGTGGTCGAGCCGCGGCCGGAGAGCACCATGACCATTTCTTCGTAGAGCTGCCGATGCGGAGCCAAGCTCTTGCCCGGCGGTATCTCCATCACATAGCAGTCATTCGAGGTGCGCGAGGCGTCGTGATTGAGGAACACCGCGTTGCCGTCGCGGCGCGCCCAGGGCTTGAGCGCGACGGTGTTCAGGTTCTTCACGTAGAAGGACGGAATGATGTCGAGCCCCTCCGCCTTCACCCAGCGCGTATAGGGCGTTTCCTTCTCGGTCTTGAACTTGCTGGCGAGCTCTTCGGAAACGACGGCGTTCTTTTTGGGATTTTCGGCCATGGGCTTACCTTAGCTGTTTTCCTCGGTAGCGATCTTAGCGAAAAACGGACGGAAACGCTAAATCCTAGCGGCGGCGCGGTTCCGTGCGGTCGTGGGCATGGTCATGAGCGTGAGTGTGGTCGTGACTATGGCCGTGGCCGTGGTGATGATGGTCGTGCTCATGGCTGTGCGAATGGCCGTGCTCGTGCTGGTGATCGTGATCTTCCTCGTGGTGGTGCAGGCGTTGGCGCGGCCGCGGGCCGCGCGGGTCTTCGTTGAACACCAGCGATTTGATGGTGACCGGCACCGTATAGGACGGCATGCGGATACGGCCGAGATCGATATAGTCGAAATCCCACAACACCACGCCGTCGATCACCAGAAGCTCGCTTTCGACATTAAGCTCGTCGCGCAGGATGTGGCCGAGCGTCTGCGCCACGTCGCCATCGAGCATGATGTAGAGCGGCAGCTTTTTGGCGAGGCGGTCGGCCAGCCCGCTTTGGATGCCTGCGGCGAAGGCGGCGAGCCGCGGATAGGACGGCAAGCCAGTCCAGCGCAAGGCGAGCGCGATGTCGCGATCTGTGCCGTCGAGGTCGAAAGCGGTGACGTGGCTGCGGATCGCCTGCGCCAGTTGCTCGGGATCGATGCTTTCGCCGGGGACAAAAGGCGGCTGCACGACCTGGAGATTGCGGCGCGGCAATAAAATGCCGGGCGCGGAAATGTAGCTGGTGTTGCCGGATAGCTGCACGCTGTATTCCGAGGCGCCGAGCGCGGTGGCGCGGATGCACTCGCCGGCGGGCAGCACCGGCCACGGAAAGGCGCCTTGCGCGATGCGGGCGGCAATGGCGTGGCCGAGCTTCGCGCCGAGATCGCCGAAGTCTCGCGTTTCGCGCTCGTAAATGTATTCGGCGACGCCGCCCGAAAACATCACGCCGTCGATGCGCCCGAACTCAGCGATCGGGTCGGTGAGGTAAAGATGCGCGATGTCGTGGGGCAGGGGCCGTTCCGTCACGGCGGCAAGGAGCGCATCGGCCATGCCATCGGCGACTTTCTGCAACTCGGTGGCCGTGGCGGCATCGCCGCGGTTCCAGGAAAAACCGGCGCGCTTGGCGTGGTGCTTGCCGGCTGGATCGAGGCGGACGATCTTGCCGTCCTCGACCACTTGCAGGCGGCCGCCGATATGCACCGCGGCGGTCGCGATCACCTTGCCGTTCTCGACAAGGCCGAGCTTGGTGGTGCCGCCGCCGATGTCGAGATTGAGAATGCGCTTTCTTTCGTCGTTCGACACCCGCGCCGCCCCGGAACCGTACGCCGCCAGCATCGCCTCCATGTGGTGCCCGGCAGTCGCGGTGACGAATTCGCCGCCTTGCTCGGAAAGTATTTTGGCGATGCCTTGCGCATTGTCGCGCCGCAGCGCTTCGCCGGTGAGAATGACGACGCCGGTATCGATCTGGTCCGGTGAAATGTTCGCCGCGACATAGGCGTCGTCGATGATGGCGCCGAGCTTGGCATCATCGATGCGCTCCTCGCTCTGATACGGCGTCAGCGCGACCGGCGACTGAAATAAGGTCTCGCGCGAGACGACGTAATAGCGACTGGTCAGATCTTCCGCCAGCCGGCGCAAATGAACGCGCGAGAAAATGACTTGCGTGCCGGAGGAGCCGATGTCGATGCCGACCGTCATCAGCGTGACGTTGTCTTGCCGCCACAGTGGATTGTCCTCGAGCGGGCCGTCGTCGGCGTCGAAATCGTGGTCGTGATCGTGGTCTGAATCGTCGGCGTGAATGTGGACGACGTCGCGGCCGTACAGATGGTCGGTGAGCGTGTGGGCCGCTTTCTCATTCTTGTCGTCGGCCATATCTTATTTTCCTTGGGCTTTGGTGATCTTATTCTCGCGCCGGGGAGCGCAGGTCAATACCGGGCCGATCTACTCAGACTGGAGTGCCAGCAATGACCGAAAATGGCTTGATAACGCTGCCAAGCGCGCACGGCGCAAAGGCGACCGCCGACCGGCTCGCAGCCGAAATAGCAGCCAAAGGGATGACCGTATTTGCGCGCATCGATCACGCCGCCGGCGCCAAGGAGGTCGGCATGGCGTTGCGGCCGACCGAAGTCCTGATCTTCGGCAATGCCAAAGGCGGCACGCCGCTGATGCAGACCAAACAGACCATAGGCATCGATCTGCCATTGAAGGCGTTGGTCTGGGAGGATGCCGACGGCAAGGTTTGGCTGTCCTACAACGATCCAGGCTGGATCGCGCAGCGCCACGGCGCGACAGGCGTTACCGAGGTGACAGGCCGCCTTGCCGCGGCACTGGCCGCATTGGCAAAGACCGCGACCGGCGCTTGACGATCGTGGTCGCGATCACGCGGCCGGCGTGACGGCGACGGCAACGTTGATGCGTTGCCCGCCCGAGCCCAGGATCACGCCATCCATCGGCGCGACGTCAGTGTAGTCGCGGCCGATTGCCAACGTGACATGATCCTCGCCGGCCAAGATCCCATTGGTGGGGTCGAGCCCGATCCAGCCCGCTGCCGCGCCGCACCACAGCAGTACCCAGGCATGCATGGCGTCGGCGCCTTGCAGCCGCGTCGAATCGGTGCGCGGGGCGCTGCGCAGATAGCCGCTGACATAGGCCGCGGGCAGCCCGATGCCGCGCAACCCCGAAATCATGATGTGCGCGTAATCCTGGCAGACGCCGCGCCGAAGCGCGAACGACATTGGCGGCGTGGTGGTGACGGTGGTCGCGCCGATCTCATAGACGATGTCGGCCTTCATGCGGCCGACCAGCTCCATGGCGGCCTCCAGCACGGCGCGTCCCGGCGTAAAGCTCTGGCGGACATAGTCGCGGATCTCCGGATCGAGCGAGACGATACGGCTCGGGAACAGAAAATGCGCGGGTGACAGCGGGCCGAGGTCGCTGGTCGCAAACGCCGCCTCGCGGACGTTTTCCCAGGACGGGGATTCGGGCGGGACACGCTCCGCATCCACCGCGACCCGCGCCGACAGTTTCACCGTCAGCGTCTCGTGCGGCTCGTTGATTTCGATCCAGGTCAGGCGGTTGCCGAAAAAGTCCTGCCCCTCGCGCCGGTGCGCCGGTTCGGGCACGATCTGCAGCGCCGCGACATGGACGCGCTCGCCGTCGCGCGATACCGGCGTGAGGCGGAGCACGTGACGCGCATGCGCCACCGGGCTGGCATAGCTGCAGGTCGTCGTCTGCCGCACGTCGTAAATCACGCCAGCGCCTCCCAGACAGGCTCGGATCGCTCGTTGTTGGCGAGATAGGTCGCGGTGATGGCGTCAGACAATTTCATCAGCGCCTGCTCGATATCGGCGATCAAGGCCTCGTTGACGGCGGTGGCTTCCGCGGTGCGCAGCCGCGTAGCGATGGCCGCGGCGATCTGCTGAACCGGCGACAGGCGGCCGCTGGAGCTGCGCTTGGGCAACGCGCGCAGATGTGCCTCGATGCGATCGAGCTGATAAAGCACCGAACGCGGATTGTTCGGATCGAGCACGACGAGATCGACGACCGGCGCCGGCGCGGCGATCATCACGTAACGCTGCCGGTAAGTGATCTGGCTGTCGGCGAGCTCCAACAGCACGTCGAGCTCGCCATCGGCGGTGCCGGATTGCGCCAAGGCGCGGATGAGGCGGCAAGTCAGCAGCGCGCGTTCGATGCGGCGGCCGAGCTCGAGAAAACGCCAGCCGGCAAGCTGCGTCATGTTTTCCTGCGCCAGGCCGGACAACGCCGCGATGATGCGTAACGCCGCTTCCACGCGCTCGGCGATCGCGCTTTCGGTCGGGCCCGCGGCAAGCGGCGCTGCAATCAATTTGGCGAGATCGTTGATCGCTCGCCACGCGTCAGGGGAGAAGCGATCGCGGATGACGGAAGCGGCAAAGCGCGCGGCGCTTACAAGACGCGGCAAAGCCCCATCCAGATCCGCGCGCGTCAATACCGCGCAGGCGATGGAGGTCGGCGGCCCCGTAACGCTGCCGGGCGAAAGGGCGTCCCACGCGGCGAGCAGCGCTTCCATGGTGGCGATGACCGGCGCCGCCGCGTCGTCGGCTTCGGCGACCCGGTTGATGATGGCGCGCACGAGCCGCAGCGTCGCCTCGGCGCGCTCCACATAACGTCCGACCCAGAACAGATTGTCGGCGGTGCGGCTTGGCAACAGTCCGCTGGCGCGCTGCACCGACATCCGTTCCGCGGTCGGTAGCAGCGTGGTCTCGGCCACCGGGCCATGCGCCAGAACCCAGGCGTCCGCGGTCGCGGCGCCGCGCTGCAGGCTGACGGCGCGCGCGTCGATGTCGTCGGCGATACGCGCGAAACCAGCGGGCAAAACCTGCCAGCGCTCGCCGGTCCGGGCGAGGAACAGCCGCAGCGTGAACGGCCGCGGCTGCAGTCGGCCGTCGCGCCACACCGGCATGCTCGACAGCGTAACGGCCTCCTGTGCCACGTAGTCAATGCCACGGTCGCGGATCGACTGCATCAGCGCCTGCCGCTGCGCCGCGTCGAGCCGGGCGCCCAGGATTTCGCTGCCGAGCTGCGCATTGGGGAGCTGCTCGGTGAATGCCGACGCAATCACCATGCTGTCAAGCTTGCCGATCATGTCCTCGCGCATATCGGCGCGGCCGAGCCACCAGGTCGCGACATTCGGCATTTTCAATTCGGCGCCGAGCACGATCGGCGCCAGCGCCGGCAGGAACGCCAGCATGGCGCGCGCCTCGACCAGACCGGCGCCGAGCGCATTGATGATGATGACCTTGCCGTCACGCACGGCCTGCAGCAGGCCGGCGACGCCGAGCCGCGACGCGGCATTGAGCTCCAGCGGATCGGCGAAATCGGCGTCGATGCGGCGTAGCAGCACTTCGGTGCGGCGCAGCCCCGACACCGTGCGGATAAAGACGCCGTCGTCCTGAACACTCAAATCTTCGCCCTCGACCAGGAGAAGACCGAGATAGCGCGCGAGATAAGCGTGTTCGAAATAGGTCTCGTTCATCGGCCCGGGCGTGAGCAGGCAGATGCGCGCGTCGTCGCGGCGGTTGAGGGCGAATAACTCGGCCTGGAGGGCCTGAAAAAACGGCGCAACGCGTTCGACGCGCGCCTTGCGGTAAATGTCGGGAATGGCGCGCGACAGCGCGAGCCGATTTTCAATCGCGTAGCCAGCACCGGACGGCGCCTGGGCGCGATCGTTGAGCACCCACCAGCGGCCGTCGGAGCCGCGACCGATGTCGACGGCGTAGAAGCGCAGATGCGCGCCGCCGGGCGGTTCGATACCGACCAAAGGCCGCAGGAATTCGGGATTGCCGGCAATCAATGCGGCCGGCAGGCGGCCGTCGCGCGTCAGCGTTCCCGGCCCGTAGGAATCCGCCAGCACTGCCTCAAGCAGTTCGGCGCGCTGGGTCAAACCCGTTTCCAGCTGCCGCCATTCACCCGGTTCGATGATCAGCGGAATGTGACTCAGCGGCCACGGCCGCTCGATGCCGGCCGCATCTTCATAAACGCGATAGAACACGCCGGAATCGCGCAGATAGCGATCGGCCGCCGCAAAGCGGCGATTGATCTCGTCGCTGCCAAGTGCAGCGAGCGCGGCGAGGAACGGCTGCCAATGTGCGCGCACGCGCCCGTCGCGGCCCATCATCTCGTCGAATACGCCGTGCAGCGGCCGATAGCCGGAAATCAGCGGTTCCAGGCTGGCATTCGATGCGTCAAGAGCGCTGGGAAATTGCAATGCCATGGCGCGATTTCGCGAATCTGCAC
>Ga0182024_10002372_pt1 | contig 46891 bp, 39 predicted proteins | sample P32metaG_FD_120480 | JGI IMG/M metagenome (GOLD analysis project Ga0182024, IMG submission 120480) | Permafrost microbial communities from Stordalen Mire, Sweden - P3-2 metaG (Illumina Assembly) | ecosystem: Environmental > Terrestrial > Soil > Wetlands > Permafrost | place: Sweden: Stordalen... | reverse complement strand
TGATCACTCTTACCAATACTTACGGCACGACACAATTCACCGATCCAGATGCCACAACGAATAATGCCACTTTTTATCGGTTGATTCTGCCGCCTTAGCCGTTTGAACAGTCGTGACGGCACCTCGTGAAGGCTGGGCCTGCTTGGGTCTTCGCTTTTATCCAGTATAATGCATGTTTGCACGGCAAACACACAGGAATATCGGGCAGGTGGAGTTCTTTTCGTCGTGCTCTTCGTGGCCTTCGTGGTAATGTGTGCTTTTGGTATGCTGGCAAAACGCGTAATTCCCTGCCTGGATGTGCATGACGGCAACGTCACGCGCTTGGGGGAGAGCAAAAAGCCTTCCAACTGCAATCGTTCACCCCTTTAGCTTTGACCCGTGATTTGCCGCCAAGAATCGTCAAGGAACGCCAGATTGACACATAGGTCCAGAAAATCGGCAACACGGCAACAAGTGTTAATGGTCAATGACTTCTAAGAAACACATTTTGCAATATATTGCACATGAGCAAGTTACATATATCCACAAAATTACAAAAAGGAAACGCCGCAAAGTCAGTTTCTTTAACAATGAGCGTCCCATCCCGGACGTGGGGGCTTAACTGGCAACATGGAAAGCAACAGAGCGGCAACATGTAGCTCCTTCGCAGCGAGGAAAGCCCATCAGCGCGCCTCTTCTCCGCGAAGCATAGAGAAGAATGAGGCAAAGGCTAAAATAGATGTCAAAGAGCGAAGCTGATTCTGGCTGCTCCATGGTTATTTATATTTTTTTGGATTCAAACTCCACCCCATGCGCGGCGTCTGAGGTTGGATTGATTGAATGACTTTGCGATTCAATATTGACCCAGGAGGCCCATATTCTACCATTGCGGTGCAATCATTGCTCCCAAACGGCATGCCGAAATACATTCTTGCCATCGATCAAGGCACGACTAGTTCGCGGGCCATCATTTTCGATCACGACGGCGCAATCAAGGCCGCCGCCCAACGCGAATTCACGCAGTATTATCCCAAACCGGGCTGGGTGGAGCACGATGCGGCGGAAATCTGGTCAACGCAGGCGGGTGTCGTGGCCGAAGCTGTCGCCAGCGGGGCCATTCACCCCCGCGATCTGGCGGCCATCGGCATTACTAATCAGCGCGAAACGACTGTGGTTTGGGATCGGCAGACCAGCGAGCCGATTTGCCCAGCCATTGTCTGGCAGGATCGACGCACTGCGGAATATTGCGATCACCTTAAGGAAAAAGGCCACGCCAATTTGATTCAGCAGAAAACCGGTTTGGTGCTGGATGCTTATTTCTCCGGGACCAAGTTGAAATGGATTTTGGATAATGTGGCCGGCGCGCGGCAACGGGCGGAGACCGGTCAACTGGCCTTCGGCACAGTAGATAGCTGGCTGGCCTGGAAATTGACCGGCGGCGCGGTCCACATCACCGACGCCAGCAATGCCAGCCGGACATTGCTCTACAACATCCATGCACAACAATGGGACGCGGAGTTGCTCGAACTGTTCGGCGTTCCGGAAAAACTGCTGCCGCGAGTCGTATCGTCAAGCGAGGTATATGGGGGGACGACGGCGGATCTTTTTGGCGCGAAGGTGCCGGTGGCGGGAATGGCGGGAGACCAGCAAGCGGCGCTTTTCGGACAGATGTGCATTCGGCCTGGCATGCTCAAACATACTTACGGCACGGGCGGATTCATGATGCTCAATACCGGGGACGCCGCCATTGCTTCCACGAACAATTTGTTGACAACCATCGCCTGGCAACTGGATGGAAAAGTAACTTATGCCCTGGAAGGAAGCATTTTCATCGCGGGCGCAGTCGTGCAATGGCTTCGGGATGGACTGGGGTTGATCAAGACTTCGGCGGAAATTGAAAAACTGGCGGAGACGGTGGCTGACAATGGAGGCGTCTACATGGTGCCAGCGTTCGCTGGATTGGGAGCTCCGCACTGGGATCCCTATGCGCGCGGCACGATCACCGGCTTAACGCGCGGCACAACCGCCGGCCACCTCGCCCGCGCCGCTTTGGAAAGCATCGCCTTCCAAACGGCGGACGTTCTCGAGGCGATGGAAGCGGATGCGAAAATGTCCGTCAAAGAGTTACGCGTGGACGGCGGCGCAACAGTGAACGATGCGCTGATGCAATTTCAAGCCGACGTTCTGGGCGTGCCACTGGTCCGCCCGACAGTCACGGAAACGACCGCGTTGGGCGCTGCCTGCCTGGCTGGCTTGGCCGTCGGCTACTGGAAAGATACGTGCGAATTGGAAGAACACTGGCAGCGGCAAAAAACCTTTCTACCCACGATGGACCGCGCAAAAGTGGCGGGTTTAAAGCGCGACTGGCGCAAGGCAGTCGGTCGAGCCAAAGGCTGGCTGAACGATTAAGGCGCTACGCAACTGAGCCAGCGAAGTCGTCCACGCTTCCGGACAATTCAGGAAAAGGATAATGGGCTGCGTATTCGTGCAGCTTCTGCGCGCGTTTGTCGGCTTCCAGTTGCACCTCGGTTTGACGAACCAGGCGCGACATGACTGCTTCAATCAATTCGTCAGGCGTGAAGGGTTTGACCAGGTAATCATCCGCGCCGCTGACCATCCCCTTGCGAAAACCGTCGCGACTGACCAAACCGGTCATGAGAATGAATGGAATAGTTGCCGTTTTAGAAGAGTCTCTAACTGCGGCCAGAGTTTCATAACCGCCCATGGCAGGCATGTTGACGTCACAAATAACCAAGGCGGGCTTTTCTTCGGCAATCATTTGGACGCCCAGTTGTCCGTTTGGCGCTTCGCGCACAGTGAAGCCGTAGTTGGTCAATACCGTGGCAATGAGATTTCTCACATCTTCAGTATCGTCAATTACCAAAATAGTCTTCATTCGCCATATTCTGTATCATAAAGCGTGCCAACGGCCGGGACGCGTAAAAAATGCCCTAAAAGTCACATTTCCGGCGAAAAATGCCGAGTGGGCGCCCTCCAGAACCATTTTGCAACCAGCAGACCGGCAAAGTCTGCCCATCGTTGGAAGCCTTGCTTATTTGTCACAGAGGCATAAGGCGACGGAGCCGGGAACGCCTTATTTGCTGTTTAGGCAGGCATATACCATCTCAGCCAGCTTGCGCGCATGGAAGGGTTTCTGCACGAAATTCACCCGCTCGCCGGGGGGAAACTCCTTGGCCAGCCTTTCGATATTATATCCACTGGCGTAAATGACCTTCAGGGCGGGCTTGGCGGTCTGCAATATTTTGGCCAGTTCGGGCCCGGCCATCCCGTCGGGCAAAATCATATCTGTCAACAGTAAGTCAATCTTCGCATTGTGCCGGCCCCAAATCTCCAAGGCGGTTTTTCCGTTGGAGGAGTCAAGCACTTTGTAACCGTAACTCTCCAGGATATGATGCATCAGTTTGAGCAGTGGCGCTTCATCCTCGACGACCAGGATGGTTTCCGTGCCGCCCATGACCTTTGGTTCCCCTCCTCTCGCGGGCAACACACCGGTCTTCTCGGCGGAAGCTGGAAAATAGATGTGAAAGGCGGTGCCCTCGCCGACGCGGCTGGTGACTTCGATCCAGCCGCGATGCTGCTTGACGATGCCATACACTGTGGCCAGCCCCAGACCGGTGCCGCGATCCAGCGCCTTGGTCGTAAAAAACGGCTCGAAAATCCGGCCCAAATTCTCCGGCGCAATGCCACAGCCCGTATCGCTAAAGTCCAGCCGCACATATTTGCCGGGGGCGGATTCTGGATTTTGCCGCGCCCCGGCAGTGTCAATGGTGACACCGGCGGTTGTGATGCGCAACTGGCCGCCGCGCGGCATGGCATCGCGGGAATTGACCGCCAGATTGAGCAGAACCTGATCGATCATTCCGAGGTCGGCTGTAATCGGGGGCAGGTCTGGGGAAAGGTTCACTTGCAAGGCGACGTCCTCGCCCAAAATGCGCCGCAGCATTTTTGTAATATTATTGACAATCCCGTTCAAATCGACCGCTTGCGGAACGAATTCCTGTTTGCGGCTGAAGGTCATCAATTGGCGGGTGAGCGCGCTGGCCCGCTTGCCGGCTTCGGAAATTTCCTTAAGCGATTCGGCCGCTTTGCCGCCCAGCTTTCCCCCCGCCATGATGAGGCCAACGTGGCCATTGATGACAGTAAGGAGGTTGTTGAAATCATGGGCAATCCCGCCGGCCAACTGGCCGACCGACTCCATTTTTTGCGACTGGCGCAATTGGGCCTCGAGGTTCAGACGTTCCGTCACATCGACGGCCAGGGACAGCCACTGTTCTTGCGTTCCCAGCGGGTGCGAGGTAATTTCCATCTCGCTGAACTTGCCGCTTTTAGTGCGGTGACGCCAGACGCCAGCATAGGCCGTATTCGGCGTCCACTTGGACAATTTGTCCAGAAAAGCGGGAATTTCCTCCGGCAGCGCAATGTCGCGCAAGGTCATTTTCAGGAAGTCGTCCTTGGTGTAACCATAGTGAAGCACGGCGGCCTCATTGATGGCCAGAAAGGCGAGCGTTTCCTGGTCATAAGTGTAAATAGGGGTGGGATTGCTTTCGAAAAGTAGACGGTACTGGTTCTCCGAAGCTTTAATCATGGAAATCGATTGTTCCAATTCCTGCGTACGCGCTTTGATGAGGGCCTCGAGATTGTCGAAATGGGATTGGGCTTCGCGGGCTAGGCGCCATTTTTCGGCGAGCGCAAAAGCCAGCAGCTTCACTTCGATATTGTCAAACGGCTTTTTGAGCAGGAGCAACTGGTCCGTCCGGTGCAGGCGGCTCATGATGTCGTGGGTGGAAAAATCGATAAACGCGGTGCAGATAACCACTTGCAAGGCGGGATCGGCCTTCCACATATTCTCGATGGTCTCGATGCCGTCCCAACCCGGCGGCATGCGCATATCCACAAACGCCACGGCGTAAGGCCGGCCGGCCTGCCGAGCCTGGATCACCATTTCCAACGCTTCCCGGCCCTGGCTCGCGCAATCCAAGGCAAAAGAGGGAAGCCCGGCTTTTTGCCCCGATTCGTTCTCATCGGCAATCAGTATCTTTTGGTAGAGTTCGTGCATCTCCGGGCTATCGTCAACACTGATAACCCGCACCGCCGGTTTGTCCTTAATGGACGCGACCCCGCCGGCGTCGTCCTCCGGGTGGAGGAGGCGCAAAGGGTTTGCCATGAAGCCGCCGGTATGCACTTCCCGTGAATTGCAGCAGCAAACCACTCCTGTATTCAAGGCAAATCAATCTCACCGCAGGGCCGCTAAAGTCCCAAACGGGTTACGCCGATAACGAATCCGTGAATATGCGGTGGTTCTTCTCAGGATTAAAACGAGGGAACGCATGCCGGCCCGTCACCCACGACGAGTCCGCCGGACAATCCACCCCATTCACGTCATCTCTGAGTGGCGCCCAATTGTTCTTGCGCACCCAGGATGCGTATTTGCAGCAGGTCGATGGGGCCTTGGATCGAATGAGCCTGCTGGCCGCCGAATCCCAGGATTGCACCAAAACCGATGACGAACGGGCGGAACTTCAGCAGGAGTTCGCCACTTTGGCTGGGTACATCACTGACATTGCCGCCAAAGAAATCAATCAAGTCCGCCTGTTTAGTGGAAGCCTTCTTATCGTCACCATTGCCGGTCACAACGGCATCTGCCAGATTCCCGGCATCAGTTTAAATTTATCCGCCTACACCGGCGCGACATCGGCGCGCATCGCCACTCCGGCCGACGCCACCTCCGCCTTGGAGGCGGTGACGGCAGCCATCGCGCAACTGGATATGGATCGCGCCTCCATCACCGCGAGTGAAAAACAATTGCTGCTGGTCAACGATCAATTGGCCGCGCTTGACGAAGAACTGGCCGCAGCCTTGAATTAGACGGCAAAAAGTTCGGCCACAGTCAATTGAAAAGCCGGCAACAATGGTTCCTGTAAAAGCTCGTTCCCGGCCAAAATCCCCTTTAATGCCAGGCCGTAAATAGTGCCGTGATAAAACTCCACATTGTTATAGCGCGGGTCGATCATCCACAGCCGCGGCAGATTGAAATCTTCGTATAGACCTTTCTTGAGTACCGTATCTGGACGGTGGTCTTGCGAGTCAACAATTTCTGCGGCCAGCCACATTTTGCCCGTGGCCATCGTGACCATGGCCAGATCCGGACGCAACATCACGCCGGCGGAAAGTTGGACGATGGAGCGCGGAGCCAGGAGGCGCGCCGGGGAATTGGAACCCAGGCCGGCGGATATCCGGGCGTGGAGCATGGCGCAAATCTTTTCATGGCGTGTTCCGGGCGCCGAGCGCACCAGGGTCTCGCCATGGATAATTTCTTCGTAAATCACGCTCATGAGTGGTGCGGTATGGTTGGATATTCAAAAGGAACATTCAACCGCGAACTTGCAACGCCAGCAAACGCCGCAGGAATCTCCCGGTGTGCGACCGCTTGTTTTTGGCCAGCGTCTCCGGCGTTCCCACACCCACGATTTGCCCGCCGCCTCCACCACCCTCGAGCCCCAGGTCGATGATCCAATCCGCCTCCGCGATCAAATCCAGATTATGTTCGATGACGATCACCGTGTGGCCCGCATCGACCAGCCGCTGCAACGCTTCGACCAGCCGTTTCACGTCCGCCATGTGCAACCCAACTGTCGGCTCTTCCAGCAAAAAAAGGCTCGATTTTTCCGGCGGGAACAGGCTGGTCTCCCCGGGTTTGCGGAAACCGGCTAGCAAATGGGTGACGATTTTTAATCGCTGCGCTTCCCCGCCGCTCAAGGTCGGGCTGCTTTGTCCAAGCTTGATGTAATCCAGGCCAGTGTCGCGCAAGGCCTCCAGCGCGCGGGCAATCTTGGGAAACGCGGCAAAGGTTTGCAGCGCCTCGCCCACGCTCAAATCCAGCACTTCGGCGATGTTCAAGTTGTGGAACTGGATGTCCAGGGTTTCCCGGTTGAAACGCGTGCCCTGGCAGGTTTCGCAACGAACATACGCCGGGGGCATGAAACTCATTTCCAGTTTTATCGTCCCAGCGCCGAGGCATTCCGGGCAGCGGCCTTGCGGGCTGTTAAACGAAAATCGCGCCGCCGGGTAGCCGCGCAACCGCGCTTCGGGGATCTGCGCGAAGAGTTGACGGATGTCGTCAAAAAATCCGGCGTAGGTTGCCGGCACCGACCGCGACGTCCGGCCAATTGGAGATTGATCCACTTCGTAAACCGCCCGAATCGATTCGGCCCCCGTCACTGTGCCCGCCTCTTTAGCGGCAGCCGGTTTGCGCGAACGCAAAACCCTGGCGCGCACCGCCGGCAACAAACAATCGCGCAATAAAGTGCTCTTGCCCGAGCCGCTGACGCCGGTCAGGCAGACAAAGCGATGCAGTGGAAAGTTCACGGTCAGGTTTTTTAAATTATGCAATTTCGCTCCCGCCAAAGTCAGCGCCGCTTGTTGCGCGTCAGAAATGACTGGCCGCCGCTTGCCTCGCGCCGGATACGATTTCGTGGAGCGCAGACATTGCGCCGTGACGGAGTGTTCCTGCGCCATCAATTCCTTCCATGTGCCGCTGGCCACGACTTCCCCGCCGTTCACGCCGGCCCCCGGACCCAAATCGATGATGTAATCGGCGCGCCGCATGGTTTCTTCATCATGTTCGACAACGAGCAGCGAATTGCCCCGCGCCTTGAGCAGTTCCAGGGCGTGCAGCAACTTCTCATTGTCGCGGGCATGAAGACCGATGGTCGGCTCGTCCAAAATATATAAAACACCACTGAGATTGGAACCGAGCTGGGCAGCCAGCCGGATGCGTTGCGCCTCGCCGCCCGAAAGCGTGGTGGCGCCGCGTCCCAGTTGCAAATAACCCAATCCAACCTCGCGCAGAAATTTGAGCCGCTCACGAATCTCGGGCAAAATGTCCCGCGCAATCTCCGCCTCGCGCCCTTTCAACCGCAGCCCCTGAAACCACGCCAGGGCCGCGTCCACCGGGGCATTGGAAAGATCGACAATTGTGGTGCGATTCCAAAGGCGCACGGCGCGGGCGATGGGATTGAGCCGTGTCCCTTCGCAGGCCTGGCAAATCTCGCGCTCTCCTTCCTGCCACTCAAACCACGATTCTTCAATCGCCTCGGCCCGTGCGCCCCGTTCCACGTCCGGCAGATAAAAAACCTCGCCAAAGCCGCGGCAAGCCGGACACCAGCCGCGGGAGGAATTGTAGCTGAACATTTTCGGATCCAGTGGCCCAAAAGATTCGCCGCAACTCGGACAGGAACGCTCGGTGGAATGGACAGCAACCTTCCCATCATTGCCCAAGGCATAGAGAGTGCCGCGACCCAATTGCAATGCCGCATCGATCATTTCCCGGACCGCCTTTCGTTCCAACGGAGATGTCAGCCGCTGCTTGTCCAACAGACCCACCACGATTTCCACATCGTGCTCCCGAAAACGGTCTAACCGCAGGGGCTGATCAGTCGGGTGCATTTTTCCATCCGCGCGGACTTCGGCGTAACCGTGTTTCGCAGCCCAGGCGCCAACATCGGTGTGAAAGCCTTTGCGGTTTTTGACAACCGGCGCCAGCAATAGCAAGTCGCCCCGTTTTTTAATGTCGTCCGCCAGACGGCGGCCAACCCCTTCCCGCGTCTGCGCCTGGACCGGGCAATCGCATTGCGGACAAAATTGCATGCCGAGCCGGGCGAAAAGCAGGCGCAAGAAATGATATATCTCCGTGACGGTCGCTACGGTGCTTTTGCCCCCACCGCGGGATTGGCGCTGTTCGATGCTGACGGCCGGAGGAATGCCGGTAATCAGATCCACTTCCGGCCGGGCCAGTTGTTCCACGAACTGCCGGGCATATACATTCATCGAATCCAGGAAACGGCGCTGTCCTTCGGCAAAAAGAAGATCAAAGGCCAGCGTGCTTTTTCCAGAACCACTCAAACCGGTGACTACGACGAAAAGATTGCGCGGGATGGTGAGGGAAATGTTCTTGAGATTATGTTCGCGCGCGCCGTGGATGGCGATAACTTCCGTTTCGGCTCCCGCTGCTGTGGCATGACTCACGTTGTATTATGACTCACGCCGCGCCAGACGCAAGTGAACCGACGCACGCAAAAGAGCCAGTCGCCAAAGGCGTTCACTACGAGCTTATTTCCAGACTCCCATGGCTTGCAATTGCGCGGCGGCCTGGCCGGCCCAATTACGATTGGCCGCCGGTGAGGCGGGGCTGGGATGCAATATCTGAGCGATTTGAATTGGGCTTCCCTGCGCGACCGCGCTCGCTTGGCGGCCCGCAAATGCCCCGATGCCGATAATCCACTTTGGCCGCAAAATATCACACACCGTCCGCAAATGCGCGTCACAAACCCGCGCCAAACTTTCCTTCTCCGCCGGGCTTAACTTGTCGGGCGTCCGGTTGCGCCCGCCCGCCTCCAAAAAAGCCAGTGGGCAATAATTGACCACAAAATGGTGCTCGAAGAACTTTTCTGGCGGGCCAAAGCGATTGGCAAAAAGTTTCCACAGCCGGTGCCCGCTGATCTCGGAGCGCGCACAGTTAAATCCTAAAATCGGCCGGCGCGGATGTTCATGGACAGGGCGCCCGATGGCCGCGTCAATTCTCATCCAATCCCGTACTGCGGCAATTTCCCCGAACGGCACCCCGGTTTGCGCCATGCCAAACGGCCCCGGATTCATGCCGAGGAAAATAATCTCCCTCGGTGTCCCGCCAAAGCGGCGCAGATACATCTCGTGCCCCTTCCACGCATACAGCAAGGGATTATAAACATGGGTCACCGGCAGTTCAAAGCGCAACTTCTCCACTTCCGCGCACAGGTTTTGCGCGGCTTCAATCAAATGTTTTTCCGTAGCCATTCTTCCAATCTTAGCGCAGCCCGCTCAGGCGCAAAGGTACATTGTTGGACTCATAAATTGACTTTGCGATGTAATCCACTCAACCTCTATTCGAAATAATTGTCCGATTTCGGGTTTGGCGAAAATATATCCATATGGAATCAAAACGGGCATTTACCCTGGTGGAGATGCTGGTGGTTATTGCGATTATCGCAATTCTTGCCGCACTGTTGATGCCGTCTTTATTCAAGGCGAAGGGGCAAGCCAAACGAACGACGTGCCTGGACAACCTGCACCAAATTAGCGTCGCTATCCAACTGTATGCCGGGGCCAATGGAGATTTTCTGCCGTCCGAGCCGGACACATATGCCCACGTCCACCATCCGGGCACCAATGACTTCCCCCTATTCTACAAAAGCCTGGTGAAGACTTATGTCGGCCTTCAGGGCCCCTCCTCGCCGCAGGACAAGCTCTTTGCCTGCCCGGCGGATACATTTTTCTATTATCCCGATGACTTTGACTACACTAACCTGGGCCTGCATGAATCACCCTCCAGTGACTATTCGAGTTACGGATATAATGGCCTCGGCGGGTCTACTAACGAGCCGCCCGCGATACCCAGCCAGACGAATCCCACCGGCCTTTTTGGCTGGAAACTCGCTGCGATAGGAAACCCGACCAAAACCCTTCTGCTGGCGGACTACCCAGCCTTCTGGCCCTTTTCTTGGCATGACCCGCAACCTGGTTCGGGAGAGACTTATTTTCCCATGGAATTTAGCAATGCCATGAACATGGTCAGTTTCGCGGATGGCCACAGCAGCTACACTAAAATATACTGGAACCCTGATATTTATTTTTCAACATGTCTCTACGATCCGCCCGCCGGCTACGATTACAAATGGAGCGGCAATTAATCGGCCAAGTGTTAGATTCAAACCGCCGGTTCCTGCTGCGTAATGCAGTGGAAGGACCCAAGCCCCCAGATGAGTTCGGTCGAATCCACCCCAATGACCCGGCGGCTGGGAAATTCTCTTTGCAGAGTTTCCAGGGCCGCCTGGTCGTTCTTTTTATGCCGATAGGTCGGAACCAGAACCGATCGGTTCGCAATGTAAAAATTGGCGTAACTCGCCGGCAGGCGCTGGCCCTCGCGTTCGATGACGCCCGGCATCGGCAACGTGACAATGCGAAATTTTTTCCCGCCCGCGTCACGGAAATGCCCAAGCCGTTGCAGGTTGTCCTGGAGAATGGCGTAGTTTTCATCGGCCGGGTCGTTCTCGACCACGGTCACAAGGGTCGACGGGTTGATAAAACGGGTCAAATCGTCGATGTGCCCGTCCGTGTCATCGCCCACGATGCCGTCACCCAACCACAGTACCTGGTCCACGCCAAAGTAATCGCATAGATATTTTTCAATTTCGATTTTGCTCAAATGCGGATTCCGGTTCGGATTGAGCAGGCAGGCCGTGGTGGTTAAAAGCGTGCCGCGCCCGTTGACATCGATCGAGCCTCCTTCCATGACAATTCCCGGCGAGAAGAGAGGCAGTTTGTGCACCCTTGCCACGTGCTGCGGAATGGCATCATCCAAATCATGCGGCGGATATTTGCCACCCCAGGCGTTATAGCCCCAATCCACGACGGCACGCTCCCGACTGCCATTTTTCTCGCGCACCAAAAAAATGGGCCCGTGATCGCGGCACCACGGTTCATAAGCTGGAAAATGATGAAAGCGCACCCGCTCCAATGGAGTTCTTTCCCGGGACAGAATTTGACTGACGGAATCTTCCATTTCTTTGTGCCAAACGTTAATATTGACATCTTCGCCATCGGTCAAATGCCGGATCAATTCGGCGTAAACGGGTGGAATAGTTTCGTAATGGCCGGGGAAACTGATGCCCTCGGGGCGCGGCCAGGTGAGCCAGGTGCCGGCGTGAAGTTCCCACTCGGCGGGCATGCGGTAGCCCAGCGTCTTGGGAACCGGCGCCGGCGCGTTTGTGTCTGAATGTTGTGCCTGCACTTGAGAAACTGAAAACTGAACATTGAACACTAGCAAACTATTTCGCTTTCGGACAAGCTATGGCCTTGAATAAGTTTTCGCCGAAATCCGTGCCAGCCGGCCGCTACGCGGCAGCGGTCTTGGGCGGACTTCTACTCAGCGCGTCCTTTGCGCCGCTTGGCGTGGCGGCGGCGGCGTGGATTGCGCCGGGCTTGATTCTCTTCAGCGCGCTGGGGGCAACGGGCGGCCACGCGTTTCGGATTGGTTTTGTGGCGGGGTGGGTTCATTTTCTCAGTTCACTTTACTGGTTGTTGCGCATGCCTTTCACCTGGCACGGGATCCCGCTTGCGCCCGGGCTCGGCTGGCTGGCGTTGAGCGCGTATTGCGCGATTTATCCCGCCGTTTGGGTCTGGCTTTGCTGGAAACTATTTCCCGGCCAGCCCGGCCCGACCCGGTTCCTCTCCGCCGGCTGGCTGCATCGCCTCGCCTGGGCGTTTGCGACCGGGGCGATTTGGACCGCTCTGGAATTCGCGCGCGGAAAAATATTGACCGGTTTCCCATGGAATTTCGTGGGAGCATCGCAATATCAACTGCTGCCCTTGATTCAAGTCGCGGCCACCACGGGCATCTACGGCGTTTCTTTTTTGGTTGTTTGGACTTCTGTCTCCCTGTGCGGCGCGGCCCTGGCCCTGGCGCGGCGCCCGGCGGCGCAAAGCTTGTGGGTCGGCGCAGGACTGCCCTTGCTTACGGTTGCGGGCTTGGCAAGTTTCGGCGCCGAAAAAGTGGCCTCCGTTCCGCCGCCGGCCAGGGAAATGAAAGTGGCCATGGTCCAGCCCGGCATTCCGCAAACGGAGATTTGGGATTCGTCACGGGACATGGCCCGCTTTAATACTGTGCTTGACCTATCAGGGCAGGCGCTGGCTTCGGGCCCGCGCCTCCTACTTTGGCCCGAATCCGCCGTGCCGGACCTGACTCCTGAAATCCAGCAGGCGATCGCGCAATTGGTTCACCAGCACAAGACCTGGATCATTTTTTGCGCCGGCACCACCGAGCCATCCGCCGCCGGCGCAACCGAAGAATTTAACAGCGCCCTGCTCTGCAATCCCGAGGGTGGCCTTGAATCCATTTATCACAAGCGGCGCCTGGTCATATTCGGCGAATATGTGCCGCTAGTTCGCTGGCTCCCGTTTTTGAAATGGTTGACGCCCGTTGGCGGCGACCAGACTCCGGGGAATCGTCCAGTTCAATTCGAAATCAAGAATCCTCCTGCCAAAATGTCCGTCCTCATTTGCTTTGAAGACATGTTCGCGCAAGAGGCGCGGGAACACGTTGAGGCGGACACCGATTTTCTAATCAATCTGAGCAACGACGGCTGGTTTGGCCACGGCCCCGAGCAATGGCAGCAAGCCGCCAGCGGCATTTTCCGCGCGGTCGAAAACGGCGTGCCGCTTCTGCGCTGCACCAACGACGGTTTGACGTGCTGGGCCGACGCCCAGGGGCGCGTCTGCCAGATTTTAAGCGATTCGGGAAATGTGTATGGTCCGGGTTTTCTCATCGCCCAAATCCCCATGCCCCCGCCCGGTGTCCGGAGTCAAACCTTCTATAATCGGCACGGGGATTGGTTCCCGGCCAGTTGTTCCGGCCTCGGCCTCGGCTGCGTGGCCGCGACATTTTGGAACCGCCGAAAGTCAAACAAAATCCTGCCCATCGCGGCATAAGACAGTGTCCAAGATTTGGGCGGCGCAACAGCGGTTTTAGCCCGCAAAATCAAACATTCCGCAGGAACTCCGGCCAATCGCCCGCGTTTTCAGGCGTGGCACATCCCCTGCTAGATGAGAGATGACTGTGATACAAATATGAAAACGACATTTGATTATATCCGACTGCAAGTAACTCAACCGATTAATTACATCCGGTTCCAAGTGATTCCGCCTGTCTCCTTCGGCCTGTTCTTGACTATCGAAGGGATTGTTCTTTACGGGTTATATCGGGCGATTGTTACGCCTTAATCAGAATCAAGGTCGCGGGCCTTTCACTGCCGCCCGCCCTTTTGATTTGAATTCGGCGTGAATTACGGGCCATCATGGCGGCATGATTTCTGATAAAAGCCCGTCCGCGGCCAATGCACGACCGTGGTACGCCGGCGTAACTTCGTATCAATGGCTCATCCTGATCATCGCATCAGCCGGTTGGATATTTGATGTTTACGAAGGGCAAATCTTCGGGCTTACCGCGTCGCAATTATTGCAAAGCGTCCTCAAGACCCAGGACGCCAATATCATAAAATCCTGGAAGGATATCTTTTTCGGCGTCTTTCTGTTGGGGGGCGCATGCGGCGGTTTATTTTTCGGCATGATGGCCGATCGCTGGGGCCGAAAGCCCACGATGGTCGCGACCATTTTGATGTACTCGGTTTTTTCGGGCTTGACTTATTTCGCCCATACGCTGTGGCACGTTGGCATTCTGCGTTTTTTGGTGGCGATGGGAACTGGCGGCGAGTGGGCGGTCGCCGCAAGCTTGGTGGCGGAAGTTTTCCCGGCTCACGCCAGGGCTCATGCCTCGGGAATTTTTCATGCATCCAGCGTTCTGGGGACATGGATCGCCACCCTTACCGGCATGCTGGTCGCGGCCCAATGGCGCTATGCCTACCTGGCCGGGATTGTCCCGGCACTACTGGTCGCATGGGTCATGGCGAAGGTCAAAGAGCCGGAGCGTTGGAAGCACGCCGCCGAGCAAGGCCCTCAAAACGTGGCGGCAGAACCCGGCAGTTTCCGGGAGTTACTAGGGGATCCCCGCTGGAGAAAAAGAGCAATTTTAGGGATGCTTCTGGCCGCCGTTGGCCTTAGCTGCTATTGGGCGGTGCATGTCGCCGGGCAAAGTCTGGCCGAATACGTCCAGCTCAAAAACCATGTCCCCCATGAAATCGCGGTCGAAAGGGCCAAGCCAGCCTACGGCTTTGTTGAGACCATCGGCGGCGGCTTGGGTCTGGTGTGTTTTGGCCCTCTTTGCGCTCGGTTTGGACGCAAGCGCGCTTTTTTCTGGAGTCAATTGGCGGCGGTTTTGATTGTTCCCATTACGTGCTTTGTTCCGCAAACTTACGGACAGCTTTTGTGCCTGCTTCCCATTTTCGGTTTCCTGACGTTGTGGATGCATGCCGGCTATGCAATTTATTTTCCGGAGCTTTTTCCCACCCGCCTGCGTGCCACCGGCGCCGGCTTTTGTTTTAACATCGGTCGGGTGGTCGCGGCCTCCATGATGTTTTTCTCCGCCTGGCTGGACAAGAAAATGGATCTGCGTCTGGCTGTGTCTCTTTCCTCCAGCCTTTTTCTGCTGGGCTTGATCGTCATTCACTTTATGCCCGAAACCAAGGGCCAGCCCCTGCCGGAATAAAAAAAGCCGGCGCGGAAAAACCGCGCCGGCCTGAAAACCCCCGCCAGAGTTACTTCAACTCCGCGTCGTGGAATTCTTTCCAGTCATCCAGATTATTTAGATTGACAGCGTCCCGGGGGGCGCTGGCGTCATCGGGAATTCCGCTGGCCGAGAGAATGCCCTTGCGCGTGCCGTCATCGTGGATGTAACCGCGAATCGCCCCGTTTATTTTGTCAACGGAGCCTTTGTCCAATTTGACGCCGGGCTGTTTTTTAATCCAGGCTTCGAATTGCGGATAGGTCGGACGGCTGCTCTTGATGTAATCGATCGCGGCCTCTTTTTTGAGACCCAGCGCATCGAGCACCATTTGATCGTATCCCTTGCCGCAGCCGGGATAGCCGGGAGCGATTTTACCGCGGGATTCCAGTGAGACTTTAAGCCAAAAGCGGGGCAGATGCAAAACACCCAACGGACCCGCCACGCCTGAACTGATAAGTGGTACTATAGTATTCATATTTTCTATTCTTGCTTGATTGAGTTGAGCAAAAAGCTTAGAAGCAACGGCCCGTTTCGGTCAAGCGCATTTCCGCGATGTTTTTTGGCGCATTTTAAGATTTAAAGTTTTGGCCGCGAAGTTCAATTTGATGGCGAATGAAATGTCTGGACCTGACTCTGCCCACGCCAGCGGCCAATCTGGCATGTGAGGAAGCCTTGCTCGACGTCTGCGAAGAGCAGGTGGGCGGCGAAGTCTTGAGGTTTTGGGAGCCGCGTGATTATTTTGTCGTCGCCGGCTACTCCAACCACATTGCGATGGAGGTCAACACAGCCGCTTGCCAGCGGGAAAAAGTCGCCGTGTGTCGGCGCTGCAGTGGCGGCGGAACAGTTTTGCAAGGCCCGGGTTGTCTTAATTATTCGCTCATTCTCAAGATCGATGGAAACGACTCGTTGCAAAACATCACTGCGGCCAACTGCCACATCATGGGACGGCACAAGGACGCTTTGGCCGCTCTTTTGGGCCAGCCCGTGCGGGTGCAGGGCCACACCGATCTCGCGGTGGACGGATTGAAATTCTCCGGCAACGCCCAGCGGCGCAAACGCCGCGCGCTGATTTTTCACGGCACCTTCCTTTTACAATTCGACCTCAGTTTGATGGAAAAGTTTCTATCCATGCCCTCCCGCCAACCGGAGTATCGCCAAGGACGTCCGCACGGGCTATTTCTAATGAACCTGCCCGTGACGGCCGACATCGTAAAAAAGGCATTGCGCCGGGCATGGTCTGCTGAGACGACGTTGGAGGCTTTGCCAGATTATCAGCGACTGGTCGCGGAAAAGTATTCGCGGGACGACTGGAACTTGAAGCATTAAATAAAAGGCTCTTAGTTGCCGCTGAGATTGGTGATCCATCCCGCACTTTGGGAATATTGAGCGAAGGCCTTGTCACCAAGAGTTTCCCTCGCGGCCCGTTCCGTCTCGGCCTCGATGGCTTTGAGGGCCGCCTCAACTCTCTCCGGCGGCAGATCTTTGTTGGCCAGAAGTTGCTGCTTTTCGTCCTCCGCAGTCTGGCGCATATCGACCATGGTCTGCGAGGTCTCAGTCGGCAGGTCAAATCGTTCAGCCAATTCGCTGAGATTCTGATAATCCGGGTCCTTGGTCCGATCCAGCGCGGCGGCGCGATCCGGACCTAATTCGGTTTTGACGTCGCTCATCATGTTTTGCTCCTCGGTGGCTTTGGCGGCGCGCACCGTCGGATCGGTCATATCTTCGTAGGCGTAAGCGGCATCGATGGACTGTTGGCGTTTAAACAAGTCGCGAAATTCCGCCTCGGTCGGATTGAACCCGACCAATTCCTGGCGCAAATGATCGGCGGTCGGCGACATGCTGAGCTCAAATTCCTGCTTTTCCTCCGGACTAAGGAGACTTGACAGAGCCGCCTCTTGCTCTGCGTCAATCTTCTTCATTTTATCAACGTCCCCCGGAGAAAGCGCGCCATCCGTCAAATTGTAAGTGACCCGCTCGCGCTCGCCTTCAAACTGGTCGCGCAAAGCCAAAAGCTGGGACCGTTTGTCATCGGACAAAAATCCCAGGCGGCGATTGTCCTCATCGGTATCGATAAAATATTTATTCATCTCGCGCTCGTAATTGATGCCCAGCAATTCGCGCAGGACAGCGGGAAGCTCCTTGTCGATTTGGGCCAGTTGCTTTTCGCGCTCTTCGATTTGGGTCTGTTTGAGTTTTCGTTTTTCGTCGGTTTCCCAAAATTTGAAGTCACGGCCGTTTTGATAATACTGGCCGCGCCGCTGCGCGTAGAGGCGCATGACGTCGGTCATGATGATGTCCCGCAATGTGATTTCCGGACAGCCGACGGCACGGAGATTGGCGATGTATTGGCGGTAATCGGTGGATTCAAGCTGGCTCCAGCGGAAGGCATTGGTTTGAACAACAACAGGAGGGGAAGCGGCCACTGCCGCCGCTTTGGCCTTCCATGACTCCACTACGGCCTCAACGGTCTTATGATCCTGCGCCACCTGCTTGTCCCAGTAATCGCTGAAATAAAGGTATGCCGCCGCCAAAACGGCAGCGTTGAGCAAACACAGAATCACAACGAACCTCGTTTTCATCCAGGCCATTGTAAATAGAGAAAGCCATGCGGGCAAGCGTATGTTACGCCGTCGCCGAAACGGATTTTTAATTTCCGCATAAGAACGGAACGTGCTATAATGAAAACTAAGGTCGGAGCGCCCTGAGGACACGTGTGTAGTTGACTTGGTTTTGGTGAAAAGAATAATTTAACAATTCTTTTCTAAAGTGCCAGGCAGTTCTGTTCGATACAAAAAGGAGAGCAGAGACGCCATTCTAAATAAATTATGGAAAAAACAGCCAAGCGGAAACGAGGCGGCCCATTAATGGGACTCCTGATCGTCGCTGCGATTATTGGACTGTTTATTTTCATCGATTCCCACCACTATTTTTTTACGCCCGATATTTCCCGAACCAGTCACCGGGTTTTCGGCCTGCTGATAGCCTGTTTGGGGTTATGGATTACTTCCGTGATTTGGCTCTCCATCGCAAACTTGCTGGTCCTCATCATTACAAGCCCGTTTTTAATCTGGCCATCGCTGCGTCCGGCGGCAATTAGAGCGTGGACGGTTGGAGTATTGGCGCTTCTGTGCGCCAGATTCATTTTGTTTTATGCAGCCTTCCCTGTGAGCCCTAACAGACCAATGGAGCCAATCCGGACGGCGCACTTTCATTCCCGCTATCACGGTTGACGGTGCGCGCAGCGGGCCGGCCCCCTCATCTTACTTCTTGCTCGTGGAGACACGAAAAATGATCGTGTTGTGGTAAACTTGCCCCGGCCTGAGGGCGGTGGATGGAAAATCATACTGATTGGGCGAGTTGGGAAAATGCTGCGCCTCCATGCAAAAGCCGGCGCGGAAATTATAAACCTGCCCGCCTTTGCCCGTGATCGTGCCATCCAGAAAGTTGCCCGTGTAGAATTGCAGGCCCGGTTCCGTGGACAACACTTCCAACACCCGGCCCGTGGTCGGTTCCGAGACTTGCGCAATCACATCCAATCGGCCCATGGGATGGTTCAGCACGAAATTATGATCGTAGCCGTTGCCAATCTTGAGTTGCGGGTCATCCTTTTGGATACGCGCGCCGATGGCAGTCGGCTCGCGGAAATCAAAGGGCGTTCCTTCGACCGGCCTGAGTTCACCCGTCGGTATCAGCGTCTCGTCCACCGGGGTGAATTTGTCGGCGTCAATAAAAACCGTGTGTCCGAGAACGTCGCCCTTGCCGGCAAGGTTGAAATAGGAATGTTGCGTCAAATTAAGCACGGTGTCTTTGTCGGTAGTGGCAGTATATTCCAGGCGCAAACCATTGTCCGGCATCAAAGTGTAAACCGCTTTTACCTTGAGGTTGCCGGGATAACCCTCCTCGCCGTTTTTGCTACGGTAGGTCAGTTCCAATGAGGGATCCGAATCAAGCGGGATGGTTTTCCCGGAGGAATCTTGCCAGAAATTCTGGAAAGCCGGGATGATCCTGGCCTTCCAGACTTTTTTGTCGAAACCCTTGAGGCCGCCGTGCAAGGCGTTCGGGCCGTTATTTGTCGCCAATGTATATTGGACGTCGTCCAAAGTGAACCTCCCTTTGGCGATGCGGTTGCCGTACCGGCCTACCATCGCGCCGAAATAGGGGCTGTTGGTCAAATACCCGTCCAGATTGTCGTATCCCAGCACGATATCGCCCATGTGGCCGTCGCGATCCGGGGCCATGAAGGAGATGATGAGCCCGCCGTAATTGCAGATGCGCACTGCGACGCCGTTAGTGTTGCGCAGCGTGTAAATATCCACCCGTTTGCCATCGAGCGTTTTGCCGAACGGCGCCTTGGTAATTGTGCAGGACGGAGTAGCGCAGCAGGAATCGCAAGTGGAAGACTCGGCCAAAACATGACCGGCCAATCCGACAGACAAGACGGCAGCGGCAGCGAGAAACAATTTATTTATCATGTCCCGAACCAGCAAAGGTTATGAGCGAAAGTTGAGCGGGCTGGGTTGGGGCATTTCGTGGGCGCAAGGCTGATTGGTCGGCGCATCGGGCTGGCGCGCGTTGGCGGCCACCAACCGGTTGGCCAATAAATAAGCTTCCACCTCTTCACCGCTGATGTCCGGCAGCATTTTGCCACCGATTTCGACACATGGACTCAGCATCTGGCCGCTTTTCTCGATCATCTCCTGGCGTTGGGCGGGATCGTTGATGATGTCGCGGTCCTCGAAAGGCAGTTCGTATTTGCGCAGCACGGCGCGCACGCCCTGACTCCAGCCGCAAGTGGGTTTCAAATAAGCGATAATTTTAGGTGTATCCATAGCGTTATATTCATCATGTTGCCATAGATCGCGCCAATGGCAACCGTTAAAATTTTATTGCGCAATGGCAAATCCCATCTAGAACTGGCGGAATGCCGCTTCGCATTTTGATCGTTCCCGATAAATTCAAGGGCACCCTGACCGCCCACGCCGCCGCTTCGGCAATTGCAGCCGGCTGGCGCAAGGCCCGGCCTGGCGACCAAGTAACAACGTTGCCTATGAGCGATGGTGGTGACGGTTTTGGCGCAGTGCTGGGCGAGTTGGCGGGAGCGCGACGTCAGCACACGCGGACCGTCGATGCGGCACATCGCCCATTGCATGGGCTTTGGTGGCAGGACCGGTCCGCGAAAACGGCCATTATTGATTCGGCCGGAATTATCGGAGTGGCCATGCTGCCGGCAGGAAAATTTCATCCGTTCCAACTGGACAGCTTCGGGTTGGGAAAAGTGATGCGGGCGGCGGCGAAGACGGGAGCGACGAGCGGCATTGTTGGCATTGGTGGCAGCGCGACGAACGACGGGGGTTTTGGCTTGGCGCGGGCCTTGGCCTGGAGATTCTTCAACAAAAATTGGGAAGAACTGAAGGAATGGTGGCGCTTACATGAGCTGGACCGGGTTCGTCCGCCGCGCCCTTTGCCATGGAAGCTGACCGTCGCGGTGGATGTGGCCAATCCCCTGCTCGGGCCAAAAGGTTGTTCAAGAATATACGGCCCGCAAAAGGGGTTGCGGCCCCAGGATTTTAAACTGGCCGAAAAATGCCTGAGCCGTCTTGCCGCTGTGCTAAAGAAGCAGCACGGCATCGACTGCGCCGAGGACGCGGGTACGGGCGCGGCCGGCGGGTTAGGTTTCGGGCTGATGGCGTTTGCGGGAGCCAGGATGGAATCGGGCTTTGACATTTTCGCGCGTTGCGCCCGGTTGGATGATCGAATCGGCGAATCGGATGTCGTCATCACCGGAGAAGGGCGAATGGATCACCAAACTTACATGGGCAAGGGCGTGGGGCAAATCGCGCAGCGTTGTCGCAAACTGGGCGTGCCGTGTCTAGCCCTGGCCGGGGTTATTCTGGAACCGGCGCGTGCTCGCCGATTATTCGCGCAGACGCGCTCGCTGACAGAAATTACCAATCTCGAGCGCGCCCAGTCAGAAGCCGGCCCGCATTTGTGCGAATTAGCGCGCGAGATGGCGAAAAGGTTCCATCCATCCCATTCGTCCCACAAGTCTCCTTAGTCATTTCCAGCGGAGGAATTCCCCGGTAGCATTTGCGTCATGCATTTGGAAGATCATTTAGGCGACATCCTCCGCAAAGGCCGCGAGGCCAAAGGAATCTCATCCGCCGCAGCCGCGCAAGCAGCGGGTTTGACAGAACCAGTCTACAGCGCGCTGGAAGAAATAGGCCAATTTTCGGGGCACATAAATTTCCCAGCGCTGGGCACAGCGTTGTCCCTGGACGGCGCGAAACTAGAGCGCATCGCCAAAGGCTGGCTGCCCATGCCGCCCGACCTTTCCTTCTGGTGCGAACTTCGCCAAATCACGACCGCGGCAAACGGCGTCGAGGTGCATTGCTACCTGGCTTGGGATGAAGTAACGCGCGACGCCGCTCTGTTTGACACCGGTTGGGAGGCCGCGCCGATTTTTAAATTGATCGAAGAAAACGGGCTGGCCTTGCGCCATCTTTTCCTGACGCACCTGCACGAGGACCACGTTGCGGCCATGGGAGCGATCCGTGAAAAATATCCAAAGATGCATCTCCATTCCAATTCGCGGCACGCGCCGCCGCAGCATCGCAACCGGGCCAACGACTTCCTGCACCTCGGCAGCCTACGCATCACCAATCGTGAAACGCCGGGCCATGCCGAGGAAGGGGTGACCTACATCATTGGCAACTGGCCGGAAGACGCGCCGCACGTGGCCCTGGTGGGTGACGCAATATTTGCCGGGTCAATGGGCAGCGGCAAGCAATCCTGGGACTTGGCCCTGCAAAAAGTCCGCGAACAAATCTTTTCCCTTCCCGATGAAACGCTGCTCTGCCCTGGACACGGTCCATTAACAACCGTGGCGGAGGAAAAGGCGCACAACCCGTTTTTTTGATGCAACCGCCCACTGCCAAACCTTTGATTCCGTCGAAGCCAACGATCAAAAAATTGCAAGAGGCGGCACGAGATTGTCGGGCGTGTCCGTTGTGGAAAATCGGAACACAGACGGTTTTTGGCAACGGCGCAATGAATGCACGGGTCATCTTTGTGGGCGAGCAGCCGGGCAATGAGGAAGACCTCGCGGGCCAGCCATTTGTCGGTCCAGCCGGAAAGCTTTTGGATAAAGCGCTCGCCGAGGCCGGAATCAATCGCGACGAAGTTTATTTCACGAATGCGGTGAAACATTTCAAATGGGAGCCGCACGGCAAACGGCGCATTCACAAAGAACCGAACGCTCGCGAGATTGCCGCTTGCAGACCGTGGCTGGATGCTGAGTTGGCGGTCCTCAAACCCACAGTACTCGTTTGTCTGGGCGCAACGGCGGCCCAAGCGTTGCTGGGAAAGGAATTCAAAGTCACCCAGCAGCGCGGCAAACCGGTAAAATCCAATCTGGCTCCGAATGTCATGGCGACAGTCCATCCCTCCTCAATTCTCCGCGCTCCCGATGACGAATTGCGTCACGCCGAAATGAAAAAATTCATCGCAGATTTGAAGAAGGTTGCCGCACTGATTCACGGGCTGGCGTTTTAGTGAAAATCGTAAGATCCCGCGCTCCTAAATGAGCCGTGCCCGAGCCGCTCAATTTTTTCGGCCTTGATGTGAATGACGTTTTCGATGTGTTGCAATCGGCCTTCGATCAGTAAATACGATTCCTCCGTGATCACCAAACGATTGGCTTCAAACATGGGCGGAGCAACGATGATGTTGCTGATGCCGGTTTCGTCTTCAAGGCTGAGAAAGACAAAACCCTTGGCCGTGCCGGGCCGTTGCCGGCAAATGACGTTGCCCGCAATGCGAATTTTGCTGCCGTGCTCCACCCTCGGCAAATCCCCCGCCCGCCACACGCCGCGCAGTTGCCCGCGCAGCAACGCCATCGGATGCTGGCCGGTCGTCAAATTCGTTCCGGCAAAATCCGCTTGAATGCGCTCGGTATAATTCATGGGCTTGAGCGGCGAAACGGCCCGCTCTTGGGCCGTTCCCTCAAACAAATCGCCCTCCCGCATTTCACGCTCTACTTCCCAAAGCGCGTCGCGCCGATGATGGCTAAAACAATTGAGCGCGCCAATTTCCGCCAGGGTCCGCAGCTCGTCCTTGTTCAACCTGACACGTCGCTTGAAATCATCCAGCGAAACGAACGGCGCATTTTCTTTTTCGAGCAGCAACCGTTTTGCGCCAGTGCCGCTCAAAGTTTTTACGATGCGCAAGCCCAGCCGGATGGCCTTGTCCGGCTCGATGGTGCAATCCCAAACGGAACGTTCCACACAAACCGGACGAAATTTCAAGCCGTGCCGCTGTCCATCCTTAATCAGCGTGGCCGGCGAATAAAATCCCATCGGTTGATTGTTCAAAAGGCTGGCGAAAAACTCCGGCCCGCGATGCGCCTTCAAATATGCGGACGCGTAAGCCAGATGCGCAAAACTGATCGCGTGCGATTCAGGAAAGCCATAAAGCGCAAACGAATTGACGGTGGCGGCCACTTCATCAATCACTTTTTGGGCATGGCCTTTTCGCGCCATGGCCGCGCGCAATTTTTTTGTGACCCGTTCCATGGGTTCCTTGGAGCGATGAAAACTCAATGCCGAGCGCAATTCCTCCGCTTCCACGCCGGAAAAATCCGCCATGACCATTGCCATTTGCAGCATCTGTTCCTGAAAAAGCGGCACGCCCAGCGTGCGTTCCAGCACCGGCTTTAAATCAGGGTGATAATATTCGATTTTTTCCCGCTCGGCGCGCCTTGCCAGATACGGATGCGTCAAATGTCCCTGGATTGGTCCCGGTCGAATAATGGCGACTTCAATAACCAGATCGTAAAAACATTTGGGTTTCATGCGGGGCAGTGTCGCCATTTGCGCGCGGCTTTCGATTTGAAAGACTCCAATCGTGTCTGCGCTCTGCATGATTTCGAATGTTTTGGCGTCGTCTTGGGGCAAATTTGCCAGGTCCACTGGCTCCCCGGTTTTTCGCGTCAGTTCCACGGCGTCCTGCAAAACAGACATCATGCCTAACCCGAGAAAATCCACTTTGATAATGCCAAGGCTTTCACAATCGTCCTTGTCCCATTGCGCCACGACGCGATTGAGCATCGAGGCGTTCTCCAGAGGCATTATTTTGTCAAGGGTGCCCTGTGAAATAATCATGCCGCCCGAGTGCTGGCCTAGATGCCGCGGCAATCCCTGCATGGCCTTGCACAACGCCGCGAAGGCAGCGGCGCGCGGATGCATTTTGGGCAGGCCGGATTTTTCCATTTGCGCCTGGCAATCGAGGGTGTGCGGAAAATCTCCATTGGCGTACAGCTTTGAAAAGCGATTTAAATTGTCCTCCGATAAATTCAGCGCCTTGCCCGCTTCACGCGCCGCGCTGCGGCCGCGATAGGTGATGACGTTGGCGGTCATGGCTGCCCCGTTTTTTCCATAGCGTCGATACACTTCCTGGATCACGCGCTCGCGCCGCTCGCCGCTGGGCAGATCAATGTCAATATCCGGCCAGCTATTCTTCCGGCCTTCAGTCAAAAACCGTTCGAAGAGGGTATTGAACTTGAGCGGGTCAACCGCTGTAATGCCGAGACAAAAACAAACTGTGCTGTTGGCCGCGCTGCCGCGCCCTTGCGCCATGATGTTTTGTTCCCGGCAAAATTTCACGATGTCCCAGACCACGAGAAAATATCCGGCAATCTTAAGTTTGGTGATGAGTCCGAGTTCCTTTTCAAGCTGGCCGCGAACTTTTTCCGGAACCTGGCCGTAACGATTTCGCGCGCCGGCAAAAGCCTGCTCGCGCAAAAACGAATCCATGCTGTGCCCCGGCGGAACCGGAAAGGATGGAAATTTGTAATCGAGATCTTCCAGGGTGAAATTCAACCGCGCGGCCAGCCGGACTGTATTTTTAATCGCCTCCGGCAAATCACGAAACAGTTCGCGCATTTGCCGCGCGCTTTTCAAGTGGCGTTCCCCGTTGGGAGCCAGCAATTTTCCAGCGGCATCCAGATGGGTGTGATGGCGAAGGCACGTGAAGACGTCAAGAATCGGGCGTTCCGCTTCCGACGCATAAAGAACACCATTCGTCGCCAGCAGCGGCAAATGAAAACGTCCGGCCAATTCGACCAATGACCGGATGGCTTTTTCTTCATCACGCAAACGATGGCGCTGGATTTCGATATAAAGGTTTCCCGGCCCGAAAACGCCGAGCAAATTTTTTACCGTTCCTTCGGCGCCAGCCAACGCCACTAATCCCTCCGCAAACTCCGGCAGTTCCTCCCAACGCACACTGCATTTTTCCTTTTCATTGCGCAAATGGGCGCGGGTCAGAAGCTGGCAAAGATTTTCGTAACCGGCGCGCGATTGCACCAGAACAGGCAAAATGATGTTGTTCTCCATCGTCAATTCCGCGCCGACGATGGGACGAATCCCCAATTCCCGCGCGCGCGAAAAAAACCGGGGCGCGCCGTAAAATCCGTCACGATCGCACAGGGCCACCGCGGACATTTGCAATTGCAAGGCGCGTTCGGCCAGTTGTTCCGGCAACGAAGCTCCCCGCAAAAAGCTAAAGGCGCTGCGGCAATGGAGTTCGACGTAATCAGTCATAAACTCCTTCCACAAAACAGCCTTCGCCGGACCGGAAAATGCGAAAGAGCGACCCATCGAAAGTTTCAACGTCCCATTCCTGGCGGGACCAGCGATGGTCATCCCACCACTCGCCGGAATAATTAAATGGCCCGCGTGTTTTCGCAATGACCCCGTTGAAAATCGGGCACTGCAACCAGGCCGGCTGTTCTTCGCAAAACTTGACAGCCGCGCCAAGAACAGGCCGGAAACGACGCAAGGACAATCCTGGCGAACGATGGCGCGACAATGCAGGCTGCCCGGAAAAATCCGGCGTCCTCATGCCAAAGGCGTCCGGCCGATGCGTTGCTTCCAGGACCGGCGTGCCCACATTTTCCGAACCGCATAATGCGCCCAGCCGCGCCAGTGTTTCCGCAAACTGGTTTGGATTGCGCAACGTTACTTCAAATAATCCAAATTGATGCGCCTCAGGCTGGGACGGTTTGGCGCCCAGCCGCAGGGAGACGATTGGCGCATCCGTCCGCACCGTTTCCAAATGCGTGCGCAGCATTCGGAAAAGCGTTTCGCCGTTCCCGGTGGGCGCAGGGATTTTGAAAATGCGTTGATAGTTTGGCCCGGAAAAAAGTCCGAGGTCCAATTGCAATTCCGCGACAATGAAATACCTCGCCGCCAGCCGGCGCGAAAGTTGTTCGACAAATCTGCGCAGCACGAAGAGCAACGGTTCGGCGGTTTCTATTCCACTTTCAAATTCGATTTGCTCCGAAAAATGTTCGGGCGGCGCAACGAGTTTGAGGGGGCGCACCAGATCAGCCGAAACGCGGTCGAACAAATCCAGCGCATCAGCACCCAGGCGTTCCGCAATTTTGCCCTTGCCCAGCGCAAGAAAATCACCGGCGGTATGAATGCCCCAACGCTCAAGAATTTCAGCAATCTCCGGCGATGGCTCAAGCATGGCCACGGGGAGAACGGAAACAAATTCAGCGGGATTTTCGACAATTGATATGGGACGGGCCCTGCGGGCAGCCAGCCAGGACAACGCCGGCGTGGCGGCGATGCCCATGTGCGCTTCGAGATGAAAGGGAGCGAGCGCCGCCAAAATTTTTGCAGCCCATGACTGCAGGGCCGTCGGAGTTGACAAACCCAGTCCTTTTAATTCCATCGTGCAACCGCCGGGCGCGGTGGATTCAATGTTGGCGGAAAAAGCATAAGCCGTTTGCAGCAAGATTTCGGTGGCCGCTTGTTCTTGCGCGGGCGAGCGGGTTTTGATGGTCAATTTCCCGCAACGCGCCATGGCCTGGCTGGCGGTCAAGCCTTTGCCCACGCCAAATTCTTTTGCCGCGGCATTGGCTTCCACAATGGCAGGATTTGACAATGCAGGATCAATGATCCCAACCGGCTTCGAACGCAAATCCGCCTGGTGGCGCAACGCCGCTTGCAACGAAAAATCTGGAATGTAAATGGAGGCGAACATGAACCGCTTTCATCAAGCAACATTTTGGCTGACCGATTCCTGATAATGCCGCGCATCGGAAATTTCACATTTTAATTCGCGCAACAGATCCTCCGCGTCGCGCTCCAGGGCGCCGAGGTTGAAACGCGAATGCAGGGTGATGCGGGCCTGCGCCGAAGCCACCATGCCGCGTCGTGTAAACACCACGCAAACCAGGGCGGATTCCTCCACGATGCGTTGCAAGCGATACCAGGCCGTCGCGGGAATTTTGCGAAGTTCCGGCTCGGAATTTATTTTCAAGTCGAGCAAAACCAGGGAGAGATTGCTGTCGCGCAAAATGAAATCGGCCGCTTGCAGCGCCTCCCGGGCCGAATGCGCTCGCACCCAAAGCAACCGCGGCAAAAGGCTTTCTTCAATTTGGGTCACGTCGAGTGAATCATTGCCATCAATCAGGGCGACGATTTGATTTTCCTGCGCGGCGCGGCGCAGCAATTCGTGCAGCAGGGTTGTGCCGCCGCAACTTTTGCCGGGGTTGACAATTTCGCTCAACGCGCCTTTGGGCAATCCGCCTTGGAGCGGTTCGTCAATGGCGGGAAGGCCGGTTGGCCAGAACTTGTTTTTGGTGGTCGGCGGCTTCCCCAAGTGCAGGCGCAACCCCGAAAACTTGTCCGAGAGAAGCGTTCGCAACCGGATGACATTTGCCGCAGGCATAATCGACCGCCCTAATTTTACTTTGGCTTTACGGACCGCGCAAAGAAAAACCAGTCCAAGCAACGGAAAATATAAAATTTTTTCTTCATGCGAATGATATTGGACCCATCACCTGGACAAAGGCTGTCCATGCGCAATGAAATTCGGGATTATATCCTTGGTAAAACGCAGGTTTTCCACGCCCGGTCACCGCCGAGCGATTTCAGCCTCAGTCTTTTTCCTGCGAATCGCGCTGATGGGCTTCCCTCGCTGCAAAGAGAGCTACATGTTACCACCCTGTAGCTTTTTGGGTTTGTGTTACTGGCACAGCATACATTGACCCTCCCACCAACAGTGCGCTTGGGGGAAACCGATCAAACAGGTACGATGCTCGGCAAACCCGCAACCCCGAAGGCTTTCGGTTCTTCGCTGTTTTCGTTGGAAAGCCCTGATTTGCCGCCAAAATGCGCAAAAAGCGCCAGATTCAGCCCGTTCTTGCGTGTTTGATAGATAGGTCCAGAAAAGGGGTAACACGGTAACAAATGTTCATAGTCAACGACTTAACCGGTAACACGAAAAGCTACAGATCGGTAACATGTTACTGATGCGTTAAAAGCGTCACCCCGTCAGCCAGCCCAACTCTACACTCCCAACCCCCGCCTTTGAGACATAGGTCTGGAAAATCGGCAACATCGGCTACATTGTTGATAGTCAATGATTTAGTTGGCAACAAAATCGGCAACACGGCAGCAACAGACCAGCAACATTCTGTCCGGGCGGGCACTTGTTTAATTGGAACCTGGCACCCCGAAAACCCCAAGCCTCGTCATTCGGACTGTGATCGAGGCGGTCCGGTCTGCATTTCCATTGAAAACAGTGAAAAACGCGCATTTGTGACAAAAATCGCTGGTTTCAAGTATTTTATAACAAAATTGATAGAAGTCTTGGAGAAATCGCGGCATCGTGTTAAAGGCGGGGAAACCACTACTCGAAAAACTTTTGCTTTCCACTTGCAAATGAATTTGGGGATGCGTAAGCTTATATCTTGGAAGACGCATTCTCAAATTTAAAGTCGATGTTTTGCAATATGTCCGTGCAGTTTGATAACCAACAATGTCCGTTGTGCAAATGTTTAAGATAATAACAACCTTAAGATAATGAAAACCGTTCGCCCCTAATCCAAATCCAATAGTTATGAAAAAACTCGTATTGACTGTATCCTGTCTGATTTTAACGCTCGCGGCCAAAAACTCCATGGCTACGTTGACTGCTTGGGACCCTCAAGGCACAACCGGGGCCAACCCTGTCACCACTTCGTTAAGCGGCACGTGGGAAAACGCCGATTGGAGCACGTCGCAAACTGGCCAAGCCACCCCTCAGGCCTGGGTGGAAGACACCGCCGCGGTTTTTGCCGTCCACAGCGGCTCTTCTACGCCCTCCTTTACGGTCACCATGAATGCCAACCACACTGTTGCAGGCTTTTTCAACGGGCCGCTCACTCCGGATCCCTGCAACGCGCACGTCAGTGGAACAGGCACAATGACCATGGGGCCTGCCAACCTGAATGGCTTCGATGTAACCGAGGATCCGACCACCGATTACGGCTATATAACGATTAATAACGTAATTGCCGGCGCTTCCACCGCAGGAATTTGTCCCCAAGCCACTGGCCAGATATTTCTAAATGGCGCGAATACCTATTCCGGCGGGACTTTTCTCGGGTATACGGGTTCTCATTGGGACGGTATTGTGAACTTTAATAGCAGCGCCTCTTTTGGGACTGGCGCCATCTTTCTTTCAGGCATCTCGCCCGGCTTTACTGGCGCTTTGGTTGCGGAGGGGAGTGCGGCTATTACAATTCCCAATCCCTTTACGAACTGCGAGTCGGGTGACTCAAGTCTAAATATCGTGGGAATACTCCCCGTAGGCTCGCCTCCTTCTGGCGTAACATTTAGCGGCCCCTGGGTATTGTCGGGCGGTCAAGGCAACACTGCGGGAGCTAACGGGCTTGTCCCTGTTCTGACCGGCGCGGGAACGAGCGGGTATGGACCTGTGTATATCGGTTCAGGCGGTGTCGCGAACGACCTTGTCACCATTTCCGGCATCATCAGCGGCACGAATGGTCTGAGCAAATTTAATGCGGGTATGCTGGAATTGACTGGGGCTAATACTTATGGCACCGCCGGTGCTCCAATTACTACCGCCTCCAACGCGTGGACAACGGTTTCGAATGGCTGGCTCCTCTTGGACAATGCCAATCCCAGCACCACCAGCGCTACGGGCGTCTCTTCGGTCCTCGTGGCTTCCGGCGGAACCTTGGCTGGCTATGGATCAGCGTCCGGGCCAGTGACCGTTAACAGCGGCGGCGTCATTTCTGCCACCAACTTGGCCGTCGGCGGAACAGCCTCCTTAAGCACGGGCGCTTTGACAATAGCAACTGGCGCCATTGACATTTGCCATATCAGCAGTTCGACTGTGGCAGACAAAATCTCCATCACGGGCACCGCGTCGCTCGGCAACATCACCCTTACCCTTGTGACTCTCACGTCTGCAAACAAAACGGGAGCGTTGGCGAGCACACTTACTTCTGGCACCACTTGGCCGGTCTTAACGTCCACCGGCACCCTCAGCGTCGGCACCGTCGCTCTCAACACCGCTGGAGCGACCGGGACGGGGGGCGGGACCTTCGCCACTTTCGTCTCGGGCAATACGTTGTATCTAGGCTACAACGTCACAGCGCCGAGTGGACTGACGGTGACTCCTGCTTATTTCGACGTTGCCAGCGGCGGCACCGCTCACATCAATGCAACTCTTACCACCCCCGGCTCTCCGACACCGACCTACACATGGACGTTAAATGGCGGCGCTTTGACGGCCGATGCTTCGGGTCAGGGGACTGCCAACCTGACCATCGTTAATGCCAATGACGCGGATGCGGGAAGTTACGGTGTTACGGTAGCGAACCCGCTTGGTAACGTAACCGGGTCCTCCACGTTGGTGGTTGTCGATCCTTCATCGTACTCAGCCGCAACTACAACCATGACCTTGAAATTCTCCGGACCGGTGGGGCAGGGTTATAGGGTCTGGGATACCGGATGCAACCCGTCCGTCGCCACACTCACCGGGCCTTTGGAGAGCACGTGGAACCTATTGACGTCCGGCACGTTTGCCAGCGGAGTGAATACGGTCTCAGACACCAGCGCGAGTTGCACAGACGAGATATATGTCGTAACGGTACCGTAACCGGAAGTTAGTTTCGCCTGGCCGGGCTGGCAACGCCGTTCAAACGAGCGTTTCAGCCCGGCCTTGTCTTTTGCATAATTATCGGGCCTTTGCCTCTCTGATTTTCGTCGAATTCCTGCTTGATTAATCGCGTCTTTTAATGGCTTGCTTATGCCTGTGAATAAAAACGAAAATTTGCCGGAGTTTAATCGCCGGATCTTTCTTAAGAATACTTCGCTGGCCACGGTCATGGCCATGATGGGCGGAGTGGAGCTTCACGCGGACGATGCCGCCAAACCTGCTGCTTCCACCGAACCGCCTTTGACCAAGATTCCCATTGGGCCAAAAGTCAAATACGGCATCATCGGTCTCGGCGCGCGCGGTAGGGAAATGCTTGTGGAATTGGCGCTCCTGCCCAATGCCCCGGTGGTGGCGATCTGCGACAACTACCCCCCTGCGCTTCGCCGGGCCGGCAGCGACGCGCCCCAAGGGGAAAAATTCGACGATTACCAAAAGCTTCTGGCCAGCAAGGATGTCGAGGCGGTGGTCATCGCGACGCCCACCCCCACCCATCGGGAAATGGCCTTGGCGGCGTTGCAGGCTGGCAAGCACGTTTATTGCGAAGCGCCGCTGGCGAATTCCATCGAGGATGCCAAGGCGATCGCGGAAGCGGCGCGGGACGCCATCAAAGCGGTTTTTCAGGCCGGGTTGCAGGAACGGTCACACCCGCAGCGGCAGTATCTTTTGCCGTTCATTCGCGCCGGTGTGCTCGGGGAAACTGTCATGGCCCGCGCCCAGTCGCATCAGAACAATAGTTGGGCCAGCGCCTCGTCCAATCCGGAACATGAGAAAGCGCTCAACTGGCGCTTGCATCAAGCCACCAGCACCGGGTTGATGGGGGAGATTGGCATTCACCAAATCGATGCCGTTTCGTGGTTCCTCAGGGCGCTCCCAACGGCCATCACCGGCTTCGGCTCGATCATGCGCTGGAAGGACGGACGCGATGTCGCGGATACGGTCCAGGGGATTTTTGAGTATCCCGGCGGCATAAATTTTACGTATGACGCAACCCTCTGCAACTCGTTCGACAAGGATTATGAAATGTATTACGGAACACAGGCGGCCGTGATGGTGCGGGACGCCAAAGCCTGGCAGTTCAAGGAAGTCGGCGCGGAGCAGGGCGAATGGGAAGTTTATGCGCGCAAGGATAATTTCTACACGGAGACAGGCATCGCGCTGGTCGCCAACGCGACCAAACAGGTCGCCATCGGCACCAGCGCAACGGCGGCGGCCACGCCTTTTAAACCGCTCCATTACGCCCTGGAGGCATTCACCACCAACGTCGGGCAAATTGCCGCGGCGGTCAAAGATTTTATTGACAACTTTGGGGACAGTGATCCCAAAGCGCTGGCGGACAATTTGAAAGTTTTGAAGCCATATGCGCCTGCCGCCAACTGGCGGGACGGCCTGGAGGCAACTATTTTGGGCATCAAAGCCAATGAGGCTGTCGTGCGCCAGCAAAAGATCACTGTGGAGAAGGAATTGTTTGATATATGAGAATATGGAAATTAACGGCCAGTCTTGCGATCCTGACGTTCAGCCTTGGCTCAATCATGCCGGCTGGCGCGCAAACGCGTTACAGCTCCCAACCGCATGGAACTTCTGTAAAAATTGACGGAACCTCCACCGCGCACGATTGGGAGATGGAAGGAACGATCATTGGCGGCTATGCTGAATTTGGCCCGGATGTAAAATTGGAGGCCGACCAAACCACCATTCCGGGCCTGACCGATGGCAAAGTTCCGGTCAAAGTTCATGCCTTGATTCCCGTGCAATCCCTGCATAGCAAAGCCGAGCATGCTCCCGACGTCATGGATCATCTGATGCAGGAGCACCTCAAGGCGGATCAATTCGGCCGAATCGAATTCACCTTGACGGAAATGACTTTCAAAGCCCCCCATGCCGCGGGAAAACCTTTTGAATTCGACACCACCGGCGATTTGTCCATCGCCGGGGTGACCAACAAAGTGAGTTTCCCGGTGACTCTTGAAGTGCTGGACGCCAGCAAAATTAAAATCAACGCGGTCGTGCCTCTGAAAATGACGGCCTATGGCGTCGATCCGCCGGCGCCCAATATCGGCTTGGGATTGATGCGCTGCGGCGACGATATTAAGATTACAATTGACTGGACATTGATGAAAAGAAATTAGGGACTGAACCCGGGTCCGCGCGGAAAATTATTTCATGAACACGCCGCCGGCAAACTGGAATACAAAGGCGAAGCAGGCGGTGAACACTCACCTCTGGCTAATCCTTTCGCTGGTGGCGAATCTCTTTCTGTTGATATTCTTATATATCGCGACAGCACCATTGCGCGAACCGTCCGTTCCTACCTCAACCGCGGACAATGGGCTGCTCATTAAAACGAACGTGGTGGTGCGCCACGAGAATTTTACCTGGGAACAGTTGGAGTCCACCAACTATGCCGTCTTCATCAAGAACTTGCGCGCCGTGGGATGTCCCGAACAGGTTATTCAAGATATCATCCTGAGTGATGTAAACCGCCTGTACACCCATCGGCGGTTGAGCGAGGTGGTTTACCCGAATTATCAATGGTGGCGTTGGGAACCCGATCCGGCGGTGGTGCAAGCCGCGGCCGCAAAACTTCAAGCCTTGGAAGCGGAGCGAAGGGGGGTGTTGACCGCGTTGCTGGGTCCGGGCTGGGATGCGCAGAGCAACGAACAAATCGCGGCGGCGAACAATATTACATTAACCGGGCCGATTCTGGGTGACTTGTCGCCGGAGGTAAAAGAAGAGGTCTATGCCATTGTGGCCCGAGCTCAAATCAAGATTGCGGCCTACGAAGAAGCGCAACGCCAGCAAGACAAGGCCCTCGATCCAGTAGAGATGGTGCGTTTGCGCGAAGAACCCCTGGCACGGTTGGTTTCCGTTTTAACCCCGGCGCAATACCAGGAATATGCCTTGCGCTATTCGCCGAGTGCGGAGACATTGCGCGAACAATTGCGTTCGGTCGAGCTGACTCCGGACCAGTTTCGCGAACTATACAATGCCATCAATTCGATCAATGGCCAGCCTGCTTTTTATTACAATGGGATCGACCCGTTTTTGGCCAAGCAACAACAACAGTTGCACGCGCAAAGCGAGGAGATCATCAAATCGGTCCTGGGCGATCAATTGTATGCCGCCTATCAATTGAATCAGGACCCGCTTTACCGAACTTCCAAGACCATGGCGGAGCAATTGGGCGTGTCGGACGACTCGGTCACGCCGATTTACGAAATATACCACGCCACGCAATCTGAACTGAATCGCATTCGTAACGACAGCACCATGAGCAACGATGAAAAAGTCGAAGCCATGTCCCAGGCCCAGGTCGAACAGGAGCAATCGCTCGAGCAAATTTTGGGGCCGGAGGCGTTTCAACGCTGGCTCCAGACGCAAACGAGTCTTCACTAAACCCAATTCCATCATGGCAGGATGAGATGCGTGAAAACATTGGCAGTGATCTGGATCCTGGGGTGGCTGTCCGGCGCTGCCATCGCGCAACCTGATCCAGCCCGAACAAATGCTCCGCCGCAGTCGATTCAGCAATGGCTCAACGACAATGTGGATCCAGACGTGCTCCAGTCGTTGGATCAAATCGACTTGGGCGCCATTCAGGATTTCTTTACCAATTTGCAACAGAGTTTTGAGGGCACGAATATATACGACCTCGGTTCATTGAAAACCGTTGCCGTAAAAGTGTTGCCCGTATTGGACCAGTACGAGGAGACGGAGCCGTATGCAGCCTGGTTGAGAGCGCACCTTGATGACTTTGGCGCCGCCAATGAAATGCAGCGCGAGATGAAAGCGGTTTCCACCAATTCGGCGGCAACCACTGTCCTGCGCGCCCCAACGCTTAAATTCCAGCGCTCAGTTTGGAAGAGGGAATTGGCCGGGAAACCGTGGCCGCCGCTGGCAAAAGCCTATGTGCCAAAACTTAAGCGGATCTTTTTGTCCGAAAAAGTCCCGCCGGCGTTGATCTGGGTGGCCGGGGTGGAATCGTCCTTTGATCCCAGGGCGCGCAGTCCGGCCGGGGCCGCAGGGATGTTTCAACTCATGCCCGCAACCGCGCGGCGGGAAGATCTTTCCCTCTGGCCCTTCGACCAGCGTTACCAGCCGGATAAAAGCGCCCATGCCGCCGCCCGTTACCTGCGCGATCTTTACAACCATTACGGCGATTGGAAGCTTGCTCTTGCGGCTTATAACGCCGGCGAAGGCCGGGTGGACAAATTATTGAAGGAGCACCGGGCAAACAGCTTTGAGGGGATCGCGCAATGGTTGCCGGTTGAAACGCAAATGTACGTTCCCAAAATCGAAGCGACAGTCCGCCAGCGCGAAGGGTTTGCGCTGGAGGATTTGAAGGCTCCAGTGGGATGATCCTTATTCCCGTTTCCCGGCTAAAAATGACATTGCCCATTTTTGTGCTAAGATGTGATGTGAGAGGAGTACGAAAATGAAAATTTCAACGGAATTCCAGGGAAGGCGCAAGGCTAGGATGGTCCGCGCCCTGAACGACAACAATAACTTCATGGTTGCCGATGAGCCTGCGCCATTGCCGGCCTCGGACGGGGAATTGCTTGACAGCTACTCCCGCACTGTGACCAGCGTGGTTGATAAGGTGCGGCCAACGGTAGTTAATATCCGAGTCCACCACCTCAATCGCGAACGGGGCGGCCGCCTTGATTCCGGCGGCAGCGGGTCCGGGTTTATCATCGCGCCCGATGGCTATATCCTGACCAACAGCCACGTCGTCCACGGCGCCGGCAAAATCGAAGTTGCGCTGGCCGATGGCCGCTCGTCGGGAGCAACCCTCGTCGGCGACGATCCGGAGACGGATTTGGCTGTCATTCGCATCAACGCCTCTCATTTGGTTCATGTTACCTTGGGTGATTCCCGGGCGGTGCGGGTCGGGCAAATTGCCATCGCCATCGGCAGCCCATTGGGATTTCAGCAGACTGTGACCGCTGGGGTGGTGAGTGCGCTCGGTCGTTCCATGCGCTCGAAGTCCGGGCGCCTGATCGACAACGTCATCCAAACTGACGCAGCTTTGAATCCGGGTAATTCAGGGGGACCGCTCGTCAATTCACGCGGCGAAGTCATTGGAGTGAATACTGCCATCATTCTGCCGGCGCAGGGGATTTGTTTTGCCATTGCCAGCAACACCGCCGAATTCGTGGCGGCGTGGCTGATTAAGGAGGGCCGCATCCGGCGCAGTTGGATTGGAGTGGCGGGCCAAAACGTTCCCATTCATGCGCGCGTCGTTCGTTTCCACCGGTTGGAGGTCAGTCATGGAGCGTTGGTGGTCGGCTTGGAGCCCAACAGCCCCGCCCGCCGCGCCGCCGTGCTCGAGGGAGACATCATTGTTGCCTTCAATAATGATCCCGTTTCCGGGGTTGATGATCTGCACCGCCGCCTCGTTGCGGCGGCGATTGGCGTCCCAGCGCGACTTACCATCATCCGGCACACGGAGAAACTGGACTTGACGGTGACGCCGGAGGAGCTGGCGCCGGCAAATCAGCGAAATTAAATAATTCCCGGCGCAGGGGCGAATCTGGTTCAGTGTTTGGCCCGCAGGACATCAATCGAGGGAAAGGGTTCGCCCTTTTTATGGGAGCGCAGCAGTTGATTGACCCGTCCCCATGTGTCAAACCAAAATCTGGATTCCGCGTCCCATCGGGCCAGGGCGGTTCCGAGCCGGTAGGGCGTGCTTTCCTCCAGCCACGCTTCTCGGTACGGTTCGCGCAGCCCGGTGATGGCGTCCATCAAATCTGCCAGCATCCCATGGTCCTGGGCGTTCATCTGTATGCCAATATACAAAGTGACCAGTTTCTGGTCGGGATTCTCCTGCAAGAGGCGAAAATATCCGTCCCATTCGACGGCGTAGAGGCTTTTCATGCCAAGATAGTCGAAGAGCCGCGCCGCCATCATCAGGCTTTTCAGAGTCGGGTCGTTGGGGGCGAGGTGCATCGCGCGGCTGATGTGTTCTTCCGCTTCTTCGGCCAGCAAACGCGCCTGGCGGCATGAATCCTGGCGTGCCTCCACTCGCGCCAAACGATCCGGTTCCAGAGGGTCTCCCCAGAAGGCATGCTGTGTGGTGTTGTTTAAAATATCCTCGAACATTTCCTCGACGCTCGACAATTGTTCCAGGGCCGCCGCGACTTCCGGCCCCTCGGCAGGTGGATACATCACGGCGGTGTAATCGTGGAAAAAACTGTTCGTATCGACCAAGCCGGCCTGCCATCCGGCGATCGCGCCAAAAGCCAGTCCGGGCAGCGATTGCCGATACAAGGTCTGCCCGCAATCCGTCCAGCCGGTATTCAGGATTCCGAGCGTCTTAAATTCCTTGCCTGCGGCAACGAGTCCATTGATATTGGCGAAGGAGTGGTGATAATCGGGGAAAATTTCGTTCCAGTTCCAGATGGCGGGCGTGACCAGGGTGGGCCGGCCTATTTTGGCCAAGGGCTCGATAAAAGGCGCGTAGTTGGTAAACACATCATACGCCCAAGGCGCAGCGATGGCGGCGGCTGGCAACTTGCTGACCAATTCCGGGTGATTGGATAAGGTGCTGGCCCCGTTCATAATGTCCGCCCAATAAATGATTCTCTTGCCATGCTGTTGCGCGTGATCGGCAATGTGCTGGAGAACCTCGGCGAAAGTCGCAAACGGGTCTTTTCCCGGCGCCATTCCTATTTTGCCCAGCGACCAGGGTTCATCAAATCCAACGTGACACCATGGGCTGGTAAATAACCTGGTCGTTTGATCGAACAAATCGTCAATCACCTGCAACGTTTTGGGATTACGCGGATCAAATTCATCTCCATAACGAGGCAACCCGACATCCGCGAACTTTTCTGTTCGGAACAAATCGTGCATGTGCCCGTAAAGCTCCATGCAAGGAACAACGTCGAGGTGTCTTTGCCGCGCGTAATCGATGATATGGCGGACCTCATCCCGGGTATATCGCCCGTCGGGATTCACCACCTCATAACCCTCCCACGCAATGTTCATCTCAGAATAAAAGTAATATTGATTGGCCTTAAATCGGGCCAGCAAATCAATCTGCCGTTCGATTTCCGACACGCGCAGCAACTGCCCGTGACTGAAATCCATCATAAATCCGCGGTAGGTCAAAGCCGGCCAATCATGCACTTCCACCACCGGCAACACTGCCTGGGATCCTTCCCCTTCCACCAGTTGCAGCAAGGTTTGGACGCCATAAAATAACCCCGCTGAAGATCCAGCGCGAATCTCGGCGCCGCTGGCGGTCACCTTGATGGAATAAGCCTCGCGCGATTGCGGGCCGGAGCTTTCATTGTCGGTCGGCACCTCTGCCGCATCTCCCATGCGATTCAAAATCACAGTCCCTTTTGCGGTTCGCCCATCTTTCAGGGGCACTTTGACATGTTTGAAACTGGACAAGCCGGCTGCCAACTGTTCCGCCGCAAAACGGTCTTGGGCGGTTGGCGGCAACGTAAACCGAATAGTCAGACCATTGACGGGCAGGACGCCGCTTTCGTAGGTGATCTGTTGCGGCGCCGGCAGCAAAGCCTGATGGTCCGCCTGCGCCGGCAACCACGCCAGTGCAACCCCACACCATAGAAATAGCCGAATTGATTTTGCGGTAATCGCTCTCACGTTTGGGAATGGACCGTGGTCCAGCCTCATGGGAAGAAGCTATTTGCTGAAATGACACGAGTCAAGCTTGCAAGCCGGATTTGGCTGCCTTAGGGCGATTCTAACTCTTTGGCGGACGGAGATTTCCAGTCACCAATAAAATTGCGCCCGTCACCGTCGCGGTAACGAGGGCCGCCACCAACAGCAAGACAATCAAACAAAAACGTGGCAGCAGTTTGGCTCGTCTTTCCAAGGTCGTTTCCGCTGGCGATTCTGGAATCCTCATAAAGATCTGTTTCTGAGTGATGAAAGGTAGCCTTTCGCGAAAACGCTGTCTGTGAGGCAATCTCTGGTTTCGTTTGAGAGGGGTTGCCTCGCTAAATACGGGGAATAGGCAACGCGTTTTGAGTCACCATCAGGCAATGCCATCAGAATCAGGCATTTTCAGTTCCATTCCATGGTCATTCGAATTATAGTGCCCGCTTGAATTTGAATCGCGCTGCATTTCTTGACCGTGATGGAACTTTGATCCGGGAAATGGTGTATCTCTCGCGGCCTGAGCAGGTCGCCATTTTTCCCGAGGTCGGGCAGGCCTTGCGCCGTCTGCGCCAGGCCGGTTTCAAATTGCTTATTGTGTCCAATCAATCCGGGGTGGACCGGGGTTATTTTACGTTGGCGGACGTGGAGCGCGTCCATGCGCGCCTCGCGGAGGACCTTGCCACTGACGGCGTGCGTTTTGACAAGATTTATGTGGCCCCCGAAGTGCCCGGCACGCCCAGCCGGGGCCGCAAACCTTCGCCGCAGTTCCTGTTCGATGCGCGAGACGAATTCCAACTTGATCTGGCGCGAAGTTACGTTATTGGCGACAAGTTGATCGATTTGCAATGCGGATGGAATGCGGGCGTGAAAAAATCGATTCTGGTCCGGACGGGCTACGGCGCAGAGGTTGAGCGAACGGAGGGCGACAAATTGGCTGGAGCCGTTGTCGTGGATGACCTCATGGCGGCTGCAGCCTGGATACTCCAGGCTGATGCGCCGGAAATACCTCCCGCCGCTGTATGAAAATTATTGGTGTCATCCCCGCCCGTTACGCTTCGACGCGTTTTCCCGGAAAATCCCTTGCCCTGATCGCTCGCAAGACGCTCATTCAGCATGTGGTGGAGCGCTGCCAGAAGGCCAAAAGCTTGAACGAAGTGATTGTGGCCACCGATGACACGCGCATCTGGGAGGTAGCGCAGGATTTCTGCCGGGTCGAAATGACCGGGCCGGAACATCCCAGCGGAACGGACCGCATTGCCGAAGTCGTCAAAAATTGCGCCTGTGACGGCGTCGTCAACATTCAGGGGGACGAACCGTTGATGGATCCGCAAGTGATCGATGCCGTGGCTGCGGCCCTGGCCGGGGCCGAAATGTCCACGGCGGCTACGCCAATCGAGGCGATTGCCGAATGGGAAAACTCCAATGTTGTGAAAGTCGTTGTCAACGCTGCAGGGCGGGCCCTATACTTCTCGCGGCGAACTATTCCGTATGTCCGGGACGCTGCCACGGGCGCGGAGCAACTGGCGGCGTTTCCGTTTTTGAAACATTTGGGCATTTACGGTTACCGGAGGGAGACGTTGTTGCGCCTGGTGAAATACCCGGTCTCACCGCTGGAACAAGCGGAGAAACTGGAACAATTGCGCGCCTTGGAAAACGGCATTCAAATCGCGGTCGTCAAGGTGAATTACGACAGCGTCGGGGTGGATGTGCCGGCGGATCTCAAGCGCGTTGAACAGATTTTAAAAAGAGCGGCGGATAAGTCGTCATGAAATATATTTTTGTCACGGGCGGTGTGGTAAGTTCATTAGGCAAAGGCCTGACCGCCGCCGCCCTGGGCACCTTGCTGGAGAACCGGGGGTTGAAGGTCACGCTGCAAAAGTTCGATCCCTACCTCAACGTGGATCCCGGCACCATGAACCCATATCAGCACGGCGAGGTTTATGTGCTGGATGACGGCGCTGAAACCGACCTCGATCTCGGACATTACGAGCGCTTCACCCACGTCAAGCTCAGCCGCATGAACAACCTGACGAGTGGGCAGGTGTATCAAACCGTGTTGGACAAGGAGCGCCGCGGCGATTATTTGGGCAAGACCGTCCAGGTCATTCCGCATATTACTGACGAGATTCAGCATCGCATTCAATTGCTGGCCGAGCAATCCAAGAGCGACGTTGTCATCACGGAGATCGGTGGCACGACGGGCGACATCGAAGGCCTGCCTTTTTTGGAAGCCATCCGGGAATTCGCCCTGCGCGTGGGCTATAACAATGCCATCTTCATGCACGTCACCTACGTCCCGTTCATCAAGGCGGCGGGCGAGTTGAAAACCAAGCCCACTCAGCAATCCATTGCCAAACTGCGCGAAATCGGCATCACTCCGCACATCCTGGTGTGCCGTTGCGAAAGACCGTTGGACAAAGATTTGCGCGAAAAGATTTCCCTCTTTTGCAATGTTCCCTACGAGGCCGTCATCGAGGAGAAGGACGTCGATCACACCATTTACGAATTGCCCCTCATGTTGCAACGCGAGCGGGTGGATGACCTCGTCTGCAAGCTGCTGCATTTGGACACGCCCACGGCCAACATGTCCCATTGGCAGGAGATCATCCGCAAACTGATTGCGCCGCGGCATCGCGTCCGCATCGGCGTGGTGGGAAAGTACATCGAGTTGCACGACGCCTATAAATCCGTTTACGAAGCCATCATTCACGGCGGCGTGGCCAACGATTGCGCGGTGGAAATCGAAAAAGTCGAGTCCGAACAAATCGAAAAATTTGGCGCGGAAAAAATACTTAAGGGCCTGGGCGGCATTCTGGTTCCGGGCGGTTTTGGCGAGCGTGGCATTCAGGGCAAAATCCTCGCGGCGCAATATGCGCGCGAGAAGAAGGTTCCTTACCTGGGCCTTTGTCTCGGCATGCAAGTCGCGACCATCGAATTCGCCCGCAACGTTCTCAACCTCGAAGGGGCGCATTCGACGGAATTTGACGCTCATACGCCACATCCGGTGATTGCGCTGCTCGATGAGCAAAAGAATGTCACCTGTAAAGGCGGCACCATGCGCTTGGGGCGGCAGGCCTGCCAACTGGTGGTCGGCTCAGTGGCCAATCGTCTTTACGGGGCGTTCATCATCAACGAACGCCACCGGCATCGTTACGAATTCAACAACCATTACCGCGATGTATTTGAGAAGGCTGGCTGGGTCTTCAGTGGCGCTTCGCCCGATGGCAAGTTGATCGAACTGATTGAACTTCCCGGTCATCCCTATTTTATGGCCTGCCAGTTTCATCCGGAATTTCAAAGCAAACCCGACCAGCCTCATCCCCTTTTCAAAGGCTTCATTGCCGCCGCGCACGCCCAGCTTCACAACAAGCCGCTGTAATGTGTCATGAATCTTTTTGCACGGCTTGATGAGGCTGCACGGACGCAAGGACTATCCTTTTTGGTTATCGGCGGCCACGCTGTCAATGCCCACGGTTTCACCCGGTTTACCAAGGATTTGGATTTGCTCGTCCGCAGACCGGATGTTGAAAAATGGGTCGCGACGTTGAAAATTGACGGATACGCAGTCGACCATGACAGTGGCAACTTTCTCCAACTTTCGGCTTCGGCAAAAAACGCGCCGCCCGTGGACATAATGTTGGTCAACGAACCGACTTTTTTGCAAATGAAGGCGGCGTCGAAGGAAATTCAAATCCAGGATCTTTCTTTCCTTGTCCCTAGTCTCGACCATCTTTTGGCGCTCAAGATGCATGCCTTGAAACATGGTCCTTCACATCGCGGTTACAAGGACTTGGTGGATGTGCTCAGCCTGGTTGACGCCAACCACATTGATGTTCGAGGTGACAAGTTCCGTTCTTTGTGCGATAAATATGGGGACGCAAAAATCTATGAGCGAATTCTCGACTTCGGACAAGGGTAGAGCAGCGGCGGACGCACAGCACTCGGATTTGGAGTTCCCCGTTGCGCCTCACTTCTATTCACCGCCTCCCAAATTAAGCCCCACCGAGTACTATCAATGGTGCGAGGAAATGAGGGCCGGACACAAAGACGATCCTGCCCGCTTGGCGGAAAAGTGTACGGTCGAATTTGTCCTGTGACCTTTATGGAAATTCCAGCCTGGTCGTGGCCGCGTCCGGGTCCCAGCCGCGCGGTGGCTTGCTGTTGATCGCCGCCACTTCCTTGATCGAAATCTGCCGGCCTCGGGTCTTGGGGCCTTTCACTTCCACCTTGGCCGGGTCGCAAGTTTGTTGGTTGATTTTTTGGTAGGGCGCGGCCTTGTAACGTATAAATAATTCCTTGGGCGTGTCGGGTTCGAAAAATAAAATTTTCGATTTTGGCGGAATGCAGAAATATTCCTTGTTCAGGATCGTTCCGCCAAACGTGAAACGTTTCAGATAGGTTGCGTTGCGATTGGTGTAAGAGAGCGTTATGACACGGTCCCGCTCGGGCACCGCGCTGTAAACCAGGTCCGGCCCGACAAACATCTTCTCCGCCAGTTCCGTCACCTTGTAGTGGCCGTCCCGGAAAACGAGCAGGAGCTTGTCGAATTTTGTGCATTCTGACTTAAATTCCTCCCCGGACACTTTGTAACCGATGTAACCCGACTCACGATCATACGCGACTTTGAAAGACTTGAACGCGACCTCGCGGGCGTCCACTTCATCATAGCGGCTTGATTTTGTCAGGCGCGGATAAATCGGCCCGTACTTGGCCAGCAATCCTTCCAAATGATGAATCGTATATTTCGTCACATTCTTCAGATGTTTGCTCGTTTCCTCCAAATCCGCTTTGACCTTATCCATCTCCTCGCGATGTTTGTTCATGTCAAAGAGAGAAATGCGGCGGATGCGAACCTCCAGCAGCATGGCGATGTCTTCGCTGGCCAGATCGCGGCGCATTTGCCGGCGGAACGGCTTGAAACCATTCTCGACCGCTTCTGTCACGGCTTCGCTGGTGCGGGCTTGCTCGATTTTCTTGTAAATGCGCTCCTCGATAAAAATGCGCACCAGGGTTTTGTAATGCAGTTCCTGCTGCAGTTGCCGTTCCTTCAATTCCAATTCGCGCTGGAGAGTTGCGACCAGTTGCGCGGTGTTCTCGCGTAGCGCCTCGGAGACAGTCAACTCCACCGGCCGATTGTCCTTGATCACCACGATCCGGCTGGCGATGGTCACTTCGCAATCGGTAAATGCATAAAGCGCATCGGCCAATTGCTCCGCGCTCACCCCGTTGGGCGCCCGCACTTCGATCTCCACTTCCTCCGATGTGAAATCGTTGATGCTCTTGACCTTGATCTTGCCCTTGCGCGACGCGTCCTCGATGGAGGCCGTGAGCGACTCCGTCGTGGTGGTGGGCGGAATTTCCTTTATCAGCACAGTCGAGTTATCCTTGATTTTAATTTTGGCGCGCACTTTGATCTGGCCCGCGCCGTCGCGGAATTCGCGCGCATCCATCAAGCCGCCGGTTTGGAAGTCGGGCAGCAACTTGAACGGCTGTTTTTTTAGAATGGCAATCTGGGCCTCGATTAATTCAGGGAAATTGTGCGGCAGAATACGCGAGGACATGCCCACGGCGATTCCTTCCGTGCCGAGCATGAGCAGGAGCGGCAGCTTGGACGGCAGCGTGACGGGTTCCTTGCCGCGCCCGTCATAAGTGGGAACGAAATCGGTTATTTCATCGTTGAAAACTTCCGTGCGCGCCAATTCCGTGAGGCGGCACTCGATATAGCGCGGCGCGGCCGCAATATCACCCGTAAATATATTGCCAAAATTGCCCTGGCCCTCGATGAGATACCGTTTATTGGTCAGGCCGACCAAGGCGTCGCCAATGGAAGCGTCGCCGTGCGGATGAAACTTCATGGCGTGGCCCACCACGTTGGCCACTTTGAAAAAGCGGCCGTCGTCCAGGTCATGCAACGCCCAAAGAATGCGCCGCTGGACGGGCTTGAGGCCGTCGCTCAAATTCGGAATGGCGCGGTCACGAATAACGTAGGAGGCGTAATCCAGAAAACTGCGATCCACCCGCCGGTGCAAAGGCAGGTCGATTTTTCCGGGCACAAACGGACGATGGGCAATGACCTCGACCTCTTCGGCTTGCACGTGCATCTCGCCGTGCCCATTTTTCTCGGCTTTAGGCGGGGCAGGCGACTGGGGCGGCGTCGCCGGAGATGGATTATCAATCGGCAATTCGGGTTGTTGAGACGGATTCTTGCGTTTGGCTGCCATAAATTATTTTAAGTTTCCCAAGTTTGCCCCCGTCGCGCAAGGCCACAGAAACGGCGGACAGGAGAACTTCTCCGGTTGTGGCTTTTGCGGTGGCGTCACGCCGTCAAACAATCCTTTGTTTGGCTGTGGCATCGCACTCAATCAATGTATCAAAGAAGTGAAGAACCGGCACCTGTTGCCTCTCCCACCAACGTTACGCCTGAGGAAACCGATGAAACAGATAGTATGCTCGGAAAATCGGCAACATCGTTGATACTCAGTTAGTTAGTTGGCAACAAAATCGGCAACACGGCGGCAACTGACCGGCAACATTCTTTCCTGGTGGGCGGTGGTTCAGTTGAAACTTGGCTCTTAATCCCATGTTCTCTAATCATTCGGACCATGAGCGAGGCGGGAGTGGGCGCATTATTCCACCGAAAACAGCAGAACCTGAGATTTACATGTAAGAGGTTTATGAGTAGCAGCTTATGATTTTAGTTTCAGTGTTTGGCCCCGCACTACATTGGTTTGATTCACTTTGACCCACTATGACCACCGTTTCTGGATGGAACGCAAGATCGGACGATTCTGGCTAAATTTGCCCAGCGCCCAACCTTCGTCTGTTTCCACCCGACTTTTTCATCATTTGGTCTTTTCATGAACTAAGTATATATGCAATATAATGTTTAGTAAAATTAGTATTTTAATTAGTTTTTTGAACTGGCAATCTGTGCAAAGCTCGCCAGCAGGCTAGCATGGGTGAGTCATTAAGCTTCGGGGCCGACAGCCACATGGATCGAACAGAGTCAAGTTTTGGGATGGCGGTCGTGCAGGTATTCGCTCAGGCTTTTTGCCAGAGTAACAAAATCCGAGGGAATCATCAGCACCGTGGTGCTGTTGTTTTCCGCTCCAACTTCCGCGATCATTTGGAAGCGCCGCAATTCCAGCGCCGCCGGGTTTTCGGTCATCTGCAAGGCCGCCAGCGACAGTTTCTGGGACGCTTCCAACTCCGCTTCCGCCTTGATGATGCGCGCCCGCTTTTCGTGGATCGCCTCGGCTTGCATCGCCATGACTTGCTGCATGGCCTCGGGCAATTTCACGTCTTTCATCTCAAACCGTTCCACCTCCAGGCCACAGGCGGTAGTGGAACCGGCGATACCCTGCTGCAGCAGTCCATTGATCTTGTCGCGCTCCTGCAAAACCTCGTCCAAATCGTGTTGCCCGATGATGTTACGCAGTCCCGTCAGGGCCAGTTGGTAAACTGCTGAACCGGCGTCCTTGACCGCGATGACGGATTTCGAGGCGTCCACAACCCGATACCAGAGCACCGCATTAAGCTTCACCGTTACGCTGTCGCGCGTAATCGTTTCCTGTTGTTCCGCGGAAACTGTCCGTGTGCGAATGTCAACGGTCACAACACGCTCAATGCCGAGCGGAATAATCCAATATAAACCTGGCCCGCGCAACCTGATGTAACGTCCAAGGCGGAAAAGCACGCCGCGCTCGAATTCCTGGGCGATACGGAGTCCAGAGATTAAGATGACGCCGCCACCAATAAGGAAAATCAGGATCAAGCTCATGAGAGATTGATTAAGGAGTTTTTCGCACTTTGTCGATAAAGTTCTTCTGGTTAAGGAAACGCAAGAAAAGGGAACAAGCCGCCTCAGACTCCAAGTGATTTCAAACTGTACCACTACCCGAATGCCTTGAGATTTTACCCGTTATAGCAAACAATTACTCCATCCGACAATATGAACCAACGCATGCGGGTGATTTTGAATTATTCAAGCGAACGACGATTCCTCGTTTGCTGCGGACCCGCTGG